>Ga0247823_10005523_pt1 | contig 10064 bp, 5 predicted proteins | sample 13C_PalmiticAcid_2_FD_192426 | JGI IMG/M metagenome (GOLD analysis project Ga0247823, IMG submission 192426) | Soil microbial communities from agricultural site in Penn Yan, New York, United States - 13C_PalmiticAcid_Day30 | ecosystem: Environmental > Terrestrial > Soil > Agricultural land...
GTGCGCAATCCCTTCTCGCAGTTCCGCCAGCCGTTCACCATCGACGAAGTGCTGGCCGCCCCTCCGATCACCTATCCGATCACGCTGCCGATGTGCGCCCCGCTCTCCGATGGCGCCGCCGCCGCCATCGTCTGCACCGAGGAAGGCCTGAAGCGCATCGGCGCAGACAGGAACCGGTGCATCAGGATCGCGGCCAGCGTGGTCCGGAGCTTCACCCGCCGGGGCCTCGAAGAACCCCATAGACATGTCGGCCATCTTGCCGCGAACGAGGCCTATGAAATCGCCGGGCTTGGTCCCGACGATATGGACGTCGCCGAAGTGCATGATGCGTCCGCGATGGGCGAGGTCATCCAGGCTGAAAATCTTGGTTTCGTCCCGTTCGGTGAAGCGGGACCCGCCGCGGAGCGCGGCGATTTCACCATCGGGGGGCGCATCCCGATCAACACCTCCGGAGGGCTTGAGTCCAAAGGGCATCCGCTCGGCGCCACCGGTATCGGCCAGCTATTCGAGCTGGTGACCCAACTGCGCGGCGAGGCCGGTGCACGGCAGGTCGAGGGGGCTCGCCACGCGATCCAGGAAAATGGCGGTGGCCTTCAGGGCGTCGAAGAGGCGGTCGTCGCTATCCATATCCTGAGCAAATGAAAGCGAGCTACGTCATGAAACATCGTGTGCTTTTCAACGCGGCGGCCATGTTCAACCTCGCGGCGGGCATTCCGCTCCTCGTCGCTCCCGGCTTCATGGCCAGCCTGCTGGCGCTGGAGATCACGCCCGCGGGCACCTTGTTCATGCAGCTCACCGCGCTCGCCATTGTGGGGTTCGGGATCATCTACGGTCTGATAGCCCGCGACCCCTTGCGCCACCGACCTTATATCCTGCTGGGTGTCGCGCTGAAGCTCGCTTTCGTCGGCTTCGTTTATACCTATTGGTTGCGTGGCCATATCGGCGGGCTCTTGCCGCTGCTCGCCGTTGGCGATGTCATTTTCGGCGTCCTTTTTCTGCTGGCTTATCGAAAAATCCGCGCAAAATAGCGGATTCGGCGAAGTAGCCGTTCCTGTTTTTCGAACCGCAGTGCGACCTTTGCGCCGTCCAGCGCAGGGGGCGAATTCACGCGCGCAGCAAACGCGCGGCAGGGCGGCGCGCCAAGTGGAGTGCGCCCCATCTGAGCATCATCCCGATCGCGGACGATTGGCGCGCAAAGTCAACTTATTGTTTCTTTCGGTGCCTAGAGAGGCGGAAAATAGAAACAGGAGAGCGATGTTTGAATGCCAGGCAGGGGTGTTTCTCGCGACGAGCCGACGCGCTCGCGGCGGACAGGTCGCTCCCCCGGTCGAAACAGCCAGAAATATCCGATCACGACGACCATGCCCGTTTGAGGCGGCGGCTGGCCGGACTCAGGTCGCGCGATGCACTGCATCGCCGCGCCCGGGGATGATCGACATCGAAACCAAAAGGGAGACGGAAATTGGGGCAGAATATTAGGAGCGCATTGTCGCTCGCAACGGCGATCTATTTGGGCATGGCAGGCTGCCCGGCATCGGCGCAGGAAAGCGGAGACGCACCGCGCGCGGACGAGGGAGAGATTATCGTCACCGCCCAGAAGCGCGGCGAAAATATCCAGAATGTCCCAGTTTCGATCGCCGCGTTCAACAGCGAGGCGATGACGCGCGCGAACGTGATGAGCGTTCAGGATATCGGCCGCATCGCGTCCAATTTCTCGACGACCAAGGGAACGGTGGCCTCATCGCTGCGGCTGAGCATTCGCGGGATCGGCGCCTTTGGCAACACTGCGACCGAGCCCAGCGTCGCGGCGTTCGTCGATGGCGTCTATGTGCCCCGCGCCGGTTCGATCATCGGTTCGTTCATGGACATGGAAAGCGCGGAAGTGCTGCGCGGGCCCCAGGGAACGCTGTTCGGCCGTAACGCGAGCGTCGGCGCGCTTTCGCTTCACAGCGCCGAGCCGGGACGCGATTTCTCGGCGCGCGTCACCGCCGAAGCCGGCAGCTATGACCGCTACAAGCTCGATGGCTATGTCAATGTGCCCTTGTCGGACGACGTCTCTTTCCGGCTGGCCGGTCAGGGCCAATGGGCGGACGGATTCTGGCGTAACAGCCTCGATGGCAAGCGCTATGGCGGCGTCGACGATCATGCGTTCCGCGCCAGCCTCAAGGCCGGCTTCGGCAATATCGAATGGATTGTGCGCGCCGACTACTCCAGATCCGCCGGTGACGGCGTCGCCAATGCCGACTTCGACCCGGCATCGGTAACGCCGCAGCAACTGGCGGCGCTCGCGGCGCGGCTGGGCGGCGCGCTGCCCGACACCGACCTTAGCGATCGCGTGATGAACCAATATGTCACCGCCGACCTCGATGACCGCCAGTGGGGCGTGATGAGCCAGGCGTCGCTCGACATCGACGGCGGCACCCTTCGTCTGGTCAACAGCTACCGCGACTGGAAGAATGTTCAGCGCGACGGCGATATCATCTTCCTCCCGATCCCGATCGCCTCGCGCGTCAGCCGCTTCCGTTCGAAGAGCCATAATCACGAGCTGCAATATATCTCGCCGCTCGGCCGCTGGCTGGATGGGCGGCTCGATCTGGTTGCCGGGCTCTATTATTACAAGGAAGACTATCGCCTGGGCGAACAGCTCGACATGGGCGCGCAATATTGCAACGCACTTGTCCCGGCGGGTCCGCAGCGCGGCGCGTGCAACGCCTATATCGGCGCCACCGGCGGCCGCGCCGCCAGCGATCAGGACATGACGCAGACGACCGAAAGCTTCGCGGCTTATGGTCAGGCGAACGTCCGGATTGCCGACCGGCTCACGCTCGTTCTCGGCGCGCGCTGGACGAAGGATGAAAAAAAGGGTCGCTATTCGCAGCTCATTGACACGCCCTTCATCGCCGCACTGCGCGCGGCGGAGGTCCTGAACCTGCCCGATCTGAGCGATGACCGATTTACCTATCGCATCGGGCTTAACTTCAAACCCTCTGAAGATATGCTCATCTTCACCAGCTATTCGACGGGCTATAAGTCGGGTGGGTATAACAGTGGCGGGGGCGCGCCATCGCTGACCATATTCGGTCCCGACGGCCGTGTCGTCTCTACCAAACGCCTGTTCGATCGCGAGACGGTGAAAAATTATGAGGTCGGCGTCAAATCAAGCTGGCTCGATCGCGCGCTCACCGCCAATCTGACCTTTTACCGGATGGACATCGACGGCTATCAGGACCGCAGTTTTGACGGGGCCAGCTTCATCGTCCGCAACGCGGGCTCGCTCCGACATCAGGGTTTCGAGCTCGATCTCACGCTTCGTCCGGCGTCGCGTTTCTTGGTCAATGCGTCGATCGCCTATCTCGATAGCGCCTTCACCAGCTTCGCTGGCGGCAGCGGCCTGCCGGGGCTTCCGCCGGGCACAGTGCAGGATCTTAAGGGCACCCCTGCCAACTTTGCGCCCGAATGGTCGGGCCAGGTCGGAATCGACTGGAGCGGCGATGTCGGAGCCACGGGGTGGAGCTGGGATATCAACGGCAACATCTCCTTCACGTCCGATTATCGCAACAGCGCCGTCACTGATAACAACCCCCAGACAATCCAGGACGGCTTTGCGCTGTTCGGCGCGCGCATTGCGTTGAACTCGCCCGATGAGCGGTGGACCGTTGCGTTGTTCGGCAATAATCTGGCCAACAAGGCCTATTCCTATGGAAGCTTCAACCAGGTTCTTGCGCCGCAACTGGGGCTGAACAACGGCATCTTCCCGGGTAGCACGGCCATCCGCAAGCTGCGCGCCGATCCGCGGACTCTGGGGATCGCAGTCACGGCACGCTTCTGACGCGAGCGGGCGCACTCCGAATAATTCGTATGGGATAGCTAATGATGCCGCCGACGGTTGGGTCCGGAAGGCAGATGAAAGGATGGACATGACAGCAATCAAGCGCACGGCGAGTTTGGCGGCCGCTATGGTGGCATCACTGCTTGCGGCAACCGCGTTGGCGCAGGGCAAGGCGCCGCAGATCGACCGCCATGTGCTGCCGATCGCCGAGGCGGAGCGGCCGCATATGACGACGCTCGACGTGCGCAACGCCGTTCCGCCCGCGCCGGTTCTGCCGGTGCGGGCGCCCGACCGCGCGCCCAACATCCTGGTCATATTGCTCGACGACATGGGCTTTGGTCAGTCGAGCGCCTTCGGCGGCCCGGTAAATATGCCTGCGCTCGAACGGCTCGCAGCCCAGGGCGATCGCTACAATAATTTCCACACGACCGCGCTCTGCTCGCCGACCCGCGCAGCGCTGTTGACTGGGCGCAATCACCATAATGTTGCGACCGGCTCGATCATGGAAAGCGCCACCGCTTTTCCCGGCGATACCGGTCGGCGACCGGCCAGCGCGGCGCTAATCGCCGAGGTGCTGCGCCTCAACGGCTACGCCACCGGCGCGTTCGGCAAGTGGCACGAGACCCCCGCTGCGGACGTGAGTCCGGCGGGCCCGTTCGATCGTTGGCCGACACGGTCGGGGTTCGACAAATTCTACGGCTTCATCGGCGGAGAAACCAACCAGTGGTCGCCTTCTATCTATGAAGGAACAAGCCAGGTCGAGCCGCCGCATACCCCCGGCTATCATTTCCTCACCGACATGACCGACCGGTCGATCGACTGGCTGCGCTCGATTTCCGCGCTGGCGCCGGACAAACCCTTTTTCCTCTACTATGCTCCGGGTGCGACCCACGCGCCGCATCATGTCGCGCCCGAATGGAGCGCGCGCTATCGCGGTGCGTTCGATATGGGCTGGGACGTGATGCGCGAACGGACGCTGGCGCGGCAAATTGAACTGGGCGTGGTGCCCAAGGGAACGAAGCTGGCGCCCCGTCCCGAAGACATCCGCGCCTGGGAAACGCTGTCGCCTGACGAAAAACGGTTGTTCGCGCGCCAGATGGAGGTCTTCGCGGGCTTCGCCGAGATGACCGACCATGAGGCGGGGCGGCTGATCGACACGCTGAAGGAAATGGGCCGTTTCGACAACACGCTGATCTTCTATATCGTCGGCGACAATGGCGCGAGCGCGGAGGGCGGCGCGGTTGGCCGCGCCAACGAATTTTCCTATTTCAACGGCGTCGCCGAAACAGCCGAGGTCCAGCTGCGGCAGATCGACCAGCTCGGCGGACCCACCACTTTCGGTCATTATGCGTCCGGCTGGGCCTTCGCCGGTTCCACCCCTTTCAGCTGGCCGAAGCAAATGGCCTCCGATTTCGGGGGAACGCGCAACGGACTGGTGGTGTCGTGGCCGGGGCATCTCGGTGCGCCGGGCGTGCGGTCGCAATTTCACCATGTGATCGACATCGTGCCGACGATCCTCGAAGCCACGGGATTGCCGGCGCCAACCAGCGTCAACGGGATAGCCCAGATGCCGCTCGATGGTGTCAGCATGGCCTATAGTCTGGCGCACCCGCGCGCGGCCGACCGCCGCACCACCCAATATTTCGAGATATTCGGCAATCGCGCACTCTATCGCGACGGCTGGCTTGCCCGCACCATCCATTTCGAGCCCTGGGCCGCCAAGAGACGCGCGCCGCTCGACGCGGACGCGTGGCAGTTGTTCGACGTTCGCCGCGATTTCAGCCTCGCCCGCGACGTCGCTGCGCAATATCCCGAGCGACTGAAGGCGATGCAGGAGGCCTTTCTCGATGAGGCGGTGAAAAATCATGTCCTGCCGCTCGACGACCGCCGGCTGGAGCGGCTCAACGCCGCACTGGTCGGGCGGCCCGACCTGATGGGCGATCGCACCAGCCTGACCGTCTATCCGGGTATTGCGACGATGAGCGAAAATAGCTTCCTCAATGTCAAAAACCGTTCGTTCGCAATCACCGCCGACCTGGCGCTGGCAAGCGATGCCACGGCCAACGGCGCAATCCTCGCGCAGGGCGGCCGATTTGGGGGCTGGAGCCTCTATCTCAAGAATGGCCGGCCCATTTTCACCTATAATTTCCTCAACATGCAGCGCTTCACGATTGCAGCGCCCACCGCATTGGCGAAGGGCGACGTCAAGCTGCGCTTCGAATTTTCCTATGATGGCGGCAAGCTCGGCGTGGGCGGAATGGGGCGGCTCTTAGCCAATGGGAAGCTGCTGGCCGAAGGGCGTATCGACAGGACTCAGGCGATCGCCTTTTCGGCAGACGATGGCGCGGACGTCGGAACCGATTCTGCGACCCCGGTGATCGAGGAATATGGCACCGGCGGCGCGCGCTTCACCGATATTATCCGCGCCGTGACCATCGACGTCGCACCGCTGATGGAAGCCGCGCCGGCCCCAGCCTCGCGCTGACCTTTGCACAGGAGACAGAGTGATGACGAAGATGAATATGCATTTCGAGCAGGTGGACACAGCGCTGATCGACGACGAAGCGCTGCCCTGGGTGCCCTTCGAGCCCTATTCGCCCGATGTGCATATCAAGCTGCTGAAGGCCGATCCGGTGCGCGGTGAGACGATCACATTGCTCAAGGCTCCGATCTCGATGGAATTGCCGTGCCATCATCACAGCGGGACGGTCATCGTCTACACCATCGCCGGCGCGTGGCGCTACAAGGAGCATGACTGGGTGGCCCGGCCAGGCAGCGTGGTCTTCGAAACCGCCGCGAGCGCCCATACAGCGGTCGCGGTCGAGGGGCATGGCGACGAGGTGATCACGCTCAACATCACCATGGGGGATCTTCTCTATACCGACGCCGCCGGCCAGGTCGTCGCTATCGAGAATTGGAAGACCATGGTCGACCGCTACCTGACCTATTGCAAGGCGCAGGGCGTTGAACCGCACGACGTCACCAGCTTCGCTGGCTGACGGCCATGATGCCTGACCTCGCCTACGGTCGACTTGCGGGATGCGGTCAGGGACAGATCGCTGAGCGGCCGTGGCGCGGATCATCGCGAAACCTGGCGCATCGTGCCCCAGCCGTGGCTCGATGCATCCTCGCTTCGACACCCTCCCGGTCGGCGCCGTCCTCGATCGCCAACGCGCGCGGCATCGAATTTTTTGTCAATCGACGAGCGATCGGATCCTTTGCAGCGTCTCCGAAGGCAATTCCCCGAACAAGGCGCGATATTGCTGGGAGAATCGTCCGAGATGTCCGAAGTCCTGCGTGAGTGCGGCATGCGTAATGCTCGCTTCGGACCGGCGCATATCCCAAAGTTCATTGCGGACGTGGTTGAGACGCAATGTAAGGATCAAATCGAGCGGGCTTATGCCGAGCGTTGATCGTGCGGCATAATGAAGCGCGCGCGGCGTGACATTCAGTTCACCGGCAATTTCATTCACTCCAATGTGCTGCCCGAACCGGCTGTCGACATAGCGGATCATCCTCGATGTCAGTTCATAGCCTCCAATGGCTCGGTGGGGACGGAGAGTATCCCGCTCGCGTGCGCCGATCTTCAGCGCTTTGTCCAATGCCCGCAAGATCGCGCTGCGCAGTCGAGCGTGGTCGATTGGCCTGCTGTCACTTCCGTCAAATGCTGTCTCGGCCAGCCTACGAAAAATGCCGACGAGCTCGACGGGTAAGCGAACGGAAGCATCTTCGGTTTTCAGAAGATGATGAGGAGCCAAGCAAATGCCTTCCTCGGTCAACACCGATGTCTGAATCATGATTCCGATTGCATGCCAGTTGCTGGCAATGACGCTACGATATTCGCGCCCGGTATGCAGGACGGTCAGATGGCCATCATTTACCGCGCTGCCGCAGAATATGGCAGGCGCGAGATTGATGATGAAATATGTCCAGCCCGCTTCGATGCGCGAGTGGTCGATTAACTGGCGATTCACCCGATTGTCGCTGAAAATCATCTTTTCCAGATTTATCCGCCGGAAGCGGATGCTGATCGGGCCGGGCTCGATTTGGATCGCTGGCGTGTCGCGACCTTGCAATTGCTCGCGAAAATGATCGAGATCACGAAACTCGCGCGAAACCAGCTTCTCCATCGCTCCCCCTCTCAAGACTTGGCCATGGTTAACGCCGCGACTTCCGATATCGGATAGCGCCTGTTCAACAATTGCTTACGATATGCACCTGAATTCTTTCATAAATGAGTTCGTGGGGAACGCCGGTGAGGAGTGGGTTTCGTCGTTATCTTTCGCGAAGCTAGGTGCGGAAAGCCCGTAAGCTCGGTCTTTCTCGCAAGCCGTGTCCCAAACCCGACGAAAAATCCTGTCATCCTGGAAAAGGGGAATGCCTCATGACGCAGCGTACAGCATCAGCCAGCCGACCGCGCGCCCGTGTCATCCCTGCTCGCCTGCTTTGCGGTGCTTCGCTGTCTGCATTCGCGCTATTCGGGTTGCCGTCGATTGTGCATGCGCAGGGCCAGGATCGCTATTGGGATGCCAACGGGACGGCGACCGGCAGCGGCGGGAACGGCAATTGGAATACGAGTGTTCCGGTCTGGAGCGAGTCGAACAGCGACGTGCTGGGTCCCTACCGGATCTGGGATAATGGCGCGCTCGACAATGCCATCTTCGGAACCACCTCGAGCACCGTGGTTGGCACGGTCACCTTGACCGAGCCGATCACCGTTCACAACATGACCTTCCAGTCGGTCAATAACTGGGTGCTGAGCGGCAATACGCTGACGCTCGCCGGCGCCACCCCAACCGTCAACACAATCGGCAATACCACAATTAATTCGATCGTCGCGGGCACGGCGGGTCTGAACAAGGTCGGCGGCGGGCAGCTGCACCTGACCGGCACGAACATCTTCAGCGGCGGAATCTCGCTGGGCGGCGGGACCTTGCGGGCGGATGACAACGCAGCGCTCGGTGACGCGAGCAACATCGTAACGGTCGCGGCCGGCTCGAATCTCGTCATCGAAACGGGCAACGCCAGTAGCCGCACAGTCAGCATCAACAGCGGCGTGACCTTGGGCGTGTTCAACAGCACCGGAACCGCGCTCCTGACCGGTGCCGGAAACGTCACCGTTGGCGCCGGGCACAACCTGACGAACGACACTAACAGCTATACCGGAACGACCCGGTTCAGCGGCTGCAACGGGGTTTGCGTGAGCAGGTTCAGCTCGATCGCGGATCTAGGCATGGCGAGCGCACTAGGCGCGCCAACCACGGTCGCCAACGGAACTATTCAATGGGGTCAATCCAGTCAGTACGAAGACTATCTGCTCTATGTTGGCGACGGCGATACATCGAATCGCAACTGGAACATCGCTGCTAGCAGCGGCGGATTCATCAGAAACGACGGCACCGGCACCTTGACGCTGACCGGTGACGTCACCGCCAGCGGCAGCGTCTTATATCAGGCCAATACGGCCGATTTCAATGTACTGGGCGGACTGAGCGGAAGCGCCAATTATACGTTCACCGGTGGCGCGACGGCCGATGTCACCGTCGGCAGCGCCAACACTTATACCGGTGCGACCGGAATTTCGGGCGGCCTGGTCAACGTTCCGGTGCTCGCCGACAGGGGCGTTGTCAGTTCGTTCGGAACGGCAGCCAGCGTGCCCATAACGTCGGCGGCTATCGCGCTCGGGAACGGCGGCATCCTGTCCTACACGGGCGTCGGCGCATTGAGTGATCGCAACTGGCAGAGCGACGGCACCACCCAGCTGCGCAACGAGGGCAGCGGCGGTCTTGGCCTCAGCGGCAACATGGCCTTTATCGCCGGCGGCACCGATTTGCTGACGTTCGGCGGCAGTTACGCTGGGACCAATACTTTCGCCGGCGTGATCTCCGGGACCGGCAACCTCGGCATGAACGGTGCCGGCACCTGGGTGCTGAGTGGTGCCAACACGCGTAGCGGCATGCTGACGGTCACCGCCGGCACGTTGCAGGCCGGAAGCGTATCGGCGTTCGGGACCGTCGCGGGTACGACTATCAACGGCGGCACGCTTAACCTCGACGGCTTCGACCTGACCACGCCGACGCTAAACGGTTCGGGCGGCGCGGTCGCGCTCGGTACCGCGGACCTGACCGTCAGCGGCAACACCAACAGCATCTATGCCGGCAGCATCAGCGGCGGCGGCGGCCTCAACAAGGCCGGCACCGGAATCCTGACGCTGACCGGCGCGAGCACCTATAGC
>Ga0247823_10005524_pt1 | contig 10062 bp, 8 predicted proteins | sample 13C_PalmiticAcid_2_FD_192426 | JGI IMG/M metagenome (GOLD analysis project Ga0247823, IMG submission 192426) | Soil microbial communities from agricultural site in Penn Yan, New York, United States - 13C_PalmiticAcid_Day30 | ecosystem: Environmental > Terrestrial > Soil > Agricultural land...
CCGCATCACCCACGTGCCCTCCGGCGTGCTGGCTGCGCTCGGTCTGGCATTCCACCACCACGCCGGAGGGCACGTGGGTGATGCGGATCGCCGATTCGGTCTTGTTGACGTGCTGGCCGCCCGCGCCGGAGGAGCGGTAAGTGTCGACCTTCAGGTCGGCCGGGTTGATCGTGATGTCGTCGACTTCGTCCACGTCCGGGATGATCGCCACGGTGGCGGCCGAGGTGTGGATGCGGCCCTGCGATTCGGTCTCGGGCACGCGCTGCACGCGGTGCGTGCCGGATTCGAACTTCAACTTCGAATATGCGCCGCGGCCGACCACACGGGCGACGATTTCCTTGTAGCCGCCGTGTTCGCCGGGGTTGTCCGATTCGACCTCGACCTTCCAGCCCTGGCGCTCGGCGTAGCGGGCGTACATGCGGAACAGGTCGCCGGCGAAGATCGCCGCTTCGTCGCCGCCGGTGCCGGCGCGCACTTCCAGGAACAGGTTGCCGTCGTCGCGCCCGTCCTTCGGCAGCAGCAACAGCATCAAGGCGTCGTCGAGCTCGGCCAGGCGCTGCTGCGCGGCTTCGATCTCCTCGTCGGCGAGTTCGGCCAGTTCCGGGTCATCGCGCATCGCGCGCGCGGCGGCGAGGTCGGCCTGCGCGCGCTTCTCGTCGGACATCGCGGTGGCGACCGGTTCCAGTTGGGCGAACTCGCGCGAGAAGGCGCGGAAGCGATCGCTGTCGCCGATCACGCCGGGATCGGCGAGCAGGCGTTCGAGTTCTTCGCGGCGTTCGGCCAACGCTTCGAGCTTACGGCGCAGCGTCGGCGTCATCGTCTTTCTTCAGGTGCGAGTACGGCGGCTGCGCCGGGAACAGGCGGTCGGCCGCACGCGCCAGGTCGGGATCCCCGCTGAGCGCGGCTTCGCGCAGCGCCGCGGTGGGCGGATGCAGCAGCCGGTTGGTCAGCGTGTGGGCGAGGAACTCCAGCACCTGCTCCGGCTCGCGGCCGTTGGCGAGCTGCTGGCGCGCCTTGGCCAGCACGTCCTCGCGGGTCGACTCGCCCAGGGCGCGCAGGCGCTTGAGCGGTTCGGTGCGCGAACCGGCGTGCAGGCTTTCCATGAAGCGGCCGACCTGTACGTCGATGATCGCCTCGGCCGCGTCGGCGGCTTCGCGCCGGCCGCGTCGGTTGTCTTCGACCGCGCGCTCGAGGTCGTCGACGGTGTAGAGGTAGGCATCGCGCAGCTCCGCCACCGAGGATTCGATGTCGCGCGGCACGGCCAGGTCGAACAGCAGCATCGGCTTGTGCTTGCGCTTGGCCAGCGCCGCGGCGACCTGCGCCTGCCGCACCACCGGCTCGCGTGCGGCCGTGGCGGAGAACACCACGTCGGCCTCGGCCAGGTGGCGGTCCAGTTCGGTCAGCGGCAGCGCGTATCCGCCGTGGCGGGTGGCCAGCTCCTGCGCATGGGCCAGGGTGCGGTTGGCGACCAGCAGGCGGCGCACGCGACCTTCGCTGAGGTGCTTGGCGGCCAGTTCGATGGTTTCGCCGGCGCCGACCAGCAGCACGGTGGATTCGCTGAGGCGGGAGAACGAGTTCTGCGCCAGGCGTACGGCGGTGGAGGCGACCGAGACCGGGTTGGCGCCCACGCGGGTGTCGGTGCGCGCGCGCTTGGCCACGGCGAAGGTCTGCTGGAACAGGCGGTCCAGGCGGTTGCCCAGCGCGCCGTGTTCGCGCGCGGTGGCCCAGGCGTCCTTCACCTGGCCCAGGATCTGCGGTTCGCCCAGCACCATCGAATCCAGGCCCGTCGCCACCCGGAACAGGTGGCGCACGGCGTCCGCGTCACGGTGGCGATACAGATAGCCGTCCAGCCCCTCGGCATGCGTGGCCAGCCAGCTGGCCAGCACGTCGCCGTCCTCGGCCACGGCGTAGAGTTCGGTGCGGTTGCAGGTGGACAACAGGGCCGCTTCCGCCACTGCCGGCAACGCGCGCAGCGACGACAACGCATGCGGCACCGTGCCGGCGTCGAAGGCCACCCGTTCGCGCAGGTCGACGGGCGCGGTCTGGTGGTTCAATCCGAGGACCCACAACGTCATCGTTCAGGTGCTTGCAGTAAGCTGCTGGCTCATCAGGGCCGCCATTTTACGGCCGACATGACCTTCATGCCCGAAATGATTCGTACCACGCTCGCCGCGCTGGTCCTGGGGGCCCTGGCGCCGCTGGCGATGGCGGCACCGTCCACCACGCGCGCAGAGCGCAAGGACGATGCGCTGACCACGGTGATGGCGGGCGAATTCGCCCTGCAGGCCGGCCAGTTGCCGGATGCCGCCCGCTGGTATCTGGACGCGGCCCGCGACGACGACGACGACGCCGGCCTGGCCGAGCGGGCCACCCGCATCGCGTTGCTGGCCAAGGACGACGCCCGCGCGGCCGAGGCCCTCAAGCTGTGGCGTGCCCGGTCGCCCCGTACCCTGGCGCTGCGTGGCGCGGAAGCCACGCTCGCCCTGCGGCAGGGCCAGGCGCGGGCCGCACGGCGTGAGCTGGCCTCGCTGATGAGGGAGCCCGAAGAACTGGGCTGGCGCCATGCGCTGACGGCGCTGGCCAGCGGCGGCAAGGATCCGCAACTGGCGGCACGACTGCTGCGCGAGCTGGTCGACGACGGCGCCATTCCCGGCACCCTGCAGGCATGGCTGGCCTTCACCGGCCTGGCCCAGCAACTCGATCAGCCGGCGCTGGCCGAACGCATGGTGGCCGACGTGGTGAAGCGCTTCTCCGGCGAGCCCCAGGTCGCGCTGCTGCAGGCCAGCCAGTTCATCCAGGCCGACCGCAAGGACGAAGCCCGCAAGGTGCTGGACGGCCTGCTGCCCAAGGCGGCCGATGACAGCGGGCTGCGCCTGAAACTGGCCGAGGAATACGACCGCCTGGGCGATTCGGCGGCGGCCTCGCGCGCGCTGGGGCAGGGTCCGCAGGACACGCTGACCTACGGCCTGCGCGCGCGCCTGCTGGCCAAGGCAGAGGATTCGGAGGCGCTGACCGCGCTCTACGACGAAGTGAAGAAGACTGCGAACGGCACCGACCAGCCCACCGAGTTCAGTCCGGATCGGCGCTTGCTGCTGGGGCAGATGGCCGAGTTCCTGAAGCGCCACGACGAAGCCTTGGCCTGGTACCGCAGCGTGCCGGCCGGCGAGCAGCGCTCCGAAGCGAGGTTGCGGGCGATCTCGGCGCTGTTCGATCTGGATCGCAAGAACGAGGCGTTCGCCGAGGCGCGCGCGCTGCAGGCCGACGCCAGCGTCGAGGACGGCGCACGCCGCGACGCCTACCTGATGGAAGCCGAGCTGCGCCAGAAGGACGGTCAGGCCGAGGGTGAGCTCGACGTGTTCGCGCGCGGCCTGGCGGCCTATCCGGACGACCTGGCGCTGCTCTATTCGCGCGGCCTGGCGTGGGAGCGCCGCGACAGCATCGAGCATGCCGAGGCCGATTTCCGCCGCATCCTGGTGATCGAGCCGGACAACGTCGCGGCCTTGAACGCGTTGGGCTACACCCTGGCCGACCGCACCGCGCGCTACCAGGAGGCCCTGGAGCTCATCGATCGCGCGCGCACTGCCGCCCCCGACGATGCCGCGATCATCGACAGTTACGGCTGGGTGCTCTATCGCCTGGGCCGGAATGCGGAGGCGCTGGTGGAACTGCGCCGCGCGTTCACGATGCAGAAGGATGCCGAGATCGCCGCGCACGTCGCCGAGGTGCTGTGGGTGATGGGGCAGAAGGACGAGGCGCGCCGGTTCTTCGAAGAGGCGCGCAAGATCGATCCCGAGAACCGCTCGCTGTTGCGGGCGCTGGAGAAGACGGGCGCATGACCATGCATCGTTTCCTTGCGGCAGGGCTGCTCGCCCTGTCGATGGCGGGCTGCGCCACGCGCGGCCCAGCCTCCGATGCGCCCGTGCTGACCGATCCGGCGGCCGTGGCGTCGGCACGCACCGCGCAGGCCGGCCGGCAGACATGGCTGGACGCGCGCACGGACTGGACGTTCGCCGGGCGCGTGGCGGTGAACGCCAACGGCAAAGGCGGCAGCGGTCGCATCGACTGGAAGCAGACGGAAACCGCTTACGAAGTCGCCCTCAGTGCGCCGGTGACCCGGCAGAGCTGGCGACTGAGCGGCGACCTGGGTTCCGGAGCGGGACGGCTGGAAGGGCTCGAAGGCGGCACGCGCGAAGGCGCCGATGCGGAACGCCTGCTGGGCGAAGCCACCGGATGGAGTATCCCGGTCGCTTCGCTGGCACGGTGGGCACGCGGTCTGGAGGATCCGGTCGCGACGACCGAGCTCGCCGAATACGGCCTCGACGGGCACCTGCGTACCCTGCGCCAGCGGGGATGGCGGGTGGACTACCTGGAGTGGATACCTGCCGAAGGTGCCCAGCCGGCCATGCCGCGCCGGATCGAAGCGCGGCGTGAGGGCGCCACGGTCAAGCTCGCCATCGACCAGTGGCAGTTGGAGCCGTGACTGGATTTCCCGCGGACGAGGGCTGGTCGGCCTGGCCGGCCCCCGCGAAGCTGAACCTGTTCCTCCAGATCACCGGCCGCCGGGCCGACGGCTATCACCTGCTGCAGACCGTGTTCCGGATCCTGGCGTGGGGCGACACCGTGTACCTGCGGCTGCGCGACGATGGCCAGGTGCGTCGCGTCGGCGACTCGGTGCCGGGCGTGGCCGAAGCCGATGACCTGCTGGTCAGGGCGGCGAAATTCCTTCAATCTGACGCTAATGTCGCCCAAGGTGTCGATATTGGCGTCGAAAAGCGTATTCCGGCCGGCGGAGGCTTCGGCGGCGGTTCCTCCGACGCCGCCACGGCGCTGGTCGTGCTGGACAGGCTCTGGGGCGCGAATCTGGGGGTGGATCGGCTCGCGGCGCTGGGCCTGGGCCTGGGCGCGGACGTCCCCGTCTTTGTCCGTGGTGAGAATGCCTGGGCCGAGGGCGTGGGCGAGGTTCTTGCCCCGCTGGACCTCCCGCCGGCCTGGTATCTGCTGGTCGATCCCGGCGTCCACGTGCCCACCGCGGGCCTGTTCCAGTCCCCGGATTTGACGCGTGATGCTGCACCCGCGAAAATATCGGACTTCGTTTCGGGATCATTGCTCGGCAATGCGTTCGAGCCGGTCGTGCGTCGCCGTGAACCTGCCATCGAGGCCGTGTTCTCGGCACTTTCGCACGTCGGCCGGCCGCGTCTGACCGGCTCGGGTGGCGGCTGCTTCGTGGAGTTCGCCGACCGGGCCGCCGCCGAGGCTGCGCTGGCGTCCCTGCCTGCCGGGCTTCGTGCCTGGGTGGTGGAGGGCGCGGCGCGCTCGCCGCTGCTGGATGCGCTGGCGCAGGTCCGCGGGACGGAGAAAAACGCCTAGGGGCGTCGCCAAGTGGTTAAGGCACCGGGTTTTGATCCCGGCATTCGTAGGTTCGAATCCTTCCGCCCCTGCCAATCCATCAGTCCAGCCGCATCCGCCGAGACGACCCATGCAAGACGAACGCAACCTGCTCGTGTTCTCCGGCAACGCCAACAAGCCGTTGGCGCACAGCATCTGCCGCGAGTTGGGCGTGCGTCCCGGCAAGGCGCTGGTGTCCCGGTTCTCCGACGGCGAAGTGCAGGTCGAGATCCAGGAAAACGTGCGCCGGCAGGAAGTGTTCGTCGTGCAGCCGACCTGCGCGCCGAGCGCCGAGAACCTGGTGGAACTGCTGGTCCTGATCGACGCGCTGAAGCGCGCATCGGCCAGCAGCGTCACCGCGGTGGTGCCGTACTTCGGCTATGCCCGCCAGGATCGCCGCATGCGTTCCTCGCGCGTGCCGATCACGGCGAAGGTGGCGGCGAAGATGTTCGGCGCGGTGAGCGCGGATCGTGTGCTGACGGTGGATCTGCACGCGGACCAGATCCAGGGATTCTTCGACATCCCGGTCGACAACGTGTACGCGTCCCCGCTGCTGCTGGCCGACATCTGGCGCGCCTACGGCACGGAGAACCTGCTGGTCGTGTCGCCCGACGTCGGTGGCGTGGTGCGCGCCCGTGCGGTGGCCAAGCGCCTCGATGACGCCGATCTGGCGATCATCGACAAGCGCCGTCCGCGCGCCAACGTCGCCACGGTGATGAACATCATCGGCGACGTGGAAGGCAAGGACTGCGTGCTGGTGGACGACATCGTCGATACCGCCGGCACCCTCTGCGCCGCCGCGGCTGCGCTGAAGCAGCACGGCGCCAACAAGGTGGCGGCGTACTGCACCCATCCCGTGCTCTCGGGCCCGGCGGTGGACAATCTGAACAACTCGGTGCTCGACGAACTCGTCGTCACCGATACCATCCCGCTCTCGCCGCAGGCGCAGGGCTGCAGCAAGATCCGCCAGCTGTCGGTGGCGGAACTGCTGGCGGAAACGATCCGCCGCATCGCCTTCGGCGAATCGGTCAGTTCGCTGTACGTGGATTGAGTCTTCGCCGCGCACCGGTCCATCGGGGCGTGGCTTTCCGGGTTCATCTGGTCGCGGATGAGCCTTCATCAGATCGCCGAAAGGCGGTCCAACAACCTAGGTAGTGAAGCAAATGGCTAAGACACATGAAATCAAGGTCGAGCGCCGCGCAGACGAGGGTAAGGGTGCGAGCCGCCGCCTCCGTCACGCGGGCACCGTGCCTGCCATCGTCTACGGTGGCGAACTCAAGCCGGTCAGCATCCAGCTGAACCACAACGAAGTCTGGCTGGCCTCCCAGCACGACTGGTTCTACGCGTCGATCCTGGACCTGAGCCTCAACGGCGACATCCAGAAGGTCCTGCTGCGCGACATGCAGCGCCACCCGTTCAAGCAGCAGATCATGCACCTGGACTTCCAGCGCGTGAACGAGAACGAGACGCTGCGCACCGCGGTGCCGCTGCACTTCCTCAACGAAGACAAGTCGCCCGCCGGCAAGTCGGCCGAAGTCGTCGTGACGCATGAGCTGAACGAAGTCGTCGTCGAGTGCCTGCCGAAGGACCTGCCGGAATTCATCGAGATCGACCTGGCCGACCTGGCCATCGGCGCGGTGGTCCACCTGTCCGACGTCAAGCTGCCGGCCGGCGTGTCGATCCCCGAGCTGAAGCTGGGCAAGGAACACGACGTCGCCGTCGTGATCGCCAAGCACGGCAAGGAAGAGACCGAAGAAGCCCCGGCGGAATCGGCCGAAGTGCCGGCCTCGAAGGTCGCCAAGAAGGACGACAAGTAATCGCGTGAACCTGCGCCCGCTCGCGCGGGCGCAGGTGCGCGGTGCGTCCCCATGGCAGGCTTGCGCCTCATCGTCGGACTGGGCAATCCCGGTGCCGAACATGCCCGAACCCGGCACAACGCCGGGTTCCATTTTGTCGACGCCCTGGCGGAACGGCAGGGTGAGCGGTTCGGCCTGGAGAGCAAGCTGTTCGGCGAGACCGCCAAGGTCATCGTGGCGGGGCAGCCGGTCTGGCTGCTGAAGCCGGCCACCTACATGAACCTGAGCGGCAAGTCGGTCGCCGCGGCGCTGCGGTTCTGGAAGATCGCGCCGGAGGAAGCCCTGCTGGCGCACGACGAACTGGATCTGGCGCCGGGCACGGCGCGGCTGAAGTTCGACGGCGGCCACGGTGGCCAGAACGGGTTGCGCGACACCATCCAGCACCTGGGTCACGGCAAGTTCCATCGCCTGCGGATCGGCATCGGCCATCCCGGGCACAAGGACCGGGTGACCGGCTGGGTGCTGGGCAAGCCCGGCAAGGACGACGAGATCCTGATCGCGCGGGCCATCGACGACGCGCTGGATGCGTTGCCGCTGGCGGTGCAGGGCGATGTCAGCGAAGCGATGAAGCGGTTGCACACCTCCAAGGCCTGAAGGCCGATTGGGGATTCGGGATTCCGGCCGGTGCCGTGAGTCCCGAATCCCGAATCATCCAGATGGATTCACGACATGGGCATCAAATGCGGCATCGTCGGCCTGCCGAACGTCGGCAAGTCGACCCTGTTCAACGCGCTGACCAAGGCGGGCATCGCCGCGGCCAATTTCCCGTTCTGCACCATCGAGCCGAACGTCGGCGTGGTGCCGGTGCCGGACCTGCGCCTCAATCAGCTCGCCGACATCGTTAAGCCGCAGAAGGTCATCCCGACCGCGGTGGAGTTCGTCGACATCGCCGGCCTGGTGGCGGGCGCGGCCAGTGGCGAGGGCCTGGGCAACAAGTTCCTGGCCCACATCCGTGAGGTCGATGCGATCACCCACGTGGTCCGCTGCTTCGAGAACGACGACGTCATTCACGTCAACAACCGGATCGACCCGATCTCGGATATCGAGACCATCGATACCGAACTGGCGCTGGCCGACCTGGAGAGCGTGGAAAAGGCGCTGAACCGGGCCGAGCGCTCGGCCAAGGCGGGGGAGAAGGACGCCATCGCCCGCAAGCCCGTGCTGCAGAAGCTGCAGGCCGGCCTCAACGACGGCAAACCCGGTCGCGCGCTGGGTCTGGACGAGGAAGAGAAGGCGCTGGTCCGCGACCTGTTCCTGCTGACCCTGAAGCCGGTGATGTACGTGGCGAACGTGCTGGAGGACGGCTTCGAGAACAACCCGCACTTGGAGGCCGTGCGCGCCCGCGCCGTGACCGAAGGTGCCCAGGTGGTGCCGGTGTCGGCCGCCATCGAGGAAGAGCTGTCCCAGCTGGATGACGCCGACCGGGACGCCTTCCTGACCGACCTCGGCCTGGACGAGCCCGGCCTGAACCGGGTGATTCGGGCCGCGTACACGCTGCTGGGCCTGCAGACCTACTTCACCGCGGGCGTGAAGGAAGTGCGGGCCTGGACGGTGAAGGCCGGTTCGACCGCGCCCCAGGCGGCGGCGGTCATCCATACGGATTTCGAGAAGGGCTTCATCCGCGCCGAGACCATCGCGTTCGACGACTTCCTCAAGTACCGGGGCGAAGCCGGGGCGCGCGACGCCGGCCGCCTGCGGCTGGAAGGCAAGGAGTACCGCGTGCAGGAGGGCGATGTCCTCCATTTCCGGTTCAACGTCTGAGAAAAAAGTGCGTCGGGCGCGTTGACAGACGGTCCCGTACACGCCAAAATCTCGGGCTGTTTCACCCTGGTTTGATTTGGCCGCCCGGCCGGTCAGTCCGGTGATCCCGGAGGGATACCCAAGCGGCCAACGGGGGCAGACTGTAAATCTGCTGGCTTACGCCTTCGGTGGTTCGAATCCACCTCCCTCCACCAGTATTTCGTTGTTGTTTTGAGTTGTGTGGTCTCCCGGTGCGGGAGTAGTTCAATGGTAGAACTGTAGCCTTCCAAGCTACTAGTGCGGGTTCGATTCCCGTCTCCCGCTCCACTGAACGCCAGTACAGGGTCTGCAGCAAGTCCAGGCAACACCAAACGGTTTCACGCTCACGTAGCTCAGTCGGTAGAGCACCTCCTTGGTAAGGAGGAGGTCGAAGGTTCGATTCCTTTCGTGAGCACCACTTCCCATTGACGATCCACTCGAGAACTAGCAGCCATGGCAAAGGGTAAATTCGAACGCACCAAGCCGCACGTGAACGTGGGCACGATTGGCCACGTTGACCACGGCAAGACGACGCTGACGGCGGCGCTGACGAAGATTGGCGCGGAGCGTTTCGGTGGCGAGTTCAAGGCGTACGACGCGATCGACGCGGCGCCGGAAGAGAAGGCGCGCGGCATCACGATTTCGACGGCGCACGTGGAATATGAATCTGCTGCGCGCCACTACGCGCACGTGGATTGCCCGGGCCACGCCGACTACGTGAAGAACATGATCACCGGTGCTGCCCAGATGGACGGCGCGATCCTGGTGTGCTCGGCCGCTGACGGCCCGATGCCGCAGACGCGCGAGCACATCCTGCTGTCGCGCCAGGTGGGCGTGCCGTACATCGTCGTGTTCCTGAACAAGGCCGACATGGTGGACGACGCCGAGCTGCTGGAGCTGGTGGAGATGGAAGTTCGCGAACTGCTGAGCAAGTACGAGTTCCCGGGCGACGACACCCCGATCATCTCGGGCTCGGCCCGTCTGGCGCTGGAAGGCGACCAGAGCGAGATCGGCGTGCCGGCGATCCTGAAGCTGGTGGATG
>Ga0247823_10005525_pt1 | contig 10062 bp, 4 predicted proteins | sample 13C_PalmiticAcid_2_FD_192426 | JGI IMG/M metagenome (GOLD analysis project Ga0247823, IMG submission 192426) | Soil microbial communities from agricultural site in Penn Yan, New York, United States - 13C_PalmiticAcid_Day30 | ecosystem: Environmental > Terrestrial > Soil > Agricultural land...
ATCTCATTGACGGCAAAAGACTGGCCATTAAAGAAATTGCTCGATTTAGTGCTGCTGGATCAGCCATTCATGTATGATATCGAAGGGAAAACAATTTTCATCAGCCGTAAAAAAGAAAAGGAAGCTCCTGTCAGTTTGCTCCAGGATAAAGGGATGTCTTTGGACGAAAATCCTCCCGTAAAGGGCCTTGTATATTCTGAAGAAGGAACACCCCTCAGCGGAGTAAGCGTTGTAGTAAAAAGAACAAAGAAAGGGACTGTTACAAACAGTCAGGGCGAATTTTCCATTCAGGCAGAAACCGGTGATATACTGGCCATATCTTTTGTCGGTTACGCCGGCAAGGAAGTGAAAGTTACCGGCACAACCATCATCGTGCATTTAAAAGTGGCCGTTTCCATACTGGATGAAACCCAGATAACAGCATATGGCAAAACCAGCAGAAGAATGGCTACCGGAAATATCGGAACAGTAAAGGCTGAAGAGATAGAAAAACAGCCGGTACTTACTGTGCTGGATGCTATTGCCGGCAGGGTGCCCGGCATTATGATCAATCCCGTTTCAGGTAATGCCGCGGCCCCGGTCAGCGTTACCATCAGGGGGCGCAATGGTATCAATCCATTTGCGCTGGCAGACCCATTGTACGTGATCGACGGAATGCCTGTCAGCACACAAAATACTTCTATATCATCAACTATTTCTCCAGTTTCCCTGGGAGCTGTGCAGGGAGGCTTTACCAATACTAATGGTGAAAACCCACTGCTCAGCATCAATCCACGGGATATAGAAAGTATCAGTGTGTTGAAAGATGCCGATGCTACAGCCATCTATGGTTCAAGAGGAGCCAATGGCGTAATACTGATCACCACTAAAAAAGCCAAATCGGGCCCTGCCAGCTTTGATATGACGGTTTCCAATGGAACCAAAATGCTGGCCAGGTTTCCCAGACTGATGAATACGCAGGAATACCTTGCGGTAAGAAGAGAAGCATTTCAGAACGATGGTATCCAGCCCAACGAGGGCAATGCGCCCGATCTGGTGACCTGGGATCCCAATAAATATACCGACTGGCAGCGGGCGCTGGCCGGCAACGGATCTTATACCGATGTGAATGCGAGTGTGGGCGGCGGAATGCCTCAATCGAGGTACAGACTTTCCGCGAGCTACGGCAATCAGAAGGAAGTGATGAACAATGGTGGTAAGAATATCAGGGGAACTTTCAGCAGTGATTTCAGCCATACGAGCAGGGACCAGAAATTCGAATTCAGGATCACGAATGCGCTGGCACTTACTGAAGTGAATGCATTTGCTATTACAGCACCTGATGGTCTTTCCCCTAATGCACCGGATATTTACAAGCCCGATGGAGACTTCAACTTTGAACCTTTCAGGGTGATGGGCTGGAGTATATTCCCTTTCAATGCGCTGAGAAGGCCCAGTGAAAGCAAAACATTTTCACTTCGCGGCGTTGCTGATCTGCGATATGAAGTAATGAAAGGATTGACCCTTTCTGCCAGGGCAGGGTATATGTTCAATGATAATAAAAACTCTTACCTCGTTCCCTCGTCTTCCATCGATCCTATCATGTCTGTTTTCGCTATCTCCAATGCAAATTATGGTAAATCTACCTCCAGGAACTGGCAGGTGGAACCGCAGCTGCATTACAAGACCTATATCGGAAAAGGCAGCCTTTCTGTACAACTGATCTCCAACTTCCAGACTGAGATCAGCAGCAGTGAATCCATCAACGCAGAGGATTTTGCCAATGATGCGATGATGAAAAGTCATAACAACGCCAAAAGAACAACCTTTATTGAAGGGTACAAAGAATACAAATACGTCTCTGTATCCGGTATTATAGGGTATAGCTGGGATAATAAATACATTATCAGCCTGAATGCAAGAAGAGATGGTTCTTCGCGCTTCGGTCCGGGCAGACAGTTCGGTAATTTTGGTTCCGTTGGCCTGGCATGGATCGCGTCTGATGAAGAATGGATGAAGAAATTACTTCCGTCCTGGTTCAGCTTTCTCAAATTCAGAGGGAGTTATGGTATAACAGGATCTGACCCCAGCGCCAACTACGAATATTTGTCGAGGTGGGCAAGGGAAAGCGTACTGAATGGTTTCAATACCCTGTTCGGTTACAATGGTGTCGAAGCCTTTCATGTGGTGGCGCCGCTCAACCAGGATTTCAGGTGGGAGTCTACCAGCAAAGCGGAGATTGCCGCTTCATTTGGTTTCCTGAAAGACAGGGTCAACCTGGATATTGCCTGGTATCAGAACAATTCCGGAAATCAACTGACCGTTGTGCCGATGCCTGTTATGACCGGGTTCAGAAATGTGCTGACCAACTGGCCTGCCGAAGTACGCAATGCAGGCATCGAGATCAGCGCCACCGGCAGTCTGATACAAACAAAGGACTGGAACCTCTCGCTCAACTTCAACATATTTGGAAACAGGAACAAACTGATGAACTTCCCTGACCTTGAAAATTCTTCTTTCAAGGGAAAACTCAAAGTGGGTTATTCCACCACTACTCAGGTATTACTCAACTACACTGGTATCGATCCACTCACCGGATCCTATGCATTTGAAGATTATAATAAAGACGGAAAGATCACTGCAGCAGTCTCGACAGTGCCCACTACCCCGGACGACGACCGTTATGTAATTGTTGAAACCATGCCCAAATACAGTGGTGGATTCGGTTTTCAATTAGGCTATAAAAGTTTATCACTTTCCTCGCAGTTCTTTTTTGTAAACAAACTGAGGCTGGATCCGTATCTCAATTCCGTTCCTGGCTTGATGAAGAATATGCCGTTGCCTGATGAAATAAAGAACAACCACTGGAAACAACCCGGTGATCAGGCAAAGTATGCAAGGTATACCACCAATTTTTCCAACCTGGGCCCGCTCTATTCTTCTGATGGCGTTTATTCAAATGGCTCCTATGTAAGATGGCAAAACCTCTCTCTCTCCTGGCGACTGCCGCAGACATGGCTGAGTAAGATCAAAATGAAGGGTGCGGATATCAGTCTGGATACCCAGAACCTGCTCGTGCTCTCCTCCTACAAAGGACTTGATCCGGAGCTCACGATTTCCAATTTTACATCACCTATCCCAAGGACCATTACCACCAGGGTTTCCTTTACTTTCTAAAATGCAGATCATGCGAAACAAAATATTATTGTCAGGGATATACGCGGTCATCGGCATCCTCACCCTTTCGGGATGTAAAAAAATGCTGGAGATCGCTCCACCCATCAACTCCGTAACCACTCCGGAGATCTTTGAAAGCAACAAGCAGGCAGAATGGGCTATTGCAGCCATCTATTCCAAAATGATCAATGGCCTCAATGAAAATGGTATGAGTACCGGCCAGGTGATTACTGATAAAGTATTTTCCGCAGGCCTCTGCACCATTCTGGGAGGCCTTTCAGCAGATGAGCTGACTGTGCCCACCAATTTGCAGAATGCCGACCTGTTTGCTTACAATAACAAACTCACTGTGGTGAACAGCCTTAAAACCGCGATGATCTGGGAATCCGCCTACAAGGCTATCTTTGATTGCAATGCAGCAATTGAAGGGATCAGGGCTTCCACTTCCATCCTGTTTACTGACAGTGTGCGTAAAGAGCTGACAGGCGAAGCACTTGCACTCCGTGCGTTCAGCTATTTCTATCTCGTGAACTTTTATGGAGATGTGCCACTGGTACTCAGTACTGATTTTAGAGTGACACAAGGCCTTCCCAGGTCGCCTGTTGTAAAAGTGTACGAACAGATCAAAGCTGATCTGGTAGCAGCCAGATCGCTGCTTGCTGCTGATTATTCAGTAGGCAGAAATGAAAGAGTGAGAGTGAACAGGTGGTTTGCAGAAGCCATGTTAGCCCGGGTGTACCTTTACACCGGAGAATATCAACAGGCTATTACCAGCGCTACTAACGTTATAGGTCACAGTGCATTATTTTCCATTGAACAAAATCTCAACAATACATTCCTGCCCAATAATGGAGAAACGATTTTACAACTGAAGCCTGCCGCTGATAACAGTTGGGTACAGAATGGCGTACCTGAAGGATATATCCTGTACAATGTACCTGCTTCCGGCGGCCCTTATTTACGTTCTTACGAACTGAGCAGCCAGTTGGCAGCAGCATTTGAAGCAAATGATCAGAGAAAGACCTTGTGGACCAGACAGGTGAATGCAGCAGTTGTTGCGGCTAAATATACCAGGGCAGAAAAGCAGCAATATTACAATGTTATCAGATTGTCTGAACTGCACCTGATCAGGGCTGAAGCCATCATGCGTTCCAACCCGGGTGATAAGATCAATGCTATCGAAGATCTCAATATACTCAGAAGAAGAGCAGGGGTGGATGAACTGGATGATCAGCTGACTCCCGAACAGGTGATCACGGCTATCGCCCATGAAAGAAGGGTGGAACTCTTTCTTGAATGGGGCCACCGTTGGCTCGATCTGAAAAGGACCGGTGAAGCTGGTGATGTACTCAGCGCCATTCCCAACAAACAACCCTGGTGGGGAGATTACCAGTTGCTGTATCCCATCCCGGCTGATGAGATCAGGGAGAACAGCAACCTGATACAAAACCCTGAATACAATGTAAGGTAAGCTGCAATCAGTAACCCAATCTTTCATTACCAAACACTCAATCATGTTATTTACATATCACAGTTGTAACTGCACCAGCCTGGTGCGGAACAGGATGCTCATTGTTCTGCCTTTTCTCTTACTGATGACAATATTCTCTTCCTGCGATAAAGATGTGAAAGAAGGGAATCCGGCCACTGTGCAGGTTTTCAATGCACTTGACAATGACCTGCGCCTGTATGCCAACCTCAGTGGAAATCATCCGGTGGTTTACAGAACATCACTTCTCTTGCCCAATAAATTCTATGATCTGCGTAATAATCTGCTCTTTATTGACCAGTTTCCATTACGCATCGATCTGTATGCATTGCCTGATACATTGCCGAAGGACCGGCCACTGATAAGCATTTCGGAAGACCTGAAAGCAGGTGAAATTTATTCTCTCTTTCTTCACGGTGAAAAATCAGGTGCTGGATATTCCATTTTTAAAGACAGGATCCCGCCAATCAACAGGGCCGACAGCACCACCCATCTCCGTTTCGCCAATTTCAGCGCTACGCAGGCTATCAGTGTCAACATATTGGGTGAGCCGAATGGCTCCTTCATTCAGAACCTGCCATTCAAATCATTGTCTGATTTTGTAGAACTGGATGCAGACATGTCAACGCCTGATTACACATTTGAAGTAAGGGACCAGGCAACAGGCAACCTGCTCACCAGCTTTACTACATCAGGGCTGAATCCCGGCACTTCCTGGCCCGGTGCGGTCAATAACTGGATCTACAGATCCAATACACTCGTATTCACCGGGAAACCTGGCGCAGGTTATCCCAATATGCAAAGGATCTCTGTAATGAATCACAGGTAGAAGGTACTGTGAGCAACCAAGTAAACATCAATCACAAAATATGAGCATAGCATTGAAAGTGGAGAATCTCTCCCATAGATATTCCACTGCCTGGGCGATCCGTGATATCAATTTCGAGATCAGCCAGCATGGAGTGATCGGATTGCTTGGGTCCAACGGGGCAGGCAAATCCACTACCATGAATATCATCAGTGGCGTACTGAATCAAACGGAGGGTAATGTATACATCAATGGCATCGATAAAAGGAATAATCCCAAACTGGCAAAAAAACAACTGGGTTTTCTGCCGCAGACTCCGCCATTGTATTCAGACTTCACTGTGAATGAATACCTGACCTACACGGCCGACCTGCGTTTCATTGAAGCCAGGGAGGTGAAGCGCGCAGTGGCTGAAGTGATGGACCGTACAGGGATCACTCATTTCAGCTCCAGGCTTATCAGGAACCTGTCTGGTGGCTACAAACAGCGTGTTGGTATTGCCCAGGCGATCATCCACAAACCAGGTATCGTGATCCTGGATGAACCAACCAACGGCCTCGATCCCAACCAGATCATCGAAGCAAGAAAACTGATCAGGGAAATCGCGCAGGATCATACCATCCTCCTCTCTTCCCATATCCTTTCAGAGATCAATCTTCTTTGCAGGGACATCATCATGATCGAAAGCGGACGGATCGTTTTCTCCGATTCGATGGAGTCTTTCAATAATTATATCCAGCCCACGGCTGTACTGGCACGGATGGAAAACCCTCCTGCCGAAAGTGAGCTGATGAAAATACCCGGAGTCACCAAAATACAGTTCCTCTCAAACAAACAGTGCAGGATCTGGTTCAGTGCCAGTGACGGTATTTCCGAAGCCATCATTGCCGCAAGCGTACAGCATAACTGGAGACTTACGGAGATCAATCCCGAAAGATCTGTGCTGGACGATGTGTTCAAACAACTATCCCAACAAGCATAAATGCCCCGACCATGAAAATAATATTCAAAATTGCGAGGGCTGAGTTGCGGTACCTGTTCTTTTCTCCCATCGCCTGGTTTGTGATCTTTCTGTTTTATGTATCGATGGCCATTGCCTACACCGGTGGCCTGGGCAATTATGCCATGTACCAGGAAGTAATGCTGGATATGAATGAGAGCTGGCCCGGATTTGATAAAGGTATTGGCAATGTGCTGGCAGCAATGGTAACGGGCATAATGATGAAGTACCTTTACCTTTTTATTCCCCTGCTCACGATGGGCATCATCAATCGCGAGATCAGCAACGGAACTATCAAACTCCTGTATTCATCTCCTGTATCTACCCGGCATATAGTATTCGGAAAGTTCCTGGGGCTGATGTTTTTCAACCTGCTGTTGCTGCTGATTTTCGCCATCATCCTAACCAGCCTGCAATTGAATACACAGCATGCAGAATACGCCTGGTACCTGTCCATCATGCTTGGGGTGTTCCTGCTGATGGGCGCCTATTCAGCTATCGGTTTGTTCATATCCTGCCTTACAGGATACCAGATTGTGGCGGCCGTGATCACCTTTTCCGTATTCTTTTTACTCTCTGTCATTGGTGGATTATGGCAACAATATGATATGGTGAGGGATATTACTTTTTTCCTGACCATCTCCGGAAAAGCGGAAAAGATGATGACCGGCCTGATCACCAGCAGAGACATTATTTATTTTCTGTTGGTGATCACCATGTTCATCGGATTTGCCATGATCAAACTGAAAAGCATACAGCATTCATGGAAATGGACTGTCAATGCATCCCGCTATTCCTTACTTGCACTGGTTATCATCGTTCTGGGATATTTCAGCTCCAGGCCGGGATATATCGCTTACCTGGATGTAACGAAGAATAAGATCAATACCCTGCATCCTGAAATACTGAAAGTGCTGAATGAGCTCGATGGATCGCCGCTTACCGTTACGTTGTATACCAACCTGCTCGACAAAAATGCATATTACGGCCTTCCGCAGATGCGGAATCATTATGTCTGGGGCGTATGGGAGCCATTTATCAGGTTCTATCCCAATATAAAATTCAGGTACGAATATTATTACGATGTGGTGGATGGGGATAGTACTTATTACAGGAAGTATCCCGGTAAATCATTGAAGGAGATTATGGCCATTGAAGCGGAAATGTTCGATATCCGCCCGTCCATTTTCAAAGCGCCTGCTGCCATCAGGAAGGAGATCGGTCTTGCTCCTGAAGGCATGCACCTGGTGATGCAGGTGGAATACAAGGGGAAAAAAGAATTCCTGAGAACCTATATGGATCCACAGGTTTGGCCTGATCAACTGCATTATGCAGCCACGCTGAAAAGACTGACACGAAGCAAAGATGTTTCCGTTCATTTTGTTTCGGGCCACTTTGAACGTAATCCGATGAGCTATGCACCCAGGGAGTTTGGACCTCATACTACCTTGAAGGGTCAAAGGAGAACTTTGATCAATGAAGGAGTTGATACGGATACGGTTTCACTGGCCATTGAAGAGATCCCTGAAAATACAGACCTGCTGGTAGTAGCAGATCCCAAATCTGACTACAGCACTGTAGAAAAACAGAAGTTGATCAGCTACCTCGATAAAGGTGGCAACGCCCTGATCTATCTGGAGCCAGGCAAGCAATTCATCCTGAATTCCGTTCTTAAAACCATTGGTGTGTATCCCGGTACTGGCGTGGTTGTAAGCCCTAACGAGCATGAACAGCCTCATATTTTTAGCAGCCCGCTGACTCCGGCTGGTAACTTCCTGGCTAAAGAACCGGGTATGGAAATTTTTCAGCAATACAAAATAAGAGGTGGAATAGTGGAGAATGCAGGAACCCTGGATCTGAGTTATGAAGCCATCGATGGATTCACAGCGGAACCTGTGATTGCAAAGGCTGGTAATGAAAGAACATGGATTGAAAACGGGAGACTTGTAGTAGACTCGGCAGCGCCTGTTTTCAATCCCGCTGAAGGCGATCAGCAAAAGAATGAATACATAATTGCCCTGAAACTAAGCCGGAATAAAGGGAACAAAGAACAGCGGATCATCGTTACAGGCGATGCCGATTTTATGACATTCAACAGGATGAAGAACGGATCGGTCAATACAGCTTTTTATAGCTGGTTGTTGTACAACCGCTATCCCGTTTATACCAATTATCCTTTTGCGCCGGATCTCTTTCTGAAAACAACAACAGCAAAAACGAAGATCACCAAAGCGCTCTTTGTTTACATAGGATCGGCTGCACTGCTGTTGATGGCCACTATCCTGCTGGTGCGCAGGAAAAGAAAATAAACCAATTCGATTATCGTCATTCATAAACTGTTCTATCATGTTCCTTATTACGGATGATCAAACCATCGAAGACCTCAGGCTATTTGCCAAAAGAGAACGTACCGGTATTTACGATATCTATAACAATACAAGTACACGCGGCGGAGAAATGCTGTTGGAAAAAATGTTCAGAAATCCACTGTCTGACCTTGAAGAGATCAACAGGCGTGCCGGCATTATTGCAGCATATGCAAAGATGGGGACCCTTTTCCCTTTCAATGCATCTTTACTGGACAGTGTTGAAAAATACATCTCGCATGGCGATGATGTTCATGACGCCAAACCTGCAACACTGGGAGATAAGGAGATCAGTACAGGGGTTACTGCGCTGATAGAGCTGTTGCACGCCGTAATGGAGTTCATTCAGCATGGAGCGATTGCTCAGATTCCCATGCAGGAAGCTGAAAGGAAGACAATCCTGGATCTGCTGCTGCATCCGGCACTGGAACCGATTTTCAGGGAGAAGCCTGGAAGCAGGATTTCCTTTGGAGCAGTAACTGCTTACGACATGCTGCTACGCGGAAAGGAGAGGGATAAGATCAGTGCCGTTCTGCAATTCATTTATCAGACGGATGTGTACATCTCAGTGGCACAGGTTGCCAATAAGAGGAAATTTGTTTTCCCCGTAGCGCATCCGCGTGGCAGTAATATCCTGAAAGCAGAAGGCGTCTATCACCCTGAATTGAAAGAGCCGGTAGCCAATGACCTGCACATGCATGCAGGCAAGTCTGTAGTGTTCCTGACAGGTGCAAACATGGCCGGCAAGTCTACTTTCCTCCGGGCATTCAGTACAGCGGTTTACATAGCACATATGGGCTTCCCTGTAGCTGCCAGTTCGCTGAAATTTTCAGTGATGGATGGCGTGCTCACTACCATCAACCTTCCGGATAATTTAGGTATCGGCGCCAGTCATTTCTATGCAGAGGTACTCAGGGTAAAGAAAGTAGCTGCCGAACTGGGAGCCGGCAAATCGCTTTTCGTGCTCTTCGATGAATTGTTCCGTGGAACAAATGTGAAAGATGCGCATGAAGGCACAGTGGCTGTTACCATGGCTTTTGCAGGTAAGAAAGACAGCCTGTTCCTTATTTCATCCCATATTGTAGAGGCAGGCAATGAACTGAAAAAAAGGCCCAATATAGGTTTCCAGTATTTGCCCACACGCATGAATGGAAAGATACCTGAATATACCTATACGCTGGAAGAGGGTATTACAGATGACCGGCATGGTATGGTCATCATACGGAATGAAGGTATCCTGGAA
>Ga0247823_10005526_pt1 | contig 10061 bp, 8 predicted proteins | sample 13C_PalmiticAcid_2_FD_192426 | JGI IMG/M metagenome (GOLD analysis project Ga0247823, IMG submission 192426) | Soil microbial communities from agricultural site in Penn Yan, New York, United States - 13C_PalmiticAcid_Day30 | ecosystem: Environmental > Terrestrial > Soil > Agricultural land...
ACGGGGAACAAAAGCGAAATGTCGGTTGGCTACGCCACGCTGTATGGCGATATGAATGGTGGGATTAACCTGATCGGCGATCTGTACAAGACCGAGGTTTATGCGTTGGCTCGCTATTACAACGCGTTGCACCGCCGCGAGGTGATTCCACGCGCGATTATCGACAAAGAGCCCTCGGCGGAATTATCCGCCGGTCAGTTGGATACGGATTCGTTGCCGCCTTATCCCGTGCTGGATGAAATATTGAAACTGCACATCGAAGGCAAGCGATTGCGGCCGGGGGAATACGAACGGGCGCAGGCATTTGTCGAGCAATTACACGTCGCTGGTCAGTCGCCTTTGATTGAAAAAGTGTTGGGGATGATTGCTAAAGCGGAGTTCAAGCGACGGCAAGCGCCGCCGATCATTCGTTGCCGGTCACGCGCGTTTGGTAATGGACGGCAAATGCCGATCGCGGCTCGTTTCTAACGCGGCATAGAATAATTTATAGGGAAACTTGCATGACACTATCTTTCGACTACCTGGTCTACATTGGCCGCTTCCAACCCTTCCACAAAGGCCATCAAGAGATCTTGCGCCGAGCGCTGGAGAAATCAGCGAAGGTTATTGTGGTCCTTGGTTCTGCTCATCGCGCGCGCAACATCAAGAATCCATTTTCCGACGGTGAGCGGCGGCAAATGATTTTGACAGCGATGGAGGAGGCGATGCCGGGGGCAGGGGGGCGCATCATTTTTTGTCCCCTGCGTGATTACTACAATGATGATAAGTGGGTTCCGGCCGTTCGCGAGGCAGTGGCGAAAGCCGCGCCATCCAGCGCTCGAATCGGCATCATCGGTCACGACAAAGATAATTCTTCTTATTACCTGCACAAGTTTCCCGATTGGCAGTGGGTGTCGGAAGAGAATTATCACCGACTTTCCGCGACCGATCTTCGGCGGCTCTGGTTTTCCGCATCCGATGAGGAGAGCTGGAAGCAATTAGCGGCAGCAACTCCCGCATCGGTATTGAGCTTCCTGAAAACATTCCGAGAGTCGCCGGTATATGCCGACTTGGCTGGGGAGTTCTCTGCGGTCGAAGAGGGAAAGGCCGCTTGGTCCTCCGCGCCTTATCCTCCCGTCTTCGTGACTGTCGATGCCGTCGTGCGATGTAAAAGTCATGTGCTGATGGTTAAACGGGGCGGCTTACCTGGGCGTGGACAATGGGCGTTGCCCGGTGGATTCGTCGAGCAGAATGAAAGGCTACGCGAGGCGTCGATTCGAGAGCTGGCGGAAGAAACGGGGCTTGGCGTCAGCGCCGATGTCTTACGAGCGTCTCTTGTTGACAGAGACGTTTTCGATCACCCCGACCGTAGCGTGAGGGGGCGCACTATTACGCATGGGTTTTTCTTTGATATCGCAGCCGATGAATTGCCGGTGGTAGTGGGGGGCGATGATGCGGTTGAGGCGAGGTGGATTCCGGTGGAAGAGTTGTTGGGAATGGAGACCATGATCTTTGACGATCATTTTCACATTATCAATCGCTTTCTGAATGTTCTTGCATGACGTAAAAGTATCGGCTTTTTCTACATACTGTTACGCGTTCGATTCAGAGATCAGGACGTAGGAGCGAGCTTGCTCGCGAAGCGGTGGTTTATCGTGAGCATGCTTGTTTCTATGTGCGGTGGACGGGCGCTTGGTGCGATTTACAGCTTTTTAGGATTTTTTCCACCGCTCGGGTGGAGATGGCAAGCGGATCGGTAAGATCGGCTTGCCATGTGCGGTTATTCACGAGCAACCGCAATATTTTCTCCGAACTTTTCTCCGCCGCCGCATCTTCAGCCCGCGTAGGTCGGATGAGCGTTAGCGTTATCCGACGTATGTGCAGCCCACAAACAGTTAATTAATGAGCGGCGGAGTTTGCAGAGATCGTCTTAAATCCGTTGTCCGACATCGGCTCGTAATCCTGCGGCAAGGCGCCGGAGAGTTCGATCAGGATGCGACGATTCAGCTGCGTGCCAACGGCATTGTTGCGGATCACTTTGGCGCGCAGCTCGCTGTATTTTGTCGAGGCTTGCAGCCCGTGTAGGTCGCATGAGCGTCAGGGGCGTAGGGTGGAATTGAAGGAGCCGTGCGACGTATTCCACCAGTTTAGGCCGCGAAGCGAATCAAATTTCAAGCGTTTCGTTGCGCTTCACGCGTTGTTGCTGGTGGAGTGCGTCGCAAGGCTCCTTCGATTCTACCTACGGTGCTATCAGGTGGCAGGTGTGAAGTCCTTGAGGTGCTAATGGTGAGGGATTTCAAGCGCATGACGGCTACCTTTATATCTGGGCCATCACGGCATTGAGTAGTTTGGTTTGTTTGTCGGTTGAGGCGTCAATCTGCTTTTCTATGGTGTCGCAACGAGCCATAAGTTGATCGATTTTTGCGAAGATGCGGTGTTGTTCGGCGATAGGTGGGAGTGGTACTGGAAGATTCAACATTACTTCTCGACTGACGTTTTTCATGGAGCTGCTCGTGCCGGAAGCGTTGCTCGCGTAATACGCTCTAGCGAAATTTGAACTGTTAACCGTGTTTATGAATAGTTTGTTGACGTATTGCGTGAGAGTGAAACGAACAATTTTGTCGCTCATCATTAGATTAGGAGGCGTCTCACGCACGACTACGCTACGAGCCACTAGCTCATCAGTATTGGCTCTGGACAAAAGGAAGTCGCCTGGCATTACTTCATATTCTGGTTTCGGATCTTTTCCTGGCGGCAAAGTTTTATTTTCGTTCGGATTAAAACTTCCCCATGAAACGGCGCTAACTTTCAGTACACCCCAGTTGTTTCCGGTCCTGACTTCAGGCAAGCATTGTGGACTCCATCCTGAGTCACTGGAAAGAGAAATGCTGCCAAGCTTTGCCCACTCCCACCCAAACGGTAGTGGATAAGGGACTTCCTCTCGCTTGATTTCTGGCAGAGGTTTTTGCGATTTGATCTTGCCTTCCTTCACCAGCCGTTTTTTCTCCGCATCAATCTCCTTTAGTAATTGACTCACAGGTGGATCGCTCGGGTCCTGCGTCGCCAACTTTCCCTGCATAGCCAACGTCAAAATCAACTCACGTAGCTTCTTAATTCCTTTAGGCGCCGCAAACGCAATATCAAAATGACGTTCGAGAAGCTCCGCAGCCTGCTTATTCATGGCTGCCCACTTTTTTGAGTGCGTCGCGCCCTTTGTCAGTGAGGCGATATTTTTGTAATCGACTATTGGGCTTATCAGGGATAGACATTTCAATCAGACCTTTTTCCAGTGCGGGAGTGATGTAATCCCGACTGAAATGCATGCGATCTTTCAGGTTGAGTGCGGCCATCATTTCAGTGCGCGCCACCTCTCCTTCTATGCATTGCAACATCCGCATGACTTGCGGGGTGACTTGCGGGGTGACTTGCGGGGTGACTTGCGGGGTGACGCCATCGAATGGCTCAGCGTAAGGCAAGACCACGCGTACGAAACTTTTACGGATTTCAAATACTTCTCTGCCATAAGCTTTGACGATACGCAGAATGCCTGAACCCAAATGCTCGACGATCTCCAAATCACGAAAGACTCGCATAATTTCTTTATTGCGGGGCACAGAGCCGCCGTTGAAAAAATCTTCTTCCTCTACGCCATAGGGCAGGCCACCCATGGAGGTGACTTCCACGCGGTCGGAGAGAAATTCGATTTTCGGAACGGCGCCGTAGGAATAGTCGTTGTGGACAACCGCGTTAATGACTGCTTCACGCATGGCGATGGAATCGATCATTTCGCGTTCCTCGCGCAGCGGATAGCCGATCTTGGTGAAGATCGTGTTTTCTACATCCACCCGATCCAGCACTGCTTTTAATGCCTTCACCAATGAGCAGCGGCCATAATCGCGATTTTCAATGAGATGTATGCGGGTAGCATCCGCATATTTAGCCACCTGTAAGGAAGCGCCGTTTTCATCTGCAAGCAAATAGGCGGCGTAATTGGGCTTGTCTTCCGGGGTGAGTAACTCCAGATTTTTCATGAAGGCGCCGTTTAACTGTAAGCCACGGGCTTCGTAATAGATGCGGAGTTGCTCAAAGCTGAGGTCTTTGCGAGGTGATTCCATTCTGCCGATGGTATTGCGCACCCGCTTGCCGTAGAGCGATTCGATCATCTCTTGCGGCATCGGTTCGGATGCGCTGCCCACGCGCAGGAAACAGCCTTTTTCGGTCATGCCGAATTTTTTAAGGTAATAAGGCTTTTCCAAGCCACCGGCCACGGTTATGCGAATGATGTCTTTGTTGTTGCGCTGCTCATGAATAATCTCGAACAGCCCCATGATGGAGGGCTGGATGTTGTTCTTCAGCCGATCTTTAAGGGCTAGTTGTATTGCATCGCAATCTTTTAAGCCCAGCACTTCGCCATCGTTGTCGATGCCGAGGTAAATAATCCCGCCTTCCCTGGCGTTGAGAAAAGCCACGACTTCTTTTTCAAGCGTGTCGGTTAGTTCGCGTTTGTATTCGATGCGGTTGGACTCGGTCACGATTTGCCTTCCAGCGCTGCCATTAGTTCGGCTTTCAGTGCGTTTTGTGCGGCGGCCAGTTGGCGGCTAATCTCTTCGTATTCCCGCATAAGCTCTGCTGGATCGCCGTGGTTTACCGTCACTTCGTGCGGGTTTTTGCAGTCGAGGTTGTAGTTACGTGCAGCAATGTCCTTGGCCGATACCTTCCAGGCGTCTTCTGTCATCTTGCGGCTTTTGCGCTGGGCGCCGCCCCACCACTTTTTCTCCAGATCGAATTCGGCAATCGTCAGCGGCTTGGAGCGGGAGTAGGACTTGTACCCCTCTGGGTATGGATGCTCAAAGAACCATACATCTTTCGTTGGCCCGCCTTTTTCAAAGAACAGGATATTGGTGGCGATGCTGGTGTAGGGCGCAAACACGCCTTTCGGGAGGCGCACGATGGTATGCAGGTTGAACTCTTCCAGCAGTTCCTTTTTAAGCGTGGTTTTAGTCCCCTCGCCAAAAAGGAATCCATCGGGCAGCACCACAGCAGCGCGGCCGGTGTCGTGCTTGAGCAGGTGCATGATCAGCGCCATGAAGAGGTCGGCGGTTTCGCGCGTCTGGTATTTGCGCGGGAAATTGTTTTCGATCCCGTCTTCCTCCATGCCGCCGAAGGGCGGATTGGTGATGATGATGTCGACCCGATCCCTCGGGCCGTAGTCCTTGAGGGGGCGGCTAAGGGTGTTGTCGTGAAGGATATTGCTGGGCACGTCGATGCCGTGCAGCATCATGTTGGTCATGGCCAACATGTGCGGCAAGGGCTTTTTCTCAAAGCCGTGAATGCTTTCCTGGAGTGCATTGCGCTGCTCGGCGGTTTTGATTTGGGCGTTGAGGTGGTCGATGGTGCAAGTGAGAAAGCCGCCGGTGCCGCAGGCGGGGTCGAGCACTTTTTCACCCAGTTGCGGATTGAGAATATCCACCATGAACCGGGTGAGGGCGCGAGGGGTGTAGTACTCCCCTGCGTTGCCGGCGGATTGCAGATCGGCAAGAATTTTTTCGTAGATGTCGTTGAACAGATGGCGGTCGGACGATGAGTTGAAATCCACATCGGCTTCGATGGTGTTGATCACCTGCCGTAGCAGGGTGCCGGACTTCATGTAGTTGTAGGCGTCCTCGAACAATGAACCCACTACCTTGCCATGGCGCGATACGCCCGCCGAGGTGGCGAGTTTTTTGAGTGAGGGAAAGAGTTCGTTGTTGACGAAGTCGATCAACTCTTCGCCAGTGATGCCTTCCGGGTTTTTCGCCCACTGGGACCAGCGGAAGCGGCTTTGCAGCGGAGACTTGTAACTGGGGATAGTGAGCTGCCATTCCTGTTCTTTGTCGTCGAAGATCTTTAGAAATAACAGCCAGGCGATCTGGCTGATGCGCTGAGCGTCGCCATCGACGCCGACATCTTTGCGCATGATGTCTTGAATGGTTTTGATGAGTGTGCCGATAGACATGAGTTACGAGATTCCAATCTGTTTTCGTTATGCGTTGTAAAGCGCTTGTTCCAGTTCTTGAATGGCATGCTGATATTGATCCAGCCCGCCAAAGGCGCGGATGATTTCCATCGGTGTGCCGAATTGGGTGAAGGGCGCGATGGTGAGGATTTGCGTCTCTTCGATCGGCCCGACGCCTTCGTCGGCGTATTTATCAAGCAGGGCTTCCAGCACGCGACGGGCTTGTTCGCCGTAGCGAGTGAAGTAGTCGCGCTTCTTGACTTGCTCGGCGCGCTCTTTGCGAGTCATGGGTGGCTTGTCCCAGGCGACGTGGCACACCAAATCGAAGGGATCGCAGTCGCGGCCGATTTCCTCCGCAAGCGCTTCGAAGAAAATACCCTCGTTGGCCAGTGCATCGATTACAGCCTGTTTCTTTTCTGCGCCACTCCAGCGGCGCAAAAAGTCATCAAGCGAACTGAATTCCTTGGCCAGCGTCTTGCGGGTGTAGTCTTTTAGCGATTCGGTGATGAGCTTGCCGCTCGCGTCGAAATACTGCACACGTTCAGCCACTACTTTGACTTCAACGTTGGCGGCCACATAACGGCGGATGCTTTTACCTTCTCCCTCTGCGCCGGGCTCGGTTACGCCTGTCCAGGGAGTGTCTTCATCGACGGGCGAATAAATAATGTTGTCGTTGGGATCCAATCCTGCGATCTCGTCGGGCGGTACGGGCGAGTCGTCGAGGTTCCGGGGTTCGTAGATCTGTACTGGATCGCCGTCAAAGTCCGGATCGGCAAACAGCTCAGTGGCCTTCTTGAAATCGATGATGGTGAAGTAGTACTTGTCGTAGTCTTCGTTGATGCGAGTGCCGCGCCCAATGATTTGCTTGAATTCGGTCATCGACTGAATGCGCTGATCCAGCACGATGAGCTTGCAGGTTTGGGCATCGACGCCGGTGGTCATGAGCTTGGATGTGGTGGCGATGACCGGGTATTTGCTTTCTGGAAAGATGAAGTTATCCAGTTCGGCCTTGCCATCTTCGTTATCGCCGGTAATGCGCATTACGTACTTGCTGTTTTGCGCGACGAGATCGCTGTTCTCATTCACGAGCGCCTGACGCATGCGTTCAGCGTGATCAATGTTGTCGCAAAAGACGATGGTCTTGTCGAAGCGGTTAGTTTGTTTCAGGAATTCGCTGATCTTTTTGGCGACCAGTTCGGTGCGTTTCTCCAGCACCAGGGTTTTATCAAAGTCCCGCTGGTTGTAGATGCGGTCTTCAATCTCGTTGCCGTGCTTATCCACCATGCCCTTGTCGGGACGCCAGCCGGCCAAGTCTTTATCCAGATCAATGCGCACCACTTTGTATGGCGCGAGGAAGCCATCGTCAATGCCTTGCCGTAGCGAGTAGGTGTATATCGGCTCGCCGAAATAATCGATGTTGGAAACCTCTTTGGTTTCCTTTGGCGTCGCAGTTAGGCCGATCTGGGTGGCGGATGAAAAGTATTCGAGGATCTCGCGCCAAGCCGAATCAGCCGCCGCGCTGCCACGGTGACATTCGTCGATTACGATCAGGTCAAAGAAGTCGCGGCTGAACTGCTTGTAGATGTTGCGTTCTTCCTCGGTCCCCGTAACGGCCTGATAGAGCGACAGGTAAATCTCATACGACTTGTTGGCCTGCCGCTTTTGGATCTTGGTCATGGCCGAGCCAAAGGGCTTGAAATCGTTGGTCATGGTCTGATTGACCAGAATATTGCGATCGGCCAGAAACAGGATTCGCTTCTTGGCCTTGGATTTCCACAGCCGCCAGATGATTTGAAATGCGGTGTAGGTCTTGCCCGTGCCGGTGGCCATGACCAGCAAAATGCGATTTTGCCCGCGGGCGATGGCTTCGATTGTCTTGTTGACCGCTAGCAACTGGTAGTAGCGCGGCGTTTTATTGCTGCCGTCGCTGTAGTAATCCTGCGTAACTAGATTGTTCTGTGTTTCGCTCAGGCCAAGATGATTAGCCCATTGTCGCCAAAGGGCGTCGGCGCTGGGGAATTCGTGTAGACCCAGTTCGCGTTCAAGTATGCCGTCAGTGGCGATCCTGTTGTGAAACAGAAAGCCATTCCCGTTACTGCTGAATACAAAAGGGACTTGCAGCATGTCGGCATAGCCTAGGCTCTGCTGCATGCCGTCGCCAATGGAATGGTTGGCGTCCTTTGCCTCAATGACTGCGATGGGCATGTTGGGTTTGTAGAAAAGTACGTAGTCAGCGCGTTTGTGCTGTGCGCGGGTGTGCAGCTTGCCGCGAACGATAATTCGCCCCTTGGTCAGCGGGAATTCTTCCCGTATTTGGGTTGCAACGTCCCATCCTGCCTGTTCAAGGGCGGGCGTGATGAACTTGGTGCAGATGTCGCGCTCGGATAGAGTCTTCTTATTCATTTTGTAACCCTCCCTTGTTTTGTATCTACCGCACGACTAGGCGCATGCGCCGCTGAAAGGTGCAAGGCAATAAACACCTTCGACAGCCACTAAGGCTCCTTCGGCGCATCGTCGCCAACAAGAACCACTTGGTCGTCTTGCCAGATCACGGCGTACTGGCCGAGTCGCCTTTTTCTGTCCAAACACTTGGTGACAGCCTCTTGCAACGCCTTGAGCATCGCTAGGGCCTGCGGTGATGGCGGGGCGGATATGATGATCATGGCGCGACCTCCTCACTTCGCCGAGCTTGACCAGGATGGCGGATGTCGACAATGCAGCGTTTCATCATGGACATCCAAATCGGATAGATAGGGCGCTCGGATTGTATCAATGGGGGATCAGCATCGTCGAGCGGTGGGCTGGGGATTCTGGCGCGATTGCAGGAAATGGGCGTTCGTGCGTTTGAGGGGGAGAAATGCAGATGGGGAGGAGGGAGCAGTTGCGCTATGTTTGGCATTCACCCTCTCCCCAGCCCTCTCCCCTCAAGGGCGAGGGAGTATTCGTGGGCCATGTGGACCTTGTGCTCCTGACCGCGTCTCTTGAGAAAGGGGTTTACTTCGGAGACTGTGGAGATGCCTCTAACGGGATGATTTCAATCCCTGTCCCATCTCCCTCGCCTCATGCAGCATATGCAACGTAATCTTCCGAACCTCCAACTTGCTCGCTTCAATATGCGAGCGAAGCAGCATAGCGGCCTCAGCGCTCTTGCGCCGGCGCAGCAGTCGCAGGATCTCTGCATGTTCGTCGTACGTTGCATCGATGCGCTGCGCCTTAATGAAGTCCAGGCGACGGATGATCCGAATGCGCTCTGTGATTTCCCGATGAACGCGGACCATTTCGCGGTTGCCGGCGGCTATTTGCAAACCTTCGTGAAAGGCTTCGTCCAACCCCGCCACTTGTTGCGCATCGGTAAGTCGCTGCTCTTTGGGTGCGAGCCAGATTTGGTTAAGACCGGAAAGGTCGGGCGTGTCTTCCATCTCGCAGATTTTCTCCACCGCCGCGATCTCCAGCGTGATTCGTAGATCGTAAAGCTCCTCGAACTGCGCGAAGTCGAACGGCCGCACGCTCCAGCCGCTGCGAAAACCCACCTGTAAAAATCCTTCTCGCTCCAATCGATAAAGCGCATCGCGAACTGGCGTGCGGGAGACCTTGAAGCGCTCCGCCATTTCGGTCTCGGTGAAGCGGTCGCCGGGCAGTAGCCGAAACGAGAAAATTTCCTCTTTCACGCCGGCGTAGATCTGTTCGGCGAGAAGATTGGATTTTTGTCGGTCTTTGTTATCCATGAGGAGTCTATTTTCTTAAAATTGCATCAGCGGAAAATGGCATGACGCAAGCCTGTTCTTATTTGCGTACGGCAGCAATATCGGCGCATTCGTCGCGCAATACGTTTGCCCATGGGGGCAGCGTCCGTATAGCCGGCAGCGGTTGGGGTCCGGATCGATCGGGCTTTGCGCTTCCCGGGGCAACAGCAGGTCTTCCGGTAAGGCGTCACCGCGTGATATTTGTCCGGGCAACGAGGCGATCAACGCTCGGGTGTATGGGTGCAATGGCTGGCTGAAGACTGCTTCCGTTGGCCCGGACTCGACGATTTGTCCCAAGTACATGACGATGACGCGATTGCATAACAGTCGCACCACATTGAGAT
>Ga0247823_10005528_pt1 | contig 10060 bp, 10 predicted proteins | sample 13C_PalmiticAcid_2_FD_192426 | JGI IMG/M metagenome (GOLD analysis project Ga0247823, IMG submission 192426) | Soil microbial communities from agricultural site in Penn Yan, New York, United States - 13C_PalmiticAcid_Day30 | ecosystem: Environmental > Terrestrial > Soil > Agricultural land...
CGGCTGCGCCCGAACGCATCGCCATCGCTACCGCGCGCGGCCACCGCCGCGCGGTCCTCTCGCTCGGTTATGACGGGGGCCGGCAATGATCTGCCGTCCGGCAACCCGGCCTTGCCGCTTCGCTTCGCTCAAGGAGACGATCATGCTGCTGTCCCTGGCCCTTGCCGCCGCCACGCCGGCCGCCGCGCAGGATTTCCAGTCGACTCCGGTGCTCGACACGATCGTCGCCCAGTTCACCGGTGTCGGCATAGGCGAGCAGGGCGGTGCGCGCACGCCGGTGGATAAGAGGCTCAAGCTCCAGGCTTGCGCGGCGCCCCAGCTCGAATGGCGCAGCGCGGCGAAGGACGCAGTGGTGGTCCGCTGCATGGCTCCGGCGTGGCGGATCTATGTGCCGGTCGAGGCGATACCGCAGCCCAAGGCCGCGTCGGTCGTGGCCGCGCAGGCACCCGTAACCCCGGTCAAGGCGACGCCCGTCATCCGCCGCGGCGATCCGATCACCGTCGAGGCCGGTTCGCCCGGCTTCTCGATCTCGCGCGACGGCATCGCGATGGGGGACGCGGTGGCCGGCGCCCGGCTGATGGTCAAGGTCGACGACAGGAAACCGCCGATCCAGGCGGTGGCGCTCGAGCCCGGCCGCGCGCGGCTCCCCGGCTGGGCCGAATGATTTTTTGCTAAAGGCCTCGATGACGCGGCCGTTCCTATCGCTGCAGGATTAGTTTCCCGAGGAAGCAGCAATGGTGGATCCCATCGGCAACAAGGCAGGCACGGTCGCGGACCGTCGCATTGCGCCGGTCGCTCCCGCCGCTCCGGTGGAGGTGGCGAATCCGGTCGCAAACGAAGCGGCGCCGGTCGAATCGACGGCCGCGGCACTGTCGGCTTCGATGGCCGCCAAGCCCCCGGTCGATGCCGAGCGCGTCGCCAAGATCCGCAAGGCGATCGAGGACGGCAAGTTCCCGATCTATCCTTCGACAATCGCCGACCGGCTGCTCGCGCTCAAGCTCGAATGGAGCCCCAATGACCCGGCGTGACGCGCTGATCGCCGTCATCGAATCGCTTCACGCCGAAATCGCGGCGCTGAAGGCAAATGACGTCGCAGCGCTCGAAGCCGCGACGCTGGCCAAGCTGTCGGGCATCGACACCGTCGCGCTCTACGACGGCGAAGCGCCATCCTCCGAAATCAGGGAATTGGCAGCCGAGGCGCATCGCCTAAACGAGACCTGCCGGATCTACGTCAATCTGATGGCGGCAAATGTCCGCCGCCGCCTGCAACTTCTTTCCGGCGAGATGGCCCCGGCCTATCGGCCCGGCGGATACGCGATCGCGTAATCGCTGTGCTCCAGCGTGGGCCGGAGCGCCGGCGGCCAAGGCTCCGGCCTGCGCCGGAGCACGGCCTGGCTGAATCTCCTCGCTTGAGCCAATAATTGGCACGCTCCTTGCTGATCTCGGCCTTACCTAGGGCAATCGGATCACAGCTCGATGAGCATCGTATCGGTCAACAGCAAGGCAGGCATCCAGACGGCGATCGCCGCCGCCAGCCGCAAGACCGGAATCGACTTCAACTATCTGCTCGGTCAGGCGCAGGTCGAGAGCGGCATGCGCGCCAATGCGCGCGCCACCACTTCCAGCGCCACCGGACTCTATCAGTTCATCGAGCAGAGCTGGCTCGGCGTGATGAAGGATCACGGCGCCGAGCATGGCCTCGGCTGGGCCTCGGATTCGATCCGCCAGACCGCCAGCGGTCGCTATGTCGTCAGCGATCCGGCCACGCGCCGTGCGATCCTCGACATGCGCAGCGACCCCGGCACCGCGGCTTTGATGGCTGCCGAGCACGCCTCGGACAACAAGGCCGCGCTCGAGCAAAGGCTCGATCGCCCCGCCACCGGCACCGATCTCTATATGGCGCATTTCCTCGGCCAGGGCGGTGCCGCCAAATTTCTGGGAGCGATGGAGAGCAATCCGGGCCGCACCGGCGCGGCGATGTTTCCCGCCGCCGCGCGCGCCAATCGCGGCATCTTCTATGCGAGCAACGGCCAGCCGCGGACGCTGAGCGAGATCTATAGTCGCTTCGCCGGCAAGCTTGATCAGGGCGCCGCCGCGGTGGGTGCCACGGGGCTCGCCTCGGACGGGCTCGACGCACTGTCCAACGGGCTCGATGCCTTCGGCGCCGGCCTGGGCGATTCCGAAGTCGTGCTGGGCAACGGCGCCGTCGACGGCGATCGCCACTGGATCGAGACGACCTTGGCCCAGCTCAACAACGGACGCGGCGGCACCGACATGGCTGGCGGCGAGCGGGTGAATCCGTTCAGGCCGACCCCCGAGACGGCGAAGCTCGCTTATCTGATGCTCGCGAAGCTGGGGGCCTGATCCGCGTGAACGGTCTGACGCTCCCCGCCGGCCTCGCCCCGGCACTTCGCAGCTTCGCGCTGCCCGGCGCGATCTTGCTGCTCGTAGCCTTGCTGGTCGTGCCGATTCCGGCCGTGCTGCTCGACGTCTTCTTCATTATGAACATCATGATCAGCCTCGCAGTGCTGATGGTCGCGCTCAATGCGCAGAAGCCGCTCGATTTCTCGGCTTTCCCGACGGTGTTGCTGTTCGCGACGCTGTTCCGCCTCGGCCTCAACGTGGCCTCGACGCGGGTCGTGCTGGTCAACGGGCACGAGGGCGGCGCGGCGGCCGGCCATGTCATCGAGGCGTTCGGCACCTTCCTGATCGGCGGCGATTATGTCGTCGGCATCGTCGTGTTCGCGGTGCTGATGATCATCAACATGATCGTCGTCACCAAGGGCGCGGGCCGCGTCTCGGAAGTCAGCGCGCGCTTCACCCTCGATGCCTTGCCCGGCAAGCAGATGGCGATCGACGCTGACTTGAACGCCGGGCTGATCACCCCCGACGAGGCGCGTGCGCGCCGGATCGAAGTCTCCACCGAAGCCGATTTCTACGGCGCGATGGACGGTTCGTCCAAGTTCGTGAAGGGAGACGCAGTCGCCGGGCTGCTGATCCTCGCGATCAACATCCTCGGCGGCCTGATCCTCGGCGTGGTCAGCCACCAGATGACGGTCGGCGACGCGGCGCAGGCCTATATCATGCTGGCGATCGGCGATGCGCTGGTCGCGCAGCTGCCGGCTCTGGTGCTGTCGATCGCCGCCGCCGCGATCGTCACCCGAGTCAATTCGAAGCACGATCTCGCCGGTCAGATCGGCAGCCAGTTCGGCAGCCACAAGACCTGGACCCCGGTCGCGGTGATCCTCGGCCTGCTCGGCGTGATGCCCGGCATGCCGCATTGGGTAATCCTGCCCGCCGCCGCCGGCGCCGGGTTCGCCGCATGGAAGCTGCGCGCCCACGCCAATCGCCCGCCGCCGCCCGAGCCAATGGCCGAGCCGGCCGACCTCTCGAAGATCGGCTGGGAGGAAGTCACCGACAATATGCAGGTGATGCTCGACATCGGCTATGGCCTCGTGCCTCTGGTCGACGAGCGCCGCGGCGGCCCGTTGATGGGGCGGATCACCGGGGTGCGCCGTCAGCTCTCGAAGGAACTCGGCTTTGTCGTGCCGCAGGTGCGGGTGCGCGACGACATCAACCTCGCACCGTTCACTTACCGCATCATCGTCGGCGGCGTCGTGGTCGGCGAGGACAATGTCTCGCCCGACGAGATGCTCGCGCTCGATACCGGCCAGGCGGTCGGCAAGCTCCACGGCAAGCCGGTGCGCGACCCTACCTTCGGCCTCGACGCGGTTTGGGTCGCCAGCGGCGATGCCGATGCCGCAACCGGGGCGGGCTATCTCGTCGTCGATCCGGGCACCGTCGTCGCGACGCATCTCAACCATGTTCTGATCCAGAACGCCGCCGATCTGCTCGGCCCCGACGAGGTCCAGTCGCTGCTCGACGGGCTCAAGGAGCGCGCCGTCTCGCTGGTTGCTTCGCTCTGTCCGCAGCCGGTGCCGCTCACCACACTCACCACGGTATTGCGTGGGCTGCTCATGGAGAATGTGCCGCTCAAGGAATTTCGCCGGATCGCCGCGGCGATCGCGGTCGCCGCGCAGAAGACGCTCGACGCCGAGGAGATCCTCGAGCTGATCCGTCCCGATCTCGGTCCGCTGATCATCCAGCGGCTGTGCGGGGTGCGCGAGCCGCTGCGGGTGATGACGCTCGAAGGCCAACTCGAATCCTTGCTTGGGCAGGCGGTTCGCTCGGATCCATCGCGTCGCCACACGATCGAGCCCGATCTCGGCCGCCGCATCGCCGATGCGCTCCAGCGCGCCGCCGCCCCGCTGATCGCCGAAGCCAAGCCCTTTGCCTTGGTCGTCCAGCCGGCGATCCGCGTCGCGATCCGCAAGCTGATCAAGTCTATCCTTCCCGACACACCGGTGATGAGCTTCTTCGAAGTGCCCGAGGACAAGGCCGTCGAAGTCGTCGCGGTTATCGGTGCGCCGGAGGCGCTGCCCGCATGAACGCCTATTCCCCGAGGAACCTGCAAGCCATGGCCTCTCTGGCATCCGCGCCGCTGACCTATGAACGCATGCCCTCGCCGCAACGCGACGCCGAGGCGATGGTTCGGAAACATCTGCCTCTGGTCCGCCGGATCGCGTGGCACGTCCATGGCTCGATGAGCGCGATCGTCGAGGTCGAGGATCTGATCCAGATCGGCATGGTCGCCTTGATCGAAGCGGTCGGCGGCTTTGAGGATCGCGGGCAAGTCACTTTCGAGCAATATCTCGTCACCCGAGTCCGCGGCGCGATGATCGACGAGCTGCGCCGCCAGGCGACCCTCACCCGCGGCGCGATGCGCCGTCGCAAGGCCTATCAGGAGACGGTGTCCGTGCTCGCCACCGAACTCGGCCATGCCCCGAACGACGCGCAGGTCGCGGAGAAGCTCGGCGTCACGCCCGAAAAGCTGCGCGCCGAATATGCGACCGCCGAGGCAGTGCGCTTCGATTCGATCGACGAGATGTATTCGGACGAATCGCCATGGTTCATGTCCGACGAACCCAGTGCTTTCGATCAGCTCGCCGACGGCGATCAGCGCGAGGCGCTGATCGCGGCCATCTCCGAGCTGCCGACCCGCGAGGCGCAGGTGATCCAGCTTTATTATGTCGAGGAGCTCAACCTCGAGGAGATCGGCCAGGTGCTCGGCGTGGGTGCCGCGCGGGTCTGCCAGATCAAGGCCGCGGCGCACGCGCGGCTGAAGAAAGCGCTGCAGCGCCGGCTGAGCTAGTCGCAGTCTTCGCTATTCCGGCGAGTGCCGGGATCTTGCCGGTTGAGGTCCCGGCGTTCGCCGGGATGACGGCTTCCATTTTCCAGCGCATTGCGCGCGAAGCATGATAAGGCGCCCTTGTGCGCCGGACTCTGTACCTGATTGCCGGCTTCGTCTCGCTGATCCTGGCGGCGTTCGGCGTCGTCCTGCCGCTGCTGCCAACGGTCCCCTTCGTCATCCTCGCCGCGTTCTGCTTCGCGCGCAGCAGCCCTGCGCTCGAGCGGCGCTTGCTCGAGCATCGCAGTTTCGGACCGCATATCCGGCGGTGGCGGGAACATGGGGCGATCAGTCGGCGGGGTAAGCGTGCGGCGTTGGTCGCCTTCGCGGTGAGCGCGCTGGCCGCGCTGTTCCTGTCGCCGCTACCTTGGTCGTTGATACCGCTGGCCGCCGCTTTGATCGGCGGCACATGGATCTGGCGCCGCCCGGAGGCCTGAGCGGCGGGCAGAGGAAAACCCCGGCGGCCGCGTGGACCACCGGGGTTCCTCTTGCGCACTCTCCAACACGCGGAGAGGTGACCGGCCGCGGTGCCTGTCAGGGGGGTGACACCCCGACCGGCACGCGCTTAACGGAGCAGCGAAAGAACCGTCTGCTGGCTCTGGTTCGCCTGGGCGAGCATCGCCGTCGAAGCCTGAGACAGGATCTGTGCCTTGGCGAGCGCGGTCGTCTCGGCCGAGAAATCGGCGTCCTCGATGCGGCTGCGCGCGTCCGACAAATTGGTGACGTTGGTGGTCAGGTTGTTGACCACCGATTCGAGCCGGCTCTGTGACGCACCCAGCGTGGCGCGGGCGGTATTGACTGCAGTCAGCGCAGTGTCGGCGTTGGTCAGGGTGGTACCGGCATTGGCGACGCTGTCGACCTTGAAATCGGCGGCTTCGAAATTGTCGCTGTCGAAGAACGCCTTGGTTAGCGCGACGGTATCGGCGCTGTTGATGCCGACCTGGATGTTGACGTCGTCGCTCGCGGTGTCGGTCGCAGCATAGTCGAACACCGAGACGCCGTTGAATTTGGTGTCCTTGAGGATCGACTGGATCTGCGTGGTCAGCGCAGTTGCTTCCTTGTCGAGGTTGGCGCGGTCGGTGGTGCTGTAGGTACCCGAAGCCGACTGGACCGCCAGCTCGCGGATGCGCTGCAGCATGTTGCTCACTTCGTCCAGCGCGCCGTCGGCGGTCTGGGCCAGCGAGATGCCGTCATTGGCGTTGCGGATCGCCTGGTTCATGCCGCGGATCGATGCGGTCATGGTCGAGGCGATGGCGAGGCCGGCGGCGTCGTCCTTGGCGTTGTTGATGCGCTTGCCGGTCGACAGGCGCTCCATCGCGGTGCCCAGCAGCTTGTTCGCCGAATTCGAAGCGTTCGAAGCACGCAGCGAGGCGATGTTGGTTCCGATAACAGTCATGTTCATCTCCATGCTCGTCGGCTTCCCGCGTCCCCCCTGAACGGGAAAGCGGAGCCGCCAAGCCAAGGAACGGCCGCGCAAATCCCGGCTTAAGCAAAAAATCGTCCATCACGCGCGCGCGTAGACGGGCGGGGACCGCAGAAGTGCGCGGTTACGTAGATTTACGCGCAATTAACCAACCTGGCCGCAAAGAACCTCCACAACAGGGGGTCTCACATGCGCTCGATCGTTCCTTCGGCAGCAGTTCTCCGGCAGAAATACGCTCTCGTTTCGGCGCTTCGGGCGCAGGGTTTCGCGATCGGATCATGCGAGGACGGCAAGCCCGGCGCGCAGGATCTGCTCCTGATCGCCGATGGCGAGGTTCCGCCGGCCGCGGCCCGCACACTGGTCCTCGGCGAAGGTGCCCGCGTTGCGATTCCGTTCCGCGACGGCCACCCCGCCCGGCTTTCCTATAGCAGCGAGGATTCAGCGATCGGCGCCGGTTTCGCCAGCGCGATGGCCCGCGGGCCGTATGAGCCGGTCGCCGCCGATCCCGAGAGCCTCGCCTTGCTCGCATTGGCCGAGCGCGTCGCCGCGTCCGACATCACCGTGCTGATCAACGGTCCCACCGGCACCGGCAAGGAAGTGCTCGCCAAGGCGATCCACATGGGCTCTGCTCGCCGTGACGGTCCGTTCGTCGCGATCAATTGCGCCGCGCTCCCCGAGGCGATGCTCGAAGCGATGCTGTTCGGGCACCAGAAGGGTTCATTCACCGGCGCCTCGTCGGGTGGGCAGGGCTTTTTCCGCGCCGCCAATGGCGGCACCTTGCTGCTCGACGAAATCGCCGAGATGCCGCTCGGTCTCCAGGCCAAGATTCTCCGCGCGCTGCAGGAACGCGAAGTCGTTCCGATCGGCGGCACCAGCCCCGAAAAGATCGACGTCCGCGTCATCGCCTGCGCCAATCGCGATCTACAGGGCGAAGTCACCGCCGGCCGCTTCCGCGCCGATCTCTATTACCGTCTCGCCGTTTTCCCGCTCGCCACCAAAGCGCTCGCCGAGCGCGCTGGCGACATTGCCGCTCTCGCCGCGGCGATGGTGCTCCGGCACGCGGGCACCCGTTCCTCGCTGCCATGGATCACCCCCGAAGCCGTCGAGATCCTCATCGATCACGATTGGCCGGGCAATGTCCGCGAGCTCGAGAACGTCATCCAGCGCGCATTGCTGCTCGCACCGGGCGACGTGATCGACGCCGAACATCTGATATTCGATCGCCGCCCCGAGATGCGGCAGCAGGATCGTCCCGAAAAGCTCAGCAACATCGTCCAGATGCACGAGTTCCAGGCGATCCGCGAAACCCTCGCCGAGTGCAACGGCAGCCGGATCGAGACCGCGAAGCGGCTGGGCATCTCCGAACGCACGTTGCGCTATCGCCTCGCCAAGGCGCGCGAACAGGGTGATGACATCGCCCAGGCGGTGTCCGCATGAGCGGCATTACCGGCGCGATGAGCGTCGACCGGGTGCTCGCGCTGCGCGCGCAGATCCTCGAACGCAACGCCGCTTTGGGCCGTGCCCAGCAGGCGCCCACTCCGACCGCGCCGGCCGAGAGCAAGCCCGCCAGCTTCACCGATACGTTCCAGGACGCATTCAAGTCGGTCAACCGGGCGCAGGCCGAGGCCGGTGCGCTCTCCGAATCATACGAACGCGGCGAGACGGTCGACATCGCCAAGGTGATGCTCGCCCGCCAGCAGGCCTCGGTCGGCTTCGAGGCGACGCTGCAGGTCCGCAACAAACTTCTGTCCGCATACAAGGACATCATGAGCATGCCGGTCTGATCCGATGAGCAACGCACTCGCACCCGCCGACGCCGCCGGCACGCCGGCTCGCTTCGAACCGCTCAGGCAGGTCACCGGCCTGCTCGGCCAGCCTGCGGTCAAGCGCAGCCTGCCGTTCGTCTTCCTCATCGGGCTCGTCCTCGCCGGCTTCCTCGCCTGGTCGATGGTCTCGAACTCGCCCCAACGCATCCTGTTTGCCAATGTCAGCGATGCCGACAAGGCGGCGATCTCGACTGCGCTCGACGGCGCCAACATCGCCAACAGCATCGACGGCTCGGGCTCGATCACTGTCGCCGAGGATGACTATCACAAGGCGCGGATGCTCCTCGCCAGTGAAGGCCTGCCCAAGGCGGCGCCTGGCGGCTATGCGATCCTCGACAATCTTCCGATGGGGGTCAGCCGCGCGGTAGAAGGCGAGCGCCTTCGCCAAGCACGCGAGACCGAGCTCGCCCGTTCGATCCAGGAAATCGACGCCGTCGCCGAGGCGCGCGTCCATCTCGCTACCCCCGAGGCTTCAGCCTTCGTCCGCGATCGCGCCGCGCCTTCGGCGAGCGTGATCGTCAAGCTCCAGCCGGGTCGCGCGCTTGGCGAGCCGCAGATCCGCGCGATCGTCAATCTGGTGGCCTCGTCGGTGCCGGGCATGCAGCCCGATGCCGTGACGATCGTCGACCAGATGGGCGCGCTGCTGTCCAGATCGGGCGGCAAGGACGCCAGCGCCGGCGATACGAGGATCGATTTCCAGCGCCGCGTCGAGGACAAATATCGCGAGCAGCTCGCGCAATTGCTCACGCCACTGATCGGCGCGGGCAATTTCACTGCCGAGGTCCAGGCCGATGTCGATCTCGACGAAAGCCAGGCCACGCGCGAAAGCTATGACAAGCAGGGTCAGGTGATGCGCGCCGAGCAGGGCGCATGGACCGGTACGTCGAAGGACGGCCAGACGCCGGGCGGAATTCCCGGCACGCTTTCGAACACTCCGCCGCCGGCCAGCACGCTGGTCGCGCCCAATGCGGGCGGTGCCACGGCTTCGGCCGCACCTGCCGCTCCAGCTGCCCCGCCGCAGACCAGGCAGAGCGACAGCTTCACCCGCACCTATGAGACCGGCAAGGAAATCTCGGTCACCCGCGCGATGCCGGGCAATGTCCGCCGCCTTTCGGTCGCGGTGGTGCTGCGCGAGGAGCCGGGCAAGCCGCGCGGCGTCGCCGAGATCAATCAGCTGAACGAACTGGTCCGCGCCGCAGTCGGCTACAATGCCGCGCGACAGGATCAGGTCACCGTGATCAGCCGCAAGTTCAGCGCCGCCGCCGATGCCGCCAAGGCGGGACCGCCGTGGTACGAGGCCGAATGGGTTCCCATGGCCGCGCGCAACGCAACCGCTCTGGTGATCGCCTTGCTCGTCCTCTTCCTCGGCGTGCGTCCGCTCACCAAGGCGTTGCTCAAGAAGCGCGAGGACGCGACCCAGCGCCCGGGCCTGCCGATCGGCAACCCCAATGCCGAGGGCGCGCCTGCACCGATCCCCAGCGTTTCGATCGACATGCTCGAAGATCGCGGCAACAGCTATGATGATCGCGTCGGACTGGTTCGCGGCTTCACCCGCGAGCGCGG
>Ga0247823_10005529_pt1 | contig 10060 bp, 9 predicted proteins | sample 13C_PalmiticAcid_2_FD_192426 | JGI IMG/M metagenome (GOLD analysis project Ga0247823, IMG submission 192426) | Soil microbial communities from agricultural site in Penn Yan, New York, United States - 13C_PalmiticAcid_Day30 | ecosystem: Environmental > Terrestrial > Soil > Agricultural land...
GCGTGGACGGCATTTCCGCCGCTACTGGCGTGGGCGCTGGGGGCGGGGCCTCGATGCGAACCACCCGGGAGGGGGTTTTTTCGGGTTCGGGTTCTTTTTCGAAGGGCTCGATCAAGAACAAGGCAGAGAAAATGACGAGCAGAGGAATGAAGAGGGCGAGGAATAATTTGCGCATCGTGCGGTCTTCGAAGAAAACCTTTTGGATGGGCACAGGCTTGCTCTTGGTCACGAGACGAAAATAGACGTCTTTGTTGTTCAATTTGGCGATGACGATTTGGTAAGGAGCCAGCGAGAGCTTCTGTCTTTGCGGAGGGGGCAGCGGATCGTTGCCGAAGAAAATTTCGCTATCCTTAAGCGATGAGAAGTCAAAATCATGGGCGGCGCGGAAAGCCTTCCATTTGATCGAGACCTGCGGCATTTCGCTGAGGGGACGGAATTTTGAAGCGTATTTGCTTTCGTAGCTGAAGTGTTGGACGGATTCGATGGAGCCGGTGGCCGCGTGAACTTGCGAAACTTCGAGACAGAGTTCTTGGGAGGGATCAGATGCGCCACGGTTGTGGGCTTCGGTCAGACCTCTTTTGTAGTGGCCGCCGATTTCGGGCGCTTGATTCAGGGAGTCCGCATCGAGCGAAAATTCAAAGCCATCAAGGGAGCTCATTTTCGATCCCAGCACGACGCCCCGCTTGTTGTAAGCCTCGTGGTTTTTCTCACCCGTGGATTTGGTAGAAAAGAGGGTCCACTCACCCACCTCCGGATCAAAATCACCCGTGCCAAGCCACTCGGCGATGAAGTGAATCGACAAGACGTCTTTGGCGCGTAGGACCAGGTCGCAGTGAGGAGAGCGCCCGATGAGGTGCGTAGGGCGATGGAGTACGAGGGTCTCTATTTGGCGACCGTTTTTATGGATTTTAAGTACCTTCAAGGTTTGCGTCCTTCCGTATCCCTTTAATCATTCAAAAATGTCCGGATGCTTTGCTTGGTCCAAGCGCAGAAAATCGTTGAAATCCTTTCGGTTCAACAAAAGGGCTTCGAAGTCGATGTTCTCTTTACCGCTTTGGAAGAGCAGGTCCGGAGCTTTTTTATCGCCCACGATCACGTCGGCGTCGAAGTTGTAAATTCGTGGATTGGCGCTCGATCCCGCGACGATATCCTCGGGGTCTTCTTGCGCTATGGCCACACCGCTGAGTCCTACTAAGAGACAAATCGCTAAATATCTCGCCATGATTCAACCACGTCCCCCATTTTTACGGACATCAATTCGTCGAACACGTACTTGCGCATCGCGGGCGAAGCGTTCTGCGAGAGCAAGGCTCCGGCCCAGTAACGGTAGTAAGTATCGTCGTTGATTTTCTTCTGTTCCTTAAGGATCTGTACCAAAAAGTACAATTTCTTAAATTCCTGGGATCGGATCAGCGTTTTGATTCCAGGATAATCGTCGGAGTTCATGAGTTCCGAGGGCCACGGCCAGGTTCCGGATTTGAATGGCGGTGCTTCTTTAGCAGCCCGTGCGACTTGATAGTCTTTTTCTTGTTGCGACAGTTTGTCGATCATCTTTGAATATTCTTCAACCTGATTCAGGTAGCCTTTGGCCGCTTTCGCAATGCCAGCGGAGTAAAGCTTTTGCTGCTTGCCGTCGAGCCCTTCGGGGGACGGCGCTGATTGAATCAGTTCTGACATGCTTTGCTCGGCAGAACGAACCTGGGTGACGATTTCGATGCGTTGAGCAAAGGGGCGATCTTTGAGGTCGGAGGTCAGACCCTTACGAACCTTCTGAATGATTTCATTATTACGGGCGACAATTTCCTCGAGTGGAGCGCCGTCCCCGGCCTTCGCTACAAAACCGCCTAGGGCTTCGGTAGAAGACGATACTAAGAGGCTACGCTTGAACTCGGGCTCCGGGAGCACTTCTTGCAGAGGTCCTTGCCATTCGCGGGGAAGATTCTGAGCGCTCGCTAATTGGGCGAGCTCCAGAGCAAAATAGATTTTCTTTTTTTCGCCGGCGCTATAGCTCTTGCGGGCTCTGTAAGATTGCAAGAAAGCCTTCGGGTCGAGCAAGAGAACGGAGGATTCCACTTGGGCGTACACTTTGTCGTTGTCGACTTTATTCAGGTCGGGACTGCGGCCGACGCCGATTTCCAAAAAGGGTTTGATGCTTTTTAATGCGGAGGAACGGGGCTGGTAAAGAGCGGCGATCTGGAGGCACGAAACAAAGTCTCCGCCGTACACAAAGTCGAGGCACGCTTTTTCGGCGTGGGCGATGATCTGGGGCTCTTTTTGGTAAATCGCGGGGATGGCCAGGAGCTCTCGCTTGGCGACGCTCGTTTCGCGTCGTTGATTCAAATTCGAGAACAAGTTGTCGTAGGCGATCATAGCTTTGGCAACGTTTTCAGAATTTTCTATGAACAGTTTGGTATAGCGAACGAAGGTTTTGACGTCGCCATCGCTTTGGGAGGCTTCCGAAAGTTTGAGCGCCGACTCACGGTAGAGCGATTTGACCCGCGGATCACCGGAGTGCCGAGGCCTGGCGTCGACCGCCGCGATGAGCTCTCGGAAATTGCCGGATTGAAAGCGTACCCATTGGATGGTGTAAAAACCGTCCGCGCTGGGAGATTTTAACTGTCGCAATTCGGCAAACTTTAGGGAGTCCGAAAAATCTTTTTCCCCATTCAGCATTTCAATGAGTCGTTCGATGGCCTGTACCCACGTGCTTTGGATGGGGGGTGCAGCATAGAAAGTCACGAAGAATTCGAGATCTTTTTTGAGCTGCTCACGCCATTTTTCTTTGTCCTTGGTGTGTAGTCTCTCCAACGCGGCAATACGGTCCAGGTATAGGTCACGTTTTTGCTGGGAACCAAGTCGGGAGTCTTTCTGGGAGCGCTCGGCAATGTCGATCAGGCACTGGTCGTTTTTTTGCTTTGCGCAAGTGTAGTTCCATAACGAATACATTTCGGAATAGGCGTTCGTCCCCGGAAAATTGTCGAGGTAGGTAGGAATCGCCCAGTAGAGGGTTTGCGCCAAATCCGTTTTCGCTTCATTGCCGGGGCTTCGCACCTTGTCGGTGAACGTCTCAAAGTAGGCCCGCACGAAAAGTTGTGTTTCGAGGTCGAGGTCCGAAGAAATCTTTGAGGTTTTTTGCTGGCGGGGGGCGATGCTTTCTTCTTCGAGAAACTCGTAGAGTTTGCGCAGCGTTTTTTCATAATCGCGATGGGCGTAGGTTTTGCGCGTGCCCTTGACGGCACTCAGGTAGAGCCGAGCTTTTTCTTGAGGATCGTCTTCAATTTTTAGCAGTTCCAATAGGATTGGGCTCTTGAGCGAGATGGTTTGCTTGGACTCATAAACCCCGTAGGCGATCATCAGGAATTGCTTGTACTCATTTCCGGAAGAGTCGCTGCCGTACAAATTCTTTGCCATCTTGATGATGTCGGGCTCGGCGCGGAAGCGGATCATCAAAAAGGCGAGGTCTTTGAGCGAATCCTTGCCGTACTGGGGATCTTGACTTTGGATGATCTCTTTAAAAACGGACTCCGCTTTGGCGAGTTGATTGAGATTCACCAAAGTCCACGCCAGTTTGTAGCGAGCGATAGGGTGGAAGGGGCTTTGACGATTTTGGTAATGCTTGAGGTAATAACCGTAGGCACGGGAAAAATTTGTGGACTCAAAGTACTCTTCGGCGGCCAGGAGTTCGGCCCAGGGCGCGTACGGCGCGTTTGGATGTAGGGCAATGGCCTTTTCTAAGTTCGGTACGCCTCCGCGGCCGTTGCCACGGATGACCTCGATATAACCCAGCAGGAAGAGGGCCTTGGCCCGCAAGACTTTGGGAATCTCTCTTTGCTTGAGAATCCACAGCGCATCCGCGCGGCCGAGTTCGAGCATCGAGTTGCCCACCTTGTCGACCTTCGTGGAATTGCTTTCGATGAGTCGCGCTCGCGCGGCGTTGGTTTGCGCGACAGCTCGAGCTTCCCGAACTTTGATCATTTCGTAAGGTGATTTGAGACTCTTCAGCGCCAGATCTAAGGATCGGACGATCTCTACGTAATGGCTTGAGTTGTGGTCGGTGGCGTAACGATTGCGGATGGCGGTGGTGCTGCTTCGCTTTTGGTAGTTAAAGTCCGGCAGGGCCGTCCCGGTTGCGGGGGTGGCCTTTCGGATGGCGAGGCTGCTGATCGAAAGCGACTTAGGGGCTCCAATTCCGCTCGTTGCTCCTAGGCAACACACTAGTGCGAGGCCGGGTCTTAGCGAGAGGTGCATTGTGAACTCCCTAAGAATTTCTGAGTTCCGATTTCGTCGGACCATTCTTCGCCCAAATCAAAAGGCCAGACTTCGTAGCCCGACCGGATGATTTCGGCGCGGGATTTGACTTTCTCGATGGGGTTGAGTTGGTCGTTGGTGTTCGAAAGCGCGGCCATGCTCGAAAACGCGAGAACTTTGTCGATGCCCGCGCGTAGCGTCCGCAGTTGTTGGTCGTATTGGCGTTGTAGTTTTTGCTGAATGCCCTTGAGTTCGGCCACTCGTGTTGCGCGGGGGATCCCATTGGTGAATTCCAGATTTTCCGGATTGATCAATCGGAAGAGCACGTAGTGTTCGGTGTCCCAGCGCGCCCATCGCTCGAGGGTGAAGCTCCCGCGGTCGAGTTCGGATTTAAAGGTGCGAAGTTCACGCAGGGCAAACTCTAGCTCCTGGTCGCGGCAAAGGCGTTTGTAGATGTAAATTTGCAGCAGGTAGGCTTCGGGATGCAGATAAGGGCCGTAGAAGGCCGATTTTTGCGAAGCGATGGAGGCCAGGGTGCCCGCGGCGTCGCCCAACTGGTAAAAATTCCACATCCGCTCGAAAAGCACTTGGCGAAAGAAAACGTAGCCAGCGGGAATCCAGGCGTAGACTTTTTTGGCGTCGGCGTAGTTGCCCGAACCGTAGAGCGCGCGGCCCAGGCTATGAAGCAAGTACGGGTAGAGCACGGTGAGGGACGAGCGTACTGGGGAGGTACGGGGTAACTTTAACATGCGGACTTTCACGTTCTCAGTGAGCTCGGTGAGGATCTCGACGCTCTCGCGGAATTTTTTTTCGAGCATGAGGCGATTCGCAGTTTCCCATTTGCGGTTGATCTCTTGGGTGCTGGGGCCCAGTTCCGGAGCCACGAATTTCCAGGCGTAGAGCAAGTCAAAGCCGGCCTGGGGTACCGCATCGACGAGGCCACGCGTGTAGCGCCAACTCTGGACGCTTTTTTTGGGGTAGTTGGCGTAAGATTTTAGAAAAATTCGCAGCCCCAGGTAGTCTCGTTGTTTCACGAGACCCTCGGCATATTCGTCGAAGGCCGGCCGGGCGCTCGCCTGGGCCGCCCAGAACGTCGACGAGAGAACGGTGACTTGAAGGGCAAATAGAATTCGTTTCAATGCCAACTCCCCTATTCAAAGCTTGATACAAATAAAGTGTTCTCGAATCCGGCCTCGCGAAGCAGCGCAACGCTTTGGTAAACGATTTCGTAAGGTGCCTGAGCATCGGCGACTAAATTGACAGGGTTTTCTCCCGTTTTTACCGATTCGGGAACGTTCTGAGAGTATTGCTTGAGGACCCGGATAAAATCGCGTCGCTCGGCCGAGTTGAGGTTCGTGAGGCTGGCAATTGGCAGCGATTGTTGGATAAAGTCGGCATACAACGCTCCGTTGTCGAGGGTAACCTGCGGGGCGACGATGACTTGTTCGTCGTTAACGCTTTTCGGAAGCGTAACGCTCTTAGGTAAGATGACGTCGGCAGCACCGAAAGCTCCCCCTAAGACAAGAAAAATGACGATCATGCAAAAGATGTCGATCATGGGGGCCAGCGGAAGCTCGGGCGGTTCTTGCGGTGGACGATCAGAACCAAATTCTAAGTCATCAAAGTTCATTTTCCGCCTCGATCCAGGTATTGAGAACGATGTCCGGGTAGCTTTTTTTGACCGCATCCATGGTCGTGATCAGGATTTGGTAGGGCGTGTTTCGCCGGAGAGATATCTTTACGGTTTTTTCGGAAGTCCCAATGGTTTTGGCCACCCCGTCGACCGTGGTCTGCAGGTCTTGCGCCAATTGCGCCGCGCTGGCTTGGTCCAGGGGCAGAGCAAAGGTAAAGGCTTTGGTCACTTGGGAGGGCGAGGCACCCCGCCAGGACAAACGTACTTTATAGACGTTGGGGGACGACAATTCCCCGCTGAGCCGGAGGTTGAGAGCGGGTGGGTGTTTCTCAACGGACGAAGTAGAAACGGCGGTGGGGGGCAGGGTCTGCTTGGTGAACTGAACGAAGGAGGAGGAGAGCAATAAAAAGAAAATGATCGTGGTGATCATGTCCACGATTGGCATGAGGTTTAGCGACTTCGGGTTGGTAGTACCGGATGGATCTTCGAAATCGTCCAGCATCTTAGGACCTCTCGGATTTTTCTATCCAGTTGATCACTTTGAGGCCGACGTTGCGGGCGTGGGAGCGAATGGAGTTGGCTTTGCTCGAGAAAAGGGTGTGGATCACCAACGCGGCGATACCAACCACCAGGCCGGCCGCGGTGGAGTACATGGCCTCAGAAATGCCGACGCCGAGCATTTCGGATTTCTTAGCAGGGTCAACATTGGCGATCGCGGCGAAGGTTTTCACGAGGCCAGTGATGGTCCCCAGCAGTCCCAGAAGCGTACCGACACTGGCGATGAGGGCCAGCATGGGAAGGCGTTTCTCGGTTTTTTCGCTGAGCTCGATGAGCGAAGAGCCCAGGGCCGATCGCATGGCTTCGCGTCCGCTCTCCACGTCCATGAGGGCCGTTTTGGCGACCATCAAGCTCGGAGAGGTTTCCTTTTGGTTGCAGATCTGTAGGGCCTGCGCGTACTCACGCTTGAGGACGCATTCCTTGATTTCTTGGATCGCGTGGCTGGTGTCGAAGCTCATGGTTCCATATAAAACACCGAAGCGTTCGATCGTAATGAGGACCAACAAAATCCCGCAAAGGAAGATGAAGTAGGTGGGAATCCCACCGTTGGTGAGTGCAGTTTGAATGGCTTCCATGAAAAAATCCCCCTTGGCGTGCGCTTAAAAGTAAAAATTAGTGCCGACTTCCACGGCACCTAGAAACGAGTAGCTCTTCTTTTGGTCGATGATCGTCTGCGTGTAATTGGCGACCAGGGCTGCACGAAAACCGAGCGCCTTGGTGATGAAATAAGTTTTGCCAAACCCGAGATGAAAGCGGGATCCCGATTCCCCAGTGTAAAAGACCTTGGAGTAGCCCGCCTTCAAAAAGGTGTCGCTGCGAACCAAGTGCCGAAATCCGAGGGCGTCTTTGCCGTAAAGCGGGGCCCAGATCACCTCAAAGCCCATCATAAACTTGGGTTTGTTGTACTCGATCGTAGCACGCTCATTGTTGGCCAGGGTGAGAGATTCGATCTTGCTGACGATGGAGCGGGGGTTCGAGATGAAGAGTGGGCCGGAGGTGAGGTAGACTTCCCAGAAATCGTTGATGGCGTAGCCCGGGTTCACCTGCACGACATAATTGGTGTAGGGACCGTCCGAAAAGTCGGCCGAAAAGTTCGTCGATAGCAGGAAGCGCTCACCCTTTTGCATGGCGATGCGCTGCACGACGCCCACGTCTTTAAAGATCGAGGATTGGTATTCGAGGACTTCTTCGGGGGGAGCGAGCTTATCGATACGGCTGGCGGCGTGGGCACTAGCCCCTGCCAGCGCCAAGCCGAGCGAGACTCCCAAACGTGTAAGCGGACGTAAAACGTCGTTGAATCTCGGCCCCACGGTAAAATTGTATGTCAAAAATCCGTGATAGCAAGCCGTTTAATGGCCTTGGATCTTAATTTTGAGAAAGCGGCGTTTGCCGACTTTCATCAGAGCTTCGCCCGCTTGCTTGAACTGCGCGTGAATGTCGCCCACCTTTTCGCCGTTGATCGTCACTGCGCCCTGCGAGATCAGGCGGCGCGCTTCGGTCATCGATGGCGCAAGACCGTTGTCCACGATCACCTGCACCACAGAGGTGGCCTTGGACTCGAGTGTGATCTCGGCGGTGTCTTCGGGGATCTGGCCCTTGGCGAATACCGATTCAAAATCCTCGGCCGCCTTGTCAGCAGCTTCCGCACCGTGGAATCGCTCCACGAGGATCTTGGCGAGCTTCACTTTGGCGGCTTTGGGATGCATCGCCGCCACGTCGTCCATATTCTCTTGGGTTAATAAGACGTAATAACGGGCCATGAGCTGGTCGGAGATGCTCATCACCTTGCCGAAGATCGTGCCGGCGTCTTCGGTGACGCCGATATAGTTGTCGTAGGATTTAGACATCTTGAGCTTGCCGTCGAGACCTTCGAGGATCGGCATCATGATGACCACTTGCGGGTCTTGGCCCGCTACTTTTTGGTAATCGCGCCCTAGGAGCACATTGAACTTTTGGTCGGTGCCGCCGAGTTCCACGTCCGAGCGCAATTGCACGGAGTCGTAGGCCTGCATGATGGGATAGAGAAACTCGTGCAGGGCGATGGGCTCCTTGGCGCCGTAGCGCTTGGAGAAATCATCGCGCTCGATCATGCGCGCCACGGTCATCTGCGAGGAGAGCTTGATGACGTCGGTGATGCTGAGCTTGTCGCACCACTGTGAGTTGAAAACGATTTGAGTTTTGGAAGGATTGAGGATCTTCAGCGCCTGGTCGGCGTAGGTCTTGGCGTTGACCTTGATTTCATCCTTGGAGAGCGGCTTGCGCGTTTCGCTGCGGCCGCTGGGGTCGCCGATCTGCGCGGTGAAGTCTCCAATGAGAAAGATCACCTGGTGACCGCAGTCCTGAAAGTCCTTGAGCTTTTGCATGACCACGGTGTGGCCAAGGTGCAAGTCAGGGCGAGTGGGATCCACGCCGAGCTTCACGCGCAGAGGTTTGGCCGTGGAGAGCGACTTGCAAAGTTTTTCGAAAAGTTCGGCCTCGGGAATGATCTCCTCGACGCCACGCCGAATGATCTCGAGCTGCTTTTTGGCCTGCGCGAGCACTTCGGCGGAGTAGGTCGGGGTGGAGGATTCAGACGTTTCGTTCTTTGCCATAATTCTTTTCTTTCGCCGTTCAAACTTCGGCGTTGAGTCCTTCGTAGCGCAGGCGTTCGATCGAGAGGGCGTGGCCGGTGGCGGGGTCGATTTCAACAACCGCTCCGCAGAACCACGGATCATTGGTAGCCACTTCAAAGCGGGCGCCGCGTTTGTAGAGAAAGCGGTTCACAATGATCTCTTTTTTCACGCCGATCACCGAGTCGTAAGGACCAGTCATGCCCGAGTCGGTGAGGAAAGCGGTGCCGTGGTGGAGGATGCGTTCGTCGGCCGTCTGTACGTGCGTGTGGGTGCCCACCACGAAGGAGACTTTTCCGTCGAGGTGCCAGCCCATAGCCATCTTCTCGGAGCTCGCCTCAGCATGGAAATCCACGAGGATGCACTTGGTGTGCGCGTGAAGCTTGTCGACGAGCTCGGTGGCGCGGCGAAAAGGGCAGTCGAGCGGATCCATGAAAGTGCGGCCCATGATGTTGATCACGCCGAGCTTTTGACCGCGCGAGTTGGAGTAGAGGCACCAACCCTTGCCGGGTTGCTCGGGAGGGTAGTTGTCCGGGCGCAGCAGGTAAGGTTCGTCCTGCAGCAGCGGATAAGCTTCTTTTTTGTCGAAGGAGTGGTTGCCGCCGGTCATGACATCCACGCCGGCTTGCATCACTTCTTGGTACGAATCGGGCGTCACGCCAAAGCCGCCTGCCATGTTCTCACCGTTGGCGACGGTGATGTCGATGGCGTACTTGGCTTTGATCTTAGGCAGCAGCGCGCGGACGATTTCGCGTCCGCTCGAGCCTACGATGTCGCCGATGAATAGAACTCTCATCGTTATTTCGCCAGCGCCGTTGCGCGGGTTTCGCGGATGACGGTAACCTTGATCTGTCCGGGGTACACCATGTCGTTTTCAATCGCTTTGGCGATGTCGCGCGAGAGCATGATGGCTTTTTCGTCGTTGATCTTGGAGTTCTCAACTAACACGCGCACTTCGCGACCGGCCGCGACGGCGAAGCTACGCTCCACGCCGGGGAACTGGTTCGCGATG
>Ga0247823_10005531_pt1 | contig 10056 bp, 13 predicted proteins | sample 13C_PalmiticAcid_2_FD_192426 | JGI IMG/M metagenome (GOLD analysis project Ga0247823, IMG submission 192426) | Soil microbial communities from agricultural site in Penn Yan, New York, United States - 13C_PalmiticAcid_Day30 | ecosystem: Environmental > Terrestrial > Soil > Agricultural land...
CCTCCCCCAATACGGGCGAGGATAACGCAACTATATGATATTTATGTAAATAATAAATTAAGAGCGGGTCATGCCCTTAACGCGGTCGAGAACCGCATTGACCAGTTTGTGCTCACCCTGATCATAGAAAGCATGGGTGATGTTCAGGTAATCGTCGATCAAGATCGGGGCATCAATATCCTGATGGGACATTAGTTCATAGGCACCACAAGACAAAATCGAGTTTAAAAGCGGCTCAGCGGGCACTGCCTTCTGCTGACCATCCTTATTCAGGGCCGCCGCCAGCATTTCCTGCACAGTCGCATTATGCTCCGTCACCCCTTTCAGGATGCGCTCAAACAGCAAACTATCAGGTCTGATGGTCTCAACCTCGTCCAGAACCTTGCCCAAACGGTGCTGACGGTACTCTTCGATCAGCAGCAGAACAGGCTCTTCATTACCTTTATATTGGTAAAGCGCCTGCACAGCGGCCAGACGCGCCGCAGAGTTACGGGCGTTTTGGGACGGTTCAGATTTTTGGGCTTCGGCGTTCATGGCCGCCTTTATGCCGAAGAATGGCATAAAAGGCAATGTTTTTAGTGGTTTCAGGCCGCTTCTTCATCATCCGAGCCGCCTTCCAGCTCGTGACGCACGTCATCCAGGAACTCGTTGAAATCCTCAGGCTTGCGGAAATCCTTATAAACCGAGGCAAAGCGGATATAGGCAATGGTATCCAGACGCGCCAAAGCTTTCATGACCATGTCACCGATCAGTGTCGATTGCACTTCGGTTTCCCCAAGGCTTTCAAGCTGACGAACAATAGCGGTCACAGCCCGCTCTATCTGATCTTCCTTCACATTGCGCTTACGTAGCGCCGTATGCATGGATTTAAAAATCTTGTCGCGGTCGAATACCTGCTTGCGGCCATCATGCTTAACAACCGTCATCTCACGCAGTTGAATGCGTTCGAATGTCGTGAAACGCCCACCGCAGCCCGGGCACACACGGCGACGGCGAATAGCCGCGTTCTCTTCGGTTGCCCGAGAGTCCTTAACCTGTGTTTCCTCATGACTGCAAAACGGGCAACGCATGAATTAGAGACCTGTGTAGATCGGGAAGCGGGCGCAAAGTGTACGGACTTTCTCACGTACTTCTTTCTCAAGCGCCTTGTTACCGTCAACGCCGTCTTTAGCCAGACCGTCGAGCACAGTATTGATCATCTGACCTACCTGACGCCATTCTGCCTCACCAAAGCCACGTGTCGTTGCCGCCGGCGTACCCAGACGAACACCACTGGTCACCATCGGCTTTTCCGGATCGAACGGTACGGCGTTCTTGTTACAGGTCATGCCTGCTTCTTCCAGAACCTTTTCAACCACATTACCGGTCAGTTTCTTTGGACGCAGATCGAGCAGCACGATGTGGCTGTCTGTGCCACCTGACACGATATCGAACCCACCTGACTTCAATGTCTCGGCCAGAACTTTCGCATTACGAACAACAGCATGACCGTATTCTTTGAACTCAGGGGTCAATGCTTCGCCGAAGCAAACCGCTTTAGCGGCAATCACGTGCATCAATGGACCACCCTGAATACCCGGGAAGATCGCCGAATTGATTTTCTTGGCGATATCCTCATCATTCGTCAGGATCATACCACCGCGTGGACCACGCAGAGTTTTGTGTGTCGTCGTGGTCACAACATGGGCATGCGGTACAGGTGACGGATAAGAACCCGCCGCAATCAGACCCGCATAGTGCGCCATATCGACAAACAGGATTGCGCCAACTGAATCAGCGATTTCGCGGAAGCGCTTGAAGTCAATGACACGCGGATAGGCCGATGCACCGGCAATGATCATCTTCGGCTTATGCTCTTTTGCCAGACGCTCGACTTCGTCATAATCCAGCAGCGCATCTTCTTTGCGCACGCCGTATTGAACAGCATTGAACCACTTGCCCGACTGGTTCGGGGCCGCACCATGTGTCAGGTGACCACCGGAGCTAAGCGCCATCCCGAGGATTGTATCGCCCGGCTGCAGCAGCGCCATCATCACACCTTGGTTCGCTTGAGAACCGGAGTTAGGCTGCACATTCACATATTGCGCGCCGAAAATTTTCTTCGCGCGTTCACGGGCCAACTCTTCGGCGATATCCACGAACTCGCAACCGCCGTAGTAACGTTTGCCGGGATAACCTTCCGCGTATTTGTTTGTCAGAACTGTGCCCTGTGCCTGCAGCACTGCTTTGGAAACAATGTTCTCACTGGCAATCAGTTCGATCTGGGTTTGCTGACGCTCAAGCTCTTTACCGATTGCTGAAAACAGCTCCGGATCATGTTTGGCGAGATCTTCAGTAAAGAAACCGGAATTTGTCATTGTGTGTGCCACCGCTGCGTTGCTCATGATTACAATTCACCCTTTCGTATCAAATACCTGTATTGAGTTTTTCAATTCTTGCTTGATGTCTGCCACCTTCAAATGCGGTGCTAAAGAATGCATCGACGCAATCGAAGGCCACTTGTTGACCTATTATACGAGCACCGAGCGCTAACACATTGGCATCATTATGAAGTCTTGAGAGACGCGCCATCGTGGTATCGGTGCAAAGCGCCGCGCGAATGGCCTTATGACGGTTCGCCGCTATCGAGATGCCGATACCGCTGCCGCAGATAATAATACCCAGTTTGGCCTTGCCCTGCTCGATAGATTCGGCCAATGCATGACCATAGTCAGCATAGTTGCAGGACTCTTCTGAATCCGTACCGAGGTCGAGGAAGTCGTATTTGTCCGCGAAGGCTTTAATGATAGCCTGCTTTAGGGAAAATCCGCCGTGATCAGCGGCGATGGCGATCTGGGGCTTACTTGTCATGCGGATATATAAAGGCCGGGAACAGCCTAAATCAAGCGATTACTGGTGATTTAGCTGATCAATCCCTTCTTTTTCATCACAAATTCAAGCCGCCGCAATGCATTCAATTTCAGCGTGGTTTCCCCCGCATTCGCCGGACCCTGAATGGATATTTCCGTCATGGTTTTTACATCCATCGCCGACACCTTTACGACGTGACCAACAGGATGAAATTCAAAGATTATTTCGCGACCGCGTAAAGGAGTGTCTATCATTGCCTCGTCCATTTAACCCCCGTATATTAACCGACAGTTTAAAAATGAAAAAGATGTAACAGGGATTAACCTCCATGGTAGCCGAGAAGAAAATGACCGCAAAAAGCCACCACCCCGCCTTTGACTGGCAAGACCCGCTGCTGCTCGACGAATTACTGACCAGCGAAGAGCGTATGGTTCGTGACTCCGCACGCGAATATTGCCAAAACAAATTGATGCCCCGTGTGCTAGAGGCCAACCGTCATGAAACATATGACCCGGCCATCATGCGTGAAATGGGTGAAATGGGCCTGCTCGGTGCCATGCTCGAAGGTTACGGCTGCGCTGGCGTGTCACAAGTGTCATACGGCCTGATCGCCCGTGAAGTGGAACGTGTGGACTCTGGCTACCGTTCAGCGATGTCCGTGCAATCATCCCTCGTGATGTACCCGATTTATGCGTTCGGATCGGAAGAGCAAAAACAGAAATACCTGCCCAAACTGGCAAAGGGTGAATTCATCGGCTGCTTCGGCTTGACCGAACCAGACGGTGGCTCTGACCCGTCAGCGATGCGCACGCGCCTGAAGAAGAGCGGTAGCGGCTATAGCCTCTCCGGCTCCAAGCAGTGGATTACCAATTCCCCCGTGGCCGACGTATTCGTCGTCTGGGCCAAGAATGATGACGGCGAGATCGTTGGTGTAGTGCTGGAAAAAGGCATGAAGGGCCTGAGCACCCCAAAGATCGAGGGTAAATTCTCCCTCCGCGCCTCTATCACAGGTGGCATCGGTATGGACGAAGTCCCTGTGACGGAAGACATGCTCCTGAACGTGAAAGGCTTGAAAGGTCCCTTCTCCTGCCTTAACTCCGCCCGTTACGGCATTTGCTGGGGCGCGATGGGTGCGGCAGAATTCTGTTTCCACACCGCACGTCAATACACCATTGATCGCGTGATCTTCGGCAAGCCGCTGGCAGCACAACAGCTGGTGCAAAAGAAACTCGCCGACATGGAAACCGAAATAACACTCGGCCTGATGGCAGCATGGCGTCTCGGTACACTACGCGAAGATTACCGCGCAGCACCCGAAGCCATCTCAATGCTGAAACGTAACAACTGCGGCAAAGCCCTGGATATGGCCCGCGTCGCCCGCGACATGCTGGGTGGCAACGGTATCGCTGATGAATATCATGTGATCCGTCACGTCATGAACCTTGAGGCAGTCAACACCTACGAAGGTACCCATGACATTCACGCGCTGATCCTGGGTCGTGCCATTACAGGACTGGCAGCGTTCTAGTTGATGGATGTAAAAACACTTTCTGCTTACGAACTGATGAACCTGCAGACGCAGGTTCTGGATGAACTAACCGCGCGCGATATCGTCCAGAACCCCACGCAGCCTGTGGGAGAATATGCCACCCATCTGGCATGCGCGGCCTTTGACCTGAAACGTGAACCGACTTCAACATCCGGTTATGACGCTACAAACGACGAAGGCATCCGTTATCAGATCAAGTTCAAACGTCTGATGTCACCCAATGATACGCGTCAATTGAATGCCATTAAGGGATTGGAACAACGCAAATTCGATTTTCTGATCGGGGTTCTTTTTGATATCGATATGACGATTTATCGTGCTGCCCTCATCCCCTTTCACACCGTGGCCGCCAAGGCCGATCAAGCCAAGCTATTTATGCTGACGAATAAGGTCTGGGATATTGAGGGCGTGATTGATATCACCGATAAACTAAAAGCTGCACAAGCCTAGTTCACGACTTCTGCATCATGCAGACGATAGAACACTTCGGTGTCTATGTCCTTAGGCACCAATTCAAGACGCCCCTTGATATCAATCGGATCATACGAAAACTTAATCGGTTTCTTGGCGTGCACTTCAATCACCATCGCTGGACCTACATGGTAATGGTATGGGCATGACACCGGGAATGGCCCGAACAGGAATTCAGCCTGTTTCTCATCAGCCTCCAGCGGGAACATGTACCCCTGCATGACAATGGTCTGACCATCCAGTTTCTTAATCGCATCAGAAAAGCCCGGCATCTTGAATTCATAATCCATGCCCTGCTCATCTTTACCGGATTTCAGGATTTCCTTGGTCTCGGTAAACACATCCCACGAAACGCCGCCGTGCGGTACCTTCACGAAATCAGGAATGTAGGAAGCAATATCGCGTTCGGTCTCATCCATCAGCGCATTGGCGGACGGCATAAAAAGAAACACTGAACAAAAAACCAGAAAAAACCTGATCACGACGATCCCCGTAACAATCCGCTAACATCGGTGCGGTACGCCCGCAACGCCGGTATCAATGCCGCCAGCAATCCCGCAGCAACAACCGTCACGAACAATATCACTTCACCAGGACGGAATACCAGCGCGCTGGCACCGGATGCCTGTAATGGCTCGATCACGGCAATCACCGCCGCAAACAGCAGATGACCGGCAATCAAACCCATCAAAGCCCCTAACAAAGCTGTTACACCTGCCTCAGCCACAATCATGCTGAACAGCCGCTTACGGGACATTCCTAACAGGCGCATAACAGCCAGATCATCACTACGACTTTCAAGACTGCTGGCCAAGCCACTGAATATTGACAGCGCCGCCATCACCATCAGAACGATCGCTGCACCGATCAACAACTTGCTGCTAATCCCCATCATGGCCGTCAAGCGTGTCAATTCCATCGCCGGAGATGCCGCCATCACTTGGGTGTCACGGTTAATCATGCGCGGCAGATTGATCACAGCACGCGGGTTCTTGGCCTCAACCAGTAAGGCCGTAATTTCAGGTGCTTTTGCATGTTCATCATGATCTTCATGCTTACCTTCATGATGAATATCTTGAACGCTTTCGACGGATGTCAGAACCAGACGATCAATAATCGTACCCGTGGGTTTTAGAACACCTGTGATCTTATACTTATCTGCGTGATGATGACCGCCCGCGCCCAAACCATGAGAGCCTTCGAATTCACTACCGGGTTTTAGATGTAAAGACTGCGCTGCATAAGCACCCGCTACAGCTTCAAAAGGCTTTGTCCAAGCCCGTCCCTGATCATAAGTAGCTTTGTATAAGGCAATATAGTTGGGATTGGTCCCCACGATGCGGAAACCCTCGACATTATCACCAAGCGCCAAGGGTATAACCTGCGCAATATCACGATTGTTAGCAATCGCATCAGCGTCAGCCTGCGCCATATTCCCCGTTGGAATATCGACATGATAAAGGCTGGAAAGAATAAGCTGTAGCGGACTGCCACGTGCACCAATCACCAGATCAACGCCAGCAGTATCGCGGGCAATACGGTTTTTCATATGATCAGCGGTCAGGATCACCAAGACACCCGCCATCACAGAGAACGCCGTCATCAAAACACATAAAAGCGTATGGAAAGAACGATGCCGCAGGGATTTAAGAGAAAGCGTCAGGATATTCATGCTGCCACCCGCCCGCCGTGAATATTGATGACACGTGAAAAACGCGATTTGATACGGGCATCATGCGTCGCCACAATTAAGGCCGCATTCGACATCTGCGCCTGTTCGATCAGTAACGAAATAATCAGCCCGGCATGCAGATCATCAAGCGCCGATGTGGGTTCATCTGCAAAGATGACAGCCGGATCATTCATCAAGGCTCGCGCCACGGCGACACGTTGCGCTTCCCCCATACTCAGCGTAGAGGCCCGCGCATCAGACAGATGAGAAATATCAAGACGTTCAAGGACGGATTTGATCTTCTGATCATCAGAGGATAATCCACCCGCATAACGGGCCAGCGCCAGATTTTCAGCTACGCTCAAATGCCGCAACAGATGGAATCCCTGCATGACGAATCCGAACGTCGCTCCACGTAACAAATCAAGATCATCGGCATTCATCTGCGCCAAATCCTGACCACGGAAGGCAACGCGGCCACTATCAGGCTTACGCAATCCCGCCAACACAGACATCAATGTAGTCTTGCCGCTGCCGGACAACCCTTGCAGCAACACATGATCACCTTCAGCAATCGCACACTGATTAACATCAAGAATAGTACGCCCGCCCGCTGTGCAGCGGACAGATGACACATCAAACATGGCCATGGAAACACGCCCCTTTATAGAACTGTTACTTTATAACAATGAGGCAATAGAGCGTCAAGCTGCTTCGAGAATTCTGAGCTTCATGGAGTCAGCCAATTCGCGGGCATAAAGCTCGGCATCCGGCATACCCAGAAAGTATTTGAGCTTCAGGGTTTTACCCTTGGCCGGGTGAACAAGGTCAACACGGTAGAATGTCGGCTTATCCTTGCTGACGGAAATCTTGATACGCACCCCCGCAAAAGACGATGCAGGTTCAGGCTTCGATTGTTCAGTCACGCCAAGGCCCAAGAGCACCAACGGATAGAAATCAACATGATCAGGGTAAATGCGATAGCGACCATAATCTGTAAGGTTCGGCACGATCAGTTTCAGCACCGCCAGATATTCCAGCACCAGAAAACCTGCGACCAATCCGGTCATGGCATTCTTATCAAGCGGCAACCCGCTGATCTGGAATACGTTGAGGGTTATGCCGATAGCAAAAATTGCCGCGATGGAGCTGAACATCAACATCCACAGAATAACCGGCCATATAGAGTGGCCCTCTATCGGGAAATGCAGGCGTGCGCCTGACGAAGCAGAAGAGGATGTTTCCATTTTCACACCCCCCGCTTCCATCAGTCAAAATCTGCAGGGTTCAATGAATTGAAATTGGTCTGGCTTGCCCAGAAACGCTCTATCATCTTCAAGGCGTTATTCAGATCATTCAGACGTGCATCCGTAATATCGGTGCCTTTGATCTGCTCTTCGTGACGCTTGAACATTGCCGTGATCAGATCACAGAGCTTCTTGCCCTTATCAGACAGACGCACACGAATGGAGCGCTTGTCGTGAACAGAACGCTCCTGAATGAGATAACCATTCTCTACCATCTTCTTGACGTTATAAGACACGTTAGAACCAAGGTAGTAACCACGGATGGTCAATTCACCAACGGTCATTTCATCATCACCGATGTTGAACAGGATCATGCTCTGAACGTTGTTGATATCCTGAATCCCTTTGCGGTCGAGCTCGATTTTCAGCACATCCAGAAAATGGCGGTGCAGGCGCTCGATCAGTTGGATCGCATCATAGTAAGCAGTCGCGGTCACGTTTCACACTCCAGGGTAGGATTAAAAGGATATTCAGAATCGGTAGAACTACCAGGTACTAAGGATATTATAGCTTTATTATCAAAATGATAACGCACCTGAGGACGATTTCAACCTTTAAATCCTTCGCCTAACCTCCCCGGCAGCGGCTCGAAATGGCGGGATACTGCGGTTTCCGACACATTTTCAAAGGTTTTTGGCTCCCATTTCGGGCTTTTATCCTTATCAACCAGCATGGCCCGCACACCCTCAAAAAACTCATTTCCGCGCATAAATTGTCGTGCAATGACATAATCATCCTCGATAATCTGCTCAAAGGCCTGCCCTGCCGCCTGTTTCATCCGGGCAAAAGTCACACTGACGCCCAACGGGGAACGCGTCTGCAAAAGCTTCAATGTCGATTGCGCCCACTCTGACGTTTCCTGCGACAGCGCATCGATGATCGCCGCGACATTCTCACGCCTGAAGCAACGATCAATCACATCCTGATGTTGTGCCAATGGTCCCGTCACCGAAGGATCACGATGGAAGCGTATCAGCGCACTATCAATATCCTCACCACCACACACAGCCTGTACAAAATCAGGCACGGCTTCGGCATATATATAATGCGTGGCAAAGCCGCCATAGAACGCATCTTCCGGGCCAATTGTCATGCCCGTCAGCGCCAGACACATGCCCATAGCACCGGGCGCTTTCAGTAGCGAATAAGAGCTGCCAATATCCGGGAAGAAACCAATGCCCGTTTCCGGCATAGCCCACCGCGTGTTCTCGGTCGCGATGCGGTAATCACAATATCCGGCGACGCCCCAGCCACCACCCATGGTGATGCCATCCATCAAAGCAACCAAGGGCTTGCTGAAATCATGCAGATGGCGATTGAGATTATATTCATCGTAGAAATAATGGTCATTCTTGGCCACTTCGTGCCGGTTGGCCCAGGTCTGCTTGATATCGCCCCCGGCGCAGAAGGCCTTACCCCCCGCCCCGCTGATAATTACACTTTCTACGGAAGCGTCATTTTTCCAGCGCTCCAGCCCGGCCAATAGATGCAAAATCATATTATGTGACAAGGCATTAAGCGCTGCGGGACGGTTCAGCGTTACCAGCATCGCCGGGCCTTGGCTACGGGTCAGAATTTCATCATCGGTATTCGTTGACATGGCGCGCCCCAAAGGAGTTATATGTGCCCAGAATTACACGAGATTACACACTAGGCCTCAGGAAGTAAACGCAATGTCCCAGTCTAAACCTTTGTCTTTCGTAGGAAAATCCGCATCCGAAAAGCGCATCACTGTGGAACAGCCATTAGTTCGTATGCGCCGTCTGCGCACATCGGAAAACATGCGTGCGATGGTTCGCGAAAACATCCTGACTGCTGCCGACCTGATCCTGCCGATGTTCGTGGAAGAAGGCATCACCGAACGCCAGCCGATCAATTCCATGCCGGGCGTTTTCCGTGAAACTGAAACATCCATTATCACCGCTGTGAAAGAAGCCGAAGCCGCTGGCGTAAAATCGGTCATGCTGTTTGGTGTGTCGCACCACAAAGATGACCATGGCACAGACTCAATGAAATCTGACGGCCTGCTGGCCCGTATGATCCGCACCGTGAAAAACGCCTGCCCCGACATGATCGTGATGGCTGACGCATGCTTCTGCGAATACACCGACCACGGGCATTGCGGCCCGCTTGACGATCATGGTCACGTCATGAATGACCTGACACTTGAGAACCTCGCCGTTCAGGCTGTGGTCGCTGCCGATGCA
>Ga0247823_10005532_pt1 | contig 10056 bp, 11 predicted proteins | sample 13C_PalmiticAcid_2_FD_192426 | JGI IMG/M metagenome (GOLD analysis project Ga0247823, IMG submission 192426) | Soil microbial communities from agricultural site in Penn Yan, New York, United States - 13C_PalmiticAcid_Day30 | ecosystem: Environmental > Terrestrial > Soil > Agricultural land...
GTATGGTGACATCCCGCACCTCCATGACCGTTGCTACCTGTACCAGCGTTGTGCCTTGAGTAGACGCTGAAGGCTCCTGAGAAGGAGCTGAAGTACATCCCATCAGTAACACGATTGTTAGCAGCGCGATTGATACCGGCAAACCGGAATACATGCAGCCTCCTGATAAAAATCCGGGGAGACCTCTTAAAAACGATATCCAAATGCACCGTGGAAACGATCTTCGATTTCCATGCGCGAAGGTGCATGGTTTTGGCCGCCTTGATGTGCAATCTTGATCGCGCCCATTAAGCTGGCCAAGCGGCCAATGGTGGCCCAGTCCATGCCTTCGGTCAAACCATACAACAGACCTGCACGGAATGCATCCCCGCAACCGGTAGGATCGATCACCTTATCTGCTTGTACGCATGGAATATCGATTCGTTTACCGTCGGTGAAAATCTCCGCACCTTGTTCCCCTCGGGTAACGATCAAAGCCGACACACGAGCAGCAATCGCATCCAAGGATAGTTTTGTACGTTCTGTTAACAGTTCCGCTTCATAGTCATTGACTGCAACATAAGTTGCCAGTTCAATAAAGTCAGTCAATTCTGCTCCATTGAACATCGGCAATCCTTGACCTGGATCGAAAATGAAGGGAATGCTTCGCTCGGCGCAATCCTTGGCATGTTGTTGCATACCTTCGCGTCCATCGGGAGCAACAATCGCCAGTTTTACCGCTCCAGCGTCGGCAACCTTGTTTTGGTGCGAGAAGGTCATGGCACCCGGATGGAATGCCGTGATCTGGTTGCCGTTCGCATCGGTTGTGATGAATGCTTGGGCGGTATAGGCGGTCTCGATAGGTCGCACACAGCGCCGCGAAATTTGCAGGTTGTCGAGACGCTCAAGATAGGGAGAACTGTCCTGACCGACAGTCGCCATGATCAATGGGTCGCCGTTCAACAGTTTCAGGTTATACGCGATATTCCCAGCGCAGCCGCCAAATTCACGCCGGAGTTCGGGGACGAGAAAGGCTACATTAATCTTATGCAGCTGGTCGGCTAATAGCGCTTCGGAAAATCGACCGCCGAACAACATGATGGTATCGAAGGCGAGCGAGCCGCAGATGAGAGAGGTCATGGATGCCTGCCTTTATAAAAGCGAATTTTAAAGGGAACTTGGGTGTACGAATCGAGATAGTCTGAGTCTGGATTCCTTAGGGATAAAACAGATAGACTCGGTATCCTGATGCTTTTAGCTGCGCGAGTTCGAAATGCAGCTTGATCGGCTGTTCGGACTGTGGAGCGAATCCGTTTTGCGCATCCTGCACCGAGCCCACATAGTTCTGTGGCAGGAATACCCGACGTGCAAGTGGTTTTCCGTTGGTGTCATTCAGCGTGAGTTCAATATGTGGCCAAGCTTGCACCGTCGCGCCGTGATTGCGCAGCAAGGCCGTCAATGTAAATGTGTTGGCGTCCGTGGCAATCGCTTGGAGCTCGCTCGATTCGAGCGAAACCGTATCGATTTGCTCCGGCAATCCAACTTGACAAGCTATGTAAGTACACGCTCGCGTCAGGATGGGCTTTGCCTGAGGAAGCCATGCGGCAAGTTCGTTGCGGAAGACGTAGCCGCCTTGGGCGGCCAAGCCTATTAGCAACACGACTGACCCGAACGCCATCAGGAGGCGCAGACTTCTTCTGAGACGCTGACGTCGCCGTCCTTGTTTGACGAAAGCCGGCTCTTCATACTCGGCGGATTCTGCCCGATCCAGTTCATCGGTATTATCTGCGGCATCCTCGTCGGCTTCATTGCGCCATGGCTTGCTCTGGAGCGCGTCGATTGTTTTCTCCAGAGGATCGACGGCATCGACCAAGGGGGCGGTGTTCTCGGCATTGCTTGACGTATGACGCTCATGGGCGAAGTCCATCAGTGTCATGCGCAGCAAGGGATCGGAGCTTGCCTCCTGTTCAGGGGGCGGCTCCGATGGCAAGGTAGGTTCGGGTGTGGTGGTTTCTTCCGCTGGCGTTTCCGTTTGCAAAGCAAGGGGGGAGGCCGCATCAGTTTTGGTCTCGGCAGGGGAGTTTTCCGAGATGACGTTGCGTGGTACTGTCTGTGGTATTGCCTGTTCCAGCACAGTCCGTGTCGCAGGCCCGGTCCTGCTTACCTGTTCCAGCTCCTCCGGTCGCAGAAGGTTTTCGATACCGTTGAAAATCTGTTTGCATGCGCCGCAGCGAACCAGGCCGGCGCGCAGTTTGAGCTGGTCGTGCGCGACCCGGAATGTCGTATGGCAGTGCGGACATTGGGTAGCGAGCGCCATCGCAGTTATTGCGCCTGAGAGGATTGACCGGCAAGGACAAGCCAGCCTTCATGTTCGGCCCAGACTGTCATCTTGATAAAAGGGGCATATGCGGCAGCGACTTCATCCGCTTGCCGAGCAAGAATGCCGGAAAGGACTAGCATGCCATCCACTGCGACGCGCGATGAGAGCATCGGCGCCATCAGTTTCAGCGGGCTGGACAGGATATTGGCGACCACGACATCGAAGGTTTGCGGGTGAGCGGAAGCGGAGAATTCTCCCGGTAAATAATAGTCGATGTCGCAGTGATTGCGTTCACTGTTATCCCGTGCCGAGGCAATCGCTTGCGGATCAATATCAACACCATACACGGCCCCTGCACCGAGCTTCTTGGCGACCATCGCCAGAATGCCGGATCCGCAACCGTAGTCGAGTACCGACTTGCCGAGCGGTGGGTGGGCTTCAAGCCATTCCATGCAAAGCCGCGTGGTGGGGTGGCTGCCGGTGCCGAACGCAAGGCCGGGATCGAGTTCGAGCACCAGTCCGTTAGGGTCCGGCACATCGTGCCAGCTCGGCACTACCCAGATGTTTTTGCCGATATGAATCGGTTCGAACTGGGACTGGGTAAGCCGCACCCAGTCCTGTTCCGCTACGGAGCGCAGTGCGTAAGCCGGCCTTGTTGCAATGCCGCAGGCCGTGGCCGCTTCCGCAACAATTGCTGCATGGTCGGCATCATCGGCAGCGAGCGCAACGACTCGGCTACGTTCCCATGCGGCTTCTGTCGGTTCCATACCAGGCTCGCCAAACAGCGGCCGCTCTGCTTCGGTACCTTCGTCCGCATCTTCCACCGACACCGAAAGTGCGCCTGCGTCCATCAACGCATCTGACAGTGCTTCCGCATGGTCGCGCGCCACTTCGATGACGATTTCAGTCCAACTCATGGAAATACCTCAGTTACTTGCTTGGCTTGCCGGAGCCTTTAGGCAAATCCGGCTTGTCTGCCAGTTTTTGCTCAAGGTAATGGATATTGGTGCCCCCTTCAATGAAGCGCGCGTCCACCATTAGCTCGCGATGCAGCGGGATGTTGGTCTGGATGCCCTCGACTACCATTTCCGATAGTGCTATTTGCATACGACGAATGGCTTGTTCGCGCGTGGCACCGTAAGAGATGACTTTACCGACCATCGAGTCGTAAGTCGGCGGCACAAAGTAGCCCGCATAGGCATGCGAATCGACCCGGATGCCCGGCCCTCCCGGTGCATGCCACGCAACGATGCGCCCAGGCGAGGGCGTGAACTTGAAGGGGTCTTCTGCATTGATGCGGCATTCGATTGCATGGCCGGACAATTCGATGTCACGCTGACGGAAGCGCAGCTTTTCGCCAGCGGCCACGCGGATCTGTTCCTGCACAAGATCGACGCCAGTAATCATTTCCGTTACCGGATGCTCCACCTGGATACGGGTGTTCATCTCAATGAAATAGAACTCGCCATTTTCATACAGGAATTCAAATGTGCCCGCACCACGATAACCGATCTTGCGGCAAGCTTCCGCGCAACGGTCTCCGATGCGTTCAATCAGCTTGCGTGGGATGCCTGGCGCGGGGGCTTCTTCGATCACCTTTTGGTGGCGGCGCTGCATTGAGCAGTCGCGTTCGCCCAGCCAAATCGCATTCTTGAATTCATCGGCCAGTATCTGGATTTCCACGTGGCGCGGATTTTCCAGGTACTTCTCCATATAGACTTCCGGGTTGCCAAAAGCAGAGCCGGCTTCCGTCTTGGTCATCGTCACCGCATTGAGCAGCGCCGCTTCAGTATGCACTACGCGCATGCCGCGTCCGCCACCGCCGCCAGCCGCTTTAATAATTACCGGGTAGCCGACCTTGCGGGCGATGCGAATGATTTCTTTCGGGTCGTCCGGTAATGCACCATCGGAACCCGGTACACAGGGTACACCAGCCTTGATCATGGCGTGCTTTGCCGATACCTTGTCACCCATCATGCGGATGGATTCGGGACGCGGACCAATGAAGACAAAGCCGGATTTTTCCACGCGTTCGGCAAAGTCGGCATTTTCTGAGAGGAAGCCATAGCCGGGATGGATCGCCTCCGCATCGGTCACTTCCGCAGCGCTGATGATCGCCGGCATATTGAGATAGCTTTGCGACGACGGTGCTGGCCCGATACATACTGATTCATCGGCGAGCTTGACGTATTTTGCCTCGCGGTCCGCCTCGGAATGGACGACCACGGTTTTGATGCCCATTTCCCGGCAGGCGCGCTGAATGCGCAGCGCGATTTCACCACGGTTGGCAATGAGGATTTTTTCAAACATGAGGAAAGTGTGAAGCTTATGTGACGTTAAGGGGCGGCGTAAAAATGCGCGGCACGTTATTGGTATAAGTGCCGGTTGCGCAACTCTTAACCGATCACAAATAGCGGCTGGCCGAATTCCACCGGCTGGCCATTCTCCACCATGATTTTCTTGATGACACCGGAAACGTCAGCGTCGATTTCATTGAGCAACTTCATTGCTTCGATGATGCACAGTGTGTCACCTTCCTTCACGGTAGCACCGACTTCAACAAACGGCGGGTTGCCAGGTGCCGAGGAGCGGTAGAAAGTACCGACCATTGGTGACTTCACAATATGGCCTTCCGGCTCTACCGCGATTGGGGCTGCTGGTGCGGTTGGGGTTTGTGGTGATGCTGTCGGAGTCGCTACGGTATATGGTGCGGAGTGTTGCGGCATCATCACGACTTGGTTTTGCGGCGCCCCGGAGGACTTGACGATACGGACTTTGCTTTCGCCTTCGGTGACTTCCAGCTCGGCGATGTCCGACTCGGCGACAAGGTCGATCAGCGTTTTAAGTTTTCGTAGATCCATATGAAATCCCTTGGAATTATGTATTTTTTGCAATTGAGATCGCCGCCAATTATAAGTGGCTCGTGGCGAGATAAGGAAAATTACAGCTTTTTGAGAGCGAAATCGATTGCTGCTCGATATCCGTCGACTCCCAGCCCGCAAATGACACCGGTTGCGAGTGCTGATAGATAAGAGTGATGTCTGAAGCTTTCGCGTGCGTGAATATTAGAGATATGCACTTCAACAAATGGGATTGCCACCCCCGCCAAAGCGTCACGCAAGGCCACGCTGGTATGTGTCAATCCTCCGGGGTTGATGACAATCGCGTCTACGTTCTCTTTTCTGGCTACGTGAATACGGTCGATCAGTGCGCCTTCGTGGTTACTTTGAAAACTGTCGAGAGTTGCGCCTGCAGATGCGGCTTGCGCGCTGGCGGCGCGCTCAACATCGACTAAGGTTGTCGATCCATAAACTTCTGGCTCGCGAGTGCCCAGTAAATTAAGGTTTGGGCCGTTGAGCAGAAGGAGCTTTGTTGCCATGGAGATATGACTCCGTTTGACGAGGATGCCGCATTTTGCCGCCAAATGATGCTGATTGGCAAGGGCAAAGATATTGCGGTGATTAGAGTGCCTGGAGGTCTCTGCGCAGTTCTTCCATTTTCAGGCGGCCTAGATAAGTTTTTTTGACTTGGCCATCACGGTCGATGAGAACGGTAAACGGTAAACCCCCGGCTTGATTGCCGAGCTGGCGTGCAATGTTTGTTCCACTGATCCCACCGCTATACAAGGGATAGGCAATCTTGTACTTTGACGAAAATTCATTGATATTCGCAAGAGAATCAATGCCGATCCCGAGGATTTGTATTTTCAATGGGGTGATCTCCGCCTGCAGCGCTGATAGTTCGGGCATTTCTTCGACGCACGGAGCACACCATGTGGCCCAAAAATTAACGACTAGTGCTGTTCCTTTCCACTTGGATAATGGCTGTTGTTGCCCGGAGGTATCTGGCATGGATTGGGCGAACAGTTGAGATACCGCAGAGATTTCCGGTGGTGCCGGGACGGTTTGCTTATCGCCTAGAAAAATGCCTAACCCAGCAAAAAGCACGGCGACAATGGCAAAAGCCAGGAGGTTTTTTTTCATATCTGCTCTGTTTCTGAAATTAATGCGCGGACTGCGTTGATGTCAGCACGGAGTACCTTTCCATCTGTGGCGTTTTTAATCGCCCCACGTAAATCATCCTTTTCGTACAAGGCTAAGTGCACTCCCTCGGTTTTCCACATGAAACTGACGGTTTCTACGGGACCGTTTCGTCCATTGAAATGTGCGCTTTCAGAGACTTCAAAATTAACGTTCTTGTTGATTAGGAAAATTTCAACATCCTTAGGGCTGTCTGCAAATAGTTGCAGATGAATGTCAGAGTGCTCGCTTGCCGTACCATTTAGCACCGCACCAGTCAGAAAAGGTGAAAATGAGGAAAGCTCTTGCATCAGCTGGACTGCCAATTTGCGCAGCTGTAGTAAGCGCGCCGGCTGGCTATCGCTAAAAAAGAGTTCATTGTAGGTGCGCACTTCTTCTTCGATTTGTGCATTATCTGGCAGGATGTCGCCACGTATTCTGGTATTGCCAAGGATTTGCTTGGCTGCTTTTTTCTTTGCGGTGCCGTAATCTGCTCCATCTTCGGCGATGATCCTGGCCGCAGCGGCGGCGATCTCGGCACGCAGCATCTCTGTGTTAGACGTGAAGTTGCTCATGGCGCGGATGATACTCCTAAGGTCGAATGTCGCGGGTCAGGTAAAATTCAGGGTTTGCAGAAGGCGGCAAGGTATTGGACCTTCTGCCGCGTATTTCAATCAGATTTTCCCACTTCATTTGAACAGCACAATGCACATTCACATTCTCGGCATTTGCGGCACCTTTATGGGCGGACTGGCTGTGTTGGCCAAGGAAGCAGGGCACAAGGTCACCGGGTGCGACGCCAACGTCTATCCCCCAATGAGTACGCAGTTGCAGGCTCAAGGGATCGAATTGATCGAAGGCTTTGATCCGAATCAGATCGCCTTGCAGCCAGATTTGTTTGTAATTGGCAATGTGGTGTCGCGCGGTAACCCCCTGATGGAAGAAATCCTGAATCGCGGCTTGCCCTTTATGTCCGGGCCGCAATGGATAGGCGAGCATATCTTGCGGAATAAGTGGGTGTTGTCGGTTGCAGGCACACATGGCAAGACCACCACGGCGTCCATGCTGGCCTGGATTCTAGAAGATGCTGGCTACCACCCGGGTTTTCTGATTGGTGGCGTACCCATGAATTTCGGTATTTCCGCCCGTTTGTCAGGTCAAGTTTCCGACTCGGCTTTTTTTGTGATCGAAGCGGATGAATATGACACCGCCTTCTTTGATAAGCGCAGTAAGTTTGTGCATTACCGTACAAAAACGGCGATTTTAAATAATCTGGAATACGATCATGCGGATATTTTTCCTGACCTGAATGCGATCGAAACCCAGTTCCACCATTTGGTACGCACGGTTCCTAGTGTCGGTCGTCTGATTTTGAACGGCCGGGAAGAGTCTCTGCGCCGCGTGATTTCACGCGGTTGCTGGAGCGGCCAGGAGTGGTTCGGCGTCGACGGTAATAATGGTTGGGCTCTTACTGAACATGCGGATGGTGGTTTCACTGTGCGCTTCAACGGCGAAGCGCAGGGAACAGTCAACTGGGCACTAAGCGGTGAACATAATCGACTGAACGCCTTGGCAGCGATTGCAGCTGCTCGCCATGTGGGAGTGGCGCCGGCCTTGGCGATTGCAGCCCTGTCGAAATTTGAAAACGTCAGGCGCCGCATGGAAGTGCGTGGCATAGTCAACAATATTACTGTGTACGATGATTTCGCCCACCATCCGACCGCGATTGCGACCACGGTGGCAGGCTTGCGGAAAAAGATCGGCAATGCACGCATCCTGGCCGTGTTGGAGCCGCGCTCCAACACCATGAAACTGGGCACAATGAAAGACGCTTTGCCCGGTAGCTTGACTGACGCCGATTTGGTATTCGGTTATGGAGCTCAAACCGGTAAAGATGTGCTTGGCTGGAACTTGAGTGAAGCCCTTGCGCCGCTCGGGTCGAAGGCCGCAGCCTTCGACCAACTGGATGGATTGGTGCAGGCAATCACTAAAGTGGCGCAAGCAGGCGACCATGTGCTGGTGATGAGCAACGGCGGTTTTGGTGGTGTGCATCAAAAGATTCTGGACGCATTGACGCAATGATTCTTTATTTGCACGGTTTTCGGTCCTCGCCACAGTCGTTCAAGGCACGCCTAATCGCAGAACGCATGCAAGCTTTGGGTCGTAGCACCGATTACTATTGTCCGCAATTGCCGGCCTCGCCACGTGAGGCGATGACATTGGCGCTCGACATCGCAGCCAAGGTCGGGTCGGACGAGCTGAGTCTGGTGGGTTCTTCGCTTGGCGGGTATTACGCAACCTGCCTGGCGGAACGCCTCGGATGCCGGGCGGTGCTACTGAATCCGGCGATCAAGCCGCCACGTGACTTGGAAAAGTACGTGGGCGTAACAACGGCCTACCATTCGGACGAGCCGTTTGAATTCAAGCACGAATATATTGGGCAATTGCAAGAGATTGCGGTAGAGGAAATTACGCGACCGGAGCGCTATTTTCTGGTCGCTGCGACGGGTGATGAAGTCTTGGACTGGCGTGAAATGATTGCGCATTACCCTGGCGCCCTTCATCACATTATTCAGGGTAGTGACCATGGCATATCCGACTTTGGTCAGTATGTTGATCAAGTATTGACGTTTTGCGGCATGGCGCCTGAGGCCCGGCAGTGACCCCTCGTTCGGTCGGATATGCGCAATGGCGGGCGCATGCGAACGGCGTCAATCCGCCCCGCGTCATGCGTGACTGGCTCGTCGATAATGCTTCTCTGACACGCAAGCTGATGGCACGAAGCAATCACTTCCGTGTGCGACGCCTACGGCAGGAAAGAGCATTATGTCTGGCGGACGAATTCGAAACGGTTGTTTTGCCGCGTCGTATTTGTGTAGAGCAACGCGAGGTTTTGCTGGAATGCGACGGCCGGCCGGTAGTCTACGCACATACTATCGTGCCTTTGACTGCAACGACATCCGACTGGCCGTTCTTCAGCCGATTGGGTGAAAGATCACTCGGTACGACGCTGTTCGGTGATCCGCGTGTTGTGCAAGGCCGGCTGCAATATGCCCGGTTGAGGGCGCAGCATCCGCTGGTGCGCCGTGCCAGTGCCGCGCTTGGCGGCGTTGTGTTTCGCATACCTGTGTTCGCGCGCCGTTGCCTGTACCGACGCAAAAAAGGCGTATTGTTGGTCACCGAACTATTTTTGCCGGCGATCGCGACATTGGCATCACAGGATGCTGGTCGGCTCCGCTAATAGGGCATTCCGATTAAAACGAATTAACTCGCTGAAAAGCAAAGTAATCAATGAATCTATTTTTTGAGGAATCCGGCGATTTCAAGGCCGGTACAGTTCTGTCGCAGCAAGGCGAGGCTTACCAGGTCGAACTTCAGACTGGCAAGCGCACAAAAGTGAAGGCACGCGACGTGCTGCTGCAATTCGCATCGCCCGAGCCAACGCAACTGTTAGCCGACGCACAATCGGTCGCGGATGACATTGATCTCGACTTCCTCTGGGAAGTCGCGGGCGAAGAGGAATTTGGATTCGCCGATCTTGGCGTCGAATATTTCGGCCATGACCCTAAACCGCATGAAGCCGCCGGCCTGTTATTCAGATTGCATCGCGCTCCCATTTACTTTTATAAAAAAGGAAAAGGCCGCTACAAGGCTGCGCCGGAAGTATCGCTCAAGGCGGCCTTGGCAGGAGTCGAAAAGAAAAAGCAGCAGGCCGCCATTCAGGCTCAGTATGTGGAC
>Ga0247823_10005533_pt1 | contig 10054 bp, 8 predicted proteins | sample 13C_PalmiticAcid_2_FD_192426 | JGI IMG/M metagenome (GOLD analysis project Ga0247823, IMG submission 192426) | Soil microbial communities from agricultural site in Penn Yan, New York, United States - 13C_PalmiticAcid_Day30 | ecosystem: Environmental > Terrestrial > Soil > Agricultural land...
ATGAAATTCTGCGCGAAGCCGCTGGCGCGGGTGGCTGACCGGCACAGCTCGCGCGTGGTGCTGTCGCTGACGCTCGCCTTCTGGAGCCTGATGACCGCGCTCAGCGGCTTCGCGCAGAATTTCATGCACCTGCTGCTCGCACGCGGCGGCGTCGCGGCGGCGGAGGCGGGGAGTGCGCCGGCCGGCCATGCGCTGGTCGCCCGCGCCTTCCCGGCGGAGCGGCGCGCGCTGGTGCTCGCGATCGTGTCGCTGGGCTTCCCGCTTGGCAGCATGCTGGGGCTGATGCTGGGCGGGTGGATCGCCGATGTCGCCAACTGGCGTGCTGCCTTCTTCTTCGTCGGTGCGCCGGGGCTGCTGGTGGCGTTGATGGCGTGGTTCCTGCTGCCTGAGCCGGGCAAGGTGGTGCTGGCCGACAATGCCGAGCCGGCGCCCTTCTGGGACACGCTCAAATTCCTGTTTTCGCGCCGGTCGTACCGCCACATGGCGATGGCCGGGTCGCTCTACACGATCGCCGGGTTCGGCATCACCGTATGGTCGCCGGCCTTCCTGATGCGCACCTATCACATGACCGCGGGCGAGGTGGGGATGCAGCTTGGTCTTGCGACCGGGATCGGAGGCCTCATCGGCCTGTTCGCGAGCGGCTGGATCTCCGACTGGCTCGGCGGGCGCGATGTGCGCTGGCGGCAATGGGTGCCGGCGATCGCGATGGCGCTGGGCGCGGTGTCGGCGTTCGCGGCGATCAGCGTGCCGGGCGTGGGACTCGCGATCCTGTTCCTCGCCTTCGTACAGGGGCTTGGTTACGCTTATCTGGCGCCGACCTTTGCCGCGGTGCAGTCGCTGGTGGCGGACGATGCGCGCGCGACCGCATCGGCGGTGCTGCTGTTCTGCATGAACTTGCTGGGGCCGACGATCGGGCCATTTCTGGTCGGATCGATCAGCGACCGCATGGCACCCAGCGTCGGCGAACTCTCGCTGCAATATGCGCTGCTGGTGGTGCCGGTGCTGTTCGCTTGGGCCGCGCTGCACTTCGCGCTCGCCGGCCGTGCGCTGCCCGGCGATCTGCCGCGCGCGGAGCCGGCGCTTGCTTGAGACGATGGAGAATTTGATGGGGCAGACCGCGCATGACTAGCGCAAAACGGCAGGGGCCGCTGACGGGTATCCGCATCGTTGACCTGACGACGATGGTGATGGGGCCATATTGCACGCAGATCATGGCTGACATGGGCGGCGACGTGATCAAGGTCGAGCCGCCCGGCGGCGACAATACGCGCTTCATCTCGCAAGGGCCGTCGGCGGGGATGAGCGGGGTGTTCATCAACGTCAATCGCGGCAAGCGCAGCATCGTGCTCGACCTGCGATCGGCCGAGGGCAAGGTTGCGCTGACGCGGCTGATCGAGGGCGCGGATGTGTTCATCCACTCGATGCGCGCCAAGGCGATCGCGGGGCTGGGGTTCGACTATGATGCGGTGAAGGCGATCAATCCCGGAATCGTCTATACCAACTGCTACGGCTTTGGCCGGCGCGGGCCGGATCGCGACCGCACCGCCTATGACGACACGATCCAGGCCGAATGCGGCCTGCCCGCGGTGCAGCAGATGCTGACCGGCGAGCCGAGTTATGTCGGCACGATCATCGCCGACAAGGTGGCGGGGCTGACCACGCTTTATGCGACGATGATGGCGCTGTTCCATCGCGAGCGGACGGGCGAGGGGCAGGAGGTCGAGGTCGGCATGTTCGAGACCATGGCGGCCTTCATGCTGGTCGAGCACGCCAATGGCGCGATGTTCACGCCGCCGCTTGGCCCGGCGCGCTACCCGCGTGCGGTGGCGCCCAACCGCAAGCCTTACAAGACCCGCGACGGGCATATCGCGGTGCTGATCTACAACGACAAGCAGTGGAACGCGTTCGTCGAGGGGGCCAAGCCCGATTGGGCAAGCGACCCGCGCTTCGCCACGCTGGAATCGCGCGCGAAGCATATCGACACGATCTACGCGCGGCTCGCCGAGACGCTGGCCGAGCGGACCACGGCGGAGTGGATCAAGCTGTTCCGCGCGCTGGAGATCCCGTCGGCTCCGCTGCGCACGCCGGGCGAGCTGTTCGACGATCCGCACCTCAATGCCGTGGGGCTGTTCGAGACGATCGAGACCGTACACGGGCCAGTGCGCTTCCCGGGCGTGCCGACCTGGTTCTCGCAGACCCCCGGCGCGGTCGCGGGCTATGCGCCCGAGATCGGCGAGCATGACGACGAGATCCTGGCCGAGATCGGCCTTGGCAGCGACGACGCACGGAGGGCGTGACGATGGACTTCCAGCTCACCGCCGATCAGCAGAATATCCGCGACGCGATCCTGAAGGCGTGCGGGCAGTTCTCCGACGACTATTGGCTGGAGAAGGATCGCGAGGCCGTCTTCCCGTTCGAGTTCCACAAGACGATGGCGGAGGCCGGCTGGCTGGGCGTGGCGATGCCCGAGGAGGTGGGCGGCGCAGGGCTTGGGATCACCGAGGCCGCGATCATGATGCAGGCGGTGGCCGAGGCGGGCGGGGGCATGACCGCAGCGTCGTCGATCCACGGGCCGGTCTTCAGCCTCGAGCCGGTCGATCTGTTCGGTACGGCGGAACAGAAGCAGCGGATGATCCCGCCGATCCTGTCGGGCGCGGAGAAGATGTGCTTTGCGGTGACCGAGCCGAATACGGGGCTGGATACCACGCAGCTCAAGACCTTCGCGAAGAAGGTCGACGGCGGCTATCTGGTCAATGGCGAGAAGATCTGGATCACCAACGCGCATGTCGCGGACCGGATGATGCTGCTGGCGCGGACCACGCCGCTGGATGAGGTCACGCGCAAGACCGACGGGCTGTCGCTGTTCTACACCAAGCTCGATCGCGACCATATCGAGCACCGCATCATCCCCAAGATGGGGCGGCACGCGGTGGGATCGAACATGGTCTTCATCAACGATCTGTTCGTGCCTGAAGAGGATCGGATCGGCGAGGAGGGGCAGGGGTTCAGGATCATCCTGAAGGGGCTGAACCCCGAACGCATCCTGCTGGGGGCGGAGGCAGTGGGGATCGGCCGGAACGCGATTGCGCGGGCGGCACGCTATGCCCGTGAGCGCGTGGTGTTCGGGCGGCCGATCGGGATGAATCAGGGTATCCAGCATCCGCTCGCGAAGTGCTGGGCGCAGCTCGAAGCCGCGAACCTGATGGTGATGAAGGCCGCGACGCTGTTCGACAAAAGCGAGGAATGCGGGGTCGAGGCCAATGCCGGGAAATATCTGGCGGCGGAGGCGGCGTTCGAGGCTTGCCACACCGCGATGCTGACGCTGGGAGGGATGGGCTATGCGCAGGAATATCATGTCGAACGGCTGCTGCGCGAGGTGCTGATCCCGCGCACCGCGCCGGTCAGCCCGCACATGATCCTCAACTTCCTGGCCGAGAAGGTGCTGGAGCTTCCGCGCTCTTATTGATGAGGCAGGATATGACGACGGCGTTTAACGCGCGCTCATGGCTGTTCGCGCCAGGCGACAGCGAGAAGAAGATGACCAAGGCGATGGCGGGCGATGCCGACATCGTCCTGATCGACCTGGAGGACGCGGTTTCGGAAGCGGCCAAGCCCGCGGCGCGGACGCTGGTGCGCGACTTCCTGACCGCCAATGCTGCGCAGCATGAGCGGCTGTGGGTGCGGGTCAATCCGATGGACGGGCCGCACACGCTGAGCGATCTGGCCGCGGTGATGCCGGGCAAGCCGGGCGGGATCATGCTGCCCAAGGTTTACGGCCGCGCCGATGTCGAGCGGCTCGACCATTATCTCTCGGCGTTCGAGGCGGCGAACGGGATCGCGGCCGGATCGACCAGGGTGATCGTGCTGGTCACCGAGACCGCCGAGGCGATGTTCCACACCGGCGATTACAAGAGCGCGCCGCGCGTGGTGGCGCTGACCTGGGGCGCAGAGGATCTGGCGGACTCGATCGGTGCGAGCAGCAACCGCAATGCCGACGGCAGCTATGGCTTCACCTATGAGCTGGCGCGGACGCTGTGCCTGCTGGGCGCGGCGACGGCGGGGGTCGCGGCGGTCGAAACGATCCAGGGGGATTTCCGCGATCTGGATGGCTTGAAGGCGCGCGCCGAGAAGGTGCGGCGCGACGGCTATCGCGGGATGCTGGCGATCCATCCGGCGCAGGTGCCGGTGATCAACGCCGCCTTCGCACCGAACGCGGACGAGATTGCGGAGGCGGAGGAGATCGTCGCTTTGTTCGCCGCCAATCCGGGCGTCGGCGCGATCGGGTGGAAGGGCGGGATGCTCGACCGGCCGTACTTATCGCGCGCGCTGAATCTGCTGCGGCTGGCGGGGCGGGGATGATCGAGCTTGCCCGTCATCTGAAGCGCGGCGACCGGATTGTTATCGGTCAGGCGTGTGGCGAGCCGACCACATTGGTCGAGGCGCTGATCGCGCAGGGGGCGGAGATCGGCGACCTGTCCGCGTTCATCGCCACCAGCTTTTCGGGGCTGTTCACGCCGGAAACTGCCGAGGCGTTTGCGCTGTCGAGCATGGGGGCGATCGGCGCGCTGCGCGGGATGGCGAAGGCGCACGCCCTCGGCATTATCCCGTGCCATGTCAGCCATATCGGGCCGATGATCGAGGCTGGGTTGATCGGCTGCGACGTGGCGATGGTGCAGGTGAGTCCGGCGGATGCCGACGGCAACCACAGCCTTGGCCTGATCGGCGATCATGTGCTGGCCGCGGTCGCGAAGGCGCGGGTGGTGATCGCCGAGATCAACGATCGCGTGCCATTCGTGCCGGGGGAAATGCTGCACGCATCGCGGATCGACGTCGCGGTGCCCGTGTCGCGCAATCCGGTCGAGGTTGCCGTCGCGAGCATCACCCCCACCGACGAGGCGATCGCGCGCCATGCCGCTACTTATATCGGCGACGGGTCGGTGCTTCAGGTGGGGATCGGCGGGGTGCCCGATGCGATCCTGCGCCTGCTGCGCGACCGCAAAGATCTAGGCATCCATTCGGGGATGTTGGGCGACGGCGTGGTCGATCTGATCGAAGCGGGCGTCGTCACCAATGCACGCAAGGCGATCGACCGCGGCGTATCGGTCAATGGGGCGTTTATCGGCACGCGGCGGCTGTATGACTGGGCGCATCGCAATGCTGCCGTCCGGCTGTGCAGCACGGCCTATACGCATGATGCCGCGGTGCTGACGCAGCTCGAGCGGCTGGTGACGATCAATTCGGCGCTGGAGGTCGATCTGACCGGGCAGGTCAATGCCGAGCAGTCGGGTCCGGCCTATCTGGGCGGGACGGGAGGCCAGGTCGACTTCGTGCGCGCGGGTGCGCGCTCGCCGGGCGGCCGGTCGATCATCGCGCTGCCCGCGACGGCGAAGGGCAGGACGATCAGCAAGATCGTCCCGGCGCTGTCCGGCCCGGTGACCACGGCGCGCAGCGAGGTCGATGTGATCGTGACCGAGTTTGGTGCAGCGGAGCTGAAGGGGCAGTCGCTGCCCGAACGCGCGCGGCGGCTAGTCGCCATCGCGCATCCCGATTTCCGCGAGGAACTGGACCGCACCGCGCATGCGATCCGGCAGCGAGGGTTTTGAAATGACCGATCCCGTCCTGTTCGATGCCCGCGACGACGGCATCGCGATCATCACGCTCAACCGCCCTGAGCAGCGCAACGCGCTCGGGCGGGAGATCCGCGAGGGACTGTTCGCGGCGTGGGACCGGTTCGAGCGCGATCCCGCGCTGCGCGTTGCGATCCTGACCGGGAGCGGTGAGAAGGCGTTCTGCGCGGGCGGCGACCTCAAGGAAATGGTCGAGACCGGGATGGCGATTCCACCGCGCGACATGTTTCCGGTGCCGGGCGACAATATCGAGCTGAGCAAGCCGACCATCGCCGCGGTCAACGGCGTGGCGTTCGCCGGCGGGTGGATGATCGCGCAGGCGTGCGACCTGTGCGTCGCGAGCACCGCGGCGCAATTCGCGATCACCGAGGTGAAGGTCGGCCGCAGCTCGCCCTGGGCCGCGCCGCTGATCCATATGATTCCGCAGCGGATCATGATGGAGATCATTCTGACCGGGAAACCGATCAGCGCGCAGCGCGCTTATGAGATCGGGCTGGTCAACCGGCTCGCGCAGCCGGCGGCGCTGATGGACGCGGCGCTGGGGCTGGCGCGCGAGATCCTGGCGGGCGCGCCGCTGTCGGTGCAGGCCGGGCGGCAGACGGTGATGCTGGCAACCGAGATGGGCCGTGCGGCGGCGTTGCAGGCGGCGCGGCGGGCGTCCGATATTGCCTATGAAAGTCACGACGCGCAGGAGGGGCCGCGTGCCTTTGCCGAGAAGCGCAAACCCGAGTGGATCGGGCGCTAAGGAGAGTGGACGAGTGAGCGACTATCTGGCCCCCGCCGAAGAGATCATCGAAGAGGCACGGGCGGGGCGCGTGTTCATATTGGTCGAGGATGGCGGCGCGGCGAATGTCGGCATGGCCGCGATCCCCGCGAGCTTCGCCAGCGCCGAGGCGGTGACGTTCATGGCGGTGCATTGCCGGGGTGTGGTGTGCCTCGCGTTGACGCCCGAGCGGGTGGCGCAGCTCAACCTGCCGCCGATGGTGGCGCAGAATTCTTCGCCGCGCCAATCGGCCTTCACCGTCTCGATTGAGGCACGCGAGGGCGTTTCGACGGGCATCTCCGCCGCCGATCGCGCGCGGACGATCGAGGTTGCGATCGATCCGGGCGCGAACGAGCGCGATCTGGTGTCGCCGGGGCATATCTTTCCGGTCGCGGCGCGCGATGGTGGGGTACTGGTGCGTGCGGGCTTTTCGGAAGCGGCGGTCGATGTTGCGCGCATCGCCGGGCTCAATCCGAGCGCAGCCTTGTGCGCGGTCATCGGTGAGGACGGCGAGCTTTCGACGCTCGACGATCTGATCGCCTTTGCGCGCAAGCATGATCTCAAGATCGGGACGATCCGCGATCTCGTCGCCTATCGCCACGCGACCGAGGTGCTGATCGAGCGCGTCTCGTCCGAGACGATCGACAGCGAGCATGGCGGCGAATGGCGGATGCATGTCTATCGCAACCGCGTGGACGGCACCGAGCAAGTCGCGCTGGTCAAGGAGCCGCTCGGCCCCGGACCGGCGCTGGTGCGGATGCACGCCTTTGCGGTGCAGGACGATGTGCTGGGCCGTAAGGGTGGCCGTGCCGGGCTGATCCCGCAGGCGATGGAGACGATCGCGGCGGAGGGCGGCGGCGTAGTGGTGCTGATCCGTGGACCGATCGTCCACAAGTCCGACGGCAGCGTGCCGAGCCGGGCCGTCCGCGACGACAAGGCCGCGCTGCGTGAATACGGCGTTGGGGCGCAAATCTTGCGCGATTTGGGCGTGACACGGATCGAGCTGCTGAGCGGCAGCCTGCGCGCGCCGATCACCGGGATCGACGCCTATGGGCTGGAGGTCGCCGGCATCCGGCCGTTCGGCAAGGCGCTGCGCTAGATCGTCGCGGGGAGCGCGTCGCGATCGGCGATGCGCTCCAGTGCCTTTTCCACGCCGCCGCCGACGGCGACCAACAGCCGGGCGCGCTTGATGAAGAGGTGCGGGTCGGCCTCGTCCGAAAAGCCGATGCCACCATGGACCTGAATATTGGTCGCAGCGTTGCCGAGCGCGGCTTGGGCGGCGGCGATCCATGCGGCTTCCACCTGTGCCGGTGCGTCGGGGCGGCCATTGTCGATGGCGACCGCGGCGAAGGTGACGAGGTCGCCCGCGGATTGCGCGGCGATCGCCATGTTCGCGCAGAAGTGCTTCACCGCTTGATAGCTGCCGATCGCGCGGCCGAATTGCTCGCGGACTTGGGCATAGCTGACGGCAAGCGCGCAGGCACCGTCGGCAAGACCGGCCAGCGCGGCGGCCTCGATCAGGCGAAGGCGCAGCAGGCCGGCGGCGTCGAAGGAGCCCAGCTGTTCGCCGGTCTCGACCGGGGCGAGGTCGGACAGCCAGTGGGTGGCGTCCTGTGCCGCGCCGATCGATGCGGTGGCGAAGACGCCCGACCGCAGCAGCACCGGGGCGCCTGCGGGGCAATCGACCGCGAACCCATCGAACGCGGCGAAGACGCGGCGGGGACGGGCGCCGGTGTAGCTTGCGTGCGCGGCGCCGAGCGTCGCCAGCACTGAAGGCGAGGCGAGGCAGCGGCCGAGCGCGGTGACGACCAGTGCTTCCTCGACGGCGCCCAGACCAAGACCGCCCGCGTCTTCCGATACGCCCATGTCGAACAGACCGAGCGCGTCGAGCGCAGCCCAAGTCGCGGCATCCTCATCGACGCTGCGGTGCAACCGTTCGACGGGGAGCAGCGGCGCGAGCGAGTCGATGAAGGAATCGGCGAGCGAGCGCTGGTCGCGGCTGGGCTGGTAGATGGCGGTCATGGGTCCTCTCAATCGGGTCTGTGGCTAGCGGTGGGCCGGGCGATCGTATTGACCCCGCGGGACGCCAGGCCGACGCCAGCCGACAATCATGCCGCCTCGGCGCGTGCGGCGCGGCGGAGCTGGATCGGGGAGACGGTGAACCAGCGATAGCAGCTGCGCGAGAGCACCGAGGCTTCCGAGTAACCGAGCTTTTCCGCGACCTGCATCAGCGGGAGATCGGATTGGCTGAGGTAGCGCAGCGCCACCTCGCGCCGTACCTCGTCCTTGATCCCTTCGAACGACATGCCCTCCGCGCGCAGGCGGCGCTGGAGGGTGCGGGGGTGGAGGCACAGTTCGCTCGCGATATGCTCGCTGGTGCAGCGGGTGGAGCCGAGATGGCCGACGACGAGGCTGCGCACGCGCGCGTGCAGCGGCGGCATCGCGGCGGGGTAATGCGTGTCGATGAACGAGGTCGCCATTTCATAGACCTGTTCGTCGGAGTCGCCGATCCTGCACAGCAGATCGTCTTCGGTGAGGACGAAGCCGTCCATCTCCTGTCCGAAACGCACCTCGCAGCCGAACGCGTCGCGATAGAGTTTGAGCGGGGCCTGCGGCTCGTGCCGGAAATGCACGCGGCGCGCGCGCGCGATGCCGCCCGAAATGTCGGTGACGTTGAGGTGCGCGAGCATTACGGCATGCTCGACCACCTGCCGCGTGTCAGCGGGACGGTCGAGCAGGATTTCCAGCCCGACGAACAGGATGTGCTGCGAGCGATCGGGGCGGAAGCGAACGCGGGTGGCGAGGCTGTAGGCGTGGATGTGTCTGGCGCAGTATCCCAGCGCCTGACCGACGGTCTGCGAGTTCTTCATCACCACGCCGACCGGGCCGATCACCTTGCCGCCGCGCTGGCGCCGCGCGAGGCGGATGCCGAAATCGGGAACGCCCAGTCGATCGGCGCAATGCGCGAGAAGCTGAACGAAGGCGCGGTATTCCAGCACCGGTCCGCGTCCCCCGGCCTCGGCCGATGCAATGCCGTACTCTGCAAGTAATTCGTCCGGATTATTTTCGAGATTGCGAATGAGTTCAGGGAATCCGGTCAGCGCCTGCGAATGGACGGCATCGAACCCTGCGCCTCGGGATTCGGTCCTTTCATTGCCCTCTGGAAGGGGGATTGCCGCCATCGCACCCATTGCTCTCTCCACTTCGATCAACTCGTCAGGGTTGTCCGTATAATGCAGCCATGCAACAAGGATCGCAAGTCGGTTGCGGCGCGGCGCTTGTCGCGCGTCATCAAGACGGCGGTGCAGGCCACTGCGTAGCGGGAGAGGATGATGAGGATGCTTGCAGATCGTGCGCCACGGGGGCGGGGCTAGGCGATGGAGTTCGGCTGGAGTCCCGAACAGGAGGCGCACCGCGCGCGCATCCGTGATCTGCTGCGCGATACGCTGCCGTCGGACTGGGAGGAATTGTCGGTCCATGGGCCGGGCAGTGACTATCAGACCGAATATTCGCGCGAATTCTGCAAACTGCTCGCCGATCAAGGGCTGCTCGTTCCGCACTGGCCCGTTTCGCAGGGCGGTGAGGATATGCCGGTCTGGCACCAGTTCATTCTGGGCGAGGAGATGTGGGCCGCGGGCGAACCGCGCGGCGCGCAATATATGAA
>Ga0247823_10005534_pt1 | contig 10054 bp, 6 predicted proteins | sample 13C_PalmiticAcid_2_FD_192426 | JGI IMG/M metagenome (GOLD analysis project Ga0247823, IMG submission 192426) | Soil microbial communities from agricultural site in Penn Yan, New York, United States - 13C_PalmiticAcid_Day30 | ecosystem: Environmental > Terrestrial > Soil > Agricultural land...
TGGTCGAGGGCGATTCGAACGGCGACCGCGTGGCCGATTTCAGCATCGCCGTGACGACGCTGGCGCCGGGTCTCGGGCTCGCGGCCAGCGACTTCCTGCTGTAATACTCACTATCGTCATTCCGAAAGCCGATCTTCAAATATCCGATTGGATCAGAAAATCCTCCTGTCCGGGACCCATCCCGCGGCATTCGTCCCGCGGAGACGTGGATCCCGGACCGTAAGGCTTCCAGCGTAAACCTGCGGTTTTCCGGGAAACCTGACATCCGGGATGACGGAATGGCCGAGTCCGGCTCCGGCGCGACCGGCGTTCCCGAGGTCGGACGCGCGCCTCGTCCGGGACGCGGAAAGCCGTGAAACCGCGCGTGCCGCGGCCCTTGTCGGAATCGTAGAGACGCGAGGTAACGACTTGCAGGTGAAACAAAGATCGGCAAGATAAGCTGGCCGCGACGGACATATCCGCGCGGCGGCGTATCATCGGCGGGGCGCCCGGGCCGCACCTCCCCAGTAGCGACAATCAAGCGAGGCTTCCGTGGCGGAAGCCAGGGGGACCTATGGCCAACATCATCACCGGCACGGACGCGGGCGAGTCGATCAGCGGCACCGCGGGCGACGACGAAATCACAGCGCTCGGCGGCAGTGACTCGATCCGGGTCACCCGCGGGCATGACGATATCGATGGCGGCGCGGGACTCGATCTGCTGCATCTGCATGCTTCGGCGCTCGGTCTCGGGGTCGGCCCGCATCGCTACACGATCGGCGCGAACCGTCTGTTCGACCTGTCCGGCGTGATCGACACCAATTTCGCCAATATCGAGACGCTGCAGCTCACCGACGACACGCCCGGCGACGTGACGCTCGATGCCAGCGCGCTTGTTGGCGTCAACCTCAATGTCGGGGTGCAAGGGGGCACGCACGATCTGCTCGGCAGTGCGGGCGGCGACACTTTCGGCGTGAATGGCGGTTCGGGCACGATCGATGGCGGCGCCGGCAGCGATTGGGTCGCGTTCAACGTGAACACCGGCACCAACGCCGCCGCGATCGTCGCCAGCCTGGCGGGCGGCGCGATGATCCTCGCGCAAGCGGGCGGCCCCAGCCTGAACGTGCGCAATGTCGAGCAGATCAGCTTCGGTGCCTATGGCGGCGGCGGGCTGAGCGTCGACGGATCGGCGCTGGGCGTCGCGCTGATGTTCGGCCAGACCGGGTTTGCCGATACGTTCATCGGCGGCACGGGCAACGACAGCCTGATCATCGACTGGACGGCTTCGGGGCAGGGCGATGTGCTGACCGGCGGCGCCGGCGCGGACAGCTTTGGTTTCGGAACCTTCGCGGCATTCGGCGGCGCGACGATCACCGATTTCTCGCGGCCCGACAGGATCGATCTGCGGGCGGTGCTCACCGCGGTCCAGTTCATCGGCACGGCCGGGTTCAGCGGCACTGCGGGCGAAGTCCGCTACACGTCCGGCGGCGGGCAGACATTGCTGATCGGCGACGCCGATGGCGACGGCACCGGCGAGAGCGTGCTCACCTTGCCGGGAAGCTTCGGCCTGGCCGAGACTGCCCCCGGCTCCGGATTGCTGCAGCGGGCGGTGACCCAGATCACCGGAACCGAGGATCGCGACACGATCGACGGGACCGACGCGGACGAGACGATTCTCGCGCTCGGCGGCCATGATATGATCGGCGCATCGCGCGGGCAGGACGTGATCGACGGCGGCGCGGGCGAGGACGGCCTGTGGGTGTTGGCGGCGCGGCTGAACCTGCCGGCCGGGGCGCATGACTATACGATCACCGGCGATCGGATCACCGATGTTTCGGGCGGGCTCGACACCAGCTTCACCGGGATCGAGAACATCTTTCTGGATGACCGCACTCCGGGCGGCGTGGCGATCGATGCAAGCGCCGCGCTGGTCGATCTCAACCTGGTGGTGTGGGCCGGGGCGCACGACGTGGCCGGCGGCGCAGGCGGCGACCAGATCTCGGTTCGCGGCGGCTCCGGAACTTTCGACGGCGCCGGCGGCGATGACTGGCTGTGGGTCGAGCGCGACAATTCGACCAACGGCAACATGCTGTTCGTCACCGAGGCGGGGGGCGTCACGACGCTGACCCAGGCGGGCAGCGCCAGCCTGACGGCGCGCAATTTCGAGACGCTCGACATCGTCGGGACAGGAGGTGCGATGCGGGTCGACGCCTCGGCGGTGTCGCGCGCGATCGGCTTTTCCGGGACGGCATGGGCCGACACGATCATCGGCAGCACTGGCGCCAACCAGATCGACTCGCGATCGGACGGGCTCGGCACGGGCGATGTGTTCACCGGCGGCGGCGGCAACGACTGGTTCACTTTCTGGACCTTCGCGGGGCTTGCCGGCGCGACGATCACCGATTTCTCGCGGGGCGACCAGATCGACCTGCACCTGATCAGCAATGCCCGCTTCATCGGCAGCGCGGCGTTCAGCGGCGTTGCCGGCGAAATCCGCTATTCGATGACCGCGGGGCAGACCCAGCTGATCGGCGACGCCAATGGCGATGGCATCGGCGACAGCGTCCTCACGCTCTCCAACCGCGCGATGGCGCTGCGCGAGATCTTTCCCGGATCGAAGATGCTGCAGGTGGCACCCAATGTCATCACCGGCACCAATGCGCGGGACATCCTGTCCGGCAGCACCGGGGACGACGACATCCTGGCGCTGGGTGGCCCGGATGCCGTCAGAGTCTCGCGCGGCATCGACACGGTCGATGGCGGTGCCGGCACCGATATGCTCGAGCTCGATGCATCGACGCTGGCGCTGGCCGCGGGGCCGCATGGCTATGTCCTGACGCCCGGCCGGCTGGTCGACACCTCGAACGCGGTCGATACCAGCTTCGTCGGTATCGAGCAGGTCAGACTCTTCGATCTCGGCGGCAATGACGTGACCGTCGACGCCAGCGCGCTGACCGGCGTGACGCTCGATGTGATCGTTCGGGCGGGAACCCATTCGCTGACCGGGTCCGGCGGGACCGATACCTTCTATGTCAGCCAAAGCGGTTCGGGCACGATCGATGGTGGCGCGGGGGCCGACACCCTCGTTTTCGCCTCCGACAATAGCATCAACACCCATGGGCTGATCGTGACTCAGGCCGGAGGTGCGACGATCCTCGCACAAGCCGGCGGATCGAATCTGAGCGTGCGCGACGTCGAGACCCTCCAGATCGCGGCCAGCGCCGGCGGGCTCAATGTCGACGCTTCGGCGAGCAGCGTCGGGCTGCGCTTTCTGCTGAGCAATGCAGCGGACGTCGCCAAAGGCGGCATCGGTGCGGATGTCTTCTCGGTGACCAGTGCCGCGAACGGCGCCGGCGATGTGTGGACCGGTGGCGGCGGCGCCGACCTGTTCTCGTTCACCGGCATTGCCGCGTTCTCGGGCACCATCACCGACCTGGATGCGAGCGACACCCTCCAGGTGACCGGGCTGGCGCCCAATGGCAGCTTCATCGGCGGACAGGAGTTCAGCGGCGTCGAGGGGCAGTTCCGCTATGTCTCGGGAAGCGGGCTGACTGCGTTGCTCGGCGACGCCGATGGCGACATGGTGGCGGACAGCATGTTGCTGATCACCAACGGCGCCTTCGTCCTCGCGGAAACTTCGCCGACGCCGGGCATCCTGCGCATCGTCGGCCAGCTTCCAGCCAATGATGTCGAGGCGAATGTGGTGACGGGCACCGATGGCGTGGATTATCTCGACGGCGGCGAGGGCAATGACACGATCGACGGACGTGGCGGCGCCGACATCATCAATGGCGGCGACGATGACGATCATATCGATGGCGGCGCCGGGCGCGACATCATCCATGGCGGCTATGGCGACGACACGCTCGATGGCGGGGCCGATGGCGATTCCGTCTTCGGCGATGACGGCGACGACACCATCACTGCCGCCGGCGCGACCGGCACCGACGGCGAGGGGCTAAGCGGCGGCTATGGCAACGATACGATCACCGCGGCGAACGGGCTCTATCGCCTCATCGGCGATGTAGGCGGGAGCACTCCGGATGACGGGAACGACCGGCTGACGCTGACCGGCGGCGCCAGCGGCTCATGGGTGGCAGGCGGTGGCGGCGACGACGTGCTTTCCGCGACCGGCACGGGAACCGTCACGCTCAACGGAGGCACCGGCGACGACGAGATCAGTGTGGGTGGATTCACCAGCGGCCATGTCTCGCTCGGCACCGGCAACGACACGCTGCGGATCCTGAGCGGCGGCGGTTTCACGCTCGATATGGCGGAAACCTTTGGCAGCGGCCGCGACCGGGTGGCGATCCAGTCCACGATCGGGATGCTGGTGATGGGATTGGATGCGGGCGAGCAGGGCGACGTGCTCGACCTCAGCGCCTATGGCGCCAATCCGTTCGGCACGGGCGTGCTGACGATCGCGCAGGAAGCGATCGACACCGTCATCCGCGTCGTCGCGACGGGAGCGAGCATTCGACTGCAGAACACGATCGCGGCGAACCTCTCGGCCTATAATCTGGGAGTGGCCAATCCGCTGTTCGCGCCGCGCGGAATGACAATCAACGATGCGTTCGCCGAAAATCCGGCGATCGACTATGTCAGCCAGCTCACCGGCGCCGATGGCGACGACACCATCCGCGGCTTTGGCGGCAACGACACGCTGCTGGGCAGCGGCGGCGCCGATCGTCTCGAGGGCGGGTTGGGCGCCGACCTGCTCGACGGCGGCAGCGGCAATGACTGGCTCGACGGCGGCGACGGTGACGACGTCCTGCAGGGCGGGGCCGGCGACGACCGGATCGACAGCTTTGCGGGAGTCGATACGATCCGCGGCGGGACCGGCGACGATCGCGTCATCGTGAACAATGTCGCGACGCAGGTGCTCGAGGCGGAGGGCGAAGGTACCGACACGGTCGAGACCCATGTCAGCTATACGCTGGCCGCGGGCAGCGCGATCGAGCAACTTGTGGCGGGCAACCCGCTGTCGACCACCGACATCGCGCTCATCGGCAACGAATTCTCCAACACGATCGTCGGCAATGCCGGCGCCAATCTGCTTGCCGGCGAGGATGGGCACGACTGGCTGCAAGGCGGCGGTGGGAACGACGTGCTGGCCGGGGGCGAGGGGCATGACAGCCTGTGGGGCGGTGACGGCGACGATCAGTTGCGCGGCGGCGACGGCGACGACACGCTGTTCGGCGGGGCGGGGATCGATACCGCCAGCTATGCCGATGCGGGCGCGGCAATCGAGATCGATCTTTCGTTCCTCGAGGAACAGCTGACCCGTGGCGCGGGGACCGACACATTGGTGTCGATCGAGAATGTCATCGGATCGGGGCTCGACGACGTGCTCGCGGGTGGTGCGGGCGCCAATGTGCTGACGGGGGGCGCCGGCAATGACCGCTTCGTGTTCGGCGACACCGCCGGATCCGCGCGCGACACGATTGCGGATTTCACGGCCGGCGACCGCGTCGATTTGAGCCTGATCGACGCGAACGGCGCCGCGGCGGGGGATGCGGCGTTCGCGTTCATCGGCGCGGCCGGGTTCGGCGGCGTCGCGGGGCAGCTGCGGGTGACCGGCGCGGGCACGAGCTGGCTGGTCGAGGGCGATTCGAACGGCGACCGCGTGGCCGATTTCAGCATCGCCGTGACGACGCTGGCGCCGGGTCTCGGGCTCGCGGCCAGCGACTTCCTGCTCTAGCGCGGAGCGGCGCCCGGATCCGGTTTGGGAGTTGCGGCAGGTGCGGACTTGTTCACCGCATTGCTACCGCCGGCGCCGGTGCTCAGCAGAAGGTCGTCGCATTGCGCTTTGCGAGCCTCCGAGACATTGAACTTGCAGGTGTCGAAGCGTTGCTGCGCCGCGCGCACCGGCAAGGTGATGGTTTCGTAATCGTGCTGCCATTTGGCATATTCGCGGTCGAAATCCTCCCATTTGCCGCGTTGCGCATTGCCCGCGGTGATGCCGACCAAAGCGCAGAGGAACAGCAGCATCATCGCGAGCGGCAGCGGCTTGCTCCATTTGTCGTCGCTGTCCTGCCCGAACATATAAGTGAACAGCGTGCCCGCGACGGTCAGGATGCCGGTGAGCAGCGCCCCGATCAGCGCCTCCTTGCTCGATCCGGCGATGAACCCGCACGCAGCCCCGAGCCAGGCAAAGGGCGAGACGAAGATCACCGTCTCCCAATAGCTCTTGCCGGTGTATCGGCACAAACCGCCGGCGATCAGCGACAGGGCGGTCGCGACCAGCGCAAGCGGACCGATCGAGCGGGCAAGCGCATCGAGATTGTCCCACCATATCGATGGCGCGGCCGGATCTTCGATCATCGTCCGCCTCCGGCGTCGGGTCTCGCGGCGTGGCGATCTCGATAGCTGTCCAGCCCCTCGCGATAGCTCTCGATACCCTTGCGATAGCCGCCGAGCGGCGCGCCCGGATTTTGGTCGCGCGCGGCTTCGAGGCGCTCGCGATAGGTCTCGAGCGCCTCGCGATAGGCCTCGAGCTTCTCGCCGTTCGCCGGGTCGGCGGCCCGGAACGTGGGCCGGCAGGGCCGGCAAGGATAGGTGATGCCGCGTCCGCCGTCGCAAGTTCTGTGGGGCGGATTGCAGGGCTCGGCCGCCGCCACGGATGGCGGGATTGCGCCGAGCGCGAGCAGAAGCGCGGGAAGATGAAGGGTCCGCATGGTCGTCCTCCTGAAAGTGCGTCCATCGCGAGCTTATTTGCGCATGTAGATTGGTGGGCGTGACGGCGGTCACGCGTGATCGCCTTGCAATAGTTCTACCCGAGTCCCGGATACAAAGCGGGAGCTCGGATAATGGAGTATACTGTCAAGGCGACTTCCGTCGACGGCACTGCCGCCGGCTGGATACTTCAATATTGCAAATGGGAAGGCTTCGGCACCAACCCGATCAACATCGTCGTGCCCCTGCAGGGTGCGGGTGGGGTGTTGTATGGAACGCTCGATCTCCCTGACGGCTATACGTGGCGGTTCGCCGGCACGGTCGCCGACGGACATTCGGTGAACGTCGACATCGAACCTGCCTGCCCGATCGTCTGGCCGCACGATGCGACGTGGCCCGTCACCATGAGCGGTCCGGCACACGGGCAGGACATCCCGGTGGTCTATTTTCAGACGGGAACCGGAGAATGAAACGGCTGATCTTCATAGGGGCCATGCCGCTGATGCTCTGGCCGAGCTGCGTCGCGGCGCAGACCAGCCATCCGGCGATCGCCGGGGGCGCCGCGCAATCCTCCCCCGCGGGGCGCTCCGACATGGTCACCAGCGATATCGATTTCGACCTCGAGGTCGCAGGGGAACAGGCCAGCACCGCGGTGCAGATCGGAGGATACGAGACGAGGACGTACGCCACGCCGGCAAGTGTCCGAAGCGGAATGGACGTCAGACAGCGCACCTTCAACTGGACCGTCAGGCTGAGCGCACCGATTGGCGGCAACAGCGACGTAACGGCGCGGGAAACGCTCGATGCCTTGTCCAATGGACCCGAGCTGAGCTTCACGATGAGCCTGTTCGGCTTTTCGAGCGCCGCCGACAATCTGACCAGGATCGAGCCCTATATGAGCAAGGCGGATGCGATATGCGCCGCCAAATCGCTCGAAGCGGGAACGCGTGCCGGCCAAGCCGTAAAAGACACGCCGCAAGACGCCCCGGCGCCTGTCCTCGAAGTGCTGGCGCGAGAAGCGGCAGGCAGGATCGCGCCGGCGCCTGACAAACCCGTCATCGCGGCCGCGATCAGTGCGGCAATAGAAGCGAGAGGGAGCGGCGAAGATCCCGTAGCGGCCGCCGAACAAGCAGCCCGGACCGCAGCCCAAAGTCGGTGCAACGCTGCCGTTCTTGGAGTGGTCGATGCGCAGTGGGTCCGGCGGTTTGGTGTTCTTTCGCGTGGACAGATTGGCAGCATGCTTTTCTCGCCAATGTGGCGAATCGGCGTGCGGGGAGGCGTTGGCGTCAAGCGGTTCGACTATATCGACGGCGCGACGCTCGAGAAACGCGACCCTGCCAAGATTCAGTTCCGCGCCGAACTGTTCGGCGCTCTTTACCCCGGATCGGGCACCAGCGCCTTTATCGGAAGCGTCCAGTATCAGAACGGCTTCGAAAATGCCGAGGATGGTCTGGTTTGCAAACCGACGGTGATTGATCCGGACGAGGATTGCGTAACCGGCCGAGGCGTACCAGCCAATAATATCGAACGCGTGAATGTTGCCGCAGAATATCGGCAGATCATAGAAACCGGATGGAATGCCGGCGACATCGCGATCTCGCCCAAGTTCACCTACGACACGCTGGGCAACGAGTTCGCAGCACAACTTCCGCTCTATTTCCTCCCGAGAAAGGCCGGTCCGATCTCGCCCGGGATCAGCGTCACCTATTCGAGCAAGGACGAAAGGGTGCGCTTCGGCGCCTTCCTGAAATCCACCTTCAGCTTCTGACCCTCACAAGGAGGCAAACCCATGATTTTGACCCCAGCCTCGATGGCGCTCATCATCCTCTGGTGCGGCGTGGCATTCTTGGCCGTGGCGCTGCTCATCGGGATCGCGACCGCGATCCAGACGCTGGCGGCGTTGCGCGCCCAGGCGAAGGCGGAACGCCAGGCGCTGCTCGTTCGTGCACAGGCGCTTGGAGCCGATCCCGATCTGTTGCCCGCGATTGCACCGCCGACACCGCTGCCCTCGCTGCTGGATGCGCTGGGCAAATTGATCGAGACGCTCGCCAAGGCTCCGGCCTGGTTCGCGATGTATCTCGGCGGTCTCGCATTGCTGTGGCTGGGCGCAGACCTGATCAAGCCAGAACCCGCACCGAGAGCACCGGCTCCGGAGACCAGGCCGCAACCGGGCGGCGCGGCGCAGTCCGTCAGGCCGAATCCGGTGACGACGCAGACCAGGACGACCGCGACCGAGACGAGAAGCGCATCGACGGCACCGGTCGTCCCCGGCCCGACGCCATCGCCCGGCCCATCATAGCACGGACAGACCGGGCGGGTTCCATGCCCTGGTCCAGCCCCGTTCGCTTATCGAAAGCAGGAGAAGCACCATGTCCATGCCATTCGTCGACGAGGAGTTCACCTTCACCCAGCCCGACGGCAGCCCGTTGCAGGTCCGCGGAACCGGGAACCAGCATCAGGCGCGGTTCGAGACGCTCGACGGCTTCACCATCGTCGAGGATCCCGCGACCGGATTCTACGAATATGCCGCGCCGGCGGACAGCGGCGGACCGCTGCGGGCCAGCGGATTGACGGTCGGGGCGGTCAGCCCCGCGGCGGTCGGGCTCGCACCGGGGCTGCGCGCGAGCGAGGCGGTGACGCGCGCCGAGGCGCGGGCGATGAGCAGTCTGCCGACCGGCAATTCGCGCTGGGAACAGCGCCGCCGCGAACGGCGCGAAGCACAGCGCATGTTCGCGATGCAGAGCCTCATCGCGGCGGAGGGGATGCCATTGCCGGCACCGCCGCAGCGCACCACGGTCGGGCAGTTCGTCGGACTGACCTTGCTCATCGACTTTTCGGACCAGCCGGCGACGATCGCGCGCGACGAAGTCGAGGCGTTCTGCAACCAGCAGGGCTATTCGGGGTTCGGCAACGCCGGATCGGTGCGCGACTATTTTTGGGACATCTCGGACGGCAAGCTGGAATACACCAATGTGGTCGCGCCCTATTACCGCGCGCGCCAGCCGCGCCATTATTACACCAACGAGGCCGTCGAACAGCCGCGACGCGCGTGGGAATTGATCCGCGAGGCGCTCGATCATCTTCTGGCGTCGGGGTTCGACGGCTCGATGCTGAGCTCGGACGATCAGGACCATGTCTATGCGCTCAACGTCTTCTATGCCGGCAAGCGGGTGAACAATTGGGCCAAGGGCCTGTGGCCGCACGCCTATCACTTTGCCGAGCCGTTCGCGCTGGCGCCGGGCAAGAACCTCTACGACTATCAGATCACCGACATGACCGCCGAGCTGAGCCTCGGCACCTTCTGCCACGAGAACGGCCACATGATCTGCGATTTCCCCGACCTTTACGATTACGGGTATCAATCGAACGGCGCGGGCAGGTTCTGCCTGATGTGCTCGGG
>Ga0247823_10005536_pt1 | contig 10049 bp, 9 predicted proteins | sample 13C_PalmiticAcid_2_FD_192426 | JGI IMG/M metagenome (GOLD analysis project Ga0247823, IMG submission 192426) | Soil microbial communities from agricultural site in Penn Yan, New York, United States - 13C_PalmiticAcid_Day30 | ecosystem: Environmental > Terrestrial > Soil > Agricultural land...
GCGCAGCGGCAGCCGAGCGCCGTCCCAGCGGCCGGGTGCGGCGTTGCGCGCCTGCAGGTGCAGCGCGAGCGGCTGGCCGGGATCGAGCTGGACCACCGCGCTCCCGCTGAGCGCGGTGGTGGGCAGCGGCGCTGCATCGGGCGTGCGCAGCGGCGCGAGCAGGCGGGCGAGGTCGAGCGCCTCGAAGCGGGCGTCGAGCTGCGGCAGCGGCAGGCGGTTGAAGGGCGCGACCTGGGCGCGCAGCATCAGCTGCTGGTCCTGCATCGCCAGCCGGCCCTCGGTGTCGAAGCGCGCCAGCGGGCCGTGCGCCTGCAGCGCCAGCGTCAGCCCGCGCGCCCAGGCGGGCAGGGCCTCGGCGGTGGGGTCGGTGTCGGCGGCCAGGCGGGCCTGCAGCGGCAGCGGCGCGTCGGCGCCGACCTCGGCTTCGCCCTGCACGCGCAGGCCCTGCCAGCGCAGGGCCAGGCCGTCGGCGCGATGGCGTTCGCCGTCGGAGGCGAGGCGCAGCCGCAGCCCTTCGAGCGGCGCGGCGAGGCCGGGCAGCGCGAGGCGCTCGACCGCGACGCGATCGACCGCCAGCGCGACCGGCAGCCGCAGCCGTGTCGGCGCGGCGGCCGGCGGTGCGTCCGGCGCGCGCGGTGCGGCCTCGACGCTGAGGCTGTGCGCACCGAGCTCGCGCACCGTCAGCGCGACATAGGGCGCGGTCGGCCGCAGCGCGCTCAGTTGCAGGCCGTCGAGCCGCAGGCCATCGATGCGCCACCGGGTGCCGCCGAACTGGAGCGCCAGCCGCTCGACGCGGAAGCGCGCGTCGGCGCCGAGCAGCGCACCGCTGGTCGTGCCGGCGCTGGCGCCCGGCAGCAGCGGCAGCAGGCGCTCCCACCACCACAGCGTGCCGGCGGCGGTGTGCAGCGACTGCCACATGCCGACCAGCGCCGCCGCCAGCAGCAGCGGCGCAAGCAACAGCAGCAGCGCGCGGCGCCCATGGCGCCGCGGCTTGGTGGCGGCAGCCGAGGGGGGCGAGGGCGGCGTCGCCATGCGCGGCTCAGAACGTGACGCCGGCACTGATGTGCAGGCGCAGCTCGCCGATGTCGCGGCCGTAGGCGATGTCGGCGCGCACCGGGCCGATCGGGCTGCGCCAGCGCAGACCGATGCCGTAGCCGACGACCGGCGTGTAGCTCTTCCAGCCGGTCGCGGCGTTGCCGGCGTCGACGAATGCCGCGCCGAACCAGTTGCGCCAGCGTTCCGCCGGCGACACCCGGCGCATCACCTCGAGGGTGCCGGTGGCCATGACCGCGCCGCCGACCACGCTGCCGTCGCTCAGCGGGCCGAGGGTGCGGTAGCCGTAGCCGCGTACCGAGTTGTCGCCGCCGGCGCGGAACTGCAGCGAGTCGGGCACGCCGAGCGTGTCGCGCTTGACGACCTGCGCCGCCTCGCCGCGCAGCTGGGCGTACCAGCCGCTGCCCAGCGGCTGGTACCAGACCGCCTGCAGGTACAGCCGAGCGAACGGGCCGCGGCTGCCGTCGGCGTCGTCGGCGATGCCGGCGCCGCCCTGCGCGCTCAGGATCAGGCCCCGGGTCGGGAAGACAACGCTGTTGACGTCGCGCCGCACCCACTCGTAGTTGCCGAGGATGGCGCGGTCGGCACGCCGCGACAGCATGGTGTCGAGCGTCGTGCGGTTCAGTTCCAGGTAGTAGAGGTGGTCCTCGCGCTCGGCGTCGCGCAGGCGCCCGAGGCGCAGGCGCTGGGTCTGGGTCAGCGCGCCGCCAGCGTTCAGGTAGTCGAGCTGCAGGCCGAGCAGGTTGCGCACGTTGCCGGGCTTGGGGTAGGTCTGGAGGTCGAGCGAGAACTTGCGCTCGTCGCGGCCGAGCTCGAGATCGGAGGTCAGCACCAGGTCACGGTCGAAGATGCGGCGGTGGGTGTGCTCGAAACCGACGCGCGGGCCGGTGTTGCTCGAGTAGCCGACGCTGACCGTGGCCGACTGCAGCTTCTGCTCGCGCAGGCGCGCGATCACGGCCGCGCGCTCGGCGCGCTCGGGGTCGAGGTCCAGCTCGACCGCGACGCCCTCGTACAAGCCGGTCTTCTGCAGCGCCTCCTGGTAGTCGAGCAGCAGAGCTTCGGAATAGGCCGTGCCGGGCTCGAAGGGCGCGACGTTCAGCGCGGCCGATGCGGGCGTGCGGTCGAGGCCCTCGACGCGGACCTCGCCGATGCGGAAGGCCGGCCCGCTGTCCGCCACGACGAACAGCCGCACCGTGCCCCCGGCGGCGTCGACCTCGGCGGCGGTGCCGGACAGCGTTGCCGCGGCGTGGCTGCGCGACTGCAGCGAAGCGAGCAGGCCGGCCTTCGCGCGGTTCCAGCCCTTGTTGGTGAACGGTGCGCCGCTGGGAAGGCCCCACTGCGCCTGCAGGCGCTGCCAGCGCCGCTCCAGCGTCGCGTTGCCGGCCTCGATGGCGTCCGCCATCGGTCCCTGCAGTTCGAGGTGCACGCGGTTGACGCGGGCCTGGCGGCCAGGCCGGACCTCGACGCGGATCAGTGGCGCGCCCCCGTCGGCGGTGTCGACCTGCTTCACGTCGACGGCTGCATCGAAGTAGCCCTCCGGCTCGAGCAGCGCGCGCGCCTGCGCCGGCGTCGCGGCGATCAGCCGGCCGAGCTCGATGCGCGAGATGTCGGGCTGCTCGCGGAAGCGCGCCAGGTCCAGGTGGCGCACCAGCAGTTCGCGCAGCGGGCTGGGGGCGCGCACCTCCAGGCGGTAGGCGCCGGCGGGGGCGGACGGCAGGAAGGTGACGCCGCTGTCGGCCGGCGCGGGGGCCGAGGCGGCCGCTTCCACCGCCTCGGCGGCTTCGCCGGCCTCGGCGCGCGGCGCCGCGTCGGTGTCCTCGTCCTCGTCGGGGTCGGCGGCCCACGCCCCGCTGGCCGCGGCCAGCAGCAACGCGGCGACGGCGCGGCGCCATCCGGCGCGGCGGTGCAGGCTCACTTGCTGAGCAGCCGCATCGCGCCTTCCAGCCCCTGCAGCGTCAGCGGGAACATGCGCTGCTGCACCAGCTGCTGGACGATCGCGATGCTCTGTCGGTAGCCCCACACGCCCTGCGGCTCGGGGTTGATCCAGGCGTAGTGGGGGAAGGCGTGGGTGAGCCGCTGCAGCCACTCGGCGCCGGGCTCGTCGTTGTTGTATTCGACGCTGCCGCCGGGCTGCAGGATCTCGTAGGGGCTCATCGTCGCGTCGCCGACGAACACCAGCTTGTAGTCGCGGTTGTACTTGCGGATCAGGTCCCAGGTGGGGAACTTCTCGCTGCCGCGGCGGCGGTTGTGCTTCCACAGGAAGTCGTAGACGCAGTTGTGGAAGTAATAGAACTCCAGGTGCTTGAACTCCGCCTTGGCGGCGCTGAACAGCTCTTCGACGCGGTGCACGTGCTCGTCCATCGAGCCGCCGACGTCCATCAGCAGCAGCACCTTCACCTTGTTGTGGCGCTCGGGGACCATGCGGATGTCGAGCATCCCGGCGTTGGCCGCGGTGCCGTGGATCGTGCCGTCGAGGTCGAGCTCGAGCTCGCTGCCCTCGCGCGCGAAGCGCCGCAGCCGCCGCAGCGCGACCTTGATGTTGCGGGTGCCGAGTTCCTTGCTGTCGTCGTAGTCCTGGTAGGCGCGCTGCTCCCAGACCTTGACCGCGCTCTTGCCGCCGCCGGCCCCGCCGATGCGGATGCCCCGCGGGTTGACGCCGCCGTTGCCGTAGGGCGAGGTGCCGCCGGTGCCGATCCAGCGGTTGCCGCCCTCGTGGCGCGCCTTCTGCTCCTCGAGGCGCTGCTTCAGCGTGGCCATCAGCTCGTCCCAGCCCATCGCCTCGATCGCGGCCTTCTGCTCGGGCGTCAGCTCGAGTTCGAGGGTCTTGCGCAGCCACTCGAGCGGCAGCTCGCGGGTGAAGTCGGCGACCGTCTCGACGCCGTGGAAGTAGGCGCCGAAGGCGCGGTCGTAGCGGTCGAACAGCGCCTCGTCCTTGACCAGCGCGGTGCGCGCGAGCAGGTAGAACTTCTCGACCGTCGGGCCGCCGTCGTCGTCGATCACGCCGGCGCGCAGCGCCTCCAGCAGCGTCAGGTACTCCTTGACGGAGACCGGCAGCCTGGCGTTGCGCAGGGCGTGGAGGAAGTCGATCAACATGGGCGTTGCGCGCGTGCGCTCGGCGGCGGACCGCGCCAGGCGATGGTAGCCAATGCGCCGCGCCCGCGCCTCAGCGCGGGCGTTCGAGCTGCCAGCACAGGTGCTGCCGCACGGCCGGCCATTCGGCGGCGGTGATGCTGTAGACGGCGGTGTCGCGCAGGCTGCCGTCGGCCAGCCGCTGGTGGGCGCGCAGGATGCCGTCGAGCTGGGCGCCGAGGCGCTCGATCGCGCGCCGGCTCTGCGTGTTCAACCGGTGGGTGCGGAACTCGACGGCAATGCAGTCCAGCGCCTCGAAGGCCTGCGTCAGCAGCATCAGCTTGCACTCGGTGTTGAGCGCGCTGCGCTGCGCCGAGCGGCGCGTCCAGGTCGAGCCGATCTCGACGCGGCGGTGCGCCGCATCGATGTGCATGTAGGTCGTCATGCCGGCCACGCGGCCCGCGGCGTCGAACACCGTGAACGGCAGCATCGAGCCGGCCGCCTGCAGCGCCAGACGGCGCTCGATTTCGGCGGCCATGCCCTCGGGCGAGGGGACGCTGGTGTACCAGAGCTTCCACAGCTCGCCGTCGCACGCTGCTTCGACGAGTCCGGGCGCGTGGTCGCGGCGCAACGGCTCGAGCCGCGCATGGCGGCCGCTCAGCGTGACGGGCTCGGGCCAGGCCATGCGCGCCGCCTCAGCGGTTGCGGCTCTGCATGAAGACGAGCTTCTCGAACAGCGTCACGTCCTGCTCGTTCTTCAGCAGCGCGCCGACCAGCGGCGGCACCGCGACCTTGTCGTCCGGGCTGCGCAGCGCCTCCAGCGGGATGTCCTCGGCGAGCAGCAGCTTGAGCCAGTCGAGCAGCTCGGAGGTGCTGGGCTTCTTCTTCAGCCCGGGCAGGCCGCGCACGTCGTAGAAGTTCTTCAGTGCGGCGGCCAGCAGATCGCGCTTCAGGCCGGGGAAGTGGACCTCGACGATGCGGCGCATCGTCTCGGCGTCCGGGAACTTGATGTAGTGGAAGAAGCAGCGGCGCAGGAAGGCGTCGGGCAGCTCCTTCTCGTTGTTCGAGGTGATGAAGACCAGCGGCCGGTGCCGCGCCTTGACCAGCTCGCGCGTCTCGTAGACATGGAACTCCATGCGGTCGAGCTCGCGCAGCAGGTCGTTCGGGAACTCGATGTCGGCCTTGTCGATCTCGTCGATCAGCAGCGCGGTGGGCTGCTCGGCGGCGAAGGCCTGCCACAGCACGCCCTGGACGATGTAGTTGCGGATGTCGCGCACGCGCTCCGAGCCTTCGGCGCCGGCGAGCTGGCTGTCGCGCAGCCGGCTCACCGCGTCGTACTCGTACAGGCCCTGCTGCGCCTTGGTGGTGCTCTTGACGTGCCACTGCAGCAGCGGCAGGTTCAGCGCGGCGGCCACCTGCTCGGCGAGCATGGTCTTGCCGGTGCCCGGCTCGCCCTTGATCAGCAGCGGGCGTTGCAGCGTGATCGCGGCGTTGACGGCCAGCATCAGATCGGGGGTGGCGACGTACTGGTCGGAGCCGGCGAACTTCATGGGGTGGCGGGTGGGTCGCGATCGGTATGTTTCGGCGGACAGAATCAGTATAGGGGGGGCCGTATACTCGCGCGCTGTTCGCCACCCGTCACCCTGCCGGACCATGAAGACCAAGCTTCCCGCGATCCTCGCCCTGTCCACCGCCGCGCTGTTCGCCCTTGCCGGCGCCGCGCAAGCCCAAGAGATCAAGGGCGACGCCGCCGCCGGTCAGAAGAAGAACGCCATGTGCATCGGCTGCCATGGCATTCCGGGCTACCAGGCCAGCTTCCCGGAGATCTACAAGGTCCCGATGATCGCGGGCCAGAACGCGAAGTACATCGCCGCGTCGCTGGCGGCGTACAAGAAGGGCGAGCGCAAGCACCCGACGATGCGCGGCATCGCCGACACCCTGTCCGAGCAGGACATGGCCGACCTCGCCGCCTTCTACGAGACCCAGGGTGGCGCGCGCGCCGCGGTGCCCGACGCGCCGGCCGCGGCGGACGCCAAGGCCGCCGAGCTGCTGGCCAAGGGCGCCTGCAACACCTGCCACGGCGCCAACTACAACAAGCCGATCGACGGCAGCTACCCCAAGCTCGCCGGCCAGCACGCCGACTTCCTGCTCGCCGCGCTGAAGTCCTACCAGGTCGAGAAGAACCCGCTGGTCGGCCGCGGCAACGCCATCATGGCCGCGCAGGCCAAGCAGTACAGCGCCGCCGAACTGAAGGTGATCGCCAAGTATCTGGCCGCGTTGCCGGGCGACCTGAAGACGGTGCCCGAGTCCAAGTTCCGCTGAGCCTCGTCGGCATCGAAGCAACCCGGCCCGCGAGGCCGGGTTTTGTTTTGGGGGCCTAGACTGTGGCGCCGGCCTCCACGGACCGCGAGACCCCCCATGCGCCTAGCGACCGCCTTCCTCCTTGCCTTCGCGCTCGTGCTGGCCGCCGCGCCCAGCGAGGCCCGGACGCTTCGCTGGGCCTCGCAGGGCGACCTGCAGACGACCGATCCCCATTCGCAGAACGAGTCGTTGACGAACGCGCTGAACAGCCACGTCTACGAGACGCTGGTCGTGTTCGGCAAGCAGCTCGAGTTCCAGCCGGGCCTGGCCGTCGAGTGGATCCGGGTGGAGCCGACGCTGTGGCGTTTCAAGCTGCGGCCGAACGTCAAGTTCCACGACGGCACGCCGTTCACCGCCGACGACGTGGTGTTCTCGGTGCAGCGCGCGGCGCAGGGCAGCTCGGACCTGAAGGTCTACGCCGACGCGCTCGGCGCGGTGCGCAAGGTCGACGCGCTGACGGTCGAGTTCCGCCAGCCGCAGCTCAACCCGATCTTCCTGAACCACGTCGCGTCGATTTTCATCATGAGCAAGGCCTGGTGCGAGCAGCACCGGGCGACGCGGCCGCTCGACTTCAAGGTGCGTGAGGAAGGCTACGCCTCGCTGCACCAGAACGGCACCGGGCCCTTCGTGCTGGTGTCGCGGCAGACCGACGTGAAGACGGTCTACAAGCGCAACCCGACCTGGTGGGGGCGCTTCGAGGGCAACGTGCAGGACGTGGTCTACACGCCGGTGCGCAGCGACGCGACGCGCTCGGCGGCGCTGATCTCCGGCGAGCTCGACGTCGTGCTCGACCCGGCGCCGCAGGACATTCCGCGGCTGCGCCGCACGCCCGGCGTCAAGGTGGTCGAGGGGCTGGAGAACCGCATCCTCTTCATCGGCATGGACCAGGCCCGCGAGCGCCTGCTCTACGGCAAGGTGCCGGGGGACCGCAACCCGTTCAAGGACGTGCGCGTGCGCCGCGCGCTGTACCAGGCGATCGACATCGAGACGATCAAGGCCAAGCTGATGCGCGGCCAGAGCGCGCCGACCGGGGCGCTGACGCCGTCGCCGCTGGGGACCTACAACGACCCGGCGCTGGAGCGGCGCCTGCCCCATGACGTCGCCGCCGCGAAGAAGCTGATGACCGAGGCCGGCTACCCGCAGGGCTTCGAGGTCACGCTCGACTGCCCGAACAACCGCTACATCAACGACGAGGAGATCTGCCTCGCGCTGGCGGCGATGTGGTCCCAGCTCGGTGTCAAGGCGAAGGTCAACGCGATGCCGCGCAGCACCTACTTCCAGAAGGTGCAGCGCTACGACACCTCGATGTACCTGCTCGGCTGGGGCGGCGCGACGACCGATGCCGAGATCATCTTCACCCCGGTGATGCGCAGCCGCGGCGAGGGCGGCGCGGGGGTGTGGAACTTCGGCGGCGCGAGCAACCCGCGCTTCGACGAGCTGGCCGTCGCGTCGGCGCGCGAGCCCGACGCCGCCAAGCGCCAGGCGCTGGTCAAGGCCGCGCTGGCCGAGTACCAGCAGCAGGTCCACCTGATCCCGCTGCACCGCCAGGTGATCCCGTGGGCGGCGCGCAGCAACGTCGACTTCGTGCACCGGCCCGACAACTGGCTGGTGTGGCCCTGGGTGACGCTGCGCTGAGCGCGGCTCAGGACGTCGCGCGCCGCCGCACGCAGGCGATGTAGGCCTCGCCGTCGGGCGGCAGGCCGCTCCTCTGCGAGGCCCAGATCATCTCGCCCAGGCAGTCCATCATCTCGTGGTGCGCGGCATGCGCCGAGCCGCGGCGCGCGGCTAGCAGCTCGAAGGCCTGCTTGATGCCGGGCGGCTGGTCGATGCCGACCTGCTCGCTGATCGACAGGTGCATCGACAGGTGCAGGAAGGGGTTGCTGCGGCCGTCCTCGACCGTGTAGACGGCGGCCAGTGCGGCGTCCAGGTCGGCCAGGTCGGCGTGGTACTCCGGGTGCTCGGCGATCCAGTCGACCGCCAGCGCCTCGATCGGCGCGAGCACGTCGCCGCCGCGGCGCTTGCGGTCGGCCTCGCAGAAGAAGCGCCGCACGTCGAGTTGGGAGGGGGCGAACATCAGACAATTGTCGCGTGAGCGATGTCCGTGCCGTGTTCTCAGTCCGTCTGCCAGGCCGGCAACCGCCAGTCGAAGTGCAGCGCCAGCGCGCGCAGGCCGAAGGCCACCGCTGTGCCCAGCACCAGCGCCGCCGTCTCGCCGCCGCCGGCGCGCTGCACCGCCACCACCGCCCAGCCGCCGGCGAAGGCGCACATGGCGTAGGGCCGATGGTCGCGGAAGGCGGTCGGGATCTCGTTGCAGACGATGTCGCGCAGCACGCCGCCGAAGCTGGCAGTGATCACCCCCATCAGAACCGCCACCAGCGGTGGCAGCGCGGCGTCGAGCGCAATCAGCGTGCCCGAGCCGGCGAACAGCCCCAGGCCGAGCGCGTCGGGCCAGACGATGCCGCGCTCGGTCGGTTTCATGTGGCGCTGACGCATGAACAGCATCGCCGCGACCGCGAGCCCGAAGATGCCCCAGATGTAATGCGGGTGCTCGACCCAGAAGAAGGGCCGCCGGTCGAGCAGCACGTCGCGCAGCGTGCCGCCGCCGAACGCGGCCAGCCCGGCGACGACCACCACGCCGACGGCGTCGAGCCGCTTGCGCGACGCCTCCATCAGCCCCGACAGCGCGAAAGCCAGCGTGGCGGCGACTTCGACCGCCCACAGCGCGGTGGCCAGGTTCAGCGCGAGCGGTTGCATCGGGACCTCGGCATCCAGTGACGACGGCCGCGATCATCGCCGACCCGTGGTTCTACGCTGTCGCGGTGCCGGCGGTGCTGCTGATGGGGCTGTCCAAGAGCGGCTTCGGCGGCGGGCTGGGCGCGCTCGCCGTGCCGCTGATGGCGCTCACGGTGCCGGTGCCGCAGGCGGCGGCGATCATGCTGCCGCTGCTGGCGGTGATGGACGGCTTCGGGCTGGCGGCGCTGTGGCGCGAGGCCGACCGCACGCTGCTCAAGCTGCTGCTGCCGGCCGGGCTGGTGGGCACGGTGGTGGGCACGGCCAGCTTCGGGCTGCTGGCCCCGGCCGCGGTGGCCGGCGTCGTGGGGGCCCTGACGCTGCTGTTCCTGGCCCAGCGCATCTTCTTTCCGCCGCGCCCGGACGCACCGCCGCCGCCGCGCTGGGCCGGCGCGCTGCTGGGCGTCGCGGGCGGCTTCACCAGCTTCGTGGCGCATGCCGGCGGGCCGCCGGTGATGGCCTATGTGCTGCCGCTGAAGCTGGCGCCGATCCGCTTCACGGCGACGATGGCGGTGTTCTTCGCGGCCGTCAATGCGAGCAAGTGGGCGCCCTATGCCTGGCTGGGGCTGATCGACGGGCGCAACCTCGCCACCGCGGCGGTGCTGATGCCGCTGGCGCCGCTGGGCGTGTGGCTGGGGGTGCGCTGGGCGCGGCGGATGGAGCCGGTGCTGTTCTACCGGCTGGTGCACCTGGGCATGCTGCTGACCGGCGCCAAACTGCTGTGGGACGGGCTGGCCGGCTGAGCGGGCCGGGTCGCCTCGCTTGCGCGGCGGGCC
>Ga0247823_10005537_pt1 | contig 10047 bp, 9 predicted proteins | sample 13C_PalmiticAcid_2_FD_192426 | JGI IMG/M metagenome (GOLD analysis project Ga0247823, IMG submission 192426) | Soil microbial communities from agricultural site in Penn Yan, New York, United States - 13C_PalmiticAcid_Day30 | ecosystem: Environmental > Terrestrial > Soil > Agricultural land...
AGGTCAGCGACTGCGATCCGGGTGGTGCTGTCGCCGACGACCACCGTGACGACGATCTCGGGACACGTCGTGTGCACGACGGCGTTCGTGACGAGCTCCGACGCGACCAGACCGATGCTCTTGTGACGCGCCCGGGCGTCGTCGAGCATCGAGATCCAGCGCCGGGCGGTGCCGGGCGCACGAGCGTCTGCCGGCATGCGGCACGGTCCGTAGCGCTCGTGGGTGTCGCTTCGCGGGGAGCAGGTGCTCGAGTTCGCCACGGGTGCCTCCTGGGTTCGGTCCGGATCTGCGACGGCGGCGGGCGCCGGTGGCGGGCCGGGCGCTCGGCAGAGCGGGTGATCTCTGGTTGACGAGATCGATGTACCCGTCGCGGCACGGCTCCACACGTCGAGTCGCGCCGGACGGGCGCGCACGCCCTAGTCGTCGTCGACGACCAGGACGGCGTCCAGGCCCGTGATCCGGATCACCCGACGAACCACCGGCGGGCACCCCTTCAGGCGAATCCGCACCCCGCGCTGCAGGGGTCGGATGAGCTCGTTCACGCCGCTCGAGTCCATGAACGTCACGCCGGCCATCACCACGACGATCTCGTCGTCGTGCGCCGCCTCGAAGGCCCGCCGCAACGCGTCGACGCTGGTGAGGTCGAACTCGCCCTCGAGCACCACCGAGCCGGGGCTGGCCAGGATCGAGAAGTCGTCCATCGTCGTCCTGCGCTTCGCTCTCCGACCCGTTCGCGGCGTCGGCCGACTCTACCCGGCGCTCATCGCGCCGTCGCGGTGTCGTGGTGGGTGCGACGCGTCAGACGCAGCAGCGCGACGTCGTCGTCGAAGCCATGGGGGCCGAAGGCGTCGAGCAGCTCGTCGAGGTGGATCTGCCCGGCGTGTCGGTCCACGACGTCGAGCAGCACCGCGTCGTCGGCGATGCCGTGGGGGCCACGGCGGTTCTCGAGCAGCCCATCGGTGTAGGTGAGCAAGGCCGCTCCGGGGTCGAGGAGTGCCGGGACCAGATGTCGTTCCCCGGACAGGCCCGTGCCCAGCGGCAGCGACGGGCGCACCCGCAGCAACGAGGTGTTGCCGCCGTCGACCAGCACCGGCCAGGGGTGCCCGGCGGAGACGAGGAGCAGGCGGCCGTCCACCTCGATCCGCCCCGTGAGTGCGGTGACGAAGCCGTCGAAGCGACCGTCGAGGAAGTACGCCGCCTCGACATCGCCGAGCCACCGCAGCGGGTCCGCGGGGAGCGTGCTCGCGATGCCCTTCCATGCGGCGCGGATGGCGGTGCCGAACGCGGCGGCGCGGGGACCGTGACCGCACACGTCGCCGATGACGAACGCCGCCGCGCCGTCGGGCAGTGTGATGACGTCGACGAAGTCGCCGCCGAGCATCAACCCACGACTTCCCGGCACGTAGCGGGTCTCGGCCTCGAGCCACGACGGTGGGCGCGGCGAGGGCACGAGGCCTCCCTGGAACGACTCCGACAACGCGCTGCGCACCCGTGTGGCCGACAGCTCCGCCTCTCGTCGACGCCGCGAGCGGGCAGCGACGACGGCGAGCAGGGTGGCGGCGACGACGATGCCCAGTCGCGCCGCCAGGGGCACCGGCTCGAGCGGTCCCGCCACACCCTGGGCCAGCGCGACCGCGGTCGCGACCGATCCCACGAGTGCGGTCTGGCGAGGGCCGGACACGATCGCGGTGAACAACGGCGCCAGCAGGAACACGGCGAGCGGGTCGCGGGCGGCAGAGGCGATCGACGGGTAGACCACGGCCAGCGCCGCGACGATCAGCAGTCCACCCCAGACCGCCCTCCGGTCGCTCGTCGCGGCGGGGTTGGTGGTGGTCGGGTTGGTGGTGGCCGCACGGCTGATGACAGCACGGTCGCTGGTCGGCATCTCACCTCCGAGGGTCCACCCGTCGCCGGGCGCGGCTCGGTGGTTCCGAACGGCGACGGATCGTGTTCCCTTGCAACGATCTCGCGAAACATGGTGGCGGTGCTCGCCGTGGGTGTTGGTTCGTCACACCCGGGGGGCTCGGCGGTTGGTCGCCGCGGGCCCCGGGTACCGGTCGGGCATGGACGCCATCACCCTGTTGAAGAACGACCACCAGCACGTCGAGCGACTGTTCCGCCAGTACGAGCAGGCGGGGGATCGTGCGTACGTGAAGAAGCGTGACCTCGTGGATCGCATCATCGAGGAGCTGTCGCGGCACGCGGCGATCGAGGAGCAGCTGTTCTATCCGGCCGCTCGCGAGACGGTGCCCGGTGCCGAGGACCTTGCCCTCGAGAGCGTCGAGGAGCACCACATCGTGAAGTGGGAGCTGTCGGAGCTCGAGACCATGGACCCCCACGACGAGCGCTTCGACGCCAAGGTGCGGGTGCTGATCGAGACGGTGCGGCACCACGTCGAGGAGGAGGAGTCGGACTTCTTCCCGAAGGTGCGCTCCGAGCTCGGGCGCAACCAGCTGAACGAGCTGGGTGACGCCATGGAGGATGCGAAGGCGACCGCGCCGACGCACCCGCACCCACGTTCGCCCCAGCGCCCCCCGCTCAACCGGCTGGTGGGTCTGGCCGCAGGGGCCGTGGACGCCGTGACCGACACCGCTCGCGGCGTGGCGCAGGGAGCGGTCACCGCTGCCAAGGACGTCATCGGTCGTGTCAGCGGTCGGCCCTCGCCCCAGCCCGCACCGACCGGGCCGAGCCGCACTCGCGACACCGCCGCCCAGGTGCGCCACACGGCCGCCGAGACCCTGGATCGGGTGGCAGAGGGTGCCGATCGTGCGTCCGAGGCCGCCGACGACGTCGCCGACTCCGCTCGCCGGACCGCCGCGGCCGCCGGTTCCGGAGCGGTCCGCACCGCGCGCAGCGCCGCCTCGGGAGCGGCGAGCACCACTCGCTCGGCACGTTCCGGTGCGAAGGCCACGGCGACCTCTGCTCGAAAGGGCGCCCGGAAGACCGCCACGACCGCCAAGCGGTCCGGCACGAGCACCCGCAACTCCGCGAGGACGGCCGCTCGGTCCACCAAGAGCACGGCAGCGGCGGCAACGTCCTCGACCACGTCGGCCGCGCGTCGCGAGGCGTGAGAACGACGGGGTGGGGGTAACGGTCTGACGTGTTCGCTCTCGTGAAGTTCCTCGACCCGTCCCGAGACAGCCGCACCGCTCGTGTGGAGTGGAAGGTGGTGTCGACCGGCAGTGGTCTGCTCGCCGGCCTGGTCGTTCGCCGAGTGCTCGATCGGGCGTGGGCGCGCTTCGGACCCTCGGAGCACCCACCGCCGCTGAACCCGGCCGACCGCCGCATCGGATGGGGCGAAGCGGTCGCCTGGTCGGTGGCGGTGGGTGCTGGTGTCGGGGTCGCCCGGATGGTCGGCGACCGCTTGGCGGCCAAGGGCTGGGAGATGGCCACCGGCGGACCGCCCCCCGGTATCGAACCGGACTGACCTCCCTCGGCGCTCGGTGGGCGGTGGGCGGTCGTTCGCGAGGCTCGGGCCTCGTCGCGGGAGCCCGTCGCCTAGGTTGCGGCCCGTGACGAGGATCCGGGCCGAGATCGCACTCCTGATGCTGGCTGCGCTGGCGCTGGTGGGGTGCACCAGCTCCGACGACGCCGGCGGGGAGGGTGGCGACGGTTCGACCTCGTCGTCGTCGACGACCTCCACGGTGGAGGCGCCCGAGGCCAGCACGGTCGCCGAGGTGCTGGAGCTCGGTCGGCCCGTGGTGCTGGCCCACGCCGGTGGCGAGAACGCGCATCCGCATTCGACGCCGTACGCCTACGCGTCCTCGGTCGCCGCGGGTGTCGACGTGCTGGACGTCGACGTGCGTCTCACCGGTGACGGCGTGCTGGTGGTGCACCACGACGACGACGTCGACCGCACGACGAACGGCACGGGCGACGTCGCCGACATGACGTTCGAGCAGTTGCACGCGCTGGACGCGGCCTACTGGTTCACCGAGGACTGCAGCGCCTGCACCGACGCACCGGAGGAGGCGTACGTGCTGCGCGGCGTGCGCACCGGTGACCTCGAGCCACCCGAGGGCTTCGAGCCGGACGACTTCGCCCCGATGCGCTTCGAGGATCTCGTCGAGCAGTACCCGGACCACGTGCTGAACATCGAGATCAAGGGCTCGTACCCGGACTCGGTGCCGGCCGCCGAGGAGCTCGCTCGCATCCTGGCCGAACACGATCGACTGGACGCCTCGGTGGTGACCGCGTTCGACGACGAGCTCGCCGAGGCGTTCCACCAGCTCGCGCCGAGCGTGGCGATCACGCCGGGCCTGGACGCCATGACCCAGTACGTGCTGGCGGCCCAGCCGCTGCCCGAGGGGCGAACGATCGTGCAGATCCCGCCGTCGTACGAAGGCATCGAGGTGCTCACCCCGGAGCTGGTCGCGCGGGCCCACGCGGACGGGCTGGTGCTGTGGATCTGGCCCAACGAACGCGAGTGGGAGAACGCGGACGGCTACGGCCGACTGCTCGACCTGGGCGTCGACGGGCTGAACGCCGCCGATCCACCCACCGCGGTCGAGGTCGTGCGCGCACGTGGCTGAGCCGGGCTCCTCCGGCGCGGCGTCGTTCAGCACCGCGGCCTACGCCGCCGAGAGCGTCGAGGACGCGCGGCGTGGCCACCCGGCGGTCGATCTGGCCGCGTACGGGCGTTCACGGGGTCTGGAGCCGATGGGTCAGGTGCTCATCGGCCACGTCGCCGGCCTGAACCCCATGTGGCAGGACCACGTGTTCAACGTGCTGCGTGGCGAGCTCGGGCGCGGCCGATTCGGCACGGTGCAGCACGAGCTCGCCGAGGTCGGCCTCGCGGACGACGGCAGCCCCACCCAGCCGGGGGAGTACCACGGCCGTCGCTCCATGGCCCGACCGGGCGTCGGCGCGTTGGTGGGCTGGCGACGCGAAGTCCCGAACGAGCCCTTCGGCGCCCAGTCCATGTGGTTGCCGACGACGGGCTGCAAGGTGCTGGTGCCCGAGGCGGCGCTGCTGCCCCGGCTGGTCGTGCTCAGCTCGCCCCACGCCGTCGCGTCCGAGCCGTCGCTCGCGCCGTGGGCGCCGTCGTTCCGAATGACGTCGAGCCGTTGGGTCGAGGACTCGCTGCGCCAGGCCGTCGCCGCCGCGATCGGTCCGTGGCTGGAGTCGCTCGCCACGGCCTACGTGCGCGTCGAGCTCGCCCATGGCGCGCTGGGTCTGCGCGTCGACGGGTACCGCCACGAGCCGGCCGAGTTGGACCGTGTGGTCGCCGCGACCGCGGCGATGGCCGATGCGTTCGCCGAGCTCGCCCGGCCGTGGTGGGTGGAGGGTGGGTGGCACGGCCCGCTGTGGGCGTTCGATCGCACCACCCATCCGCCGGGCTACCGCTCGTTCCTCAGCGACCACGACCGATCCGGCCTGGACGCGCTCGAGCGGGACGCGGCGAGGTGGTCGATGACGGTCGAGGACCCGGTGGCGTTGCACCGGCGTCTGCCGCACCTGCCCGTGCCCGGCACCTCGATGGGCGTGCTCCACGGCGTGCTGCCCGGCAGCACGGTGCGGGGGCGACTGACCTGGCAGACCCAGTCGCACCCCGGTTCCTCGTCGTACCTGCGGCGTGCAGCGCTGGTGGCGGCACCGCGCGACGCGCCCGCGTTGCCCGTCGGTGGTGTCCTCGTGCGTGACACCGACATGTACCTCGCGAGCGCGCACGGGGTCGCCGCGTGCTGGACCCGGACCAACAGCGAGGGTCGGCTCGACACCGAGGACCTGGCGCAGCGGGCCGTGGCGACCTTCCGGTTGGCGGGTCTCGACGTGGTCTGAGCGTTCAGCCGCGCGACGGCAGGAAGTCGAAGCGCTCGCGCACCTCGTCGGGACGCAGCCCGAAGTCGGATGGTTCGTAGCGGTGCACGCCGTGCTCGTGACGAGGGTGCTCGCGGTGGTACCGCTCGACGAACCCGTCCAGATCCCCGGGCGGGTCCATGCCCGCGGCGCGGTACACGGCGCCCAGCGCGGCACCCGGAGCGCGCACGACGTCGTCGTAGGAGAGGTCCACGAAGCTCGCCCTGCGGGCGATCGGCAGCTCGCGCACGGCGAGCGCCCGGCGCATCCACCGCTCGGTCTGCTCCAGCTGGAACCGTCCGACGTCCAGCGGATCGACCTCGTCGCTGTAGGTGGAGCGGAACAGCGCGAACAGGCTGGCGCCCGAGGCGACCGTCTCGACGATGTCACGGTTCGCCTGCACGATGACCACCCCGGGGAACGCCTCGATCAGGTGCTCCAGCTCGGCGGTGTGGGCGGGTGCCTTGAGCACCCAACGGCGGCCGTCGCCGTCGTCCAGGGCCGACAGCAGCGCACGGTGGCGCCGATAGCTCGGCCCCAGGTCCTCGCCGGCGAGCCAGTCCGTGTAGCCGTCCAAACGCACGGTGGCCGAGAAGCCCCAGTTGCGCAGGTCCGTGCCCATGGCGAGCACGCACTCCTCGGGCAGGGTCGGACCCGACTCGTGCACCGCGCGCAGCTCCGGGTTGAGCAGGTGCAGCAGATCGTGCGCCGCGCTGCTGCGGTCGATCCACGCGGCGCGGTCCTCGCCGCGCAACTCGGCCGCACGCCAGGGCTGTGCCAGCTCTGCCGGGAGCGGCGCACGCAGGCGGGGGTCGGTGGCGAGCAACCGGAACAGCAGGGTCGTGCCGGTGCGCCACCCGCCGATGATGACGATGGGCGGCGGTGCCTGGCCGTGCCCGCTGCCCCCGCTGCCAGTGCCCGTGCGGGAGCCAGAGCCGACTCGGCCGGGGTGCTCGCGCAGGTGGGTCCTGAGCCGTGCCCCGGCGGCCAGCCGTGAGGCGGCGGTCTCGAGCGTCATGCGGGTGCCCAGTGCGTTCAGGCGCCCGTCCTGCGCAGCCGAGCCGAGGTACTGGGCCACACCGTCGCGCCAGCCTTCCGCGAAGTCGGACGGTTCGACCCCTTTGCGCATCGCCCGCTCGACCGCCAGGACGGGATCGAGCCGGTAGCGCTCGGGTCGCACCACGCGGTCGGCCTCGGCATCCGCGTACAGCTGAGCGGCGGCCGCACCACGTGTCGGCGCCGCCCAGGTCACGCGGGGCTCCCCGTGTCCGGCTCGGCGTCGAGCTCGTCGATCCGGCAGCGCCGCACCCTCGGCAGCTCGGGCGTGGTCTCGGGATGCAGCCACCGCATCACCACCAGCCCGCAGCGGCGCCCCTCGGTGTCGAGCCAGTCGCCGTCGGCCCGTGGGTCACGTGCGGCCAACACGAAGCGGTACCGGCCCTCGACCACGCGTGCCGTGGCGCCGGTGCGGGACACCTGCCGGGTGCGGTGGTCGAGTGAGTTCAGGAACCGGCTGTAGAGCAGCACGTTCCAGAACCGGCTGGGCACGGCGTCGCCCTGGATGACGAGTGCCTCGCCGGGCTCGAGCTGCCACGCGCCGCGCACGTAGTGGATGCCCGGTTCGGTGTAGGCGGCGCCGCCCTGCATCTCGTTCCAGTGGCGCAGCTCGTTGGGGCGACGCAGGTCCTCGGCGGTTGCCGCGTGCATCACCGCGGGCACCAGGTCCATGGTCGCGGCGAGCCGATCGAGGTGTCGACCCAGCTGCTCCGGGTCGACCGGCGCGGACTCGCGTGTCGGGTCGAGCGGCTCGATGCGACACGCGCCGGGACGGTCGTGGCGCACGTCGTCGTGGAACAGCCGCACCCACACCGCGCGGGTGCCTGGCGGCAGTGGCAACCAGTCGCCCTGCTCGGGTGGCTCGGCAGAGAGCGTCAGCTCGAACGCGCCCGTCGGGTCGACCGACCACTCGTCGCTGTCGATCCGGGCCTGGGCGGTGACCTCTGCGCCGCTCGCCCGGTACGCGGTCACCGACGCGTACACCGCGTCCCCCATGTCGCCGACGATGCGGTAGCGCCGGTCGTCGCGCACGTCGGCGACCCAGTAGCGCACGTCGGGGTTGTCCATGAAGAACTTCTCGCGCCAGCCGTTGGACTCGACGAGCTCGGGATGTTCGCGGTCGACCTCGAAGCGGCCGAGCTGGTGGTTCAACGCCCGCAGCAGCGAGCGGTAGCCGTCGGCCCGCTCGGTCGGGTCCAGCGCCTCGGTGTCGCGCGCCAGCCGATCACCTGCCGCGACGAGCGTCGCGGCGAGCGAGTTCCACGCCTCTTCGACCGACATGATCGTGACCTCCTTCCCTCGGTCCCGACCGGTCGGCTCAGCCCGCCCCGACCCGGGCGGTCGGTGTGAAGCGCACCGGCAGGCGCTTGATGCCACCGACCAGCGGCACGCCGGCGGCTTCGAGGTAGGTGGGCTCGCCCACCACCTCGATGTCGGGCAGCCGTGTCAGCAGCTGGCGGAACACCACCGACAGCTCGCGGCGGGCGAGGTGGGCGCCCAGGCAGAAGTGCGGGCCGGGCCCGCCGAACCCGACGTGCGGGTTGGGATCGCGCCGCACGTCGAAGCGCTCCGGGTCGTCGAAGACACGAGGGTCGCGGTTCGCCGCGCCGTAGAACAGCACGAGCTTGTCGCCCTCGTCGAAGTCCTGGCCGGACAGGGTGAGCGGATGGGTGACGGTGCGCCGCATGAACGTCACCGGCGAGGCCATGCGCACGATCTCCTCGACCGCGCTCTGTGTGACGCCGTCGAGGTCGTCCTGCCAGATGCGTCGCTGATCGGGGTGCTGCGCGAGCAGGTGCATGCCGATGCTGGTCGCCGTCCGGGTGGTGTCGTTGCCCGCGACCGCCAACAGGATGAAGAACGGGGCGATCTCCTCGGGGGCGAGCATGTCCTCGCCCAGGTCGTTGTGCACCAGGGCCGAGGTCAGGTCGTCCTTGGGGTTCTTGCGCCGTTCCTCGGCGAGCTCGCCCATCAGACCCGTGAGCGTGATGCCGGCGCCGAGCAGCGCGGACACGATGTCGTCGGAGCCGCCCAGCATCTCGGGGTCACCGGCGCCGAGGATGACGTTGGTGGCGTCGAGCACGGTGCCGAACTCGCTGCGGGGGATACCCATCATGTCGCAGATGACCAGCAGCGGGAACGGCTGGGAGAGCGCCTCGACGAGGTCGACCTCGCCCTTCTCGCACATGTCGTCGATGACCTCGGTGCAGATGGTCTCGACCGAGTCGAGCACGCCCTGCAGGGCCCGTGGCGTGAACGACCGGGCGACGATGCCGCGCTGACGTGCGTGGCGGGGGTCGTCCATCGTGATGAACGAGCCGAAGAACTCCATCGCGTCGGTCGGCATGTCGGCGATCGAGATGGAGCCCTTGCCCGAGCAGTAGTCCTGGGGGTGCCGGCTGATCTCGACGACATCCGCGTAGCGGGTGACGGCGTAGAAGTCGTCCGGCACACCGGTCAGGGGGTTCTCGGACTGGGCCGCGGTGAACGGCGACTGCTCGCGCATCTGCGCGAAGTCGGCCATGCGGTCCTCGAGGGGCCGCCGCCAGAAGTTCGGATCACCCAGCAGCAGCTGCTCCGTCGCCATGTCTCCGTGACCTCCCCGGTCCTGCGCAGCCCCTGCTGCGATCGCCGCACCATAGGCGATCAGCGATCGCATTTCTCGCGGTCCGCGTACGGCCGGGTCCGGGAGCGGGTCCGGGCGCGAGGACCAGCCGGGTCAGGGGATGTCGGTCGCGACGAGGCGCCGGTCCAGGCCGGCCATGAAGGTGGCGAGTCCGAACGCGAAGACCTCGTCCGCCGCGGGCACGGCCATGTCGCCGGCCTGCTGCCCTGCGGCAAAGCTGCGGCCTGCGCTGCTGGTGTCGAAGTACACGGTGCCGAGCACGAAGTCGATCAGGGCCAGCACCGCGGGCACGGCCTCGTCCGGTGCGAACCCGGCGTCCAGCATGCTGGTCACCCCCAGCTGGGAGCCCTGCAGCGCACGTGGCCCGAGCAGCGGCGCGGCGGTGAGCGCGGGCAGCAGCTGGGCGTGGTCCAGCAGCACCCGCCGCAGTTCGTGGGCGAGGATCATCACGCGCTCCCTGCCCGGCAGGTGCTCATCGGGCAGGTCCACCTCGCCGATCACCTGGTCGACCATCATCACCAGCAGCTCCTCGCGGCTCGCCACGTGGCGGTAGAGCGAGGCGCTGC
>Ga0247823_10005539_pt1 | contig 10046 bp, 10 predicted proteins | sample 13C_PalmiticAcid_2_FD_192426 | JGI IMG/M metagenome (GOLD analysis project Ga0247823, IMG submission 192426) | Soil microbial communities from agricultural site in Penn Yan, New York, United States - 13C_PalmiticAcid_Day30 | ecosystem: Environmental > Terrestrial > Soil > Agricultural land...
GCTGATGATGGCGGCGATCGCGGGCTTGGGTTCCGCGGCCGAAGGTGACGGCCTGCTCGCCGTCTTCCTGGGCTCGGTAGAAGCCTTCTTCCCGTAAACCGCCCACCCCACCGATCCTCAGGAGTACGACATGGGTTCCCTCTACGAACTGCTGGAGACCGGCGCCGGCAGCCTCAGCAATGCCGCGCTGCCCTTCATCCAGGCGCTGATCACCGTCAGCGGTGGCACGCCCACCCCGGGCAAATAGATCACCAGCGCACGTAGTTTCAGCGCGGTGTGGGGGCAGGCCGCCCACCGGCCCGCCCCCGCATCCGCCCGAGAAGTCAGCAGGCTCGCATCACCATGAAGATCGACATGCTCCGCGCGCTCGTAGCGGCCGCCTGCGTCGTGGCTGCCGCCGCGACGCCCGTGTTCGTCGACACCGCGCAGGCCGGAGCCACCCCCGGCGCCCGGCTGGTCAGCCGGACCGAATCCGGCCAGGTCGCCGACATCAGCGTCTACTCCCCCGCCATGGATCGCACGATCGCGGTGCGCGTCCTGCGACCGGTCGATGCCTCGACCCCGGCGCCGACGTTGTACCTGCTCAACGGCGCGGGCGGCGGCGAGGACTCGGCCAACTGGCCGGGGCAGACCGATGCGGGCGGGTTCTTCGCCGACAAACACGTCAATGTCGTCATCCCGATGGAAGGCGCGTTCAGCTACTACACCGACTGGCTGCGCCCCGACGAGAAGCTCGGCAAGAACCTCGAGAACAACGGCCGCAACATGTGGACGACCTTCCTGACCCAGGAACTGCCGCCGGTCGTCGACGCCGCCTTCGGGACGAACGGCGTCAACTCGCTGGCGGGCATCTCGATGGCGGGCACCTCGGTCCTCGACCTCGCGATCCAGGCCCCCGACCTGTACCGCAGCGTGTCGGCCTACAGCGGCTGCGCGATGACCAGCGACCCGATCGGGCGGGCCTTCGTCTCGACGGTGGTGCGTATGGGCGGCGGCGACGTCGAGAACATGTGGGGTCCGGTCACCGACGCCGCCTGGCGCGAACACGACCCCTTCGTCCAGGCCCACCGCTTGCCGAATATCCCGATGTACATTTCCGCCGGCACGGGTTTGCCCGGAATTCACGATACTCTCGACAATCCGCGCGTCCATATCAATGGAAAGAATCCGACCTCCATTCTGACGAATCAGATGATCGTCGGTGGCGGTATCGAGGCGGCGACGATGTATTGCACGGCCAATCTGGCTCAGCGCACCCGCGAACTCGGCCGCACGAATATCACCTACAACCTCCGGCCGACCGGCACCCATTCGTGGGGCTATTGGGAAGACGATCTGCACGAGTCGTGGCCGATGATGGCGACGGCACTCGGCCTGTGAGCGCCGAACTGCGCGTCGGCACCGAGCAGCTGCGCCCGCGCGACGCGGTGTTCGTCTACGACGAGACCGACCGCCACCTGTCCAACGTCGTCGGGGTGTACTTCGCCGACGCGTCGGACCGGGAACCGTTGACCCTCGGCGAGGTGCTGGACTGGGCGCGGGCGGGTATCGGGCACGCGGCGCTGTTCCACCGACGGCTCCAGCGCGTGCCGATGGATCTGGATCTGCCGTACTGGGTGCCCGATCCGTCCCTGTCGGTGCGCGAGCACGTCACCCTGACGCGGCCGGGGGCCGGAACCTGGGACGACGCGCGCGCCCGGATCGCCGAGATCACCGCCACGAGAATGGACCTGACGCGGCCGCCCTGGCAGATCCACGTGCTCGATCGCATCGAGGGTGTCCCGGCGATGCCGGGCCCGACCACGATCGTGGTGCTCGCGTTCCATCACAGCGTCGGCGACGGCGTCGCCACCCGCGCGCTCGAGCAGCGGCTGTTCGGTACCGCCCCGGCGCCCGCGATCCGGCTCGACGAACCGCGTCCGCTGGTGCGGGCGCTCCGGACGACCGCCGCACTCCCGCTGCGGCCCGCGCAGTTCGTCGGCGGACTGCGGCGGGCCCGCGCGGCGCGGGACGAACTGCGCGCGCTGGTCGAGGCGGGCGCCGTGCACGAGCCGGTGGCCGAGCGTCCGGCGACCCGGTTCAACCGGGACATCCACGCGGAGCTCACCTTTCACCTGTTCCCGATTCCGCTGCCGGAGGTGCTTGCCGCGAAGACCGCCGCGCCGCAGCGGGTGACGATCAACGACCTGATGCTGACGACGATCGCCGGCGCGCTGGCCGCCTATCTGGCCGAGCACGACGAGACGCCCGAGGGCTCGCTCGCCGCGATGGTGCCGATGTCGATGCGCGGTGTCGCCGACTGGGATTCGGCGAATCAGCTCAGTCAGATGATCGTCGACCTGCACACCGACCGCACCGACCCCCTCGCCCGGCTGACCGCGCTCAAGCGATCGGCGGACCTGGCCAAACAGCGCACCGCCGATCCGGTGGTGCGGCGTGGGGACCGCCGGGTGGAGACCGCGCCCGCCCTGCTGCTGCGCGCCGCCGGATGGGCCAGGGCGCAACGACGTTTCGACGACGCGGCGACGGTACCGCTGTGCAACACCACCATCAGCAACGTGCCGCCGGTGACCGACACCCTGGTCTTCTGCGACCGCCCGATCCGCCGGGTCGTCGGCTCGCTGCCGATCCTCGACGGTGACGGCCTGCGGCACCTGATCACCTCGCAGGGTGACGAGATCGTCATCGCGGTGACCACGAATCCCGCGATGATGCCGGACCCGGAGCACTACGGCGAGCTGCTGCTGCGGTCCTTCCGAGAACTCGCCGCCGCGCTGCGCGCGTCGACCGATCCCTAGCGTTGCAGGCAGCTGGTCCGGCGCACCGGCAGGCCCCGATCCTCGAGCGCGCCGAGCAGCAGCTGGCCGCGCCGGGCACCCGCGGTGGCGTCGGTGCGAGCCAGGTCGGGCACGTAGGTCGCCGCGCCGATGACGGATTCGCCGACCAGCGACCAGAACCGGCGCGCGGGCAGGCCCGAGCAGCGGGTGAGCACCGATTGCAGCGGGATCAGCGAGGACGCGCACCGCTGGGCCAGCCAGACCGCCATCGCCGCCTCACAGGGCAGGGCGACGGTGTCGCGCTCGTCGACCTCGGGGTCACCGTCGACGACGCGAATCGTGGTGTCGGACAAGCCCGCCCAGTCGATGCCGCCGTCGTTGTCGTGGTGGATCCAGAGGTTGTCGCGGCCGGGGTCCCAGGCACGGCCGGCCATCACGAACAGGGCCGTCACCCGGCCCGCGACGGCGTGGATGAGGGCGGTCGCCACCACCTCGGCGGCGATGTCGTCGTTGATCATCTCGGCGGCGTGCCTGCGGTACATGAGTTCGACGCGGCCCTCGGACAGGCCGTTCGGCACGTGCCACCAGCGGCGTTTACCCTGACCGGCCATCGCCGCCACGGCATAGACCCGCGGATGTTCGGGTTGCAGCGATTGCAACCGGGCGCACGCGCGATCGAACGCGGCGGTGCTGCGGGACGTGACGGTGGTGACGGGCTCGGGCATCGAACCTCCTCGAACAGTGGGTTCCCGTGACGATGATGTCTCGGAACATAGGTTAGGCTTACCAGACTTCACAAGTCGTGTCCGGATTCGAGTCAGGAGAAGTACGTCGCCGTGATCCACCCTGGCACCGTCAGACGTCGTCGTCTGACCGGCCTTCTTCTGCTCGTTGTCCTGCTCACCGTCGCGGTGGTGGCGAGCATCGCCATCGGTACCCGCTCGCTCGCACCGGCCACGGTGTTCGACGCCGTCACACACGCTCTCGGCTGCGACGGCGGCCCGTTCCGATGCCCGGCCCGCTCCACCGCCGAGGAAATCGTGCGTGAGCTGCGTCTGCCGCGCACCGCGTTGGCCCTGGTCGCCGGGATGGCACTGGGCATCGCGGGCGCGCTCATCCAGGGGTATACCCGCAATCCGCTCGCTGATGCCGGTTTGTTGGGACTGAATGCGGGCGCGGGCTTCCTGGCCGCGCTCAGCATCTACCTGTTCGGCTTCACCGCGCCGAGCCAGTACATCTGGTTCGCCTTCGCCGGGTCGGCGATCGCGGGGGTGGTCGTGTTCGGGGTGTCCTCGATCGGCGGCGGCAAGGCGAGTCCGCTGAGCCTGGTGCTCGCCGGCGCGGCGGTCACCGCGTTCCTCCAGGCGATGACCAACGCCGTGGTCGTGCTCGACAACGCCGCGCTCGACACCTACCGGTTCTGGGTCGTCGGCACGGTGAACGGACGCGAGGGCGGGGTGTTCTGGCAGGTGCTGCCGTTCCTCGTGGTCGGCATGGCGATGGCGGTCGCCGCGGCGCCCAGCCTGAACCTGCTCAGCCTCGGCGACGACGTCGCCCGCGGGCTCGGCGTCGATGTCGGCCGGGCGCGCGCGTTCGGGCTGTTCGCGGTGGTGCTGCTCAGCGGCGCGGCCACCGCGGCCATCGGGCCGATCGCCTTCCTCGGCCTGGTGGTGCCGCATATCGCGCGCACGATCACCGGCCCCGACAATCGCTGGCTGATCCCCTACTCGGGACTCATCGGTGGACTGTTGCTGCTGGTCGCCGACATCGCGGGCCGGGTGGTCGCCCGGCCGGGCGAACTCCAGGTCGGCGTGATGCTGGCGGCGATCGGCGCGCCGTTCTTCATCGCGCTGGTGCGCCGCAAGAAGTTGGTGACGCTGTGAGCACACTCGAGACGGACAAGCCCACCGACGCGGGCGCCGCCCTGCGCAAGGTGCGCCCTGCGCTGCGGATCGGGCCGGTGTCGCTGGTGTGGCGACCGGTGCTGTTCGGGGCCGTGCTGGCGCTCGCGGCGCTGGTCTTCGCGCTGTTCTGCCTGGACATCGCCGTCGGCGAGACCCACATCCCGCTGCGCCGGGTCCTCGATGTGCTCGGCGGCGGTGGCACCCGGTCGCAGCGGTTCATCATCATCGAGTCGCGGCTGCCGCGGGCGCTGACGGCCGTGGTGGTCGGCGCGGCGCTCGGCCTGTCCGGCGCGCTGATGCAGTCGATCCTGCACAACCCCCTGGCCGGACCCGACGTCCTCGGGATCACCACCGGCGCCAGTGTCGGCGCCGTCGCGGTGCTGGTCGGCAGCGGCGGCGCGACCACGGGGCTGATCGCCACCCTCGGCGCGCCGCTGGCCGCGCTCACCGGCGGGCTGCTGACGGCGGTCGTGATCTATCTGCTCGCCTGGGGCCGCGGCCGGGCCGGGGAACGCGGGGTCACCGGATTCCGCCTGGTCCTCATCGGCATCGGCGTCAACGCGGTACTCCTGTCGGTGATCAGCTGGCTGCTCACCCGGGCCAGCCTCACCGATGCCGCCAGGGCCCAGCTCTGGCTCACCGGGTCGCTCAACGCCGCGGACATGGCCAGGGTCGCGCCCGCCGTGGTCGCATTGGCCCTGGTGACCGTCGTCGCGCTGGTCTCGGCGCGCACGCTGGCCGCGCTGCGCCTCGGCGAGGAGTCGACCCGGGTGCTCGGCGTGCGCATCCAGGCCCAGCAGGCGCTGCTCATCGGCGCCGCGGTGGTGGCGGCGTCGGTGGCCACGGCGGCCGTCGGGCCGGTCGGTTTCGTGGCGCTCGCGGCGCCGCAGATCGCCAGGATGGCGCTGCGCACGCCGGGGGAACCACTGCTGGCCTCCGCGCTGACCGGCGCCGGGCTGGTCGCGGCGGCCGATATCATCTCGCGCACACTGCTTCCCGTCGAGCTGCCCGTCGGCATCGTGACCGCCGCGCTCGGCGGGCCGTTCCTGCTCTACCTGCTCGTCCGCATGAATCGGAAGGCCACGCTCTCATGACCAGCCCCGCCCATCGCCTCGCCGCCGACAGCGTCTCCCTCGGCTACGGCGAGCGGGTGATCGTCGACGAGCTCAGCCTCGACATCGCCCCCGGCGTGGTCACCACCGTCATCGGCCCCAACGGCTGCGGCAAGTCGACGCTGCTCAAGTCGCTGGGCAGGCTGCTGCGCCCGCGCGAGGGACAGGTGGTGCTCGACGGCAAGGCCATCTCGTCGATGAAGACCAAGGACGTCGCCCGGGTGATCGGCATGCTGCCGCAGACCCCGGTGGCCCCGGAGGGACTCACGGTCGCGGATCTGGTCGCCCGTGGCAGGCACCCGCACCAGTCCTGGCTGCGGCAGTGGTCGGCCGACGACGAGACCGAGGTCGCCGCCGCGCTGGCCCAGACCGGCATCGCCGACCTCGCCGAGCGCACCCTCGACGAGCTCTCCGGCGGCCAGCGCCAGCGCGCCTGGATCTCGATGGCCCTGGCCCAGGGCACCGACATCCTGCTGCTCGACGAACCGACCACCTACCTCGACCTCGCGCACTCGCTCGAAGTGCTCGACCTCGTCGACCGGCTGCACGCCGAGTTCGGGCGCACGGTGGTGATGGTGCTGCACGATCTCAACCTCGCCATCCGCTACAGCGACGAGCTCGTGGTGATGTCGGCCGGGCGCATCGTGGCGCGGGGGAAGCCCGCCGACGTCGTCACCGCCGAGCTGCTGGCCGAGGTGTTCGGACTCGACGCGACCGTGCTCACCGATCCGGTCTCGGGGCGGCCGATGATCGTCCCGATCGGCACCCGGCACGTGCACGGCGCGGACGGGTATGACGAATGACACACCAGCAAACCCCCCGTTACGACAATCTGTAGTACGCATCTTTGTCGTTGAGTCCGTAAAATTGTGGGATGGCAGGACTCGGCGAACTCGAAAAAGCGGTCATGGACCAGTTGTGGTCGGCCGACGAACCGCAGACGGTGCGGCAGGTCCACGAAGCACTGGCCGCACGGCGCGAGCTCGCGTACACGACAGTGATGACCGTGCTGCAGCGGCTGGCGAAGAAGGATCTGGTGGTGCAGCGGCGCGATGATCGTGCCCACAGATACGCACCGGTACACAGCCGCGACGAACTCGTCGCGAGCCTGATGGTCGACGCATTGCAGCAGGCCGACGCGGCGGGCAGCCGTGCCGCGGCACTGGTGCACTTCGTGGAACAGGTGGGCAAGGACGAGGCCGATGCCCTCCGGGAGGCACTCGCCAAGCTCGAATCCGACGAGAAGAGCAGCTAGACTCCCTGGCGGCTCTCACAACGACGTGAGCGCCCCTGGTCCCACAACGCAGTGAGCAGAGTCGATGAACGCAACCGCGGCAGTCTTCGCCGGTCTCGCCTTGCTTCTCGCAGGGCCGGTACCAGCGCTGCTCAGCCGCGCGACCTGGGTGCATCGGTCCCCGCGCGCGGCCCTGGTGTTGTGGCAGGCCATCGCGCTGGCCGCCGTGCTCAGCGCCTTCGGCTCCGGGCTGGCCATCGCCAGCCTGCTGCTCGTCCCCGGCCCCGACGGTAGGCCGACCACCTCCCCCACCCAGGAGATCGACGCCCTCGGTCTGCCGCTGTGGACGATCTACGTGCTGGTCTTCGCGCTGACCCTGATGATCGGCGCCCGGCTCATCTTCTCCATCGTGCGCGTCGGCGTGCACACCCGTCGCCGCAGGTCCCGGCATCGCATGCTGGTCGATCTGCTGGATCAGAGCGGGCCGGTCCGCCGCGCCGCCGATATCCGGGTGCTCGCCGCGACCGAACCCATCGCCTACTGCCTGCCCGGCCTGCGGCAGCGGGTGGTGCTCAGCGAAGGCACGCTGACCAGCCTCGACGATGCCGAGGTCACCGCGATCGTCAGCCACGAGCGCTCCCATCTGCGGGCCCGTCACGACCTCGTGCTCGAGGCGTTCACCGCCGTGCACGAGGCGTTCCCCCGGGTGGTCCGCAGCAAGGCCGCGCTCGGCTCGGTGAAACTGCTGATCGAACTGCTCGCCGACGACTCCGCCGTCAAGGTGACCGGCCCCAAGCCGCTGGCCCGCGCGCTGGTCGCCTGCGCGAAGTCGACCGCACCGCAGGGCGCGCTCGCCGCGGGCGGACCGAGCACGCTGATCCGCATCCAGCGGCTCGCCGGCCGCACCGGCGACGTGAGAGTCGCCACCGTCGCCTACCTCGGTTCGGCGGCCATCCTGGTCGTGCCGACCCTCGCGGTCGCGGTGCCGTGGCTACAGGAGCTCAACCGCCTCTTCCGGGGCTGACCTGGCGATTCGTCGCCGCGCGTCCGGCCTGACGAGGACCCGATCGACGCGTCGCGCCGCCGCCGGACCAACCCGCACAATCCTCGCTACAAACAGTCACCTGACCAGCGTGTTTACCCACGCGACGCCGATCCCGCCTATCCTGGGAGATCGGTCCTTCCTGCTGGGCCGCACCCCGTGCATGCCGTCGGCGTATCCGGGTCATCGGCGCCGGTCATCTTCCAGCGCGATGCGCAGCCCAACGAAAGGCCATTTTGTCTTCCTCTCCGCGTCCCGACGCCTCCTTCGCCGACCTCGGTCTGCCCGTCGCACTGGTGCAGACCCTGCGCAACGCGGGCATCGAGAAGCCCTTCCCCATCCAGGCCGCCACCATCGGCGACGCGCTCGCCGGGCGTGACGTGCTCGGCCGCGGCCCGACCGGCTCGGGCAAGACCCTCGCCTTCGGCCTGCCGATGCTGACCCGGCTCACCGGCGCGTCCGCCAAGCCGGGCCGCCCGCGCGGCCTGGTCCTGGTGCCCACCCGAGAACTCGCGACCCAGATCGAACGCGCGCTCGACGAGGCCGCGCTCTCGCTCGGCCTGCGCGTGGCCTCCGTCGTCGGCGGTGCGCCGATCAAGCGCCAGGCCGACCGGCTCGCGCGCGGCGTCGACCTGCTCATCGCCACCCCCGGACGGCTCGACGACCTGATCAAGCAGCGCGCCGCCGATCTGTCCGACGTGATGATCACCGCGCTCGACGAGGCCGACCACATGGCCGACATGGGCTTCCTGCCCCAGGTGACCCGCTTGCTCGACCGCACGCCGAAAGACGGTCAGCGCCTGCTGTTCTCGGCCACCCTCGACGGTGACGTCGACAAGCTGGTCAAGCGCTACATGCACCAGCCGGTCACCCACTCCACCGCGCCGCCGGAGGCGTCGGTGACCACCATGTCGCACCACCTGCTCTACGTACGCGACAAGAACGTCAAGCGTTCGGTCGCCACCGAGATCGCCGCCCGCGAGGGCTTGACCATCATGTTCGTGCGCACCAAGCACGGCGCCGACCGGCTGGCCAAGCAGCTGCGCGGCGCCGGTGTCGCGGCGGGCTCGCTGCACGGCGGCAAGGCGCAGAACAACCGCACCCGTACGCTGGCGGCCTTCGCCGACGGCTCGGTGCCGGTGCTGGTGACCACCGATGTCGCCGCGCGCGGCATCCACATCGACGGCGTCTCGCTGGTCGTGCACTTCGACCCGCCCGCCGAGCACAAGGCCTACCTGCACCGCGCCGGGCGCACCGCGCGCGCCGGTGAGGACGGTGTCGTGGTCACCCTCGTCACCGACGAGGAGCGCAAGGACGTCGCCGCGATGACCCGCAAGGCAGGCGTGCAGACCGACGGCGTCGACGTCCGCCCCGGCGACCGCAAGCTGGTGGAGATCACCGGCGCGCGCAAGCCCAGCGGCATCGCGCTGGCCGCCCCGGCCGCGCCGGCGCAGGCCACCGCACCGAGGTCGGCGACCGGTGGACGCACGCGACGCCCCCGCTCCGGTGGCGCACCGGCGAGCGAGGCCGCGCAGGGCCACAGCCGCACCGGCGGCGCGCCGCGCCGGGAACGTCCGACCGGCGAGTCCCGCAGCCGCAAGCCCGCGGGCACCGGCGGACACGCCCGCAGCGGCGACACGCCGACGAATTCGCGTCGTCGAGCCGCGCGTCCGGCCGCTCCGGCGGCCCGCCGCAACCGCTCGGCAAACTGAATCATCGCGTGGCCGAACCGATTACGGTTCGGCCACGCTGCTGTTCGGAGTGCGTCGGATCGGTGCCGTCGCCGACGTCGTGATCCGGCGCCGACGACGTGTTCGCATCGCGGGCGCCGCCCGCGTCCACACCCACGGTCGGCTCGGCCCCTCGAAGCGGCCGGGCGCCTCCCGCCGACGTCGTGGTCCGGCTGCCACACTGACCTGGTGACGAACCGTTCGATCGCCGCGATCGTGTGCGCCGTCGTCGCCGCGATGCTGTTCG
>Ga0247823_10005541_pt1 | contig 10045 bp, 12 predicted proteins | sample 13C_PalmiticAcid_2_FD_192426 | JGI IMG/M metagenome (GOLD analysis project Ga0247823, IMG submission 192426) | Soil microbial communities from agricultural site in Penn Yan, New York, United States - 13C_PalmiticAcid_Day30 | ecosystem: Environmental > Terrestrial > Soil > Agricultural land...
GAAGTGGTCGAGCGCCGGAGTGGCAAGGAGCAGCGCCAGGCCCACCGCGATCGCCAGCGGTACGACGAGCGCGACCCAGGAGCCGACCAGCGCGAGCACGACCGTGCCCGTCGTACCGGCGGCGACGAGGGCGAGCGGGCCGTAGGACTGGCCGAGCCAGACGAACCAGCAGCCGAGGAAGGAGACCAGGCCGAGGGCGACCAGCAGCACGCCCCACGGCCGGAAGCTGTCGGAGGCGACCAGGTCGACGCCGACCGCGCCGCGCGCGCCCGGCAGCATGTCCGCCGCCAGGCCGACGAGCAGCAGGCCGGAGGCCTGCACGTAGCCGGCAGCGACCACCGCCCAGACCCATCCGCTGGTGTCCACCTTCGTCATGTCCCGACGGTAGGTGCGACCGCCGGACAGGCGCGTGCCCCTTGGGGGGTGGGCAGCTATCACCTTGGGGGGATTTCGCCCCCGCAGGGGGGCACGGGACGTTCCCAAGACCCGTGACCTCGCTTATCTTGTGGGAGTTGTCGCTATGACGCGAGTCACACGCCAGGCAGGGCGGAATCGCGACACGAGGAGAAGGTGAACGACATGGGGAACGCATCGCACGCCAACCGCGGAGGACGACGGCCGAGCATCTTCGCCGAGCACCTCGGGACCGGCGCCCTCGACGAGTTCGAGGCCGTGCTGAGCGAGGCCGAGCAGCTGCTCGGGCCCGACTCGCTCCCGCCGATCGACGAGATCACGGACTTCGGCGCCGCGACGGCCGCGCTCGAGAGCGGCTGGCAGAGCATCCGCACCGCCTTCTCCGACGGCCAGGCCCTTGCCGAACGGATCGACTGCGCGAGCATCGACGACCTGATGCACCGGATGATCCGCAACGAACGCATCGTGCGCACGGCTCAGGTCCGGCACCGCGACGCCGTCGTACGGCTGGTCCGCGAGACGCTCGCCGACCTGCGTGACGTCGAGTCGGTCGACGGCCTGATCTCCGCCGGCGCGGAGGCGGTCTGCCGCCTCGGCTTCGACCGCTCCATCGTGTCCCGCGTGGAGAACAACACGTGGATGACCGAGTTCGTCCACCTCGAGGGTGACTCCGAGTGGGGCGCCGAGATCCTCGCGGCCGGACGCGCCCACCCGGTCCCTCTCGTCCACGGCCTCCCCGAGGACGAGGCCCGGCGCCGCTGCAAGCCGATCCTGGTCACCCGGGTGCAGGAGCGCGAGGCGGTGCACCAGGCCGTCGCCGACGCGTCCGCGTCCCGGTCCTACGTCGCCGCGCCGATCATGCCCGGCAAGCGTCTGCTCGGCTTCGTGCACGGCGACCGCTTCTTCCACCGCGGCGAGGTGACCGACTTCGACGCGGAGCTGATCGGCGTCTTCTCCCAGGGCTTCAGCTTCGCCCTCGAGCGCGCCCTGCTCGCCGAGGAGCTCGAGCAGATGCGCGCCACCGTGCGGCAGATCGGCCTCGGGCTGCAGGGGTACGCCGAGCAAGGCACCACCCCCAGCCCGACACCCGGCTTCATCTCGCCCAATGCGTGGCAGGGCGCCTCACCGGTCCGCGCGCACGAGCCCCACGTCGGCGAGGTCGAGCTCACCCGGCGCGAGTACGACGTGTTCCAGCTCATGGCGCAGGGCGACACCAACCACCGGATCGCCCGCCGGCTCTCGATCTCCGAGGGCACGGTGAAGTCCCACGTGAAGCACATCCTGCGCAAGCTCGGTGCGGCCAACCGGGCCGAGGCCGTGGCCCGCTGGCACGCCGCGCAGTCGCAGCACGTCGGGAGCTGAGCGCGCCCTCAGCCCGGCGGGGCGACCAGCCGCACGACGGTCTCCTCGACCGCCCCCAGGTCGGGGTGGGCCTTCGGGCTCGCGGTCGAGGTGCTGTTGAGGGCGCCCACCACGAGGTCGCGCAGCACCCGCAGGTCGACGTCGTCGCGCACCACGCCTTCCTTGCGACCCCGGCTGAGCACGTCGAGCCAGACCCGTGCGAAGCGCCGCTCGTGGTCGGCGTGCGCGGCCCGCAGGTGCGGGGGCAGTGTCTCGACCATCCGCACGACGGCGGACGCCCGGTCGTCGCTGGCGTGCAGTGCGGTGAGGTGGCCCCGCACCGCGGCCCGCAGCCGATCGGCCGCCGAGGCGTCCGCCGGTACGGCGGCGATCGCCTCCCGCAACGCGGCCCGGGCCGACTCCACGCCGTCCCGCAGGGTCGCCGCGACGAGCTCGTCCTTCGACGGGAAGTGGAACGCCAGGCTGCCGACCTTGAGACCGGCTGCCTCGGCGATGCGGCGCAGGCTCGCTCCGCCGTACCCGTGCTGGGCGAACTCGTGCGCCGACACGGCGAGGATCCGCCGGCGGGTGCGCTCGGCCTTGGTCTCGGGGGCGTCCACGTCCTGCACTCTAGCGAATCTGACGATCGTCCGATTATGCTGCGAATCGTACGAACGTCCGATTCCAAGGAGAAGCCATGCCCGTCGCCCGCACCCAGGACCGGATGACGCACGACGTCTTCCTTCCCGAGGAGATCGTCGAGCTCCGCGCCCGGGCCCGCGCGTCGGTCGCCCGGCACGTCGCGCCCGTCGCACGCGAGATCGGCAGCCGCGAGGAGTCGGCCGACAGCTTCCCGTGGGAGGCCTTCCGCGGGCTCGCCTCGGACGGGCTCTTCGCGGTGCCCTTCGGCGAGCTCGCGCACCCGATGCTCGGCGTCTGCACGGTCGCCGAGGAGATCGCCTACGAGTCGTCCTCCCTCGCCGGCGTGTACGACGGCCAGTGCATCCTGGTCCCCGCCACGCTCGCCCACGCGACCCCGGCGATGCGGGACCGGCTCGTGCCGGACCTCGTCTCGGGCAAGGAGGCCTTCGCCTTCGCGACCACCGAGCCGGAGACCAGCTCGGACCTGACCGCGACCCGCCTGGGGACCTGGGCCGAGGAGACAACGGAGGGCTTCGTGGTCAACGGCCGCAAGCGGTGGATCACCAACAGCGTGGTCGCGGGGTGGGTCTCGATCCTGGTGCGGGCGGGCCGCGACGGCGATCGGGCGCACATGCTGCTGATCGACCTGTCGAGCCCGGGCGTACGGATCGGCACCCCCGACCTGAAGATGGGCCACCGCGGCCAGATCACGGCCGACATCGTGCTCGAGGACGTCCACGTGCCGCGGCAGAACCTGCTCGGCGAGCCCGGCCGGGGCATGGCGGTCGCGCTCGGCGCGCTCGTCCGCGGCCGGATCGGCATCGGTGCCGCCGGCGTCGGCGTCGCCCAGGCCGCCCTCGACCTCGCCGTGCACCGACTGCAGACCCGCGAGGTCTTCGGCCGGCCGCTCGGCGCGATGCAGCACTGGCAGTTCCAGATGGCCCAGCGCGCCACCGAGCTCGAGTGCGCCCGCAGCCTCTACCAGAAGGCAGCCGTCCTCCTGGACCGCGGCGACGCGACCGCGGAGCCCGAGGCGGCGATGGCGAAGGCGTATGGCACCCGTCTCGCCAACGACCTCGTCCGCGAGGCGATCCAGATCCACGGCGCGCTCGGCTTCGCGCGACAGGTCGGCGAGACGGGCGAGTCGGTGCGGCTGGAGGAGATGTATCGCGACGCCAAGATCCTGGAGATCTTCGAGGGAGCCAACGAGCTCCAGCAGTGGATCGTCGCGCGCCGGCTGCTCGGTCGCGAGATCACCGGCTGACGCCGCTCGACCGCCGTCCCCCTCCGGACGGACAGGACCTTCGTCCCCCCAACGGACTACTCCGTTCACCCCCACGGAGGGCGCGGAGCGGGCGGCGCGAGGCGCAGCATGGAGGTGTGCTCGACGGTGAGCACAAGGGACCGGAAGGAGGGGTGGGCATGACTTGGCACACCTCGACGACGACCCGGGACCAGCTCCAGCTGCTGATCACCCACATCCGCCACTGCGGTGGGACCGTGGCCAGCTGCCAGCGCTGCTCCGAGGGCCTGCTCGTCACCTGGTTCACGCTGTGAAGGCCGCCTGACCTAGCCTCGTCGCGTGTTCGCGTACGAGTTCGAGGGCAAGTCCCCGCAGGTCCACCCCGAGGCGTTCGTCGCCCCGACAGCCACGCTGATCGGCGACGTACGGATCGAGAAGGGCGCCAGCGTCTGGTACGGCGCGGTCCTCCGCGGCGACATCTGCACGATCATCGTGCGCGAGGGCGCGAACATCCAGGACAACTCGGTCGTCCACGGTGGACCCGACGTGGTCGTCGAGATCGGCGCCCACTCCACGGTGGCCCACGCGTGCGTCTTCCACGGCGACTCGCTCGGCGAGAAGGGCCTGATCGGCAACGACACCACGGTGCTCGACGGCGCCACCATCGGCGCCGGCAGCCTGGTCGCCGCCGGCTCGCTCGTGGCCCCCGGGACCCACATCCCCGATGGCGTGCTCGCCGCCGGCAGCCCGGCGCAGGTCAAGAAGCCGATCGAGGGCACCGGCGCCGCCTTCTGGGTGGAGACCAACGCGCCCTACTACGCCGAGCTGGCGAAGCGGCACCGCGAGGGCGTCACCCCGGTCGGCGACTGAGCAGCTCCGCGACCAGGTCGACCTGGCGCGGGTCGCCACCGGTGGGGATCAGCTGCACCTCGTCGGTTCCGATCGCTTCGAACCGGTCGAGCAGCGTGCGCAGCTCGTCGAGCGTCCCGGCGAAGCCGGCGGTCGGCGCGAGGGCGTCCACCAGCTCGACGGGCAGCCAGTTCATGTAGTGCCGCAGGTGCGCGTGCACCTGCCCGCGCGGGTCGTCGCCCGTCTCGGCGAGCGCGAACCAGAAGGAGGTCGTCAGCCGCGGGGCGGGGCGCCCGGCCTCCGCCCACGCCGCGCGCGCGACGTCGAAGAGCGCCGCCGTCTCCCCGACGTCCGCGCCGAGCGTCATCCCGGCCAGCCCGTCGGCCCAGCTCGCCGCGTGCTGCGTCGTACGCCGCCCGAGCGTGCCGACCAGCAGCTCGGGCCCGGCCGGGCGGTGGGGACGTGGACCGACCGGGCGCGTGGCACCGGTGAGGTTCTCGCCCGCCCAGACCCGGCGCATCACGGCCGCGCGCTCGGCCAGCCCGACCATGGTGCGGGTGCCCCAGTCCGCACCCACCGCGGCGTAGTCCTCCTCCCGGCCGCCGACGCCGAGGCCCACCGACAGCCGCCCACCGCAGAGGCGGTCGGCCGTGGCGAGGGCCTTGGCGAGGTGGACCGGGTCGTGCAGCTGGGGGACGACGACCGTCGCGCCGATCCGGACCCGCGAGGTCCACGCCGCGACCGCACCCAGCAGGGTCAGGATCTCGGGGTTGTCGAAGGCGATCCGCTCGCCGAAGCAGAGCGAGCCGTAGGGCCCCTCGTCGATCCGCTCGGCCCACTCGCGCAGCAGTGCCGGGTCGACGTCCGGCTCCATCACCGGCAGCGTCATCCCGACGTCCATGCTCATGACCGGCTCACCAGACCACGCCGCGGTCGACCACCAGGTTGGCGCCGGTGATCGACGCGGCCGCATCGGAGGCGAGGAAGAGCAGCGACTCGGCCACGTCGGCGGGCGGCATGAAGCCGGGGATGACCGAGGTGCTCTTGGCGACCAGGTCCCAGTTGGCGTCGGCCGGCAGGCCGGCTGCGGCCGCCTCGATCATCGGGGTCGCGATGCCGCCGGGCGACACGCAGTTGACCCGGACTCCGCGGGTCCCGAACTCGACCGCGAGCGCGCGCATGCCGAGCAGCAGAGCGGCCTTCGAGGCGCAGTACTGCGCGTTGTAGGGCTGCCCCATCACCGACGAGATCGACGCCACCGACACGACGTTGCCCTTGCTCTCGATGAGCGCGTCGGCGAACGACTGCGCGAGCAGCAGCGGTGCGACGGCGTTGATGTCGAGGTGGCGGCGCAGCCCGGCGGCGGTGATCTTCCCGAGCTCCGCGAACTGCTGGATGCCCGCGACGTTGCAGAGCACGTCGAGGCCACCGAGCTCCTCCAGCGCGCCGGCCACGAACGCGTCACGGGCGGTGTCGTCCGCGAGGTCGCAGGGGACGACGCCGTCCGCCGCGGCCACGTCGGTCGCCATGACACGCGCGCCCTCCTCGCGGAACAGGCCCGCGACGACCTGGCCGACGCCGCCGGCGGCTCCGGTGACGACGACGCGGCGGTCGGTGAACCGCTGGGCGCGGGCGGGGGCGGTGGTCATGGGTCCTCCTGGAGACTCGGGTGCCTCACAATAGAACGCGTTCTAGTTTCTGTCTGCTCCTACGATCGCTGCATGACCGACGGCTGGCAGACCGAGCGGCTCGACCTCGAGGGCTACCTCGCCCGGCTCGGCATGCCCGCCACCGGGTCGACGCCCGACCGGGCCACCCTCGACGCACTGCACGCAGCGCACGTGCGGAGGTTCACCTTCGACAACATCGACGTGCTGCTCGACCAGCACCCGGGTGTCGGCATCGAGGCGCTCAACGCGAAGTTCGTCGAGCGTGGCCGCGGCGGCTACTGCTTCGAGCACGCGAGCGTCTTCGCCGCCGCCCTCGAGCGCCTCGGGTACGACGTCCGCCGCCACCTCGGCCGCGTCGGCGACCCCGCCACCGGCACCGTCCAGGGGCGCACTCACATGACGGTCGAGGTGGTGCTCGACGGCGAGCGTCTGCTCTGCGACCCCGGCTTCGGAATGAGCCTGGTCCGCCCGATCCCGCTCACCGACGGCACCGAGTCCGACCAGCACGGCTGGCCCTACCGGATGGTCCGCAACGACGACGGCACCTGGGGACTGCACCGACTGCGCGAGGGAGGCTGGGAGCTGACCCACACCACCGACGAGCTGCCCGTCCGCCCGGTGGACGTCGTCATCGGCCACCACTACACGAGCACCTTCCCGGCCTCGCACTTCCGCAGCGGCCTCATGGTCACGAAGCACGAGGAGGGCCGGCACGTGTCGGTCACCGGCACCACCCTGACCGTACGACGCCCCGGTGAGCCGACCGAGCACCGCGAGCTCGAGGACGGCGAGCTCGTGGAGTGGCTGCGGGCACTCGCCGTACCCCTGACCGGCGACGAGGAGCAGCGCCTGGTGACGCGCCTGGCGGAGCTGGCGGCGCAGCAGTCCTAGGAGACTGCTCCTAGCGGGGCCCCGCCATCCGCGCGCCCAGCAGATGCGCCTCGCGCAGCAGCAGCTGCCCCAGCTCGTCCTGCCGCGGTGGCGCGATCCGCGCCTCGATGCCGTTGATGCTCAGCGCCCAGCGCGGCTCCTCCTGCGCGTCGAACACGGCTGCGCCGATGCCCCAGCTGCCGGCGACGATGAGGCCCGGGTTGACCGCGTAGCCGAGCTCCCGCGTCTCGACGATCCGTGCCCGCAGGGCGCGGGTCGAGTGCTGCTTGCCGTGCGGGCCGACGAGGTCGGCGCGACGCAGGTAGGCCTCCCGCTCGCGCTCGGGCAGGAACGCGAGGATCACCTGGCCGGCGGACGCGACGCCGAGCGGGAACCGGATGCCCTCATGCAGCACGTGCGAGCGGATCGGGAAGCTGCCGTCCTCGCGGATCAGGCAGACGGTCTCGTCGCCGCGGCGCACGGAGAAGTACGCGCTCTCCCCGGTCTCACGGGCGATCCGCAGCACGGCCTCGCGCGCCACCGGGGCGATGTCGTGGCGGGTCGTGGCGGCCGCCCCGAGCAGGAAGCACTCGGGTCCGAGGTGCCACGCCGCGCTCGCCTCGTCGCGCTCGACCATGCCCTCCTCGCGAAGCGCGGACAACAGCCGGTGCACGGTCGGGCGCGGCAGGCCGACGGCGGCGGCGAGCCCGGTCGTGCTCCCGCCGTCGGGCTCGCGCGCGGCGAGGGCGCGCAGCAACGCGCCGACCCGCCCCACGACGGTCGCTCCACTGTCCGCGGCCCCGGCCATGCGGACAGGCTATCCGCTGCGTCCACTCAATGGACGTCTGTCGACGTTACTGCCCGGACGCTGAGCAATCACGCGCAGAATCGCGCTCACCTGTTGACCGCACCGCCGCGCCTGGAGGAATGTCGGGTCATGGACAAGGTCTACTCCTCGGCCGCGGAGGCGGTGGCGGACATCCCGAACGGCGCCACCCTCACCGTCGGCGGCTTCGGACTGTGCGGCATCCCGTCGGTGCTCATCAACGCCCTGCTCGAGGCCGGCACGACCGACCTCGAGGTGGTCTCCAACAACGCCGGCGTCGACGACTGGGGGCTCGGCCTCCTGCTCTCCGCCGGTCGGCTGCGGCGCGTCGTGGCGTCGTACGTCGGGGAGAACAAGGAGTTCGCGCGGCAGTACCTCTCCGGCGAGCTCGAGGTCGAGCTGACCCCGCAGGGCACGCTCGCCGAGCGGATGCGCGCCGGCGGCTCCGGCATCGCCGCCTTCTACACCCGCACCGGTGTCGGCACCCAGGTCGCCGAGGGCGGTCTGCCGTGGAAGTACGACGACGCGGGCAACGTCATCAAGACGTCGCCGGAGAAGCCGGTGATGGTCTTCGAGACCCGCGAGGGCGAGCGGGAGTTCGTGCTCGAGGAGGCGATCGTCTCCGACTTCGGCCTGGTCCGCGCCTGGAAGGGCGACCGCCACGGCAACCTCGTCTTCAAGGCCTCCGCCCGCAACTTCAACCCGCCCGCCGCGATGGCCGGCCGGATCACGGTCGCGGAGGTCGAGGAGCTCGTCGAGCCCGGTGAGATCGCCCCGGACGACGTCCACCTGCCGGGCGTGTACGTCGACCGCGTCGTGGCCCTCACCCCCGAGCAGGCAGCAGACAAGAGGATCGAGAAGAGGACGGTGCGCTGACATGGCCTGGGACCGTGAGCAGATGGCGGCGCGCGCCGCGGCGGAGCTCGTCGACGGCGACTACGTCAACCTCGGCATCGGCCTGCCGACGCTGGTGCCCAACTACGTGCCCGACGACGTCGAGCTGGTGCTGCAGAGCGAGAACGGCATCCTCGGCACCGGCGCCTACCCGACCGAGGACGCCGTCGACCCCGACCTCATCAACGCGGGCAAGGAGACGGTGACGGTCCGCAAGGGCGCGAGCTTCTTCGACTCGGCCACCAGCTTCGGCATGATCCGCTCCGGCAAGATCGACGCGGCCATCCTGGGCGCGATGCAGGTCTCCGCCGGGGGCGACATCGCCAACTGGATGATCCCCGGCAAGATGGTCAAGGGCATGGGCGGTGCGATGGACCTGGTCCACGGCGCGAAGAAGGTCGTCGTGCTGATGGAGCACGTCGCCCGCGACGGGGCCTACAAGATCGTCGACGAGTGCTCGTTGCCGTTCACCGGCCGGGGCGTGGTCCAGCGGATCATCACCGACCTGTGCGTCCTCGACATCACGCCCGAGGGGCTCCGGCTCGTCGAGCTGGCGCCGGACGTCACCCTCGACGAGGTGCGGGAGAAGACCGAGCCCGCGGTCCTCGCGGACTGAGGTCAGCCGTGCACGGTGCGGTGCAGCTCGCCCATCCGCTGGTCCAGGTCGTGCGCGACCCGGGCCGCGGCGGCCAGCTCCGCGACCAGCTCGCCGGGGACGTCCTTGGCGTACTTGTAGTAGATCTTGTGCTCGACGCTCGCCCAGAAGTCCATGGCGACGGTGCGGATCTGCAGCTCGATCGGCACCCGTCGTACGTCGTCGGACAGGAACACCGGGATCTCGACGATCGCGTGCAGGCTGCGGTAGCCGTTGGGCTTGGGGCGCGCGACGTAGTCCTTGATCACCCTGACGGTGACGTCCGGCTGGGTCGTGAGCATGTCGAGGACCTGGTAGGCATCGGCGATGAACGCGCACACGATGCGGACGCCGGCGATGTCGGTGATCTGCTCGGCGATCGCATCGAGCTCGAGCGGACAGCCGATCCGCTCCGCCTTCGCGCGCAGGCTCTCGATGGACTTCAGCCGCGAGCTGACGTGCTCGATCGGGTTGCCCGTGCCGCGGAACGCCAGCTCCTCGCGCAGGATGTTGATCTTGGTCAGCATCTCGTCGAGGCCGAACTTGTAGTTCAGCAGGAACTGTCCGATCTCCTGCGCACGCGCCTCCTCGGGCAGCGGGCTCACGGCGGTCATCGTGCTCCTGGCGGCTCTCGGGCGGGGGGTCTCGGACGGGGGCCGAAG
>Ga0247823_10005542_pt1 | contig 10043 bp, 10 predicted proteins | sample 13C_PalmiticAcid_2_FD_192426 | JGI IMG/M metagenome (GOLD analysis project Ga0247823, IMG submission 192426) | Soil microbial communities from agricultural site in Penn Yan, New York, United States - 13C_PalmiticAcid_Day30 | ecosystem: Environmental > Terrestrial > Soil > Agricultural land...
GATGAAAGCCCTTCTATCAGATCGCGCCTTTTCAATCTGGAATGATAGCAACGGAATCGCCCGATCTGATTTGAGGAATCACGAAGCCAACTTGAAGAATCTGCTATGCCCCGATCTCGAAATTGCGAACGATCCGAGCCTAAAAGCGGCTTGGGATGATATGAAGCAAATTGCAAAGCAGATGGTTCTCGATCAACAGACCTTTGCTGACAACACCGACGATGTCGGTCACGTCAATGCAGGCGGTCTTAAGATGCCGCTATGTTTCTACACTTCCGTTGGCGCTTCGATTCCTGGCACGAAAAAGGTTGATCCACCTTCCTGGCAGGGCCAGAGACTAAGTTCGACAAGCTGCACTCACTTTGCGCGCAAGAAAACTCCTTACGAAATTGAAGCTGAGCGCACACGCGCCGCCGCGAAGGCCGGCAAAGCAGCCAAGAAAGCGAGAAAGAAAAAATGAAGAAGCTAAAAACATCGCTTTTCATTTTCTTGCTACTCACTAGCGCTAATGCCGTGGCTGAGTGCGAACCGATTTCGAAAGATGATATGACTCTGTCTTTTGAGGTCGACACTCTGTTCGTTCGCAAAGACGAAAAGATCTTGAAGTCTTTGTCTCTAGAAGAAACGGCCGGCGAATGCAGCAAGATGGAGTTCATTGACGGCGCCAAACTGGCAGCCATCACTTTCGACGGTAAAGCAGCAGGAACGTCGACTATCGTCACTGACAAATTTTACGGCATTTTCAATCTCGAAACCGGCGATTGGACAGTCAAACCATTCCCAATCGAAACGAAAATCATCGCAACCAACGGCAAACCCGAAACTCGAAAACTGATCGAAGTCACGGTGCAGAAAAAGAAATCAAAGACCGTACTCTCAAAAAAAGATCTAACGACAAAGAAAACCGAAGAACTTCCGCTCTAAAGAGTGTCGTTTTGCTCCTGAATAACGATGGCATCCCCTTGCATTGATTATCTGCGGGGGTCATTTGTGACCCCCTGAAGAGGGGGACAGCAATGAAAGCCAAAGCAGACTCTATTGAGACCAAAACCTTTTCTTATTTCGCTCCCCTGCTGTTGTTTATCGTTCTCCTCCTCACCGTCCGCGCCTACTCGCAAACAATTCAACTCGATGGTGCCATCGAAGCGCGCGGACTCGGATGCCCGAACGAGTCAGTCAACGTTACGTTCTCGCCCGACATGAAAGCATTTACGGTTCTCTTCGATCGTATGGCCACCGATGCTCAGCCAATGACAGAGGACCTGAAGAAGTGTGAGATCAGTGTCCCCGTCTACGTTGAACCCGGTTATCGCCTTCGTCTTGCACAGGTCGATCACCGCGGCTTTCAAAGCCTTCAGCGAGGTGATCGTTCTGAGTTCATGAGTCACTTTGCATGGATCGGAGCCAGTCGCTCTCGGCCGATCGGTCTGATCAAGAATTACGATGGGCCTCTTGAAGAACCTCTTTTTGAAACGCTTCGAGCAGATCAAAAATGGGAAGCGAGTCCCTGTGGTGGCTCGATGCGACTCGACATCGAAACCAGCATCCGAGTCGTGAGCCGAAGCGGAGCTGCGATGATGGTGTTGGATTCTTTGGATGCGAGTTTGAGTGCGAACTCTATTTACCGACTCGCCTTCGAACGATGTGATGATCGCATTCGTGACCCGCGCGATCCAAGAGATCGATTCGAACCGCCAAGACCGCCTCGGGATCCTCGCGATCGTTTCGAATCACGTCCACCACGCAGACCACCGCCTCCGCCGCCACCACCGCGGAGACCGCCGCCGCGTCCTCGATTCCGCTGATTACTTAGATGGTGTGATCTTAGCGATCACGCCGTCGTCGGTTGTAACCCAAAGATTGCCGTCAAGGCCCGTTCGTACAGCACGAAAGCGCGTGTTCTTGTCTTTGAGCAAACTTTCTTGATGAGTCACCTTGCCCGCGTCGTTCACGACGACGCGGCGAAGTTCTCGTCCGCTTAAACACGCAAGAAAGAGGTTTCCTTTCCACTGCGGAAACTTGTCGCCCGTGTAGAGTGCAAGTCCCGATGGAGAAATCGAAGGCACCCAGTACACTGCTGGCTGTTCCATTCCCTCTTTATGAGTCGTTCCGATTTTAGGGCCATAGTATTCGCGGCCATAGGTGATGACAGGCCATCCGTAGTTTGCTCCCTTTTTGACGAGATTGACTTCATCTCCCCCGCGCGGACCCATTTCGGCTTCCCAAAGTCGCTCTTTTTCTGAATCGTAAGCGAGACCCTGTGGATTTCGGTGACCGTAACTCCAGATTTCAGGCAGAGCATCTTTCTTTCCGACGAAGGGATTGTCGGCCGGAACACTTCCGTCTTCGTTTAGACGAATGATTTTTCCGGTGTGACGTTTGAGATCTTGCGCGCGATCGCGTTCGTTTCGCTCACCAACAGAAATGAAAACATGACCCTTGCCGTCGAATACAATCCGCGAGCCAAAGTGCATTCCGGTGTCAGCGATATCTTTCGCTGAAAAAATCTTTTTAATGTTCTCAAGACTATTGTTTTTTAACGTCGCACTGATAACGGACGTCGTCGTGTCGTCGTCACCTTTCGGTTCAGAGTAAGAAATGAAAACAGTCGCGTTCTTGGCGAAGTCGGGATGAACTTTAACATCAAGCAGTCCACCCTGTTTTCGATTCGCGACCGCCGGAACATTCGCAACTTTTTGAAGTGCTTTTGTCTTTGGATCAAGAATCGAAAGTGTTCCGCCACGTTCTGAAAAGAGAACGCGCCCATCTGGAAGAAAGTCCAGCCCCCAGATGACGTCGTCTCGATCGATGACTACTTCATAGTCGAATCCGGCTTTTTTCTGATCGGCGGCATTGACCGTGAGTGAGATGAGAACGAAATAAAGTACTGAGAAAATTTGTCGCATCATCATGAGAACACCTCTCTCGAAGTCATACAGAACTTTGGTCCAAACGCGAAGCTGAATGTCGAGTTCCGCTCTCAAGGCTCACGAAATCGCTGTGAAATTCCGATTGTTAAATGTGATTGAGAAGTGTGTTTCTGCGTGGAGGCCTAGGCTGTGAAACAATGGGTTCAAAAGCTGATCGACCAACTCGACTACGAATGGGGCGGATCTGAAGACAAGAAAAAAGCGAGCGCAAAGATCTCAGAAGATCGCGCAACGCTTCTTTATATCATCGACACATATTCGAAGCATTTGATCGACGTCGAAGGACACCCTGTACGCAAAGTACGCGAAACCCTCGACGGATTTTCGAAAGAACTCGTTTCTGCTGACAAAGAGAATCTCGAAGACGTTCTCTTCCGCTTCCGTCAGTTTTTCATGTCCTACAAGACCGCTGAGTATTCGTTCTTGCGCAAGACGTTCGAAGATTTCAAGGGCATCGTTTGGGATTTCGTCGGACAACTCAGCGAAGACGCGGCTCAAGAGAAAACCGATGATCGCGTTCTCGATGCAACTCTTCGCGATTTGAAAGAAGCTGTCGAGGCTGACTCGATTCCACTGCTCCGTCAGAAGTCGCGCGAATTCATCAACGTCTACGTCAGCCAACACGCCAAGAAAGAAGAGCGCCGCACGAAACGCGTTCGCGCCGTCAAAAAGAATCTCGACGTCGTCAAAAAGCAGTTGGTCGAAGCCGATCGCACGATGCGTATGGATCACTTGACTGGCGCTTACAACCGCCGCAGCTTCGACGAGCAACTCAAAGAACAACATCAGCTATACACGTTGTCGGGCATTCCGTGTTCGATGATCATGCTCGACATCGACTTCTTTAAGAAGATCAACGACAACTACGGTCACGACACGGGCGATTTCATCTTGAAAGAATGTGTAAAGCTCGTTCAAGACGTCTTCAACCGTGAAGGTGATTTCGTTGCGCGTATCGGTGGCGAAGAATTCGCGATCGTTCTACCGAATCACACAATCGAACATACGGTAACGCTTGCCGAGCGCCTGCAGGCACGCATCCGCAAAGACGTCTTCATCGAAAAGAACATGGAACTTCGCTTTACAGTTTCGATGGGCCTAGCCCAGCTGCTCGACGGAGAAACGACCGACCGCTGGCTGAAGCGCGCAGACGAGGCTCTCTACGCCTCGAAGCATGGCGGCCGCAACCGCTACACGCTCGCGAAGCCGCATGCGGGCTTGAGCCAAGTCGCGTAAACAGGGACTAGTAATTACTTTTCGACGATTTGTCTTTTCTCGAACTCCGTCTTGAGTGCGCCGCCACTGAGCCACGGAGAAATATACTTAATTCCAGTTTTCGCATGGGCAATAGCCGCAATGCGACCCTGGTTTAAATAAAGTGTATCAGGTTCATTTTTGAGAACAGGATCACTAAAGGCTGCTTCAGGAGAAATGACTTTCCAGCCCTTCGCATGAATGTGCGAGATGAGTTTGTCTAAACAATGAGCCTCGATATCATTCTCGTGCATGAGAAGAACATGTCGTACCGGACCGAGGTGTTTTTGAGCGACCTCATCGTAAAATTTAATTCCGTCCCACATGATATCAGCTAACATTTCGCATGCTTTATCTAGGTTGACCTTTTGGCCATTCTTTAAAGCGGCCTGTACCTGATCATCGATAAAATAATCATGGTTATCCACTGTCACGTATCCGTTTCGATATCCCTTTTGCTTCAGGTGATTTCGAACGTGATCTCGAATTTCAACAGATGTCCCTTCACCGAGATTAGGAAATCGAAACCACGGTCTAAATGTTGGAAACGGTCTTAAAAGCTTATCGGCTCTATCGATTTCTTCTAAGAAGGCTTTGACTGGCGCATCTTTGAGTTGAAGATGCGAATGGGTATGATTGGCAATGAGATGCCCAGCTTTCGAGTATGCCGCTATTCTTTCGGCACCTTTCGCATGGGGAAATCGATTGGTGTTAACAAAAAACATCGTCTGAATACCGTGCTGCTTTAAGACATCGATAATCTTCTGGGTTCTTTCGACTCCCGAATAGATAAGTTCGTCGCCTCTGGGTGCATCGTCGAATGTTAGCGCGATTTCATTTGCGTGGAGAGGGAGAGCCAAGAGGCTCGAAACTAAAATAAGAAATAGATTGTTCATAGAATGAATTTACAGTCGAGCAAACCAGGTGTCTAGAAACCAAATGTCAGTAGCTGGCACCCAGCTCTCACCAAAACGAATAGGCCGTCTCATTCTGAGAATTTCGCTGTCTAACGTTCGAACTCATGTCACCGGGCTAACACCCTCGTAACCATGACATACAATCGGTACTGCTCGTAACAGCGAGCACCCCTGAAACCCACTCGCCGTGTCGGCAGACCGCTTGCACAGGGGGTTGGGTATGAATCACAGACGCAAAGCCTTCACTGTTCTTGTCTTTCTCTTCGCTCTCTCACTCATGATCTCGGTTGCCAATGCGAGAGTTGACCTTCTGACTTCAGCTTTCGAATCAGAATGGATCGATCTTGATCAAAACGGTGTGCAACTCACTCGTACCTACTCAAGTCGCTCAACACATAACGGGATCTTCGGATACGGATGGTGCTCACCTCTTGAGGCTGAAATCATTCTTCCGAATCTCGCTCTTCAAGAATGTGATCGTCGAACTCAATTAACACTCGGCCAATCCGTCCAACGTATCGATGACACGTATGTCGTACGCGGCTCAGGGAAGAGCCTCCGAGTGTTCGATGGCGCCAGTGGGCGCCTTGTTCAGATCGGGTTCCCGACGGGGAAAAGTTTGAACCTCGAATATGATCGAGGCGGCCTTCTCCAGGATGCCGCGACTGGGGAAGGGTTGAAGATGCGGTTCAGGTTCGACGCCCAAGCGAGGAAAGTGCGGCGAATCGAGCTCTCCACTGGGACCAACCTCGAATTCGACTATCAAGGTCTCGATCTTACCCGCGCGCTGAACTCTTGGACAAACACCTACCGCTTCACTTACGACTCCCTTCATAATCTCACGCAAATCTCTTATCCCGATCAAAGCTCTGAAGACATCGTCTACAATACCGATCGCGATCAAGCGGTTCTCTTCCGCGGACGCAACGGCTGCCGAGAAAACTACAACTACGCCAATCCCCTGCCGCAACGAATGATCAGCGAAGCGACGAAGTACTGCGACGGTCGCGATCCAGAACATCTCAAACTAGAAATTGAAACCGATCGAATCATCTTCACTCGCAATGGAGTGATGAAGGAGTACGCTCGATGAAACTCTCTGCCTACGCTGCCCTCACTGGTCTCGCCGTCATCGCCGCCGTCACTTCGACAAACACAGCTGCGACGATTGCACCGAATGAAGTAAAACCAGAACAGAACTACAAAGTAAGAGCATCGTGGAACTGGGGGCTTCGCAAACTCGACTCTGATCAAGCTTGGAAGCTCACGCGCGGAAACAAAAAGATCGTGGTCGCCATCATCGACACGGGCGTCGATATGAATCACCCCGATCTCAAAGCAAACCTTTGGACAAATCCGAAAGAAGCGCCGAACGGAATCGACGACGATGGGAATGGTCTCATCGACGATATCCATGGATGGAATTTTGTTGATAACGACGACGACATTAGCGATCGACACGGTCATGGCACCCATATCGCCGGCATCATCGGCGCCAACGGGCCAAGTCTTCAAGGCGTAGCTCCCGAGGTCAGCTTGATGATCCTCAAATACTTTGATCCGAAATCTGCGAATCAAAACCCACTGACCAACACAGTGAATGCCATTCGATACGCGGTTCGAATGGGAGCTGACATCATCAACTACTCTGGCGGTGGCCTCGCATCCAGTCGCGAAGAATATGATGCGATCAGCGAAGCCTCTGAAGCCGGGATTCTTTTTGTCGCCGCTGCCGGTAACGAAAAATCAGATTCGGATAAGCGCTCTTACTATCCGGCTGACTATCTTCTTCCGAATATTCTTTCTGTCACAGCGATCGACCCTCGCGCACAGGTACTTCCATCGAGCAATTGGGGTGAAAACACGGTCGATATCGCAGCCCCCGGTGAAGACATCTTTTCAACTCTTCCCGGTGGCGAACATGGATACATGACGGGAACATCGCAAGCGACGGCCTTCGCGACGGGCGTCGCGGTTTTAGTCAAAGCATCACACCCAGAGCTAAGGACTCCGAGTGCGGTGATCAAACATCTTCTTGAAACTGGAGAATTCGCTAGAGATCACGCCGGCAAGACGAGAAGCCGGACGACTTTGAATTCGTACCGTGCTCTGGCGATGAAACCGATTGGCACGGATGCCAACGGCAATGCAATCGAAGCCAAGGATGGCGACTTACTTCGCTTTAGCTTTTAGAGCCAAAACGCTCTTCCAGGTTTCATCTCTAGAAACTGTATCGAATTTTCCTTCAGGCGTCGCGTCCATCGAAGGAGCCGGAGCGCTAGCGGCTTGAGCGGCTTGAGCGCCTTGACCCTGAAGCATTCGAATCTTTGATCGATAACCCTCGACTGTCGTAGCGACGCAGACATTCGATTTTTCGCAGATATCGATGAGTGTTTTGTACGTCGATATGACACTCGCAGTGGCCTCATCTGACGTTGAAAGACGAGACTTAGGCGCAATGATACGGGCAAAGCTGTCGAGGGAAGCTTTTTGTAACCACTCTTTGTCTGCCGGCGTACAGTCCGCGCATTGAGCCGCGACCATCTTCAAGAATTGTGCGCCAATAGTGTAAGGACCATTCGAGTTCGCGTCACAGGCATTGTATCCATCGTAATCACCCGAACGGCAGACAGCATGCGCAAAAGCCAACGACTTCCCTCGTCCGTCACTGTGTCTCGCTTCGTGCATCAGAACCGACTGCCGCAAGTACCGAGCTGCCAATGGGCTCGGAGCCGATTTGGCTTTCTTTGATCCGGTTAAACCCGGACCAATCATCAAGATTCCGACTCTAGGCGAAGTGATTGGAATGACTTTGCCATCGATTTTGAGACCAAACAGAAATGAAAGATCTTTTCCACCGAGATAGAGACCGCCGCTCACATTCGACATCACCACCATGGCAGCAGCGCCATCTGTCGTCTTCCCGTCTTCGAGATCAGGGGTTCCTGTGTTTTCGTAAACGTGAGGACCGATTGGGACGACGTCTTTTTGCATATCGAGGCCATCCGGAATGATGTAGTTCACTCGGTTATCAATCCAGTTCAAAAGACCAAGCCCGTCTGTCGACGCGGCACCCGTTAGCTGTTTAAGCTTTGCGTCTCCAGGGATTCGACTTTGCGCGAGAGCCAGCATGTCATCTGTCAGAGTTTGCTTGAGTTCAGGAGTTACGGTCTTCGCAAATTCGAGCTTGGCGTTTGCCGACGCCGCAATCAAAACCGTGACTACCAAAGCTGAAAACCTCTTCACGTAGACTCCAAAAGTTTGGATGCAAGTTCACGGATATCGAGTGGAACACTGAGGCTAATGATCTTCTCTGCATTGCCAAGTTCGGTTGCGAGCTCGAGGCTACGATAAAAACACATGGCGCGAACTGAGTTACCGAAAGCAGTATGCTCTGCGCATTCTGAATAAACTTTTTGTGTCGCTGATTTGTACTGTGGATGCGTCAATGCGAGCGTCCGAATTCGCGCAAGGACCGCGCCCTCTTCAAGCTCAGTCTCAGAAACAAAGTGCGTGTCGTCGTCGATCGAAGGTGGTTTTGCCGAAGGCATTTCACTGAACAGATCGTGCAATGCCTTGGTGTAGGCAACTTCTTGTGCCGTCAAAAGCTCCGGCTCTGAAAGCTCAGGCATAGACATTTGGACTGTGCTCAAGTCAGGCGACATCGATTCATCTGAAACTTGAGCCTGCGGCTCAGGCCGGATTGAAGATTGCTCGTTTCGTTGTGCTAGCAGTAACCAGAGCGACAATCCTAATACTGTTAAAACAATGAGCTTCTTCATCGCGTGGGAACGATTGCAGTCTATGGACCAGCAGAGCTGCCGTATAATTTCGGAGGCAGGCGTGGGAATGGCTATTGGCTTGTCGATAGAGACTTTATTACAGGCTTAAGCTTCAGAGCGGTTTTTTTGCTGAAGTTTGACGAGCATAATAACCATCACGACTGACAACAACAGCATGATCGTCGAAAGCGCTTGAAGCTTCGGTGAAAGCCCTGTTTTCATCAGTGAGTAGAGCTTCACAGGCAAAGTATCTCCGCCCGCCCCGTTCGTGTAGAACGTCACCAAAAAGTCGTCGAACGAAAGCAGAAATGCGAGCAAGAATGCCGTCACGATCGCCGGCCCCAAGAGCGGCAGAGTGACGCGTGTGAGAACCTGCCATTCGCCAGCACCAAGATCACGAGCGGCATCTTCGAGACTGCCTTCCATCGTTTGTAATCGCGCGCCGACAACAAAAATCGCAAACGGCAGAGTCAACGTGATGTGTGCAATCGCAACAGTCACCAAACTCAGCTGCATGTGCAGAACCGAAAACCACGACAAGAGTGAAAGAGCCAAAACGAGTTCCGGAAGCATAAGACTGATCGTCGAAAGAATTCGAAGCGGCCAACGCCCTTTGAAGACCCAACGTTCAAGCGCCAGTGAACCAAGGATAGCGAGGACTGTCGAAAGTGCTGCCGATGAAAATGCGATGGTCACACTGCGACCGAGCGCTCCCCACAAAACGGGATCATGCGCTAACTCGTGATACCAGCGAAGGCTGAAGCGGCTTGAACCATCCACTCGCTCTAAAAAAGAACCCGCAACCATCACCACAAGCGGAAGATAAAGCGCAATCAACGCTGCCGGAAGAATGATTCGAATCAGCGCCGGAGCTTGCGGCCGAGTGCGCTCGTTCACTTCGCCTCTTTCTGTTCACGCGAGAAGAAGCGAACGAAAAAGACAAAGAGACCAAGACTCATCATAAGAAGTGCCGATAGCGCAGAACCAAACGGCCAATCGCGTGCTTTCAAGAACTGCTCTGAGATGAGATTCCCGGCAAGCATTGTTTTCGCTCCACCCAAGAGATCCGGGATCAAGAACTCACCCATTGCAGGAATGAAGACGAGAAGACTTCCCGAGATCATCGCAGGCTTCAAGATTGGAAGCAGAACCTTGCGCAT
>Ga0247823_10005544_pt1 | contig 10042 bp, 7 predicted proteins | sample 13C_PalmiticAcid_2_FD_192426 | JGI IMG/M metagenome (GOLD analysis project Ga0247823, IMG submission 192426) | Soil microbial communities from agricultural site in Penn Yan, New York, United States - 13C_PalmiticAcid_Day30 | ecosystem: Environmental > Terrestrial > Soil > Agricultural land...
CCTGCGGTTCCGGAGCAGGGACCGGAACAGGAGCGGGAGCAGGCGTGGCTTCGGGCTCATCTTTGAAGAGCTCGCTGGCCGAGCTCTTCTTCGCGGCCGAGCCGACGGTGGCCGCGGCGGCCACCGGCAGCGTCCGCACCTGCGGAGTCACAACCGGCGGTGGCAGTTCTTCGAAAGGCGCCTTCTCGACCGTGTCCTCCGGTGCGATGAAGTTGCCGATCGCCGCCATCGCCGGGTCCTCGTCGGGCCCGCGCACCTCGGCGCCAGGCGCGAGCGGCAGGTCCTCATCCTGTGCGATCAGCGCATTCGGGTTCGGGATATAAGGGTTCGGTTCTTCCGGAGGCTTCTGGCTCGGCGGGGCACTCGAGCCGAACCGGCCCAGGAAGCCCTTCTTGGGAATCTTCGGATCGGCCGACATCTCGTAGTCGGTCGCGATTGGCTCGCCGACAATCAGTTCATCCGCCTTCGGCAGCACCACCGGTTCCGGCGGTGGCGTCACGTTCGGCGGAACAACGCCGGCCGTGATGATCGGCGTCGGCTGCTGCTGGACCGCCGGACCCGGATAGGCGAACCCATATCCCGACGGCTGCGGATGGACGGGAGCGACGGACTGAGCCTGCGGATAAGCCTGCACCGGGAACACCGCCATCGGCGCGGCGTGCTGCGGCAGCGGACCCGAAGTCCGCGGGCGGGCGGGCCCCTCTTCAAAGTCGAGCCCATCCAGTTGCTTCTGGGCCAGGCCGTCGCCGGGGAAGAACTCCGGATCTTCCGCCGGATCGGTGGAAATCGGCTGCGACGGAGGCGGAGCTGCCTGCATCGGCTGCGGAGCGGCGTATCCGGCGGCCGGAACGTATCCCGCCGGCGGTGCGTAACCCGGCTGCGGAGCATATCCCGGCTGTGGATAGTACATCGGCTGCGGAGCATAGCCCGCCGGCGGAGCCCCGTACTGCGGGGCCGCGACGTATCCAGGCGGAACCGCATACCCCGGCGGCGGGGCATACATCGGCTGCGGCTGCGGCTGTGGAACCGCGGGCGGCGTCTGCATGCCGGGCAGCTGCGGCGCTTCCCGTCCCGACTGCTCATACAGCCGACGCAGTTCGCGGGCGACAGGACTGTCCTGGCCGGCCGCTTGGTCCTGTAGTGCCTGGTACTGCTGTGGAACCTGCGTCTGCGGAGCCCCGGCCGGGTAGTAAAGCGGCTGCGGGACATACACCGGGGCCGCGGCCGGCTGGGCGGCGGCCTGCGGGGCAATCACGACCGGCTGCCGCGGCGGCTGCCGGCGGAGTCCGACGGCCGTGATGGCGGCGTTGGATTTCGAAATGGAAGGAGCCGACTGGGCTCCCTGCTTCGGGGCGCTCAGCGACTGTTCGCCGCTCTCTTTCCCCTTCCGGACCGGAATCAAACCGCCGTAAGCAAGCGGCAGGGCGGCAATCGACAGGCCCGCCGTTGTGATCCCCGTGGTCATCCAGCGAGCAAGTCGATCAATCGCTTGATTCCGAACCGTCATGGCGCCGCTCCTTGGCATGTGGTGGCCGCCCAGCCGTCGGATTGGACCTCTGAGGCAAAGTCCATACGATCGGGCTGCACGGCCTCGCCCGTTTTTATCGTCGGACCGGCATCGATCTGTGACGGCTCTGCCGGCCGGGACGATTATTTTCCCTTGCGAAAACCGGTGTTGACCTTGCCTGCGGCTTTGTCGGCAAGCTCACCGCCACTTACCAGGATTGCCATTTGATGCCGGACGCTCCTCCTTATCCGCCGCCGCCCCCGCCGCCGCGCTCCCGCAAATGGCTCGTCCGGCTCCTGGTGTTCCTGCTGTTGCTGTCGCTGTTCTTCAATTTCGCGCAGTCCGTCGCCTTCCAGGATTACGCCTCCGGCGAAAAGCCGTATGAAAAGTTCCACTCCGGCGAACTGACCGCCCGGGACAAGATCGCCCGCCTCGAAATCAGCGGCGTCATCATGCCCCCGTCGACCGATCGCTGGTTGAAGGCGATCAAAAAAATCTCCGAGGACGACAACGTCAAAGGCGTTGTCCTCATCATCGACAGCCCGGGCGGCCTCGTCGCCGACAGTCACCAGCTCTACCACCGCCTCCAGCAACTGGCGAAAAAGAAGCCGATTGTCGTCTCGATGCAGCGCCTCGCAGCCTCCGGCGGCTACTACGTCGCCATGGGCGCCGGCCCCCAGGCGAAGATCTTCGTCGAACCCACCACCTGGGTCGGCTCGATCGGCGTCATCGTCCCGCGGTACGACGTCTCCGAACTCGCGAAAACCTGGGGCGTGAAATCCGACCCGCTCGTCACCGGCTCCCTCAAAAACACGCTCGATCCCCTCAACCCGATGAAGCCCGAAGAAGAAGTCGTCTGGAAAGCGATCCTCGACGACGCCTTCGGCCGCTTCGTCAACGTCATCGACACCGGCCGCGACAAGCTCGACGCCGCCGCCATCCGCAAGCTCGCGACCGGGCAGATCTACACCGCCCAGCAGGGCCTCGACAACGGCCTCGTCGACGTCATGGGATACGACGACGACGCAACCGAAGACCTCAAGAACCAGCTCGGCCTGAAATCGGTCCGCATCGTCGAGTACCAGTTCCCCTCCAGTCTGTTCGACGTCCTGAGCGCCGACAGCAAGCCGCCGGCCGCAACGGCGCCCGCCACCGTCGACCCCCTCAAACGCCTGTTCGAGGCCAACACGCCCCGCGCGATGTACCTCTTCGGCTGGCGCCCCGGCATGGCCAGCGAATAAGGATCCCGATTTGTTGTGGCACGCGTCTCCCGACCACCCTGTTGTGGCACGCGTCTCCTGACCGTGCCACCTCGCCGATCGCCAGGTCTCCCAACCAGCATTCGGATCAGCACCGAAAATCAACCATGTCCGACCAACTCACCCCCGACGTCGTCCGCCGCGTCGCCCGGCTCAGCCGGCTTAAGCTCGATGACGCCGAGGTCGCCCGCCTGGCGACCGAGCTCTCCCAGGTGCTGCACTATGTCGACCAGCTGAGCGAAGTTGACGTGACCAATGTTGACCCGATGGCCCACGCTATCGAGTTCACGAACGTGTTCCGCGCCGACGAACCACGGCCGTCGCTCCCCCGCGAAGCCGCCGTATCCAACGCCCCCAAGTCCGACGGCAAGTATTTCCTCGTCCCGCCCATTCTTGACGAGAAGTAAAAGGAAACCACGGAAGATGCGGAGTACTGAGTACTCGGTACTCGGCTTTCTCGAGTCGCCGGTCCCTTTTCTCCGCGTACTCCTCCGTCGTTCCATTTGACCGGCAATGTTGAGTCCAATGACGTCTGACCTCGTTACCCAACTCGCCTCCGGCGGCCTCACCTCCGTCGCCCTCACCGAACGCTGCCTGTCCGCCATCGCCGAACGGGATGACCGCATCGGCGCGTTCCTCCACGTCGACCGCGAAGACGCCCTCCGCCAGGCCGCGGCCATCGACGACCGCCGCAAGCAGGGCGAAACCCTCGGCCCGCTCGCCGGCATCCCGATCGCCGTCAAAGACGTCCTCTGCCAGGAGGGTCAGCCGACGACCTGCGCCAGCCGGATGCTCGAAAAGTTTGTCCCGCCGTACGACGCCCACGCCATCACGAAGCTCCGGGATGCCGGCGCCGTCCTGCTTGGGCGGACCAACATGGACGAGTTCGCCATGGGCTCGTCCTGCGAAAACTCCGCCTACAAGGTGACGAAGAACCCCTGGAACACCGACCGCGCCCCCGGAGGTTCCAGCGGCGGTTCCGCCGCGGCCGTCGCCGCCGGCATGACGCCACTCTCCCTCGGCACCGACACCGGCGGCTCGATCCGCCAGCCCGCCTCGTTCTGCGGCATCGTCGGCATGAAGCCCACCTACGGCCGCGTCTCTCGCTACGGCCTTGTCGCCTACGCCAGTTCGCTCGACCAGATCGGCCCCTTCGCGCCCGACGTCTTCGGCGCGGCCGCCCTGCTCGAAGCGATCGCTGGCCACGACAATCGCGATTCCACCTGCGTCAATCGTCCGGCATCAAACCACACCAGGGCGCTCGACCAGCCGCTGTCAGGTCTCCGCGTCGGCGTCGCCAGGGAACACTTCGTGGAAGGCCTCGACCCGGAAGTCGAGAAGGCCGTCCGGACGGCGATCGACGTCTACAAGTCGCTCGGCGCGACGATCGTCGACATCTCGCTCCCCCACTCGAAGTACTGCATCGCCGCCTATTACCTCATCGCCTCCTGCGAAGCCTCCAGCAACCTCGCCCGCTACGACGGCGTCCACTACGGTCACCGGGCAGCCACCTTCGACGGCATGATCGACATGTACGCCGCTTCCCGCGGCGAAGGCTTCGGCCGCGAGGTCAAACGCCGCATCATGCTCGGCACCTTCGCGCTTTCGTCGGGCTACTACGAAGCCTACTACCTGAAGGCGCTCCGCGTTCGTCGCCTCATCCGGCAGGATTTCGACAAGGCCTTCGAGACCTGCGACCTCATCGCCTCCCCCGTCTCGCCGACGCCGGCCTTCCCGCTCGGCGCCCTGACGAAAGACCCCCTCGCGATGTACCTGATGGACATCTACACCATCAGCGCGAACCTCGCCGGCCTCCCCGGCATCTCCATCCCCTGCGGCTTCAGCCAGGGCGGGCTCCCCATCGGCCTGCAGCTCCAGGCCCCGCCCTTCGAAGAAGAACGCCTCCTCCGCGCCGCCCGCATGCACGAACAAGCCACCCACTGGAACCGGCTCGCCCCCGTTTAGCCGGGTCGCTTGCGACCCGCGGCGTACCATCGCGTTCGTTCACACTGTTGTGGCACGGTCTCCCGACCGTGCCACTCCGGCCGACCGCCAGGTCTCCCAATCGGGCAATTGGCCCCGGCCTAAACCAGTCGGTCCTCCGCAGCCCCGCGCCCCAGCGCCACCCGAATCTTTTCGGCCGTCTCCGGCGTCCACAGCTCCGACTTCCCGAAGCCCGGCAGCGCCCCCCTGGCCACCGCTTCGTCCTGCGCGTCCGTTCGGTCGCTGACCAGCATCACCGGCACCTCCGGCGATTGGGCATGCAGCTGTGCGAGCAGCGCGATCCCTGACGAACCATCCGAATCCAGCCGCCGGTTGACCAGTACCAGGTCGTACTGCCCGTCTTTCAGCCGCTCCGCCGCCTCCTCTCCCGAGTCGACGCTCTCCACCCGCGCGGCATGCTCCTGCTGGAACAGACGCTCGATCTGCGGACCGTCGAATCCGCACTGCCCGACGCTCAAAACACGGGAACCAGACATATCACCTTCCCCCGAACGCGGCCGCAATCGGCCGCTGGCGATCACATTTCATTGGATGGACGTTTCCATCCTAAGCCCCGATTGCACCCCGACAAGGACCGCCCACAAACCCGCCGCGGCATCGTTGGCCCGTCGATTGCACCAGCCTCCCTGCGGATCGTCCCAAACAGGTAATTATCCATGCAGGTACTCGTCACAGGCGGAACCGGTGTCGTCGGGAACGGCGTGATCCCCGAGTTGCTGGCCGCGGGACACCACGTCCGGCTCCTGTCCCGCTCGGCATCGAAGCAGTCCTCCGCCTGGCCGGAGACCGTCACCTGCATCAACGGCGACGTCACCGACCCCGACTCGATCAGGGGTGCCGCCGACGACTGTGACGCGGTGATCCATATCACCGGCATCGTCGATGAGCAGCCACCGGAAATCACGTTCGAGAAAGTCAACATCGCCGGAACAGCGAACATCGTGGCCGAGGCCGCCCGCGCCGGTGTCCAGCGGTTGATCTTCGTCTCATCGCTCGGCGCGGACCGCGGCGATTCCCCGTATCACAAATCCAAGCTCGAAGCCGAGAAGATCGTCGCCGGCTTTCCGCGTGAATGGATCATCGTCCGTCCGGGGCACGTCTTCGGCCCCGGTGACGAAATGATCTCGATGGTCCTCAAGATGGTCCGCACCTCGCCGGTCGTGCCGGCGGTCGGCGTCGGGCAGCATCGCTTCCAGCCCATCTGGTACCAGGACTTCGGAAAAGGGCTCGCCGCCTGCGTCGACCACCCGAACCTCGCCGGCCAGACGCTCGACGTCGCCGGCGATGACGTCCTGACCGTCGCCGACCTCCTCCGCAAGCTTTCAAAACTGACCCATCGCCCCGCGGTGCCGATTCCCCTCCCGGCCTTTCTCGTCCGCGGGGCCGTCGCCTTCTACGAACTCGGCAAGCGTCTGCTCGGCTGGAAAACCAGCCTGCCCCTGAACGACTCCAAGCTGACGATGCTCGTGGAAGAAAACGTCATCCCCGACGGCCGTGACAACGCGCTCCGCAAAGTCCTGGGAGTGCACCCCACGCCGCTGGACGAGTCGCTGTTGAAGCTCTGCGAGTCTCTCCCCGAAAACCCGCCCGAAACCGGCGTCGGCCGGCTCGAGCACAAGTCGTTCTGGATCGATCTCGACGACGCCAGCACAGACGCCGCCGGGCTGATGACCCTCTTCAAAGACCGTATCCAGGACATCATGCCAATCGACTTCAGCGCCGAGCCGGACGCCCCCCGCCGCATCGAGCATGGCGAAACGCTGTCAGCCCATCTGCCGGGGCGCGGAAACATCCAGGTCCGCGTCCTGGAATGCGAACCCGACCGCGTCACCTTCGCGACCATCGAAGGTCATCCACTGGCCGGCATGGTCACCTTCACCGCCCGGCAGGAGGCCGGCAGGCTGCGATTCTCGATCGACACCCACACCCGCCCCGCCAACACGCTCGACTGGCTCGCCATCCATCTCGCCGGCCGCTGGTTCCAGGACCTGACCTGGAAGCACGTCGTCGAAAAGACCGCCCGGCTCAGCGGCGCCACCTTCGACGGCGGCGTGCAGCACCGCGCGGAGACGCTCGACGACGAAGCCGCGAAGGACGTCGAAGCCCGCGCCAACGAACTCATCCACCGCCGCAAACGCGAGAACGTGGAACAGCACGTCGCCGCGAACAGGTCCTGAGCCCAGCCTCTCACGTCTGGTCACCTCTTCTTCATCACCCACCATGTCGCTCCCGCCACCACCAGCAGCGAGTCGACCACGAGAATGGCCATGATCCACGACGAATTGCCGTCGCGAGTGCCCGGCCTCGAATCCTCCGCCGGAGCGCTCGGACTCACAGCCAGGTAGTCCCCGGCCGATCTCAGTGACTGATCGATTCGCTTGGCTTCGTCGTCCTCGAAGGGAGGCGAACCTCGGAGTTCGCGAACCGCGAACAACATCTCCCGCCGGGCCAGCGCCGTCCGCCGGCTGCGCCCGCTCGATCCGGAGACCGGGGACTCCTTGAGAGCCCGCTCCAGATCCTGTTCCGTCTGCTCGAGCCACGTCGCAGTCTCCGAACTCGCAGCCCCCGCGCCTTTCCGCATCTCCCGCCAGACGCTTTCCAGCCGGTACAGACGCACGGAGTCGCTGTCGCGCCAGTCCAGCCGCGAAGCAAAGAACCCGATGACCGCGGTGCCCGCCAGCACGGTGACCAGTAGCCGCCCCCGCCGCCCCAGCCAGTGCAGCACGGAACGAACGAGCCGACTGGCCAGTTCCACCAGGCGATCGATCAGCGAGCCGCCGATTCCCGCCAGCCGTGAAAGGCCCCGGGCGCCGGCCGAATCCGATCCGCTAGTTCCACCCTGGAGTCGCCTCGCGGCCGCCGTTTCCAGCAGCTTCGCCGCCGTGGCTGCGGGAGATTCCGAGCGCCCAGAGAACATCCCGTGGATTTCCGCCGCGGAAAGCCATTCCTCGCTACCGTCCAGCCGGACCTGATCCGCGTCCTGCAGCCGGCGGTTGAGAACAATCGCCTCCAGTTCCTCGGTCACCAGCGGACCGCGGATGCGACCATTCGACTTCCAGTACCACAGGGCGCTCATAAGGCGCCTGTCGCCTGCGGACGCCCGTGGCTTCTAGTACAGCAGTTCCGTTTCATTTCCGTCGATGCTGGCCGCGGCCTTGTACGTAATCAGGTCGATCGTGTCCGCGAGAAAGCGAACGCCGCCGTCCCCCATCAGGACCTGCGTTCCCCCCGGATGTTCACTCCCCAGGGAAATGTCGTTGAATCCCGAGCCGTTGTTGAAAAACGTCTGGCCGATCGACGTGTAAACGTTTTTGCAACCGCTGATCGGATCGCCGTTCACGCCGCGGACCCACGTCCGGTAGCACGCCGCCTCCGCCCACGAGATCTCTCCGACGACAAACGTATTCGAGGAGCCGTCCGTGATATCCGCATGCTTCTTGTTGGACTGGGCGCTCAGGAGTCCCTGATCGCCGAACGGCCCGAAGCCGGAAATCAGTCGGTACTCACCGCCGCTCGGCTTCTCACCGCGCGGTCCCATGATTCCGTAGTAGTGCGTCGTCCACGCATGCTGCCCGTCGACGTTGTCCAGCGACGTCTGCGAACGCTCGATCTTTCCTGACGGACACAGGTATTCGTTGACCCGCGAGAGGCCGTGCGGGTTGTTCTTGTTGTTCGTCGACTGCGCCCAGTACTGCCCTTCGTCGAAATTGAACTGCGCATACAGGTTCCCCTGGTCGAGCTGCGGCAGGATGAACACATGCCAGCTCAGCTCATTCGAGAACAGGGCCCCCGGCGGATAGATGCGATGCGCATCGTGGTAGTTGTGCAGCGCCAGGCCGATCTGCTTCAGGTGATTGGAGCACTGCGTCCGGCGGGCCGCTTCCCGCGAGTCTGCCACGGCCGGAAGGATCAACGCCAGCAGGATGCCGATCACACCGATCGAAACCAGCAGTTCGAGCAGGCTGAACCCCTGCCGCGCCGATGCGACGGTTTTCGAACGACCGGAATCAACGTTCATCTCAAGCCCCGCTGACGAATCACGTTCCTGAATAGCACGGCGAGTTTAGTGCGGCTGGATCGACGGCGGTAGGAGTACAAAGCTGCACAAGGGTAGTTCCTCACATGAGTTCAGGTCGCTGCGACGGCTCGCTCCGCACGCTGTCCGGTCCCGCACATCCGTCACAACCGGCCTGAGCCGGTCAATAGGCAGGCCCCGCTCCCCTGCCGAACGGAATCCGTCGCCTGGGAACCATCCCCGCCCTCGCGACACGTTCGGGCGAATGCACGCCTGCTGAACGGCAGTTGACTCGCAACCCCGTCACCCGTTCTCCTTTGTCGCGGGCTGACCTGACTGCACGGGAGTTGTTCGAACATGAGCGCCGCTGACGACGCACAACGCTATTTCGACCAGGCCGCGGAAGTGATGGGGCTGTCGGCCAACATGCGGAAGCTCCTCTCCACCCCGCTCCGCGAAGTCCGCGTGCAGGTGGCGATCGAAATGGACGACGGACAGGTCCAGACCTACATCGGCTACCGCGTCCAGCACGACAAGGCCCGCGGCCCCATGAAGGGAGGACTCCGCTTCCACCCGGAAGTCGACTCCGGCGAAGTGCTGTCGCTGGCCAGCCTGATGACCTGGAAGACGGCCGTCGTGAATCTCCCCTACGGCGGAGCCAAAGGCGGCATCGCCATCGACCCCAAGAAGCTCAGCCAGGGAGAGCTCGAACGCATCACCCGCAAGTTCGTCGACGAGATCCACGACGTCATCGGCCCCGACAAGGACATCCCCGCTCCCGACATGGGAACGAATGCCCAGGTCATGGCCTGGATCATGAACCAGTACGAGAAGTACCACGGCTTCAGCCCCGCCTGCGTAACGGGGAAGCCCGTCGATCTGCACGGCGCCGAAGGCCGTGAGGAAGCGACCGGCCGCGGCGTCGGCATCATTGCCCGCTGCCTCGCGGAGAAGCTGAAGAAGCCGATCTCCGGCTCGACCGTCGCCCTCCAGGGATTCGGCAACGTCGGCAGCTTCTGCGGCAAGTTCCTCCACGACATGGGGGCCAAAGTCGTCGCCATCTCCGACGCTTTCGGCGGCGTCTACAACAAGGACGGACTCGAGGTCCAGAAGCTGCAGGCCTATGCCACGGCCAACGGCAAGGTGACCGGCTTCCCCGAATCCGAATCGATCTCGAACGCCGAACTGCTCGCGGCCGACGTCGACATCCTGATTCCGGCTGCCCTCGGCGGCGTGCTCCACAAGGGGAACGCAGGT
>Ga0247823_10005545_pt1 | contig 10038 bp, 7 predicted proteins | sample 13C_PalmiticAcid_2_FD_192426 | JGI IMG/M metagenome (GOLD analysis project Ga0247823, IMG submission 192426) | Soil microbial communities from agricultural site in Penn Yan, New York, United States - 13C_PalmiticAcid_Day30 | ecosystem: Environmental > Terrestrial > Soil > Agricultural land...
CCCGCGAGGTGATGAACGGCGACTTCCGCCGCGACCCGCGCAACCACGCGATGTTCATGCGCATCCTGCAGGCGCCCGAAGGCCACACGCACGCCTTCCGCCTGATGAACCAGACGAGCGTGCTGGGACGCTACCTGTGGGTGTTCCGGCGCATCGTGGGCCAGATGCAGCACGACCTGTTCCACGTCTACACGGTGGACCAGCACATCCTGATGGTGCTGCGCAACGTGCGCCGCTTCTTCATCCCGGAACACACGCACGAGTACCCGTTCTGCTCGCAACTGGCCGCCTCGTTCGACAAGCCGTGGCTGCTCTACATCGCCGCCCTCTTCCACGACGTGGCCAAGGGCCGCGGCGGCGACCACTCCGAACTCGGGGCGGTGGAGGTGCGGCGCTTCTGCCGCGACCACCGCATCGACAAGGAGGACACCGCCCTCGTCGAGTTCCTGGTGTCGGGCCACCTGACCATGTCCCGCATCGCGCAGAAGGAAGACCTGAGCGACCCCGAGGTGATCCAGAACTTCGCCCGCCTGCTCGGCAGCGAACGGCGCCTGACCGCGCTGTACCTGCTGACGGTGGCCGACATCCGCGGCACGAGCCCGAAGGTGTGGAACGCGTGGAAGGGCAAGCTGCTCGAGGACCTGTACCGGCTGACGCTGCGGGCGCTGGGTGGCGCGAAGCCCAACCTCGACGCCGACATCGAGAGCCGCAAGCAGGACGCCCGCCACACGCTGAACCTGTACTCGATGCTGCCCGGCACCGAGACGCCGCTCTGGAAAACGCTCGAGCTCAGCTATTTCGCGCGGCACGATGCCGGCGAGATCGCGTGGCACGCCCGCTCGCTGTTCCGCCACGTGGACACCCCCGAGCCGGTGGTGCGCGCGCGCCTGTCGTCAGTGGGCGAAGGCCTGCAGGTGCTGGTGTATTCGCCGGACCGCCCCGACCTGTTCGCCCGCATCTGCGGCTACTTCGACGGCGCCGGCTTCAACATTCTCGAAGCCAAGGTGCACACCACCCGCGCCGGCTACGCGCTCGACACCTTCCAGGTCATCAGCCCCCAGATCGACCAGCACTACCGCGACCTGATCTCGCTCGTCGAGACCCAGGCCACGCTGGCCCTGAAGGACGACGGCCCGCTGCCGCAGCCCAACCGCGGCCGGCTCTCGCGCCGCGTGAAGTCGTTCCCGGTGACGCCGCGGGTCACGCTGCGCCCGGACGAACGCGGCCAGCGCTGGATCCTGGGCGTGTCCACCAGCGACCGCTCGGGCCTGCTGTTCGCCATCGCCCGCGTGCTGGCCCGGCACAACATCAACCTGCAGCTCGCGAAGATCATCACCCTCGGCGAGCGCGTGGAAGACATCTTCCTGATCGACGGCCCGGCGCTGCAGCAGAACCGGGCGCAGATCGAGATCGAGACGGAACTGCTCGACGCGATCAGCGCCTGAGACTCAGGAGCCGCCGGCGGGCGCGAGGTGTTCGCCGAGGAACGCCTCCATCACCTTGAAGAACTCGAGGCGGTGGGTGTAGCGGCTGAGGTGGTGGTCCCCCTGGTCGAGCGCGAGGTAGCGGTAGCGCTTGCCCGCGCTCTTGAGCGCCGAGGCCATCGTTTCGCTCTGGTCCACCGGCACCACGCGGTCGGCCGTGCCGTGCGCCAGCAGCACCGGCACGCGGATGCGCTCGGCCTGGCGGGCCGGCGACGTGGCACGCAGCCGCTCGCGGTCGCCCCACGCACGGCCCAGCATGTGCTCGGCAGTTTCCCGGCCCAGCACGTAGTCGGACCAGTGCTGCATCAGGTCGGGCAGGTCGGACACGCCCGCGAAGCTGATCGCGCAGCGGTAGAGTTCCGGCGTCTTCACCGCGCCCATCAGCGCCGCGTACCCGCCGTAGCTGCCACCCACGATGCACACGCGCCGGGCGTCGGCCACCTTCTGGGCCACGGCCCATTGCACGGCATCGGTCAGGTCGTCCTGCATCTCGAGGCCCCAGCGGCGCAGGCCGGCGTTCTTGAAGTCGATGCCGTAGCCGTCCGAGCCGCGGAAGTTCACCTGCAGCACGGCGTAGCCGCGGCTCGCGAGGAACTCGGTCCAGACGTCGAACCCGTCGTCGTCGCGGCTGTGCGGGCCGCCGTGCGGCAGCAGCACCATCGGGAGTGCCGCGCCGCCGTCGCCCGTGCGGCGGCCGGGCGGCAAGGACAGGAACGCATTGAGCGGCAGGCCGTCGCGGGCCTTGATCGTGGTCACATGTTTGCCCGAGAGGCGGGCCGGATCGAGCTCGGGGTACTGCGAGCCGATCTCGACCAGGTCGCCGGTGCGGCGGTCACCAAGGTAGAACAGGCCGGGCTTGCCGTTGCCGTCGGAGTGCACGAGGTAGCGCTGTTCGTCCTGGCTGATGTCGACCAGGCTGTTGTCGCGCTCGGGCAGCGCCAGGTCGATGGCGCGCGCCTGCGGGCGCCAGGTGGTGTCCCACAGTTCCGAGCGCGATTCGCCGTCGGCCGTGTCGCCACCGTCCGCACCGTTCACGGCCGAACGCAGTCCCAGCACTTCGCCGGTGCGGGGCGAGCGCAGCAGTTCCCCTTCGACGTCGCGCGTGGGGTGAGACAGGCGCAGCGTGCGCGGCAGCGCCGGGTCGTCGAGGCGCACCGAGAACACGGCCCACCGTCCTTCGTGGCGGGCCCGCACGTACAACTCGTTCGGGTCGAGCCCGAAGCCCATCGGCGAGACGGTGCCCGTGCCGCCCTCGGCCGCGCTCCACAAGGTTCGCCAGTTCTTTCCGTCGGCGTCGCTGGCCAGCACCTCGGTGCCCTGGCCCTTCTCGCGCACCCCGACCCGCACGCGGTGCTGCGCGTCGGTCACCCAGTGGTACACGTCGCGTTCGGGGGCACGCACCATGCGGCGTTCGCCGGTTTCCACGTTGACCTTGTAGACCGCGGGCAGCACGCGGTCGGCCTCGCTCAGCGCGAGCAGGATGTGCTTGCCGTCGCCGGGCATCCAGTCGACCACGGTGTCCTGGATCTGCTGCGACCGGACGTACCCGGTGGCGGAGCCGGGTGACGGCGCGTTCCGCACGAGGTTCACGAGCCCGGAGCCGTCGGCCTTCACCGACAGCAGGCGCGTCTCGCTGGTGGCGACGAAGTCGCGGCGCGACGGGAAGATCACCGAGACCACGAGGCGCTCGTCGTTCACCCAGCGCACCCAGCGGATGCGGAACTCCTTGTTGTCGGTGGACAGCACGCCGCGCAGCTTGCCGCCGGTCACCGGCTGGGTCACCAGCAGCGTGGTGTCGTCGCGGTTCATCAGCGCGGCGAAGGTGGTGCCGTCCGGAGACAGCGCAACGCGCGAAAGCAGTGGCAGGCGGGCGAAGGCCTCGACCGGCGGCGGCGCGAGAGGCGCGGAGGCAGACGCCGACACCGCGGCGGGCTCCGCCGCCAGGACCGATGCGGTGGCGCCCATGGCCATCACCGCCCACACGAGCGCACGCGCGCCCGCTCCCTTGAACCCCTGGTTCACCCCCATCGAGACCCCTCCCCGGCTTCGGCCGATTTATGAGGTCAGGAGTATCGCCAAGGAAACGAAAGTTCAGCCGACCGCAGCCGGGAAAATGCCACGGTCCTCACCAAAGTGATCCCGACGGAAGTCGGGACCCACCGCCACTCATGCGAGCCGGGGGACAGTGGGCCCCGGCGTTCGCCGGGGTGACACGCTCGTTGGACGAGCGTGGGTTCTCAACCCATGTGCAGGCCGCCGTTCACGGAGAAGTCGGCCCCGGTCGCAAACCCCGACTCATCCGATGCCACCCACGCCACGATGGACGCGATGTCCTCCGGCGTGCCGAGGCGCTTGACCGGGATGCCGGCCACGATCTTGTCGAGCACGTCCTGGCGGATGGACTTCACCATGTCGGTGGCGATGTAGCCCGGGCTCACGGTGTTGACCGTGACGCCCTTGTTCGCCACTTCCTGCGCGAGGGCCATCGTGAAGCCGTGCATGCCGGCCTTCGCGGCCGAGTAGTTCGTCTGCCCGAACTGGCCCTTCTCGCCGTTGACCGAGCTGATGTTGACGATGCGGCCCCAGCCGCGCTCGAGCATGTCCTCGATGACCTGCTTCGTCACGTTGAACAGGCTGGTGAGGTTCGTCTCGATGACGGCGTCCCAGTCGGCACGGCTCATCTTGCGGAACATGCCGTCGCGCGTGATGCCGGCGTTGTTGACCAGCACGTCGATGGGGCCGTGTTCGCCCTTGGCCTTCTGGAAGGCGGCCACCGTGGAGTCCCAGTCGCCCACGTTGCCCACCGAGGCGTGGAACGTGTAGCCCTGGGCCTTCTGTTCGTCGAGCCACTTGTTGAAATCGCGGCTGGGTCCGCAGCCGGCGATCACCTTGAAACCGTCCTTGTGCAGGCGCTGGCACATCGAGGTTCCGATGCCACCCATGCCACCCGTGACGTATGCAACTTTCTGGGTCATTTACCTCTCCTTGAAATCGATGAATGGGGGTTTGGCCCGGACGCCTGTTGGTAAACAGGCACCCCGAGCGTCCCCCTCTGGCGCACACCGGTCAATCGGGTTCCCCCTGGGGTCACCGGCAACCGTTGCGGCTGGACACCGCCCTTGCGGACATCCCGGCCCACCGCACACCGTGACGGTGCGCGGGGAGGTCCGGCGGTGCGTGAAGACGGGTCAGCGCTCGACCGTCAGTGCAACGCCCATGCCACCCCCGATGCACAGGCTCGCGATGCCCTTCTTGGCATCGCGGCGCTGCATCTCGTGAAGCAGCGTGACGAGGATGCGGCAGCCCGACGCACCGATCGGGTGACCGATGGCGATGGCACCGCCGTTGACGTTGACCTTGCTGGTGTCCCAGCCCATCTCGTTGTTGACGGCGCAGGCCTGGGCCGCGAAGGCTTCGTTGATCTCGAGCAGGTCGAGGTCGGAGGCCTTCCAGCCGGCGCGCTGCAGCGCCTTCTGCGAGGCGGGCACCGGGCCCATGCCCATGATGGACGGGTCGAGGGCCACGGTGGCGTAGCTGCGGATGCGCGCGAGCGGGGTCAGGCCCAGCTGGTCGGCCTTCTTCGCGGTCATGACGACCACGCCGGCGGCGCCGTCGTTCAGGCCCGATGCATTGCCGGCGGTGACCCCACCCGCCTTGTCGAAGGCCGGGCGCAGGCCGGCGAGCGCCTCGGCCGTGCTCTTGCGGTTGATGAACTCGTCGGCGGCGAACACCACGGGGTCGCCCTTCTTCTGCGGGATCGTGAACGGCACGATCTCGTCCTTGAACTTCCCGGCGTCCTGCGCGGCCACGGCCTTCTGCTGCGACGCGAGCGCGAAGGCGTCCTGCGCCTCGCGGCTGATGGAATGCTTCTTCGCCACGTTCTCGGCGGTGATGCCCATGTGGTACTGGTTGTAGACGTCCCACAGGCCGTCGGTGATCATCGTGTCGACGAGCTTCCAGTCGCCCATGCGCTGGCCTTCGCGCGAGTTGGGCAGCACGTGGGGTGCCAGGCTCATGCTTTCCTGGCCGCCGGCGATGATGATTTCGGAGTCACCGTCGCGGATGGCCTGGGCGGCCAGCATCACGGCCTTCAGGCCCGAGCCGCACACGGCGTTGATGGTGAGCGCCGGCACGCCCTGCGGCAGGCCGCTCTTGATGACGGTCTGGCGGGCGGGGTTCTGGCCCGAGCCGGCGGTGAGCACCTGGCCCAGGATCACTTCGTTGATCTGGTCGCCGGTGAGCTTCGCGCGGCGCAGCAGGTCGACCACGACGGCGGCGCCCAATTCCGGTGCAGGGGTCTTGGCGAGGGTGCCACCGAACTTGCCCACGGCGGTGCGGGCGGCGGCGACGATGACGATGTCGGTCATGGGGAGGTCTCCGGAAAGGGGGAAGTGGATGAAGGCAATGTCTGCTTCGAGGATCGGCTCGTCAAGGTGTCAGGCTTTCTGCTTGACATAGCGGCCGGGAGCCGCCTCGATCGGCGGGTACTGCTTGGAACCGGGGCGTTTCGGGGCGGCCACCAGCGGGCCGGCGTTGCGGGCGAGCCAGGCCGACCAGTCCGGCCACCAGCTGCCGGGATGTTCCGTCGCTTTGTCCAGCCACGTCTGTGCGGTAGCCGGTGCCTTGCCCGTGCCGCTGCCGATCCAGTGGCTGCGCTTCTTCGCGGCCGGCGGGTTGATCACCCCTGCGATGTGGCCCGAGGCCCCCAGCACGAAACGGGTGCGCCCCTTGTTGCCGCTCAACGCGGCGAGGTTGCGGTACGCGGCGTCCCACGGGACGATGTGGTCCTCGCGCGAGCCGTACACGTAGACGGGCAGGTCGAGCTCGCCGAAGTCGACCGCCTCGCCGCACACCACGGCCGTGCCCGGCTTCACGAGGTTGTTCTCGTGGTACGTGTGGCGCAGGTACCAGCAGTACATGGGACCCGGGAGGTTGGTGCTGTCGCTGTTCCAGTACAGCAGGTCGAAGGCGGGCGGGGTCTCGCCCTTCAGGTAGTTGCCCACCACGTAGTTCCAGACCAGGTCGTTCGGACGCAGCGAGCTGAACGTGCTGGCGAGTTCCTGGCCCTTCAGCAGGCCGCCCTTCGTGGGGCTGTCCGGGCCGATGGTGAGCTCGCGCATCTTCACCATCGCCTCGTCCACGAACAGGTCGAGGACGCCGGTGTTCTCGAAATCGAGGAAGGTGGTCAGCAGCGTCATGCTTTCGGCGGGCTGGAGGCCACGACGGGCCAGCACCGACAGCGCAGTGGCAAGAATGGTGCCACCGACGCAGAAGCCGAGCGTGTTGATGGTTTCGGCGCCGGTGATCTCCTGCACCAGCTCGATCGCCCGGATGGCGCCCGTCTCGATGTAGTCGTCCCAGGTCATGTGGACCATGCTGGCGTCGGCGTTGCGCCAGCTGACCACGAACACGCGGTGCCCCTCGGCCACCGCGTAGCGGATCAGCGAGTTCGACGGCTGCAGGTCGAGGATGTAGTACTTGTTGATGCACGGCGGCACCATCAGCAACGGACGGGCGTGCACCTTCGCCGTCAGCGGCTTGTACTCGAGCAGCTGGAACAGCTCGTTCTCGAACACCACGTCGCCCTCGGTGGTGGCGACGTTGCGGCCCACCTCGAAGAGGCTCTCGTCCGTTTGGGACATGTGGCCCTGGCGCAGGTCGTTGACGAGGTGCGCCAGACCCTCCTTCAGGCTTTCGCCCTGCGTGGTCACGGCCCTGCGCAGCGCCTCGGGGTTCGTCGCGAGGTAGTTGGCGGGCGAGGCGGCAGCGACCCACTGCTGCACGGCGAAACGCAGCCGCTGGCGGGGCTTGTCGTCGCCCTGGACGGCGTCGGCGAGCTTCTGCAGCGTGCGCGCGTTCAGCAGGTACAGCTGCGCGGCGAACGATGCCGTGGGGTCGGCCTGCCATTCGGCCGCGGCGAAACGCCGGTCGGCGATGGCAGGTGCCTCGGGTTTCGGTGAACCGAAGTTCATCGAGCGGTTCCACAACTCGGACGCCTGGCGGAGGTAGTCGGACTGGAGTTCGGTCAGCGCGGGCAATGGCACACTCAGGCCCGAGACGGACTTCAGCATGTCGGTGGCCGTGGATCCGAAGGCCTCGAAGGCTTCGGTGATGCGGGGATCAGGGACAGCGCGGTTCTTCACAGGTCTCCTTCGTGCACACGGATGACGGACGCTCGACTCGACCCATTCTCGCCCTAAAAACGCATCACCGGAATCCCATGCACGTCATCACGATCGCCTGGTTGTTTGTCACTGTGATGATGGCCCTCGCGGAAGCCACGAGCCCGCAGGGCACCGTGCTCGGCGCCCTGTTCACGTTCCTGCTGTACGGCGCGCTGCCGCTGTCGATCGTGCTGTACCTGATGGGCACGCCGGCCCGGCGGCGCGCGCGCAAGGCGGCCGAAGCCGCAGCCGACGCAGCGGCGTCAGCGGTCGATCCAGGCGGCCGCGGCCATGCGGCCGGTGACGCCGTCGCGGCGGAACGAAAAGAACCGTGAGGCGTCCTCGACGGTGCACCAGGTCCCGCCGCTGATCGCGGTGGCACCGGCGGCGGCGAGCCGCCCGCGCGCGAGGCGCGGCAGGTCGGCCAGCCACTTGCCCGGACGCAGCGGCGCGAAACATGCCGCCACGGCGGTGTCGCCCGCGGCGCCGAAGGCCTCGAGCACGTCAGGGCCCACCTCGAAGCGGCGCGGGCCGATGCACGCGCCCAGCCACACCGACACCTCGTCGGGTCCGCACACGGCCGCGGCGCACACCTCGCGCAGCGTGGCCTCGAGCACGCCGCCGCACAGGCCCCGCCAGCCCGCATGGGCCGCGCCCACCGCACGCCCTTCGGGAGCGGCGAAGAGCACCGGCAGGCAGTCGGCCACCAGCACCGTGCAGGCGAGGCCGGGTTCGGAGGTCACGCTCGCGTCGGCCTCTTCCACCGTGGCGTTGGAGGCGGCGTGCGACGCGGTGAGGCGCAGCACGCGGGTGCCGTGCACCTGTTTCAGGAACACGGGGGCGGCGCCCCCGGTGGCGGCACGGAAGATGGCGCGGTTGCGCGCGACGACCGTGGGGTCGTCGCCCACGGCCGTGCCCAGGTTGAGCCGGTCGAACGGGGCCGTGCTCTGCCCGCCGGCGCGGGTGCTCATCAGGCCCTTGGCGCCCGGGGCCGTCCAGTCGGGCTGCAGCCAGTCGGGGTTCATGCCTGCGCGTCCGGGCACGCGGACGGCTGGGCCTTCGCGAAGGCGTCGAGGGTCATGCAGTGGTCGGCGATGCGTTTCACGGTGGGCACGTGGTCGAGCCGGCAGTCCATCCGGCGGGCGTTGAAGATCTGGGGCACGAGCACGATGTCGGCCAGCGTGGGCTCGTCACCGTGGCAGCAGCGCCCGGTGGCCGGGCTGCCCGCCAGCTGCGCCTCGACCGCGGCCAGGCCGTCCTCCACCCAGTGGCGGTACCAGGCGTTCTTGGCCTCGTCGTCGACCCCGAGGGTCTTGACGAGGTACCGCAGCACGCGCAGGTTGTTGAGCGGGTGGATCTCGCAGGCGACGTCGAGCGCGAGCCCCCGCACCCGCGCCCGTCCCGCCGGGTCGGCCGGCAGCAGGGGCGGCTCGGGGTGCGTCTCGTCGAGGTACTCGACGATGGCGAGCGACTGGGCGACCGTCAGGTCGCCATCCCGCAGCAGCGGGATCAGGTGCGCGGGGTTCAGGTCGGCGAACGGCGCCTGCAGCTGTTCGTTCTTCAGCAGGTGCACCGGGAGGTAGTCGTACGCGAGCCCCTTGAGCTCGAGTGCGATGCGCACCCGGAACGATGCCGACGAACGGAAGTAGCTGTAGAGCTGCACGCCGCCGTCCGCGGGATCAGCGTTCGACGAGCTGCACGCGCAGGCTGCCGACGCCGTCGATGCGCGCGGCCAGCACGTCGCCCGGCACGACCTTGGCGACCCCTTCGGGCGTGCCCGTGAAGATCAGGTCGCCCGGCGCCAGGTCCCAGGCCTGCGACACCTTCGCGATGATCTCGGGCACGCTCCAGATGAGCTTGCCGATCACGCTGTGCTGGCGCTTGGCGTTGTTGACGTCGAGCGCGATGGTGGTGGCCGCGCTCAGGTAGCACTCGGACGCCGCGCGGATCGGGCTGATGGGTGCGGACTCGTCGAAGCCCTTGCCCGTGCACCAGGGACGGCCCAGCTTCTTGGCCTCGCCCTGCAGGTCGCGGCGGGTCATGTCGAGGCCCACGGCGTAACCCCAGACGTGGTCGAGGGCCTGCTCGGGGGCGATGTCGCGGCCGCCCTTGCCGATGGCCACGACCAGCTCCACCTCGTGGTGCAGGTCCTTCGTGAGGCCCGGGTAGTGCATGGTGCCGGTCTCGCCCTCGCGCACGGGCAGCACGGCGTCGGCCGGCTTCATGAAGAAGAAGGGCTCTTCGCGGCCGGTGCCGCCCATCTCGATCTGGTGGTCGACGTAGTTGCGGCCCACGCAGTAGATGCGGCGGACCGGGAACGTGGCTTGGGGGTCGGTGCCCGCGACCGGAACGGTGGCGAGGGGGGGCGGGGTCAGCACATGGCTCATGGG
>Ga0247823_10005546_pt1 | contig 10038 bp, 10 predicted proteins | sample 13C_PalmiticAcid_2_FD_192426 | JGI IMG/M metagenome (GOLD analysis project Ga0247823, IMG submission 192426) | Soil microbial communities from agricultural site in Penn Yan, New York, United States - 13C_PalmiticAcid_Day30 | ecosystem: Environmental > Terrestrial > Soil > Agricultural land...
TCCCTGACCCACTGAAATTCGTCTTAGAGACATGAAAGCCAAGCGCCGACCTGTGAAGGCGAAGGAAGTCGAGCCCTTCCAACCCATCGACGTTATCATGCCGCCCCATAAGGAAGGCGGGAACGTGGAAACAGATTTGCCTCCCCTCGACGAGGCGGAGGAGGGACTAGTCCCCCGGCGACCCGAGCATGTCGTGATCCCAGACCCAGACCCTCCCCGCGACTAGGCGCTATTTGGCCAGATTGGGGTTTGCCGTCAAGTATGCGTCGGCCGTGTCTTTGGTCACGATCTCGGTGGGAAGGACGATCTTCTTGGAATCGGGCTTCTCCCCGCCGATCAACTTCATCGCGAGCTCGACGCCGGCTGCCCCCGGGGTCGGGTACTTGAACGTGGCGTCCAACTTCCCAGCCTTGATCAAGTCCACGACCTCTTGTTGGCAAGCGTCGATCCCCACGAAGACTGGAGCCGTGCCTCCCGACGGATTGGCGGCATCCCATGCGAGCCGCGCGCCGATCGCCATTTCGTCGTTGTGTGCGTAGACGCAGTCGATCTTCTCCCCCTTCTGGAGGAACGTCTCCATGTAGGATCGCGCCTTCTGTCGTTGGTAGCCGCAGTCGTCGCCTTCGATCACCTTGATTCCGGGGTTCTTCGCCATGACTTCCATGAAGCCGCTGCGCCGGTCCTTGGTGGGGGTCGCCTGGGCGATGCCCTGAATCATCAGGACCGTGCCCTTGCCGTTCAGTCGCTTGGCGACGTACTCGCCCGCCTGACGTCCGATGTCGACGTTGTCGCCGCCGATCAGAGCCGTGAATTTTTCGCTGTCGATAGCGCGATCCAAAAGGATCACATGGACGCCCGCGTCGAACGCCTTCTCGATCGAAGACTGGACCGAGGTCTCGGTCGGCGATATGAGGAGCACCTTGGGGTTCCGAACGAGGAAGGTGTCCACAATGTTGTTCTGCTTGGCGGCGTCCCCGCCCGCGTCCTGCATGTCGAAGTCGATGTGGTCTTTGTGCTTATCCGCTGCCGCCTTGGTCTCCGCGTCGAAAACCTTGCGCCAAGGGTCCTGCGAGTTCGCCTGAGAAAAGACCACCAACGGCTTTTCCCCGCCCGGCGCCGCTCCGCCTGTCGTCCCGGCGGTGTCGCCGCCCTTTGAGCAACCAACCATCAAGAGGGCTGCCAACAGCCCGATGCCAAACTTCATCGTTTCATCTCCTGCCGATGTTCTGCAAATACACCGCAATCAGTATGATCAGTCCCTTCCATCCCATGCCAACGTAGGTGTTCACTCCCTTGAGTATCAGGAGCACGTTCAGGCAAACGATGAACAGGGCGCCCACAAACGTTCCCAGCACACCGCCCGTCCCTCCGAGCAGAGAAATGCCGCCCACTACAACCGCCGAAATGGCATCGAGTTCATAGGCGGTGCCGGCGCTAGGATCGCCGTTGGTGTTGCGGGCGGTGAATACGAGCGCAGCTAGTGCGACGCAGAGTCCGTTGGCGGCATACGCCCCAACCCGAATCCAAGTCAACTTCAATCCCGCATAACGCGCCGCCTCTTCGTTGCCCCCGAGCGCGTACACATTGCGGCCGAAAACCGTCCCCCAAAGCACGACCGCTGCCACTGCGGTCACGACGAGCATGATCCAGGCGCTGACCGGAATGCCGAAGATCGGCTTGACCAAGAAGTCCAATTTGCTTCCCAAGCCGCTTACCGTGCCGTTGTTCGTGTACACGTACGCCAACCCGCGCAGGCTCACCATGGCCGCGAGCGTCACGATGAACGGCTGGAGCCGCGTTACGCTCACGATGTAGCCTAGGAGCGCCCCGATGAACGTTCCGATGAACAGCGCGTAAAGGATTGTCGGCGCGATCCCAGTACCACTGACCAGCCACGTCGCCACAATGCAGTTCAGGAGCCCGAGCAAAGATCCGACGCTCAAGTCGATTCCGCCCGTCAGAATCACAAAGGTCATCCCGACCGCCATGATTCCCGGCACCGCGAGCTGGTTCAGGATGTTTGCGAGGTTCGTCGGCTTGTAAAACGTTCCCGGAGCCAGAACAAAGGCAAGGAAGAGGAGCAGTCCGAGGCCGATCAGGCCCTGGTACCGCTGAAGCCAGACGACCCAAATATTGCGATAGCTTGCAGCGGAAACGGCCATGGAGTTTGAGTAAAGTTCGGGGTGGGTTGGAAAAGTCCTACCTTGGAGGATTGGATTTGAAGCGAAGCATCTGGATTCTAGTTGGCTTGTTCACGTCGGCGGCTCACGCCCAGACTGTGGACGTTTCGAGTTTGCTCGATCAAATGACGGAATTGACCTGGCTCGCGAAGCGCCCGAATCCCAGTTTTACCGCCGCGCAGGCCAGCAGCTACGATCGGAACTCCAAGGACCCCTCCAACCAGGAATCCTGGTACGCCAACGGCGACGCCGGCAAGTTCATCCGCGTGGAGCAAATCGGGCAGCGGCGCGAGTACGTGATGGCGGACGTCAAGGGGCCCGGCGCGGTCGTGCGAATCTGGTCGGCTAACCCCATGGGCACGATTCGCTTCTACTTCGATGGCGAATCTAAACCCCGCTTCGAGCAGAAGATGGCGGATTTCCTTCTGGGGAACGTCGCCCCGTTCGTCGACCCGATAGCCTATGGTTGCGCGCAGGGCGCGAACATCTACTTCCCGTTTCCCTACTCGCGTTCTCTGAAGGTCACCGTCGAGAACAGCAAGCCGGAGCACCCTAACGTCTACTATCACATCGGATTCCGCACCTATCCCGCAGGCACCAGGGTCGCGACCTTTGATCCAGCAAACCTCCCGACAGAGAAGATCGCCGCGGTCGCCGCCAAGCTTGCCAAGGCGCCCGATACCGCCTCCCAATTCACCGACTCGGCGCAGACGGTCCTCACGCCTCGGCGCGGGTTCAAAAGGACGATCCAAGCCCGCAACGGAGGCGTGCTCAAAAGGCTTGAGGTCAAAATTCCATTTCCCCTGGTTCAGACATTCCGCGAGATGGACTGGGACGATCCGCACCAACCCCACAACGTCCTGCGCCACTCCCGGCTCAAGATCGTGTGCGACGGCGAGCGCACGGTCGACGTTCCGTTGGGAGACTTCTTCGCCACCGCCCCTGGCCCCAACGCCGGAAGCAGCCTGCCCCTTCAGGTGACTCCTGAGGGAACATTGACCTCCCTTTGGCCAATGCCCTTTAAGCGCCGAATCGAGGTCTCAATCGACGGACCTGGCAAGATCGACGTCCCCATGACCGTGAACCTAGGTTGGGACGAGCGGCCCTTCACGTCTGATACTTACTATTTCCGGGCGGTCTACAACACCGACTTCGGAAGCACGCGCCCAATGCGCGATATGGAGTTCCTGAGCGCCAAGGGCGAGGGAATGTTCGTGGGCACGCACCTGCACGTCACCAACCCGACCCCCGCCTGGTGGGGCGAGGGCGACGAGAAGGTTTGGGTTGACAACGAGACGTTCCCCAGCACTTTTGGAACGGGCACCGAGGACTACTTCGGGTACGCCTGGTGCTCTCCGATGCTGTTCAACAAGCCCTACCACGGGCAGGCGCGTTGCGACGGGCCAGGCAACTTTGGCCAGACCAGCGTTCGCCGTTTCCAAACCTTCGATCCGATCCCGTTTACTCGCTCTTTCAAGTTCGACATTGAAATGTGGCATTGGGCGGTCGTCGAGGCTCGCTTCGCCCGCACCACTTACTGGTACTCCAAACCCGGCTCCGAAGCTAAGATCCGACCCATCCGCGCCGAAGACCTGCTGTTGGTTGAGACCAAGCCCGCCGCGCCTGTCAAGGGCGCGATTGAGGGAGAGAGCTTGGAACCCTTCATGACGGGCGGCAAGTACGAGCTGCAATCGGGCTTCTGGGAGACGTCGGGCGGCAAGCAGCTTTGGTGGATGGACGCCAAAGTTGGCGACAAACTCACGGTGAAGTTCGGCGTCGCGGAGGCGGGCCGATACGAGCTCTTAGGCAACTTCTGCCATGCCCGCGACTACGGAATCCATGCCATTCGCGTGCTCAACTCCGCTGGCAGGGAGGTCCTGCCCGCCAAGACGTTCGACTTCTTCGGCAGCGGTGTCTCGTGGAAAAAGCTGTCGCTGGGAACTGCGCAAATGTCCGCAGGCGAGTACACGCTGGAAGTCGTTTGTCAAGGCAAGCGAGCCGCCGCCGAACCGAGACAGATGTTCGGTTTGGACTACCTGATATTGGAACGTAAGTAAACTCAGCCCGTGAATCCGCTCTGGGTATGGGACCAGTCGATCTTCCGCGCGATTCACGTGGACCTGCACCGCGAGTGGCTCGACCCCGTGATGTGGCTCATCACCAGCACGGGGTTGGGTTGGGTTCAGGCGATCCTCGTCCTGCTGGTCCCGCTCATTATCGACCTTCGGCACGAACTACGCCGCCGTCCGTTTTTCGTAGCGGTTGGGTCGGTTTGGAAGAACCCGGCATTCGGAGTGTGGCCTCTGCTCCTGACCACCGCGGTTTCCGGCATCTTCTTCGCCCAGGGAATCAAGCGGATGATCGCCGAGCGGGAGCGCCCCAGCATGCTCGACTACGCTAATCCGCAGGAGGGATTCCTCCATAACAGCTTCCCAAGCGGACACACTACCACGTCGTTTGCGTTGGCGTTCATGCTGTTGTTCCTCACCTGGCGCACCGACAAGGCATGGATCGGGCGCTACGCACTGGTTTGGGCGGCTCTGGTGGGCTTGAGCCGGATCTACCGCGGCGTCCATTGGCCCACCGACATTCTCGGCGGGATCTTCGCCGGGCTCTTGAGCAGCACCGTCGTCTATTGGTTCACGGTGGTCAGGACGCACGCCGATCCGATGGACTCTGGTCCCGAGCCCCCATATCCCGTTACTCAATCTCGGCTATAATCTTCTCCGGCCGCTCCCACCTTCGGACCTAAGGATCCCGTTGGTGCGTAGGCGAGATAGCGTTAGAGAGGCTATCGCGTCACCGGCCAACTCCCCCTAATTCTTCAGCGGCAAGTCTCGCGTGCCCTGCCAAACGCCCGCCTTGTCGCGGACGAGTCTCACGCCGCCATACGCTTCTAGGCCGAATCCCCTCACCCTCCTCCAGTAGTCGGCGTTAACAAACGGGTCGCCCTGAAAGACGAAGTCCGATAGGTAGAAGCCCGTTCTCGATCCCGGCATCAGACCGTAGACGTGGATGTGCGCCGGCTCTCGGCCCCCAGGATAAGGTGCCGGCCGTGTGGTCCGCAGTACGTACCGCCCCTGGGAATCCGTCTTGAGCCAACCCCGCAAAGTGCCGTGCCAATAACTCCATGATTTGGGATCGGCGCCCGCCGGACGGGGATAGATCCCTCGTGCATCGGTGTGGTGAAAGTACAGAATTGCCCCCGCGACCGGCGTCTTTCGGTCCGCCCGCACCACCTTGCCTTGCAGAACGAGCGGCTCGCCGGAGTGGGCGGGTTTGGGGATTGCCAACTCGCGAGTAACGTTCCGAGGGGCATCGAGCACGGGCAGCCAATCCGGGCTCGGCCGCTCCTGGGCCAAGACGACTCCGATGAGCGCGGCGAACATGTTCGAAGCTACGCACTGCTTCACGTAAACAGTTCCGCTGTAAACTGGACCCAATCTTCTCTACACCAGGTTGGCAAAACGCCGTTCCAAGCCCTTATAGATGGGGACCCAACAGAACCATGAACTCCCCTTGCGACTAAAGTACTCGAAAACGAAAAAATGAATCAGCGAGTGAAATCGGGAAGACAGCATGCTGGACTCAAAATTTGGCATTTCGGGTCGGGAATTCACGAGATCGCTCCCCGGTATCCTAACAGCCGATGACCGCCAAGCCCGTCTCCCAATCCCGCGTCGAGATCGCGCAGATCATGCAGCCCAACGACGCCAACTTCCTGGGTAAGGTCTTCGGCGGGCGCATATTGGAGATGATCGACCTGTGCGCCTACGCGGCAAGCTCCAAACACGCCGGCCGGATCTGCGTCACCGCCAGCTTCGACCGCGTGGACTTCCACGAGCCCATCAACGTAACTGAGCTTGTAACGATGATCGGCCACGTCAGCTACGTCGGGCGCACCAGCATGGAGGTCACGATCGAGATATATGCAGAAAACCTGCAGTCGGGCGATAAGCGCCACACCAACACTGCGCGCGTGACCATGGTTGGCCTCGACGCCAACGGCAAACCGGTTCCCGTCCCCGCCCTCCAACCGGAGACGCGCGAAGAGAAATTGCGCTATCTTCAAGGCAAGCTGAGAAGGGAGTATCGTGCCCTTCAGAAGCAGGATCTGGAATCCAAGGTATCGGCGTTCGAGAGCGCATCCGATGAAGAAATCGCCCGCCTCCTCGAAGCAGATCGGCTTTCCTGATCGGCCAACTTGACTTATCATGTGGGCATGGGGAATCGAACCCTTGCCATCTTTGGCGCAGCCGTAGTTCTGATTGGAGGCGCTGCCACGTACCGCCTCGCCACCGCCAAAGTCAACGAGGACAATCGGAACTACGAGGTCAAGTACAGCGAACTCCAAGGATGGCGGCACGAGCCGAAAAACCACAGCACCCTGCTCCTGCAGCGCGACCCCAAGTCCAAGGCGCTTCTGCGAGTCTCGGCGACCCAAGTGGTGGACGAGGCGAACCCCGAGCCGGATATCGACACCAAAGCCCTGGTGGCTAGGACGGTCAAGTCTGCCGTCGACAACCAACCAGAGTGGACGACGGCGCCGATCGGCACTTACAAGACAACCGATGCAGAGTTCGGGATGATACGCAAAACGAACCCTGGTAAGACCATCATCATCGCAATCGCGGTCCGAGGCAACACAACGTTCGTCGCCAGCCTCTCCAACTTCGGAGAAGGCGGGAAGCGGCTAGCCGAAGGCAAGTACGAGCCCCTTCTCGCGTTTTTGGACTCCGTCCGCCTGGTCGAGAGCGACAAATGGACCAAGATCCACGAGAAGTACGAAGAGCTGCCCGAGTAGCGGCGACCTCGGCTCGTGTGATAGCCTCGAAATATGACCCGTCGTGAGTTTCTGGCTGCCGGCGCCACTGCCGCCGCATTCCCCAACATCCTCATCCAGTCTGACGACTTCGATCTCGTAATAAGGAACGGACGGGTCATCGACCCCGCTACCCGACTCGACGCCGTCCGCTACGTGGGCATCAGGGGTGGCAGGGTCGCCGCGATATCATCTACCGAACTGCGCGGCCGCCGCACCTTGGATGCCACCGGACTCGTGGTTGCCCCCGGCTTCGTCGACATCATCGCCCACGGCCACGACCTGGAAAACGACCGACTGCAACTCCTCGACGGCGTCACCACCAAGCTCCAGATGGAAGCCGGAGCCTTGAACGTGGACGAGTGGTACCGGCTCCAAGAAGGGAAGCGGATGGCGAACTACGGCTGCGCCGCCAGCCACGCCGCCGCCCGCCGGAACGTATTGGGGGATCGCTGGGACAAGGACCCCTCCACCGATGCCGAGATCGCGGCCATGGCAAAGATCGTCGATCGGGGCCTTAAGGAAGGTGGGCTGGGGGTCGGCTTCGGTCTTGAGTACATGCCCATGTCGACCCGTTGGGAGGTTCTGGAGATGTTCCGGACGGCAGGGAAGTACGGCGCCTCCTGCCACGTCCATATGCGCTACGGCACGCTGCTGGAAGAGCAACACAACCTCACCGCCATCTACGAGGTCATCACCGCGTCCCTCGTGAGCGGCGCCCCGATCCACATCGTCCATGTTCCGTCGATGGCGCTGGGCGGCACTGCGCGGGCATTGCAGGTGATCGAGGAGGCGCAGGCGAAAGGATTCGACGCCACCTGCGATTTCTATCCCTACACCGCCTTCGCTACCGGAATCTCTTCCGAAGTGTTCGACGAGGGTTGGCAGACAAAGTTTGGCATCGATTACAAAGACCTGCAATGGGCTAAGACCAACGAGCGCCTGACCCCGGAAACGTTTGCCAAGTATCGGAAAGAGGGCGGGACGGTCATAGCCCATGCGATTCCGGAGGCGGCGGTACGGGCCGCAGTCATGAGCAAAGCGACAATGGTGGGCTCAGACGGAGCGCTGGCCAACGGCACTGGCCACCCGCGGGCGGCGGGATCCTTCTGCCGGGTTCTGGGCCATTACTCAAGGGATTTGAAGCTGATTTCCCTGCCGGATGCGATCGCTAAGATGACGATCATGCCGGCACGGCGGTTTGAAAAGCGTTGCCCCGAGTTCCGGCGCAAGGGAAGGATACAGGTCGGAGCGGATGCCGACTTGGCGATCTTCGATCCCAAGACCGTGATCGACCGCGCGACGTTTGAAAAACCGAATCTAACCTCAGTTGGCATGAAGTGGGTACTGGTTGGGGGCAGGGAAGCGGTAGTCGAAGGCAAACTGGTCGAGGAGTCCCGTTTCGGGAGGCCCTTGAGGGCAAAACGGTCAAGCTAGCGACTTTACCATCACCCAGCTCTTGTAGTTGACTTCAGGGCGCCAGTCGGCTTCTGCGCGAATCTCGTAGCCAAGGCGCTGATAGTATCCGATCAGGTGGTCCGCACCTTGGGCGGTATCGAGGCAAATTTCCTGAGCGCCAAGCTTGACCGCTTTTTCTTCGGCGACTTCGATTAGGCGCCCTCCGATGCCAGAACGTTGGACGTCAGGGTCGACCGCGAATTGGCCAAACAGCGCCAAAGGCCGGCTGGTGACGTATTCGCCGTGAGGGATTTCGACAGGAAACTCCAGCGTGATCGTACCGATGATCTTGCCATCGAAGAAAGCGAGAAACGGATAGCCTGCGTCAAGGCGCTCTCTTGTCACGCCTGGGCCCTGATGCGTTGCGACGAAGTGAAAGCCCAAATCGGCGTTGCGCCGGTACGCGCGATGGATTAGCCTGGTGAGTTCTTCTACGCAGTCTGAGGCTTGCCAGGGTCTGATTTGAACCTCGTCCATCAGACCAGTCCTAATGGGCTAGCCCTTGAGGGCTTCGGCGCCGCCCACGACTTCCAAGATTTCCTTGGTGATGCCGGCTTGGCGTTCTCGGTTGGCTTTAAGGGTCAACGAGTAAATCATTTTGCCCGCGTTGTCGGTCGCCGAAGTCATGGCGGTCATTCGCGCGCCGAACTCGGAAGCCGTGCCTTCAAGCAAGGATTGCCAGACCAGGGTCCGGAAGTAGCGGGGAAGGAGGGCGTCCAGAACGCCGCTCGCGTTGGGTTCGAAGTCAATCTCTGACGTGTAGCCTGTGTCCTTCACTTCCTCAGCAGGAACCGGTGCCTCGATGGGCAGAATCTGGACGAGCTGCGGAATCTGACGAATGGCGGAATAAAACTTGCTGTAGCAGACGTATATGGCGTCCACTTCGCCCGATTCGAATGCCTGCATCGTGATCTTGCTGACTTCGGCGGCGTTGTCCAAGGTTGCCCCGGCCGACGGCATGGTGACGGTCCGGCGGATGGTGTAGCCGCGCTTGCTGAAGAACTGGAAGCCCTTCTTGCCAACGGTAACCAGTTCGACGTCGAAGTCGGCACCCTTGATGAAGTCAGCCGCCTTGCGGATGATGGTGGTGTTGTAGCCTCCCGCCAAGCCGCGTTCGGAAGTAACCAAGACCAAGATGGCGCGTTTGACTTCGCGTTGCTCCATTAGAGGGTGGTCGGGCAGTTCGCCGCCCTTGACCAGCGACCCCATGAACTCCTTCAACTTGTCGGCATAGGGCCGGGCTTCGAGCACGCGGTCGGTCGCCTTCTTCAATCGCGCCGCCGCAACCAGCTTCATCGCCTTGGTGATCTGCTGGATGTTCTTCGCGGTTTTGATTCGCTGTCGGATTTGCTTTAGGGTTGCCATCTAGTCAGTTTGGAGATTGGAGTTTGGAGTTTGGAAACGAAGCATTCCGTTCCAAACTCCAGATTTGGTTTAGCCGGCGAACGAACTGGCGAACTCCCTTACCGCCTTGCCCAGGGTCTCTTCATTGTCCTTGGAAATCGCCTTGGCGGTGCGGATTCCTTCCGCCACGTCCGGGTAGTTCGCGTGGACGTGCTTGAGAAGCCCGGCTTCAAA
>Ga0247823_10005547_pt1 | contig 10038 bp, 9 predicted proteins | sample 13C_PalmiticAcid_2_FD_192426 | JGI IMG/M metagenome (GOLD analysis project Ga0247823, IMG submission 192426) | Soil microbial communities from agricultural site in Penn Yan, New York, United States - 13C_PalmiticAcid_Day30 | ecosystem: Environmental > Terrestrial > Soil > Agricultural land...
GTGGATACCATCCTGAGGTCCGGCCTGCCGGGCGTGCATGGGACGGTGGCCCAACTGGGCGACGTGAACCAGGAATACGCCTTAGCAATGGAAATCGCGCTGGGCGGGCGGATTCAAAACATTGTGGTAGATGACGATCAGGTGGCCAGCGATGGGATTCGCCTGTTGCAGGAAAGCCGTGCCGGTCGAGCCACGTTTTTGCCGATGAACAAGATTGCGGGTGCTCGCAATTTGCCGCCGCTGCCACGGGATCCCGGCGTGATTGATTACGCGGTCAATCTGATTGACCATGACCCGGAGTATGAAGATGTATTTGCCTATGCCTTGGGCGATACGCTGATTGTGGAGGACGCCCAGGCAGCCCGTAAACTGCTGCGAAAATTCAGAATGGTCACGCTGGACGGCAGTCTGATGGAAAAATCCGGCGCCATGACCGGGGGTTCCCAGCCTAACCGGGGTAAAGGCGGCTATTTTGGCGGCAACCAAGTCGAGCAGGAGTTGCAGGTGCTTGCCAAGCGCATGGATCGCGCCGAGGCCGAAAAGGAAGCCGAACAGAAGAAGCTAACCTCGCTGGAACTGAAGATGGAAACCGTAAAGGGCGACTACGCCCAACTGATGCAGCGGTATTCCCGCGCCTCCGCCGAGTTTGACGAAGTGACCCGGCAATTGAACGAAGTGCGCGCTTTGCAAAGCAGCGCCGTGGATGTCAGCGATCTCACCCAGCAGATTGAGACGCTGGAAACGGAAATCCAGCAAGCGGAATCTGGCATCACTCAGCGGCAAAAGGCTGTTCAGGAATTGCAGGGCGAACTCAACGCTATTGAGAGCCAATTGCCCAGCGACAAGATTGACGAGCTGCGCGAGCAGATGAAGGAAGTCAAATTCCAGATGGAATACTATGACTCCCAGATGCGGAACGTGCAGACCGACATTAAAAGCAAGGAAATGGAAAAGAACTACCAGCAGGTGGGCGTGCAGGACAGCAAAACCCGCATTGAGCAGGCTGAGCAGAACAGCAAGGACATCGCCAAGGAGAAAGTCGCCGCACTGGAGGAAATCGAGCTGACCATGCGGCAGATTCATGAACTGGAAGCGCAAACCACTGAACTGGATGAAGAGTTGAAAAAGCTGCAAGAGGAGCGCGACAAAGTTCAGGCGCTGCTGATTGAGCAAGAAAAGCAGAAGAACATTCAAGAGCGTAACGTGGTGCAACTGGATGAGCAAATCAATGCCTTCCAGGCCCGCAAGCGGGAGTTGGAACCACAGCTACAGCGCCTCATTGCCGAGTTGCGCACAGCGGAGATTGATCCGGAAACCATCGAGGAAGGCAAGCTGCCTTCTGAAGAGGAAGTGAACCAGAACATCGCCCGATTGACCAAGCGGATGGAAAGCATGGAGCCCGTCAACATGCTGGCCATTGAGGAATACGACCGCGTCGGTGAGCGCCGCAATGAGCTGGCCGAGAAGATTGAAACCCTGAATCAGGAAAAAGAAACGCTGAACGTAAAAATCGCCAGCTTCCACGAGTTGAAGCGGGTGACCTTTATGAAGGCGTACGAAAGTGTGGATAACAACTTCCGCACCATTTTCGCCGAACTGTCCGATGGTAGCGGCGAGCTGATGCTCACCAACCCGGATTCCCCGTTTGAAGGCGGCTTGACCATCCATGCCCAGCCGCGCGGCAAGAAGATGCTCCGCATTGAAGGCTTGAGCGGTGGTGAGAAATCGCTGACCTCGCTGGCATTCGTGTTCGCCATTCAGCGCTACATGCCGGCCCCGTTCTACGCGTTGGATGAGGTGGACCAGAACCTGGACGGTATCAACGCCGAGAAACTGGCGAATATGGTGTATCGGGAGGCCAAGCGGGCCCAGTTCATCGTGGTATCGCTGCGTAAGCCCATGATTGAATGCTCCGAGCGAACCATTGGCGTGACTCAGCGTCAAAATGGTATTACCAAGGTCACCGGCATCAAGCACCGGGAAGAAGGCGAACCGTTGCCCGAGCATCTGCAAAACGGCCCGGCCGCCAAGAAATCCGGCAAGAAAAAATCCGCCGAGGTGAAGAGCATTGCAGCCGCTTCCTAAGCACAACGAGTCTTTTAATCCGAACCCACCGGCACCGGAGTTATCCATGACGGAGCAACCGATGGATGGGGTGGAATTGCTGGTACACATGGCCAAGACCGGGGAAATTGATCCCTGGAACATTGATATCGTGAAGGTGGCGGATCAATACCTTCAAGCCGTGGCCGAACTAAAGGAATCCGATCTTAAAATTACCGGCAAAACGCTGCTGTACTTGGCGATTTTGCTACGGATGAAGTCGGATCAATTGGCGGGCATCAATTACCTGTACCCGCCGGAAGACGAGTTTCTGGATGAACTGCTGGAGCCGGACTTTATGGATGGCGGCAAGCTGATTCAGCCCAAGTTCAGCTTCCGTTCGCTGGATGAGGTGATTAAGCGCCGCACCAGCACCAAGCAGCCCCGCATCCGAACCGTTACGCTGGAAGACCTGCTGATTGAGCTGCAAAAATACGAAGAAATGGAAAAGCGCCGCACCCTGAAAGAAAAGGTGGAAAAGGCCAGCAACCGGCGCATGATGGATTACGCGGACTTTACCGCCGATGACATTGAGGAAATGGCGCACGAGGAGTTCCATGAGGACACCGTGCTGCAACTCAAGCATATTCTGGAGCGCCTGCTGATTCATCAGGAAGAGGTTTCGCTGACGGAAATCATGGACATCGGGCGGCTGGATAAAATTTCCGCATTTCTGGCGCTGCTGTTTTTAACGGCGCGAGGCGGCTATGATATGCATCAGGAAGAATTTTACGCGGAAGTCTACATTAAGCCCGACGCGACATTGAAAGCGGACGAACAAGCACCGGCTCAACATGAACGTAATGAAAATGAGGAGCCGGCTCCCGCTTCGGAACCAGAGGAAGTTATTGAATGACCGTACATTATGGATACCCGGATCCGGAAGCCGAGGCGCAAGAGACACCTCAGGCCCCCAGCGCCGTAGAATTACCGCCGGGCCAAACGCTGAAAGGCCGCATTGAGGCCGTATTGTTTATGACCGGCAAGGCGCTTTCCGTGCAGGATATTGCCGAAATGATTGAAGCGCCTTACGAAGAGACTGAATTCGCCTTGATGGAGCTGATGGGCGATTATAATTTCCGCGAGGAATCCTCGCTGGAAATTGATGATACCGACGGCTACATTCTGCAAGTAAAAGAAGAATACGGCGACATGGTAAACAAGATGATGCCGCTGGAAATGTCCGCCGCAGAACTCAGAACCTTGTCTGCCATTGCCATTAAAGCGCCGGTGCTGCAATCGGATTTAATTGAATGGCGCGGGGCCACGGCCTATGATCACATTGCCAACCTGCTGAAGCGCAAGTTGATTACCAAGCGGCGGGAAGGCCGTTCCTATATTCTGAACGTCACGCGGAACTTTCATGAGTATTTCAAGTTAACCGCCGATAAAAAAGATTTGGCGCACCTGGTCAAACTGATTGGCAAGGAAAACCGCACCGAGCCGGATATTCCCGAAATCAAGCAGCATGAGGGCGACTACGAGGACGCCCGGTTCGATGAGTTCGGCAATCCTTTATAAAGGCTAACGTAATTTGTCCAGGCGATTACCCGCTTCTTTCGGGTTTACGCTGGCAATGTTTTTCTCCACCTTGGCCACCTGCTGCTGAAGCTGCTCAATTCGACTTTGCGCGAGTTTACGGTTTTTCCCCAGATTTGCCACCACGTTCAACATATGCGCCACATCGCCCACCAGGACCTGAATCGGGTTGCGGTCGGTAATAAACGCATTTACGATGCTAGCCACCATAAACGGATCCTGACTAGTGGCCTCCTGGTGCTTACCTGCGGGTTTACGCCGATCCATATCTTTTCTCCTGAGTGGGGACATGAAATGCCGGTAATCTAGCGAATTTAATCCTTAAACTTAGATGTTATCCAGGGCTTTCTTGTCGCCTTCGACCGATTCCTTCAGCAATTTACGCAGGATGTCCCCCTGGGCGTCCAACTGCTTGACGGTAGTTTCGAGGTTCTTGATTTTGTTGGATAGAATGGTATCCGCGTTGGACAAAATACGGCTAGAGATATGTTGGAACGAGGACAGCACCGCACCGGACAAGCCGTTCAGGACAGCTCCCCCCGCTGCAGCCGCAATGCCGAACGGCCCGAAGAATGGGCCCAGCGTGGTCAGCAATCCGCCAATTCCGCTGACGATACCTGCGGCAGGCATCACCCAGTTTCTGCCAAACCCTGCGCCTGCGGCCGCGCCTGTTGCCAAGCCGCCAGCCGTGGCTGCGGCAGCAACCCCACTGGCTCCGCCCGCAATCATGCCATTGCCGAGCAGCCCCATGGCGCTGCCGTCTACCGGGCTTGCGCCTCCGGCAAACACGCCTCCAATCATGCCGCTGGCCGGAAAGCCAGGCGAGCCGATACCGGAAAATCCGAACTGGCTGCTGCCCAAGGAACCAATTCCCATGGAAGAAAACATGCTCAACGGGCCGACCGATGAATTATCGATAGGCGCCGCACCACCACTGGGGAAACCGGTAATCTGCGAAAACGGCGCCAAACCGAAGGCAGCCTGCCCGCCCGGTAAAATACCCGTACCGCCTGAAAACGGCGTGTAATAGGAAGTACCCGGAATCGCAATGGCTTCGCTGCCGAATGTCGGCAAAAACGGAGCCGCCCCAAACATACGGGCCACGTTCATCAATAAGCTGCCGAATTTACCCACCCCGCTGCCGCCCAACGCCGGGCCGGAAACCGTTAAATCCCGCAGGCGGTCATACGTTTCAAACAGTTCCGCCTTGGCGGCATCGCCCGCCTTGTCGTAAGCGGTCATAATGACCAGATAAGAATCGTGTTTATAACTCATCTTTTCATCTCACCTCGGCCGGTTTCGGCATGCTTGCACAGGTGGCCCATTCCCTGTTTCGGCAGTTAAGCGAAAGTCTTGAATACAATTTCAACATTCTTATCAATTACTTTTTTCACGGCGTCCAGCTCGGTCTGGACGGCCTGTTGCTGGGTATCAACCCGCCGAAGTTGCAACTCCAGGCTTTTATCCAGGCTTTGCAGGGCATTGATGCGGAGCTGTATTTTAATCGCCTCGGCGGAATCCGGATCCAGCGTGGTGCTGGTGTTGAACAAATCGTTCGCCACGTTGGCAAGTTCCAGACGAGACTGGTTAATTTGCTGCCCGGTAAATTCCAAATCGGTCTTTCGGGAAGTCAACGAAAGATACCTGGCCTGGCTGGCGGCAAGTCCCATGGCTATTCATCCTCAACACGTTTAGGGCTTCAAGTCGTATCTCCCATATCGGTGCTGAACAGGTCAATCTTTAACCAACGAGCGGAAAAACCGGATAATTTCCTCCATATGGGGGAATATCAATACGCGGGTTCCGTGTCATTCTCAGTGTTGGGTCAATCCGAGGCAACGGTGATAAACCGGACGCAGCCCGGCTATCTGGAGGCGTCCGGTATGGCTCGGATATTAGAGAGTATAGGCAGGTTTTAAATTAAGTCAGGTGGGCGCCGAATTTAATTCAAAAAAATTTTTTCAAAGTTTTTGGATTGATTGCCGATAAGGCGATGAACCTTTGAACTAGCCTGAAGGTTTATAAAAGACAGAATGTCCGTATGAAATTTAAAAGCAATGTTACAATAACAACTGATAAAGCCCGGCATTTCGGATACTGAGAGGAGTTTTTAAATTGAAAACCAAAAAGGCGGCGGCCAAAAAAAGCAGCGCAGGCAAAAGCAATGGCAAGGCATCCAAAAAAATGGTAGCCAAAGCCAGCACGAATAATAGAACCAGCTCCAGTGGCAAAGCCCAAGCCAAAGGGCAGGATTCGTTGGAAACGCTGAAACGGGTATTTTTAATTGGACTCGGCGCTACCGTCATGACCACTGAAAAACTGCGTGACGCAGTTAAAGACGTAGTGGATGACATGGTAGAGCGTGGCGATATTAATCCTGCGGAAGCCAAGAAAGTGGCTGAAGATTTGAAAAAGCGCTTTCAGGACGGTAAAACCGAATTTGAAGAAGGCGTTCGCAAGGTCGTAGAAGTGGCCCGCGAAAAAACCATGGAAACCTTGGGCAAGGTAGAAGAAGCCCTCTCCAAAAAACCGGCCGCTAAAAAACCGGCTGCTAAAAAAGCATCCACCGCAAAGAAACCCGCCGCTAAAAAAGCTTCCAAACCGGCTGCTAAAAAAGCATCCGCTGCAAAACCCGCCGCTAAGAAAGCGGTAGCCAAAAAGCCGGCAGCTAAAAAAGCAACCGCCAGCAAACCAGTAGCAAAAGCCAAGCCCACGGCAAAAGCAAAACCGACAGCCGCTAAAAAACCGGCAGCCAAAAAAACGGCTACCGTAAAAGCGTCCGCCAAAAAACCGGCCGTGGCAAAACCCAAGGCCGCTCCTAAAGTTGCCGCACCGGCCGCAACCGCGTAACGCTATCGTAGGGCGATAACGGTCGCCATGGCATAATCCCCGTCGTGAGACAGGCTGAGCCGCCAGGACCGAATCCCCAGCTCGTTTGAAAGCTCCAAAGCCCTTCCGGTTAATCGCAGATCGGGAGGGCTTTGGCTTTGGGAGAGCACTTCAATCTGTTTCCACTGCACGCCCTGAGTCCAACCCAACCCGTTAATGCCGCACCCTAATGCTTTGGATACCGCTTCTTTCACCGCGATGCGGCCTGCCGCCTTTTTCATGAAAACGGATTCCCGACCCGACCGCTCTCCCTGGCAGTAGCGCAATTCCGTATCCGTCAGCAAACGGGCGAAAAACTGTTGCCCGTGACGCCGGTAATTCGCAACCAGGCGGGGCACAAACACCAGATCGGTTCCCAGCAGCATATCGGCGGGTAAGCCCGATGCGTCAGCAAAAGATGATGGCGGTTCAGAAATTGTCATGGGCTCCATTATAAAGGCAAAACAGGGCTAGCCAACCCGGTATCCGGAGCAAAAGGCGATTCGCTATGGAGCAAAAGCCGTTAAACCTGCAACGGAGCGAATGTGGATCGGAACGGTTGCACCGGCGAATTCAAAGTCCGCCGTCCTGCAAATTGGGAAGCAATGGGCTGGGGCATAACCGGCATCGGAGACAAAGACAGTTGATTCAACTGGCCCGCCTGAGGAATCGTGGTAGCCGTCGCAGCCATTTGTGAAGCCGGGGCAGCGGGAACGGTATTAGCCCCGCCCCCTTTGGGCTTGTTAAATGTTTTGCTGACCAGATCCACCACCTGATCCGAATAATCACGGGTGAAACGCTCCAGCGCATAGCCGGCCAAAAAGACCGCCGGAATTGAACCCAGCGCAATGGGTACGGCTTTATACAGGCTCAACATGCGCTCGGCCTCCGTTTTGCCCAGTTTTTGGAAGACCTTGTGCTTGTTCAGAAAATTCAGCAATTTTTTGGAAGCCTGCCCGGCGTTATACTCCAGGCGTTCTATGGTAGACAAATCCAGCTTCACCGTGTCCGGTTTATTACCGGCCAGCGCGGTCTTCAGGTTCTGCCACAGAGGGTATTTCACCGGTTCGCCCACCTTGGTAATCCCCATGGGCTTTGCCAGACCTTTGCGAATCCAGTTCTGCACCTGCCGAAGCACGACAAACCCCAGGGTCCATCCCAGAATCTCGCGCAAGTCGGTACGAATGGATTCCCGGTAGCGGTACGGGCCTTCCGGGGTGCCCATGGCCCGCATGGCGGATAAATTCGCCACGACGATCCGGGAAATGACCAGCACCAGCGAGGCCAGAATGAGCGAATCCGTTTTTAATGTTTCCGGATCCTGGAACATGCTGACCACTTTATTCTTGAATACCGTCCCCACATTCCGCAACGCGCTCATAGGGTGACTCCCGGCTTAGGCATCAGATGGGTCTGATAGGGAAACGCAAGGGTATTGGCCGCAAATGGGGTGGCCGTTGGCTGTTTTGGATTGGGCAAATAAACCGGGGCCATCGCGGGCGGCACAGGCGCCTGGGTTTGCATTTGAACCGGGGGCACTAAGGGAGGCGCTTCCGAAACCAGGGAAAGTGGCTTGGGAGCCGCTGCCGTCTCTTTGTTCTCAGCCGGCTTGTCAGCGCCATGAGAATCTTTTGGAAAATAGTTGTTCAACCATTTTTTAGTGCTGGAAGCGACCGGCCCGTCGCACATTTTTTGAATAAACGTACCGCCAATCCAGGCACTTAACGCTACACCGCCCAATATAGCCAGCGAGCCCCAGGTGTTGTTTTTCATGGCGAATTGTTTAATGGGCTCCACTTCCTTCACAATGTTCCCGAACGCTTCATCCAGTTTGTGCCCTTGCCCCTGAAATCCGGGTAAATGCTGAAATTCGGCTTTGAAACGTTCCTTCAAAGTGGCTAAATTCGCCTTGGCGTTATAAAACGTCTTTTTCTGCCCGTTACCCATGGTAAAGGTAATATCGTCCCCGTACAGCACCCGGTACAGCATATCCTGGGTCTCTCTCCCCTTGCCCAGTTTAGCCTGGGGAGAACGATACACATCTTTCATCATCTGATTGAGATGCTCATTCAGGGTTTCGATTCTTTCAATCCCCAAATGGAAATCATGCAGGACCTGCTGTAATTTTTCCCGGTTCTGCTGGGTTAACTTGGAAAAATCAATATTAGGAATCGATTTGGTGATCATGCGGGAATACAACTTATCCACCAGATCCTGCCCGATGTGCAGGAAACCCATATAACCAGCCGTTCCAATGATCTCCACAAAAAAGCGCTCCACCAAGGCCTGGCGTTTCTCATTCTGGCTGAGCCTGGGGTCCTTCTGTTTGGAAGGACGATTTTCCATCACCCGCATAATGCCCGTGGCAATGCGCGTCAGCACGGCAACTTCCGCCATATACATCAGGTTGCGGGAGCTGGGCCAAAGTTTACTGGTGATCGGGAAGTTGGGCAGGGTTAAACCCACTCTGTAGTCCCTCGTAACTATTACATCTGTAACGTAGAAACCGAAAGAATAATCCCAAAACGATTGGCAAATTCTATTATAAGAAAACCACTCAACCCAAATTGGTGCTATTCAACCCGAAAACACCCATATAGTCTTACTTTCACGGGAAAAATAAGCATGAGTTTACCATGCTTAACAAAGCCGATACAATGGAACATCGACAGCTTGGGAGCATTAAGTTACCATACCGTTACTCCCGCCAATATGAGGATAAGCACTTTAACTATGCGCAACCCGAAGACCTTTCTTCCGCAAAACCCGCTCCGGGTCATGATGCTTTCCTTTTTAACCCTAGGCCTCTTCGGCGCGTTGTCCCTTACCCTCAACACCATTCCGGCAGTGGCCGGAGAACGCCTTGCCAACACGACGGCCTCTGAAAAGCCCGCTGAACCTGCCACGCTACCGATGGAGCAAAAAAAGTTTCCTCAGGGCACTTTGTATGTGCTAAAAGTACCCGCCAATGCCAGATACAAAGTATCTCCCATGATCTCCAAAACATTGGCCAGCATAGATTCTCAACTTTGGAAAACGCCCAAACCGCTTTTTATCATCAACGGCGGTTTTTTTGATCCCAACAACAGCCTGACCACTTCGTTTGTGTTCAAGGATGGCATCATGAGCGGCGACCCCCGCATCAATCCGCAATTGGTCAACAATCCCAAACTGGTGCCATATTTGCCGAAAATCTTCAACAGAACCGAGTTTCGGGTTTACCTGTGCCAGAGCGAGCCCGGCAAATTTCAAACCCGTTACGATATTGCCTTGCACAATGCGCCCATTCCCGACAAATGCCTTTTACAGGACTCTCTGGGGGCTGGTCCGGCCTTGTTGCCTCAGTTATCGGACTTTAATGAAGGCTTTGTGGACTACAACGCCGCCGGTAAGCTAACCCGCGACCCCATTGGGGTCTGCGCCAAAAATGCCCGCAGTGTGGTCGGCATCACATCGGACGGCAGCGTCATTTTAATGATGGGCGCCCAAGATCCGGCTAATCCCAAAAGCTCCGGCTTCACCCTGGAG
>Ga0247823_10005548_pt1 | contig 10037 bp, 11 predicted proteins | sample 13C_PalmiticAcid_2_FD_192426 | JGI IMG/M metagenome (GOLD analysis project Ga0247823, IMG submission 192426) | Soil microbial communities from agricultural site in Penn Yan, New York, United States - 13C_PalmiticAcid_Day30 | ecosystem: Environmental > Terrestrial > Soil > Agricultural land...
GTTGTTGGGGTGGTGCTGCGGGCTGTGTCCGAGGTGGTGCTCGCGACGGAGGGGGTGCTGCTCGGTGGTGGGGGTGCGCCGCTGGGGTCGAGGTTGGCCGCGAGGCCGGCGGATTGGGCGTCGAGGAGGTGTTGGAGTTCGTTTTGGAGGGCGCGTTCGCGGCGTTGGAGGTTGACCCAGACGGCGTCGGGTTTGTAGTCGTGGTCCCGGGTTCGGGCGCGGCTGAGGGAGGAGGAGCCGCGGTCGAAGAGGACGCTGTTGATGTTTTGGGCAAAGGACGAGGCGCCCAAGTGGCGTGGGAAGGAAGCGGACGTGTCCCTGTCTTCCTCGTCGCGGTAGAGCATCTGTGATGTTGCGATCGGTGGGGGAGGCCCGGCGAACAGGATGCGCTGCTTCGGCTGGGGTTTGGGGGCGGCGTTGCTTGCCCGGTCGCTCAGTCGGGCAGAAGGGGAGGGGCTCCGGCGGGGAGAGTACGAGGCTTTACACCCCTTTATCGGATCAGATGATGGGAGGGCATCGTCGGGTCGGGGCGAGAGGTCGGCGAGGTCGTACTCGCTCGGCTTCTTTCGGATCGGGGGACTCGTCCGGTTGTGCAAAGGGAGGATCGGGCCGTCGCGGGAGAATCCCAGGCGGGGTAGGTAGGAGGACTTCGAGGCCATGACACGAGTCTGGAGAGTGTTTAGGGATCAAGATGGACAGCGCATCAGCGATCGTGAATCAGCGATCCTGTATCATTGAATCGAATGCTGCACACCACGGATGCTTGAAGGTCAGACAGCCCAGAAGCAGGAAGCAGGATGATGGCAACGTATTGGTTTTGTGGATTGCGGAGAGGCCACCGTAACCTCAGGATTGAACTAAGACGTCGAGGAAGATACCTCCGAGCTAACTTGCAGAGCTCGCCAAAGATGATGCCTGGAGTTGCGGCGCAAAGAAAGCCCACGAGCTCCTGCCATGTGCACATGCCAACAGGGGAGCTGCAGCTCGCTGCGGTGACGTGATTGGCCCGCCAATGCCACTGCTGACCCACCAAGCGTTCAATGTGGGTCTGAGCTTCGACTTTTAGATCACACAGCATCAGTCCGCGCTCTGAATCCATCGACGGTTCGTCATGTCCTTTAATTTCTTTACAAACGACAGTGCCAGTACAACCAGATACGAGCACTAGTATTACGAGCATTCATACTCCTTTGAACGGCATTACCAGCCTCCACACCTGCTCATTCCGCCCTCAGATTCCCAACATCCGACTCCACAACCCTAACCCGCATTATCGCCTATTGCTCACCATCCTTCTTCACCTCCCACCCCTCCTCCTGCCCCTTAAACCGATCCTTCTTCTCATCCGCCCAGTATGGCGTCTCATCAAACCCGAACCTCAAAATCTCCGGCCTCTGGTAGTGCCCCTTGGCATCAATCCACACCTTGACCGCGGCCAGCTCCGCAAAGTCCACCTCCCCGACCACCAACCTCTCCTCCTCCCCCGTATGCGGCCCGGCAATGAACCCACAAAACGGATGCACCACCGCCGACCACCCGCCCCCTCTCTTGACCAGTTCCTGCTCCCCCAAGTTCTCCCTCATCCACGCCAGACACCCCTCATCAACATAGTTCGACGCCGTGACCGCCCACACCTGCGCCGTCAGCGCGTGCGCCTTCATCAGCGCCTCGATCTGCGCGTCCGCGACCGCCTCGAACCCGCGCATTGTCGACAGCGCCGGCCACGCCCCCGCGTGCACCACCTGCCCCTGCGCGATCAGCGCCTGCCGCGCCCCGTTCATCGTGTGCTCCCAGCACGCGAGCCCGCCCACCTTGGCCCCACCCAGCGCCCCGACGGGCCAGACGCGCAGCGTGGAGCCGTCCCCTTGCGCCCAGACCATGCGCTCGACGTAGGTCGGCTGCAGCTTGCGGTGGACGCCGAGGATGGCGCCGTCGCCGTCGATGACGACCTGCGAGTTGAAGAGGGTGTGCCCGCCGTCGGCCATGCGCTCCGACACGCCGACGATGGCGGCGACGCCCGTGCGGCGGCAGGCGTCCTGCAGGGGCGCCATGTCGGCGTTGTGGGGCTCGACGACGACGGACTGGGCCGCGTAGGCGGCGAGGGCGGGGACCTGGGTCAGCGGGGGGTAGCATTCGATCCAGTACTGTGAGAGGGGGGGTAAGTCTGTAAGTCCAGTCCGTCATGCTTCGTTTTGTGTGTGTTGGTGGATGTGATGGCAAGACAGACCGGATACCCTGGGATAAAAGTCTCGGGGAAGACGAGCAGCTTGACATCTTCTGCTGCGGCCTGCTCGATCAAACGGACAGCCTTCTTGATGGTGGCCGCCTTGTCCATGAAGACGGGCGCCGCATGGGCTGCCGCGACCTTGAACTTTGTAGGCGTGGACGCCATGGTGAGGGACGCTCAATAAAAAATCTGGGCAAGGGATGTTAGTGATACACGTCGATTAAGTGCGAAACAGCAGACTACATACCGAGTGTGTGTCTTCAACTCACTGAAGCCGGACAAGCAACGGGTTTGAAGGAACATCGAGGAGATGGCGTGACACCCCGATCGCCTAGTGTATGAAAGTCTGCCCAGAGAGGAGACAAGCGGGGTAGGAAGAAGAGCCCAATGGTGCGGGTGAACAAATCAGCAAGTCAGGTCGATCTCTGCAGCTGTTTGTAAGCCAGATGATCTCCGTGTCATCTATCCGTGCCGACTCTCCGGCAAATTTGTCGACTCAAGCACAAGATTTGCAGAACAGTACGAGCAGCAAGAACAAATATTAACAATTTCATGCCATACCAGCCAAAGAGATCTATTGCCAGGCCTTTATCTGAGCCCTTCTCTTGGGAAATAGCTACCGTCCCGCAAACCCCGAACCCCATGCACGAGCAAACCAAATCAAGCAAGCTGGCCAATGCCGAGATGGTCGACATCCGCCTTAACGATCCGCAGAGTGTTGGTGTTGCCCATGCCGCCCTAAACGCACAGTTAGCACCATGTCACAAGTCGCTGGTCAAAAGAGGGGGCAGTCTCACCTTCCAGCCCTGCACAACCACCACAGTCTCGCCCTCGTTGAGAATGCCGAGGTCGATGGCGTGGCTAAGACCCCACTTGATACGCCGGTCCACATCCTCCTGCCAGTTGACCTTGCTAAAGTCGGGCTTGGCCTCGGGGAAGAGGAACGGGTACACGGCGCGGTACAAGTGAGCGTACCTCGAAGCCGGGGCATTGCGGGTGATCATGATGATCGGGCACACGGGCCGATACTTGGAGATGAGGCGCGCGGAGTCGCCCGACGTGGACAGCACGAAGATGGCCGAGGCGTTGAGATCCAGGGAAGCCCGGACAGCAGCCATGGCGCACGACTCGGCGATCGGGACGGGCCGCTTGACCAGAGTGCACAGCTCCTCGAAGTGGCTAACATAGGGGATCGAGTTCTCGGCCTTCAAGCACGCCTCGCTCATCTCGCGAACCGCCTCGTTCGGGTAGCTGCCCTTGGCAGTTTCGCCGGAAAGCTAGAAAACGGGTCAGCGATACCGAGCACTCGTCGAGGGTAACTGTCTTACCATGACACAGTCGGCACCATCAGTGACGGCGTTGCCGACATCGCTGATCTCGGCCCTGGTGGGCCTGGGGTTCTTGATCATGGACTCGAGCATCTGGGTGGCGCAGATGACGGGCTTGCCGGCAATGTTGCACATGGCGATGATCTTCTTCTGGGCCGCAAACACCTCGGCCGCGGGAATCTCAATACCCAGGTCGCCACGGGCAACCATCACACCGTCGGTCTCGGCGAGAATCTCGGGGAAGTTATTGAGGCCCTGGCGGTTCTCAATCTTGGCAATGATCTGGATGCGGCGACCCTCCTCACCAAGAACTTCACGGATGTCCTTGATGTCCTGCCCCCTCCGGATAAAGGCTGTGATACCGGTGTTAGCCACAGACTCGCACGTTGAACCGGGTAATCACGGAGTATCAGCTTACAAGCAAAGATCATGTCGACACCGTTCTTCACACCAAACCGCAGGTCGTTCTTGTCCTTCTCCGAGAGAGCGGGCAGATCGACGTCGGTGTTGGGCAGGTTGACGCCCTTGCGGGACGAGATGAACCCGTTGTTCCGCGCGCGGACCTTGATGGTCTGCTCATCGACAATCTCGAGCACATCAAACGCCAGAACACCATCATCCACGTAGATGATGCGCCCGGGCTGGATCACCTTGGTGATGTTCTTGTAGTCGACGTACCTTGCCAAGTGTCAATCACACACTCAGTAAGCCCAACTGCGACAGCACTCACATGTTCTGGGTATCGCAGGACGTGGCATATTGCTCGTCGGTCGTGAAGTTCATGATGGTGCCGGCCTCGATGGGGATATCGGCATCGTCCTTGGTGTTACCCGTCCGGATCTCCGGCCCCTTGGTGTCCAGGGCGATGGCGACCTGGCGGCCCTTCTGAACCTTCTCGGCCTGGCGAGCATTGTCGATGACAGACTCTGGAAGGTGAGAGTTAGCGAGTCGATCTTGAACGCGCCAAGCGATGCCAAAACGGCTTGGGCGGGCCGCGTTGGTGGAGTCAAAAACCGATGAGCGGATACGGGGCATCCACCGCCGCTCATCATTGATCGGCACGGATTGAGGGAGAGCACATACGGTGGTATTCGTAGCTGCCGTGGGAGAAGTTCATGCGCACAACGTTCAGGCCCGACTCGCGGAGCTTGTTAATGGCCTCGACCGAGTTGGTCTTGGGGCCGATGGTGCAGATGATGGAAGTCCGGCGCAGGTTGCGCTCCGGCTGATAGGCCGTGTCAAGCTGCGCAAGCCATTCGATCTTGCCGCCGAGCGAGAGGTGGTCGAGAGCCGTCGTCGCCATTGTGATGGATTGACGCGTTGTGAAGGGTCTGGGTGGTGTTTGCGAAAGTTTTGCGCAAGGCTCCGGATCCAGAGAGGATGTGGGAATTTAAAGCCTGAGAGGACTGGTCAGCAATCTCCGACTGCGGAGGTGATGACGCTGGCGAGAGAGAAAGTTGGCGCCGGTGTTCGCAAGGACCGTGGTGGTTTGGTAGGAGGAGGGATTGGAGAAGGAGGGAAATCTGCCACGGAGAATCCCATCCAGGGCGGCTGAGCTTTTTCAAGGCGGCAGGCGAGTGGCTGTCCTTCGCCCTGCGGCGATGCGAGATGTGAAACAGGACCCCATTCGCACCACGCGAGAGGAACACGAACCCGAGAGACAGGAAAAGACAGGAGACTCACCTCGGACAATGCGGCAAATCGAGGGTCGCGCGGATGGGGAGAGGACGATGGGAATCCGTGTCGGCGAGAGATTGGGGAATTTAACTTCTCTGCGCGAAAAAAATGTTCCCTTTCAACAACCCAATGGATGCTCCCACGTTGGAGGGGAGCTCCCAAAGCTTTCCCAACATCCCACTCCGCGGGTTGCCCCACGTACCCCTCCTTGACGTTGCCAGGTGCGATGGACGATACGGGGCTTCGAGGTACATCCGACGAACAGGCTTGGAGTCGCATGATACCCCGTATTATGCCTCGCGCTTCCCAGAGTCGGTCCAAATCCCATTCTCCCTTCGATCGGGCTTCCAGCAAGCCCCATGATGCCCGCAGCAGAGCCAAAAGAGGTCATGAAGGTCCGTGTCGGAGCGCGCATCCGGCAAGTACTTTGTCCCAGGGCCGCCCCGCCTGGCACTTGGCGACACCTCGACCCACATCTCGAGAGCGGGATGGTGGGAACCAATTGCTGTCAACTCTGGCGCCATGTGGGTCGATAAGCAATCTGATCGGAATGCGACCTCCCGTGACCCTGCACGTGGTGGTGTGGCCCAAGCTCCAAATGCTTTGGGTATGGTCGGTCTTGGCTGTCTTGTGATCCGTTGCCTGCTGCACCAGTTGCGCGTCTGTGCCGTCCTCTCCCCACCAAGCCTCCGCAAGCTCTCCGCCAGCCTCCTCCAAAGCAACAAGCATCTCCTCCAAGACTCGGTTCCCCGTTCCACGTCGCACGGGTTTTGCTGTGGGCTGCTTCAGAATCCTTCCGTCTCTCGATTCCGGTGTCCAAGATCGCGGATAGCTCGTTGTCAAGATGGTGGTGGGTGGTGCCCCTCCCCGGTGCTCGTTCGTCGAGGGCTGTCCTCGGCCCTGTCGTCGTTTCCGAGTCTAAGATCGCTCCCAGCTTCTCGACTTGCTGACTTTGGGGTTGTGGTCAAAGCTCGGACGGTTGACCCATTATGCCTTCGATGCGGTGCTTTGTAGGTGCTCCCTTTGACCCCCTCGCGTCCGCCAAAGCCGGCCCGAGAGCTGACAGTTGTCCGATTAGTCTCTGCGTTTCTGGCGGGCATGAAGCGCTCAACCGGCCTGACGTGAGTAAACTCCCTCCATCATCGGTCCCATTCCCGAAAACGACGACAACGACAGCTGCACGCCGCAGCAACGACACAATCTGAAGCTGACCGCGGCTCTGTCAAGGCCCAGTTTCAAGACCGACAAGGTAGCCGGGGAGAACAAGGAGGTGTCGAAATGGGTCGACAAGTACCTCGGCGTGGGCGAGTGGGTGATGGACCAGTCAGTCGCCATTGCCGGCTCGAGCGGCTGGTTTGAACGAACCCGGTAGATACGACATTGCAGGGGCGAGAGAGAGGGTGTAAGAAGGGCGGAACCGGCCTTGTTCCGGGGCTGGAACAAGATCTTTTCATACCGAGAAGCGTGGTGGACCGGTTGATCACGTTCGGGCCGGGCCGGATGTTTACTGGCCTCCGGGTTTTCCTGGTGGCGGTCTCATGGGTGGCGTTCCGGGGTTGACCTTGATTCTGGCTGCATTTCTCCTCTAAATCGAATTGTATAGGTAACTCTCCGCAATTCTTTGGATTTTATCGCGCAATTCTGGCCCATTTCTGTGTCTGTTGGCTTGTGTCTGTGGATTCCCGAGTGTTTCCGATCGCCCGCTCATTCGGGATGATGTTAGCCGAGGCCCCTCAGGGGTCTCAGGGGTCCAGCTCCAACTCCATCAGAACCAGACACACATCACCCTCGCCAGCCTTTTGAGCCTTGTAAAGGCAGGGCTCTTTCTCAGTCAAAATCAGATGCTGTCTATCGCTGATGCTATGGTAACAAAATAGGCACGCTGAGAACGCCTCGTAAATGCATCCAACACCTAACCACAAGCAAAAATCCTAATGTGCGCCACCGAACCCTCAACTCGTATCCGACAGGCCATTGTGACGTGAGAACCACCACATCACAGTTGATCTCAAACCCAGTGCTTTGTCTTCCTGTTATCGGATGGCCCAGAAAGCGGCTGGAGTCACCAGCGTCATGGCACAAGCCAACAAGGTGCTGGCCCATCCAGCCCCAACCCTGTCATACAACCACATGCCGAGCAAAGGTATCATGGCGCCAAAGATGCCTTTCAGAATTACGATGGCTGCGAGAGTCAACTCTGTTCCCTCATCGGTAAAGGTGCACAACACAGCCTAAGGTATCCGCTCATCAGCTTCCTTGCACATCAACCTCAACAAAGGGACTCACCTTGTGGACAAACGCCATGAGGCTGGTGGTTCCCATGGCACTGTTCACATGGCCGTTAGCCTTCTCCATGTGTTGGCGAGATTGAACCCAGCACCAAACGTACGTGAAGTAGAGGCAGAAGAAGATGACGTCCGACAGCCCGTCGTTGCGTTGCGTGAGCCAGCCGTAGATGACAAGACTGACAAACACCACGGCAGTGCTGGCCGCGAGGGCGAGCACCAGCGTGTCCCGATGTCGAGCCGGTCCCTTCTCCCCGGCCACCCAGTCCACCAGCAAACCAGACAGGTACCCAAGCGCAAGAGCCAAGAAATACCAGCCACCACTGGTAGGAGCAATATCTCGGTACAAGTCGGAGAAGACGTGGTCCGCGGTCGTCAGCATGGTGTACTGCATCCCGTACGCCGCGCTGACCAGCGTGGCGTAGGCGACACACTCCCGGACCGCAAAGAAAATCCGGAAAGGGTAGGACATGCCCGTTCGGAGCACCTGCCAGGGCGTGAGGCCTGAATCGAGCCTCGACCGGAGGAGCTGGTTCCCAGTCTCTCTGCGGCGGCGGTCGACCTTCCGCTGCAACACCACCGGGCCGTACGTCTCACGGCAGAAAGTTGCCGTGGCCATGAGCACAACCACAGCGGCGTAACACTGGACCTGAAACACCCGCTGCCAATTCCCGTCGCCACCGCCCACGAGGATGCCAAAGATGGGCCCGATGGCAAAGCCCACCACCCGGAACGCGGAGTATATGCCCTGCGGCACCGCACGGTTATCTGGGGTGATGACATCCGCGATGACGCCCGGTCCGTTGGCGAGTGCGGCGGTGCCGAACGCGCCGGCGAAGAAGCGGAAGATGATGAGCGCGACGGGTGACGCGGCGAAGCTGCAGCCCATCGTGAAGCCCAGAAAACCGCCGTTGGCCAGGTGGGTGACGACGAGCCGGCCAAAGATCTTGCTCAGTGGCACCACCAGCAGAGGCCCGGCGGCGAGACCGAGGACATACACCGACACGATGAGTGCGGTTAGAAGGTGCTCGTCAGAAGCGCCAAAGTCTCTCATGATGCGCCCAGCCTAGGGCGCGATCATGCCGGAGCCGAGGCGCACGATCAGTGTCAAGACCGTGCTGAGAAAGATGTTGATGAACTTGCGCCACTTGGTCCAGTTGTAGGGGTTTTTGGGGTCGTCGGGGTCCCAGTCGATAATGTGCCTGGCAAAATGGGGGTCATTGGCGGGTATGCTGGGGACCGAGTCGTCGGGGTCTGGTGGCGGTTCATTGTCCAACGAGACGTTGACGAACTGCGAGTCCACAGTCTCGACTGTGCCTTGATCTGAACGGCCAGCATTGTTCGCGGGGAGTTCGTGGTTGGTGTGCGGTGTGCGGCCTGATAATACCGTGTCCGCCTCGTCTTCGTCGGCTCTCATGGGCGTGCGTTGGCCCGACATGGTGGCTTAGTGCCCTGTTGGCAATCAGCCATCATGCTTCAAGTGGGACAACGGCAGACCAAAGATCCGTTCTTACCAACAATTGAAAACACTTCCGATGACCGAAGACTGACAGCTCTCAGGACGGCTCCGCGGCGCATCACGTAGGTGGTTACTGAGGACTCGAGAGTTTGCGTGTGGATTTATAGGTAGACATCTAGGGCCAAAACCTTAAGCTATGTTGATCTCGAAGATAATGTAGAGAATCGAGTGATAGGGGCGGCGACTGAAAGCAAGGAGGGCATAAGTGAACGATACTGAAAGTCAAATGAGTGATGCCAGCCGCTCACATAGAGATCACAGTTGGAAAGTCTACCCACGGCTGCGTACATCGTGCCTGCCTTGCGCATTTCGAGGCGCTCACCCTTACCCCTGGATCCATCCGTCACGGCCCACGGCGAAAGTGACGACGGTGTGGGTCGGGAACTGCGAGGCGTCGCTTCGGACAGCGGATCAGACTCCCTTGGCCTGTCACCTCAATATTGCATCTTGCAATTCAGTCTCCAAGTACAAACTAAGAGTAATTAGTATTCTTCATGAACTAAACTCCTAGAATTATTGGGTCTTCGAACTATTGAGATATTGGACGATTTGAAGTCGCAGGATGAGCGAGCACACCCCCAGCAGGGTCTCTGACTCTCTGTTTAGGTATGCGAGGCCTTGTTGCCCGCTTCAATTTATCAATCTCATCCATCAAAACCATGAGACGTTTACTCCATGTATCAGTGAGTAGAGAATACTATCACCACAAACCCTAACCTATTTGGGGCATGACGTTGAACTTGTGTCAGTTCCCTCGTATTGTCCCTGTAGTCTTAGACCCTCCGCATACCACCGGATTGGAGTCACAATGACCGAATCGTGGACCCCTAGTCCCCTTACGGTCGCAACCCTCTTCCACGCCGTCGAGCATAAAAGCAAGCCTCACTTGGGCAAGACCCTGCGTCGCAAGTCGACCTGGATACACCAAAACCACCTATGCACCAACCGACCCCAACATCATGACCATAACCACCACCACCCCTCTCACATTCCCCCTCTTC
>Ga0247823_10005549_pt1 | contig 10037 bp, 9 predicted proteins | sample 13C_PalmiticAcid_2_FD_192426 | JGI IMG/M metagenome (GOLD analysis project Ga0247823, IMG submission 192426) | Soil microbial communities from agricultural site in Penn Yan, New York, United States - 13C_PalmiticAcid_Day30 | ecosystem: Environmental > Terrestrial > Soil > Agricultural land...
CCCATCATCCACGCAGCATCCATCTTTCCCTACCGTCAACTCGACAGGCAGGCCGGGTTGCGGTATTACTACCTCGAGGGTGCCATCGTGCTCATCGGAGCTGTCATCTACGTTGTGAGTTCTCTCCCAAGCAGGGGAACCTGGCCCAAAGAATCCAGGGGAAGGTCTGGCTAACAGACTACGTTCTTCCTCCATCAGACACGCTTTCCAGAGGCCTGGAGGCCTGGGAAGTTTGATATCTGGGGCGCTTCGCACCAGATATTCCACATCTTGGTTGTGCTTTCTGCCATGGTCCACTTGTGTGGCATCTTGAATGCTTTCCGGTGGAATTATGAGAATCCCCGGTGTCCGAGCGCTGGTCCGTAGTTGGAGAGATGGCCGCCTGTACGGCACGTCTTGTCGAAAAACATGACTCGGAGAATGGTGATGAGGCAATAGCCAAAGGTTTCCGGAGACCATTGGAAACCTGCAACTTTACCGCGCGTGTTTGAGTGGGGAACTGGCTGCGTTATAGCTAAAGCTTGGAATGGGGCACTCCTTAAAAGACATGTTTCATGTAAGGGTGGGTGAGTCTGGTTGTGAGCATGACCAAGTTGACAGGGAAACTGTAAGTTAGCTGTGAGCTGACACTTGCTTTCATGCTGTTCGTTTGCCTTGATCCCAATTTCTCAGTCACAGAAACACACAAGGCAGCTAGAGTGTATGGTAGGTTAGCGAAATCAATAGTGAACTTTAACCCTAATACCTAGAGTTCTTTCCTGTTACTCGCGGAACTACCTCAGAAAGCTCCTAACACATTACCTTGCCCGGCTACGGATGCTGTGTCCCCTAACATGGTGCAACAAACGGATAATGCAGGACACTCGTCGTCCTTTGAACAAGACAGAACAGATTCTCCCTAACCTTGGGCAACGTCAGCAGTCCAAGTTTAGATATGCTGAACCGAATCTATTTGTCGCCATCGGACGTTTCCACAAATTGGCATGTCAAAGGGTCCGGCCTTTAGGCACAGTCTGTTGATTCTCTTTTAGAGTCCTTGGGCTTTAAGTGAGAGCTCCTAGGTGGCCAGCAGCCCAGCTGAGAGTCGCACATACTGCCCACCCTTTCTCGCCTCCTTTTTATCTGCCCTTCTCCGCAATTGTACTCATTCATGACTCAGCGCCACGCTCCCTCAATGATTTCGAGTTTAAGGTTGAGTCATTGTTGGATCGCTTACTTTTGCGTCTGTTGGGCCGGTCAGAATGACTCTCCAGGCACAGAGGTGAGGGAAACAGAACAAGGGCAGCCATGCATTCTCGAGAGTGCCCTCCCTAGCCTGGGCGTGACAGAATTTCTTCACCCTCTTGGCGGGTTCCTCACTCTCAACCAATGCTGCTCGGAGGGTCTCAGCCCTAAGCCCAAGCACCACTTGGGGTTCGGGAAAGCAATTCTGCCCCTTGTGTGTTTTTGAGTGGAGGAAATTCTCCATGCTCCACTGGGAACTGGAGTCCCTCATTGTTGTGAGAGGCAATGGTTTCGTTGAGTGTCAACAAGAAGGAGTGATTTGACCTTTTGTGGAGAGCTGGTCTGGGTAGTACCTTCGAAATCATGGTGATTGCGTGTGAAGATTCAGAAGTGTCAATTGCCGCCCTATAAGTACCCGTAACTACCTTGCCCATGCATGAAGGTGGCCAGTTCGCGGGTTTCTTTGTCTGAAAATGTCACCAGATCAGCAATGGCATTGTCTGCAGACTGTTGACGTGGCAGTCTGGGTTCAATGTTCAAGTAGGTAGGTATGGAGACAATGGCCGTTCTGTGCGGCTTGCAGGGTTGAATCTCTCTGAAGAAGTCGTTGTCGTCGAAGCAGAGAACAAAAGATTTTGGATGCTGAACGTACTGAGCTCTGTGACTCGGAAATATCCATATCTTCTTGCCACAGCATCAAACGGGTTTACTAGACATCCATGAGGATATGGCAGTTGAGATTTCCAATCTTCAATCACCGAAATCACTTTGGTATTCTATAACAAGCAGCCTCGTTAAGTACCTAATATTCTTGCGAGAGACTCGAAAGTGAAGTCACTTATCAGCCTCGGTCAACATCCCGATCGATACAAAAAAAAAATAGCGCTATTGCCGAGTACCCTTTTGACAACAGACTGGCATTGAGCTGGTAGCGAAGTGTCGTTTCTCGCTTGCCCGAGCGACAGTCTGTTCTCGTTGAGGTAGCCAGTTCTAGGGGTATTACTTGTACTGACGAGACTGTGAGACGAACGGCAACAACGACCCGGTTCCCTGTAGGTACCTATGTGCGCATCAATTCGCGAATGGGTGGCCATTTCTTGTGCTTGGAACGTCATGATATGGAAGACATCCGCCAGTGTAGACTCGATTTGGGCTGCCCCCGCAACCTTTTGCAACCTTTGCCTGGATTTGATGCCATCTCATGTAGGTACCTCCCTTAGGTACATGTACGTACCTCCCTTGGGGATCGCTTTTCCGGCAGGGGACATCAAGTCACTGCTCAGGGCAGCATATGTCACAATCAAACTCGCTTGTGAGACCTGAATTATGGTAGTAATGAGTGCTCTACAACGTACGACCGGGTTTTGCCGTCTCACGGCTTCGGCTGAGTGCGTGGGTGCCTTGTCAGTGTATCGTTGCCTCTCCCCCCGGAAGTGAGAATGGGCCACAAGTAGGTAAGCTAGCTATGATAGGGGCTGGATGGCTGCATCTTTTAGTTCCGTCCAACCTTGGTTGCCTCGACATCTGTTGCCAGTCGACTGTTGAGCCATATAGTTCTCTTCGACAGTTCACTTCCCTTCTGCAAACTTCGGCCTTCCGTCTCCTTCCCTTGCCACCCCCGAATTCCGTGTCAGGAATAATTGCCGTTTCACTTATTCCTTTGATTTACTTGGGCTTGGCACTCGCAAAATGGGCTCCCTAGCCAACGTCACAGACATTGAGAGCTGGCTTCCTCAGGGGATCGAGAAGAACGACGGATGGCGTGTCGATGCCGCGACAATTGTTCTTCTCGCCATCATCGGAGATCCGCGCCCTGACGAGTTCACTCGGGCCATTACGGCATCATCGCTGGTTATGCTGCCGCGTCTTGTCCCCGCGATGCAGCTGCTAAACGCCGCCCGGCCTGCTCAACTGCCGCAGACCCGCGCTGTCGCATCTGAGATTTCCGGGCCCTCCCTACAGGACGTGGACCGACGCGAAACCGTCGGCTACTTTGTCAACGCCCTCCACCAGCTCGATAAGATGCCCCGTCGCGGATTCCGCGTCCTCAAGGTCAGCCACAACCATCAGAACCGACTGTCCCGGGATGTTGAGGTTGTCAAGAACTTCAAAATGGCAAGGGTGTCACCGAGCCATTTGGTACGCGGTGTTCTCTTGTTGGGATTCGGCCTCGGCCTGGGCCTCATCACCGCAGCGGCGCTCTGGAAAGACGGCCCGGCTCTCATCTCCATTGCGCTCATGGGGATTGCAAGCTCGCTCATTGGGCATGCCAGCAGCTGGAGGACTGGTCACGCCTACAACGAGACTGGACCAGCCAGTGTCAACACGGCAACACCCGTCACCATCGTGATCAAAACCAGCGGGAACGGCATCACAGTCGTTCGGTGCGATGAGGCCATATACGACGAGTTGTATCTCGGCACACTAGATTGCTGTTTCTACCGAACTCAGGGCGCACGATGCGGCGCCCTGGTGGCCACGGGAAGCGTCGCGCTCATGGTCTCGGTTGCCACGCTGGCCAGCTCCACGTGGAAAAGCCAACTCTCGGTAGCCGTGTGCTACATCTTTCTCAATGCTGTGTACTGGGCCGTTAGCCTGCTGCCGCGTCATGCGTTTTGGGACATGAGTCGATATCGTGTGAACGACATCACACCGGCCGATGCAACGAACGCGGACCAAAGCGCACCCACCAGCGCCAATTCCTTCGAGGGACGCGCAACTACTGCCCGCACGCTCTGGTATGCCATCCGCGAAGTAGGATCCACTGCTTGGGTCGAGGAGGGCTTCTATGTCCCACCAACCGACAAATGGAAACAGTGGTTGGCCGAGGCACAACAGGCCGTGGACGAAGGCAACCGGGCGTGGCAGGCAGTTAGGAGAGAATGCGAGATAATGCAGTATGGACTTTGAGATTATCGAGTATTGGATGAGGGTCGTTTAAACTAGATGACTCGAGTCGGACCCCTTTGTATGGCGCGTTCCTGAGAAGAAGTCACTCTTGGTGTCTCTGCTATGATGGGACTAGGACGCGCGGCCCGGGATGTCCATTGATGCGCTATCAGAATGACAGGCAATGTAATAAAATAGTATGCTACGAACGAATACACTAGAGTTCCTCTAGAAACATTTTGTAACTATCACTGGAAATTAACCCACCCCGGGCCCCCCGCTCAACCCTCTCAACAGCTTCCCTCATGATTTTCGATGTGTGCAACTCAACCGCGCGTTAACAAGTCCTCCACTGGATTGCCACCCGCACAGTGAGCTTGCTAGTAATCCGGTCAACCTAGATTGGTGTGCGTCAGCATCATGGCTTCGTGGTCAAAGAGACGACCCAACTCACGGCGATGAGTGCCGGCTTCTCTGGCGGTGATACCGAACACTGCGTGTTCATGTTCAGGATGGCGGTCGATCCACCACAAGGCGACCACAAAACCAAGTCCGGTTTGGCCGAGAGCGAAAACCGGCCTGCTCCGACGCCGTCCAGAGTCATGTCATAGCTGGCTTCCCTGGAGCTGCCAGTGAAGTCAATCGTGGTGGAGCAATGGCCCTGGGAGCCGGATGGAATGTTGGCGTAGCCCGTCATGTCCGTCGCGAGGGTAGCGAATCTGAACGGTGCTGGTCAGCAACATTGCTCAACGTGGGAAAGTGAACGACACAAACATACTGAAACCCCGAGTCGTATTGGAGATTCAGAGTCAGCTTGCAGTTCTTGCGCCAGTCTGCCGCCATGGTATTGGGGCCGCTTTGCACGACATATTCCGACAGCCGAATGTCAAAGACAGTATTGGAAGCATCGGCCTTGACGTCAGCAGTTCCGTAGGGGCACCCGGAACCGAGAACGGAAGCGCCAACAACCCGGAGGTTTTGCGGTGCAGCAGCTGTGGTTGGCGCGCCGAATGCCAGCCGGGCGAGGAGAATGAAGGAAGCAGTGATGAGATGCATTTTGATTTGGACAAGAGCGGCTGCAAGAGATGCTTAGTCTCTTGGTCTCTTCCCCCAAGACAACACCAGGGCTGAGTGATTCTAATAGTTGTTCTCTGTAAAAGAGGTTGGACAACGATTGGATGAGACAAGAGATGCAATTACGGCTCGTTGATATTGAGCTGCGGCCCTTGAACAACAGCCGCGGCCCGTGTGCTCCGAGAATGCGACAACAACTTGAAATCCCAGTGGATAACAAGCGAGGCAGCTATATAATGCACTCTAGCCGCGACCCCCGTCACATAGAACATGGCGATTTGGGTCATATTGCGCAGTTTGTTTCATTTACCCTTGGAGAGTCGGCCGTTGGTTTCTTCGCCTTCGAGTCTAGACCCGACAGTCAGGGGCGAAAATGAGAGATGTAACCTGCCCGCAGTTCGGACGGGAGACCTGGATTTTCAACAAGATTGACATCCCCATGCTGCTATTTTTATCTTGACACCCGCCTTTTCTGTCACTCTTTGCTTTACTCCTGCGGTGATGATATTGATGAAATTTAATTACCCGAAGCGCTTCTCATTAATACTGTCAACGGAGGATGCCAGACATGCGCCAACCAATTTTACACCAGTCCTTGACAGAACTTGGAGTAAAGGGATCGTTTCGGCCTGTGATCTGGCTTGCACATAAACAAGATTGCATAGTGTTAGAGGGTTGTGGTCGGCTTTGGGTAACATCAGAGGGCGAAAAATTGAGAGTGTAAATCCGCGCAACCCAGCTCAGAAGATGCACCTGGATGTGCACCGAGACTTGGACAGAACCAGGCCTGTGGCAGGACAGCAGCTTGGGGTCGTTCAAGCTGCATCACCCAGATTCGCTGCGTCCTTCCGTACCGTAATGTTACACTCCAAGCTGTTTTGCTGCTCGCTTGTTCATGACAAGGAAGCCCAAAACCGCGAACTCAACAGTGAAGCATCGCCGCGTATTTTGATGCAGGAAAAAGAAAGGCTTCAAAGGCAGAGAGCCCCCTAATAACTCAGTACGTGCACTGAAAATGCTTTTTGAGCCGTTGACGTGGAGTTCTCGAGTTCCAAATCAACACCGTTGTTAGAAAAACTGGTATTGAACTGTACGAATCCCGGCGAATCGAAGGATTCGAGGACAGAATAATTACCTCAAAAGAGAAGCTGGCCTGGAACTCACCACAATGCGAGAATTCTTGGTGCACTTTGAAAGAGCTCCGCGTCCCAAGTGCCTCGGTTACATCACTTGGTGACAATAGATCATCCCCAGCGATGGCCCCCACAGCCTTCCAAATCCTGTCGGACCTCCATCTCGAGACCCAGCAGTCGTACGACTACAACTTCAAACAGACGGCCCTCAACCTCGCCCTGCTCGGCGACATCGGGCAAGTGGCCCACGACGCCCTCTTCACCCTTTCTCGAGAAGCAGCTCAGCCGGTACTGGAACGTCTTCTTCCTCTTGGGGAACCACGAGCCCGTCTCGGGCAGCTGGCCCGCCGCCAAACAGAGGGTCCGCGACTTCGCCGAGCGCATGGAGCGGCTGCATGCCCGCTCCACCATCGGCCGCTTCATCTTCCTGGACCAGACCCGCCACGACGTCAACCCCACCCTCACCGTGCTCGGCTGCACGCTCTTCTCGCGCGTCACCCAAGACCAAGCCGCCGCCGTGGCGGGCCGCCTGATCGACTTCCGGCAGATCCTGAACTGGACGGTCGAGGACCACCTCGACGCGCACCTGTCCGACCTGCGCTGGCTCAACGCCCAGGTCGCTGACATGGCCCGGACCGAGCCGCAGCGGCAGATCGTCGTCTTCACGCACCACAGCCCGACCACCGCGGACGCGAGGGCCGCCGACCCGCGCCACCAGGGCAGCCCCGTCGCCTCGGGCTTCGCGACGGACCTCGGCGGCGAGGAGTGCTGGACCAGCCCGTCGGTCGTCGCGTGGGCGTTTGGGCACACCCACTTCAGCTGTGACTTCGTGGACGAGAGGGGGAAGCGGGTGGTGGCAAACCAGCGGGGATACGCGATGGGGCTGCAGAGCGGGTTTGACGCGGAGAAGATCTTTGTGGTTGGGAAGGAGGCGGGCTCGAGCTCGAGCATGCTGCTCGTTTAAGTTGTTGAGTAGGAACAGACGAAAACGATGGTGGAAACGACATGGCACAAAAACTCGTCTTCCGGCCACATACCATCGAGGATTCCGGCCTTGTATAGAAGCTGACTGTGTGATTCTGTGTCCCCATATCGTGAATCGACAGTCGCGCAAGAGCCTGGTATATACAGCCGGTCTCCTGACTACAGCAAGCGTCCGTCAGGCCGGCTTCTCATGCCCCGAAAAGGTAACCTCGAGGATGTGCGCTCGTAGCTCCAAGTCATGATCCATCAACACAACCTTGACCCCAGACTCCTCCAGCCGCGTGATACCCTCATTGCACTTGATGAATGTATCCGGCTCGCGAATCCCGACATAGACCGTCTTGACAGCACCGCCCAGGGCCAGGATCCGCTCGACGCAGGTCCGGCTGCCGCTCAACCGCTCGTTGCATGGCTCCATGGTGGTGTAGAGCACCGTGTTGGGGGGCAACACCTCGGCAACATCGAAGTCGTGGATGCCATGTCGATCGGCAACCTTGATAAAACAGCAGTGCTCGGCGTGCGTCGAGCCCGGGTCGCCCGGTCTGTCCCGCGGGAGTTCCTCTGAGAAGCCCGTGGCGAGGATCTGGTTTGCATCGGGGTCGACGAGCACGGCGCCGACGCAGAACTTGGAGGGAGACGGGGGAGACATGCGCGCCTGCTCGATGGCGTACTGCATGTATGCTTTGTGGTCGCCTGGCCTGATCGTGGGGTGGGAATCGTGGGATGTCATTTTTGGGATGCCATTTTTGGGATGCGAGTTTGAGACCGACTGAGAGGCTCAAGAGTTCTTTTGAGTCGTGTCGCCAACAACTTTCCGGACTTGGATTCCGACTTTCATCCTGTTGCAACACACTTTCCAGGTCAAGGTTGCAACCCCACTTCTCCCACCCCGAGTGTCGAGCGGTTGGTTGGTCCAACCTTAGTCGTCTTGCGGCTTTACTTTCTGCCACAACTCACCATCGCAACCCCAGGACTCGGAGCAAGTAACATGGCCGCCAACAACGGCGAGGAGTCGCAATTTGGAAAGGAGAAGCACAAGCTTGACCTGGCAGTGCTTGCAGGTAACGACACCATGCCAGCTATTTCTCGAGTATGAAGATGGCTGATGGGTTCTGCAGCGCTTCCCCATGACTGCACAGTCTTGTCCACCGCAAAATATGGCGAGAGCTTATGGGCAGACACCGGCCGCATCAATGTCAAACTGGCCAATGGGACACCTAAGTCGTACTTTATTAAAGTCGTCTCAAAGGACACGGGGAGGAGAATGGTGCACGCCGAGTTCGAATCCATGAAGGCCATCCATGGCGTTGCTCCCGACTTCGCACCACGTCCCATAGCCTGGGGAACCTACGAAACAAATCCCGACACCCACTTCTTCCTGTGCGAGTTCCGCCATTTTGACGATGAGATGCCCGATCCCGAGGACTTCACGCTCCGCTTGGCCAAACTCCACCAGAACAGCCACTCACCAAATGGCAAATTCGGATTCCACGTCACCACTTATGCCGGCAACCTTTCCCAGATGATCGACTGGGAGAGCAGTTGGGAAGTCTTCTTTACGAAGAGCCTCCGCCATGCCCTCGATCTCGAGATCAAAGCTAAGGGGCCTGATCCGGAGCTTGACAGGCTGCTTCCCATCCTCTTTGACAGGGTGATTCCGCGACTACTCCGGCCGCTCGAGACAAACGGCCGGTCGATAAAGCCTTCACTTGTGCACGGAGACCTGTGGTACGCCAATTCAGGGCGAGACACAGCAACTGGTGACAGTCTTGTCTTTGACGCATGCTGTTTCTACGCCCACAACGAGTGTAAGCGCTGGAGGGCCGGGTATGCGACAGAAAAGACCCAGGATGCTGATGGGACGCGATGATCAGATGAATTCGGCCAGTGGAGACCAACCTGCAACAAATTCGATGAGACATACTTGGCGGCTTACCACAAGCACGTTGGGAAGTCAGCTCCCGTGGAAGACTACGACGGCCGAATTGACCTCTACAAGCTGTATGTCACGATGATATGTACCACCATCACCATTCACGCTGACTGTGTCCAGGAGATTCAACACCCACGTCTCTGCGCTCTTTTTCAACAATATGGCTCTTCGTGAACAGTAGGTGCGATCTCAGACCTGTCCACCATTCACTAAACAATGCCGCTAGGATGCTCGGCGACATTCGAAACTTGGTTCAGCGATATGGCGATAAGGTGGCGCCTCAAGGCCCGGTTTCTACCAATGACTAAGTATATTAAGCCCGGAATGACAACAGATATTGCAGGGTGTCATGAAGATCATGGAACTTTGGGCTTGTTTTCCCCTGGCTTGATCAAAGTGACTGTTTGCGTTCAAACGTAGCCTGAAACCGACCACTGAAGCATCATGACAGAACTCAAACGTCAGCATGCATCAAGTCCGCCGGACAGCACCAAACACCCGAGAGCATTTCCATTTGCTGCCCCCACTAAGCTCGTCCTACATACGCACACACACGGCGAGCAGGAGGTCGTACATCCAACCCGACCACGTACCGACCCAGCAATGACCAACCCATGACACCCAGCCCGGATTGTACTCTGCATGCCCGATCTACGACATGACACAACATACCGGTAACCCCAAGCCAGGCGTGACACACACCGCTCCTCGTACGCCAGACTGACTCAATCCGCTGCCTGGCAACTGCCAGTCGCGGACATTACCCCATCCCCGAGTCCGACGCCACATTATTTTGATAC
>Ga0247823_10005551_pt1 | contig 10035 bp, 4 predicted proteins | sample 13C_PalmiticAcid_2_FD_192426 | JGI IMG/M metagenome (GOLD analysis project Ga0247823, IMG submission 192426) | Soil microbial communities from agricultural site in Penn Yan, New York, United States - 13C_PalmiticAcid_Day30 | ecosystem: Environmental > Terrestrial > Soil > Agricultural land...
TCATTTGGCAAGCGAACGCGCGGCCTCCATGCTTCAACAACGCGCCATTGACCTACTGTCATCGCCTGGAATACTCTTTGTAATTCGTCACATCGAAGCAAAATAACGTTTTCAGGATTAGGGTACATTACCAGGATGGCCCGTATTCGCTCGTTGTAGTTAATCTGTCACAGCACTCGAACAACCATCGCGTCCCGGCTTGCGGCTGATCTCATCTAAAGTGATTCTAGGCTTCTCGTTGGCGCTGGACTCGCTAGAAAAGAAACGGGTTACTTATGTCCATCATTGAAAATCGCAGCCAAGCGATCCCGATCAAATCTGCGCCACATTTGCGCTTTGGAATCGCGACATGTTGAAACTGGCCATTCGAAATATCTTTCGTCACAAGTTGCGCACGGCGCTCACCTTAACCGCCATTGCAACTGGCGTGGCAGCGCTCATCCTCTCAGGCGGCTTCGTTCAAGACATGTTTTATCAATTGGCCGAAGCAACAGTCCACTTCCATACGGGCCATATACAGATTCATCGAACAAACTACCATGAACGCGGTTCCCGAGAACCGGAGAAATTCATTATCGAGAATACGGCGGAGGTTAGGGCTGCGGCCGCGGCGAGCCCGGAAACTGTTAGCGTCATGGAACGAATTTATTTCTCGGGCCTCATCAATAATGGACAAGTCGATTATCCGATCCTTGGCGAAGGCATTGAAGCGGATAAGGAAGCAAAGCTCAGCGATTTGCTCAACATAATTTCGGGACGCCGACTTACAGAGCAGGATCGCTACGGAATAATGCTTGGTGAAGGCGTTGCGCGCGCGCAAGCGCTTAAGGCCGGAGACCGCGCGACAATCGTATTAAACACGGCGCAGGGCGGAATCAATAGCCTGGACTTTGACGTTATCGGTATTTTTCGCACGACCAAAGATTATGATGATCGCGCGGTCCGCATCCCACTCGCCACCGCGCAAGAGCTACTCGACACCAAAGGCGTAAACGCCCTTGTTGTCGAGCTTAAAGAAACATCGCAAACCGATACGGCTCGTCAAAAGATACAGTCGCAATTTGATCCTAAGGTCTATCAAGTCATGCCTTGGCACGAGATAGATGATTTTTACGCCAAAGCCAAGGTGCTTTACCAAAATCAATTTGGTGTTTTGCAGCTCATCATCCTCGCGATGGTCGTACTCTCAGTAGCGAACAGCGTAAGTATGGGTACATTCGAACGCATCGGTGAGTTCGGCACACTGATGGCGCTCGGTGATCGCAGCAACGGCATCTTTAAATTGATCATGATGGAAAACATTCTGCAAGGATTCTTGGGTTCGTTAACTGGAGTAATCGTTGGCGTTGTTTTGGCCCTCATCATCTCAGCCATAGGAATTCCCATGCCGCCACCGCCAAACATGAATGGGGGTTATACGGCGTACATTTTGCTCACGCCGGGAGTGGTTATTGAGGCATTCTGCGTTGGCGTAGCAGCGACGGTATTGGCTGCACTACTACCTGCGCGTCGCGTTTCGCGCATCCCGGTCATTACAGCGCTTCGGGAGAACACGTAGAACTGAGACCGAGCTTTGCCGTGCTGAAGTATTTTGCTTGAGTAAGCGCCAAATCGATAGGGGATCGAAATCGTTCCATCACGATAAAACGTCACGTCGGGAAATCGTCAGGTAGGCGTCTAAACCAGTTTACTCAATCGATAACACAAAAAAATGTCGCGGCCATTTATCAAATGGCCGCGACAAATAACGAGGAAAATAATTTAAGAAAACTTCTACAACTGCTTTAGCAACTCTTTCGCATCAACGAGCCGAGGAAAGCTTTTACCCGAAGCAAGCAACTGTTCCAATTCCTTGCGCGCCTGAGTTTTGTCACCCGACTTCGCAAGTCCCACTGCCAAGTGATAACGAATTTCGGTGGATTGAGGAGCCAACGATTGCGCCTTTTTGAGCAACTCCACCCCACGCGCGAACTGCCCCTGCTCAACTAAAATCCAACCGAACGTATCGACAATATCCACGTTGTCAGGCTTAAGCTTGTAAGCTTGCTCGGCATACTTTACCGCCTGCGGATCTTTCTCCTGCTGGTATAACCAAGCCAGATTATTCAAAATTGAAAAATTGCCGGGATCCTTTTTTAGCACCAGTTGGTACTGCTCAATGGCGCGCTTGTGTTGCCCGTCTTTTCCATATGCTTGCGCGAGGAAAACACGAACACCGGTGTTTTGAGGATGCGCAGTAAGCCATTCGGATATGCGAGCATCCGCCTCCTTGGTTTTGCCAGACAAATGCAGAGCCGCATACACCTTCACAATCGCCTTACTATTGTCTACCGTAGAAAGCCCCGGTTCATACGCTTTTATCGCCTCCACATATTTTTTCTGTGAAACCAACAAATCGCCTTCCAACTCATAACCCGCAAATGCTTTTGGCCGCTGAGACTGAATTTGCCGCGCCAAGGTTTGAGCTTCGGGATACCGCCCACCTTTTGCGGCAAGCGAGGCTAACGCAAGCTGCGCTTCCAAATAGTCGGGCTTAAGCTCTAACGCGCGTCTCAGTGCATTTGTTGCTGCAGGGGCGTTTTCGAGGATCGTATGGATTGTCGCCAATCGAATCTGCGGGACCGGGGAATCAGGTAACAAGGTAGCGAGCTTCTGGTACGTCCGTAAAGCCCCATCCTTCTGTCCATTAGCCAGTTGCGCTTGGCCAAAGGCATCCTGCACATCAGGATTGTTTGGGTACGCACTCTCAAGTTCTTGCGCAAGAGCCAATGCCTTGCCCTTATCGCCAACATGTAGATGATGTCCAATCAAAAGCAGACGTGGTTGGAAAGCACCGGGGTTAGACTTTGCTGCCTGCTCCAACCAAACAACACCTTCTTTTTTATCCCCGTATGCCAAAGCAATCTCGGCAAGTGAAATCATGGCTTGAAGATTGTTTTTATCTTTTGCCAGGACGGCCTTGAATCGCTGTTTAGCCGCATCGGGCTTTTTGTCCGTCAGATCGAGTTGCGCGAGATTCATGGCGGCGGCGATCGAGGTCCGGTCCAATCCGAGCGCTTGCTCAAAACTCTTCCGTGCATTTGCGAGGTCATTTTTTCCGAGATAAACGGTACCCCTCAAATTGTAAACAAGAGGGTTATTCGGCTGTTTCTTCTCAAGCGAACTAAGCGCCGCTAAAGCCTTGTCAAATTGCTTAGCCCTCACGAGATTTAATACCAATAACTCTTCCGCCTTCGATGCGTTCGGGTTTATTTGAACGGCCTTTTCCAGCTGTTCGATCGCCTGAGCCATATCTCCTCGTTGCGCTAAGGATGCAGCCAAATTCATACGTAAGTCGGCCGCCTCAGGACTCTTCTCTACCGCTTGGATGAGCAGCTTGGCGGCAAGCTCACCTTGATTAACCGCTGTGTACGCCTGAGCTAAAGCCGCAAGACTTTGAGGATTATCAGTATCGAGATCATGAAAAGATTTAAGGGTCTCCTGCGCCTCTTGGGCTCGCCCTAACTTGGCTTGCGTAGCCGCCAACAACGCTCGCCCATAAATTGAATGGGGAACCCCTCTACTAAACTGGGCAAATTGCTGCGCCGCTTGTTCGTAATTTTTTAAAGCGTAGTTAGAAAGACCCAACCATAGAACTCCAGCCATGCTCTCCCGACTTACTTTGACAACCATCTCGAAAGAAGATTTTGCCTCGGCAAACTCTCCTTTCCTATATTGTAGGATTCCTCGGAGCAGGGTGACGGCAGGGTGGGTCTTAGCAAACTTCGAGGCTAACTCAATATCCTCGTTGGCCTCGGCAAGTCTGTTCTCCTGGATTCGAGCCGTAGCCCTCCCTAAGAGCGCCAGCAGATTATTGGACTTATGTTTGAGAGCGGTCGTATATGCGTTTTCCGCCTCCTTCAATTGGCCATCACTACGTTCCAAATCACCTAACAAGACCCATGTATCACTATTTTTCTCTTCAAGTTTTAACGCGTCCTTCACAATTGTCCGTGCAGTTTTCATATCGCCACGCGCCACGGCGCACCGCGTCAGCCCCCACTGGGCTGGGACATGGCTCGGATTTAACTGAAGCGCGTTGGCGAACAAAGAACAACCGTCACTCAATTTACCCAAACCTAACTGGGCACGCCCCTGCAATTCGAAAATTCTGGCAGTATTTGCTGGTGACGTATTAGACGAAGGACTAATTTCCGTGAGCACGCGCGTATAAAAACCTTGCTGTAATAGCGCCTTACCCATGAGCACCTTCAATGTCTCCGGGTTTACACCGAGATCTTGAGCTCGCTTCAATTCTTTTTCTGCTTCGGCGCCAAGATCCTGGGCTACATATAGCTCTCCCAACAACCACCTTGCCTCTGCATTTGATGGATTTTTCTGCAATGCATTCTTGAGTTCAATGACCGCCTCTTGAACTTTACCTTTATCCTGAAACTCCTTTGCACGCTGCACGTGTTCAACATCCGTGTAACGTTTTAATCGATCACAACCGGGCAAAAAAGTAGCCTGAATTAGAAGCATGCATAGAAAAAGCAGTGCCGAACGTGGGATACGAATTTCTAAATTGAACATTATTCCAATCCGTGAATTAGGAAATTTTGCGAAGAATAGATGCAAGGCAGAGGATTAGAGACGCAAACAGCTAATTACTATAACCAATAATAATCCCGAAAAGGGCGTTCTGCCCAAGCATAAAACGCAAGCCCACATTTAATGAAGACATTGGCCAATTAGAATCGAAAGAGCAAGCTGTGTTTCCGAGCAATACTCGCGCAGATAAAAAAACCCCGGCATGCCGGGGTTTTTCGAAGCTTTACAGACTTTAGACTTTTCGTCGGGCCCCTGAAAACATCAACCCGATGACGCCAAGACCCAGTAACGCCATTGATGACGGCTCTGGAACAAATTTGCTCGCTGTTACCGTATTAAACTTAAACGCATCGTTCCCACCAGACGCTAAAGCACCTGACACAATCATGTAGCGGCCTTTGCTGGCGGCACCAGCAATGGCTGTATCTGCATTTTTGACGACTTCATTATTTGTCGGACGTTGGGTGAATCCTAATACCGAGAATGTATTTGCGCATCCTGAAAAACATGCATTGATGCTATCCAGATTTAACCCCGCTGTATTAGCCCAAGTTCCAGTGGACGGTCCAGTCCAAATCTGCATATCGGGGCTCGCTTCGAAAGAACTACTATTCTGACTACCTTCATAACCAATCTTAAAACTCGTAGCGGTATAAAGTGAATCGAATTCGAGCAGGACGAATTCAATCCCTGCGTTGTTATCGATTGCATGATAAGGAGCGCTCGTGGATTCCCCTGGGCTGCCGACGCCAAGACCTCCGGAATAAACTGCTGTCGAGACTTGCGTAAGTCCAGTTGAAGAACTGGCTCCGCTAGTGTTGGACGTAAAGTAAGCAGTCGCCTTCACCCAGCCACCACCACTATTCCATTGCTTCGTTGCCGTGCTCAGTCCTGAACCTCCTGATGAGGGAGCGGCAGATAGGTCAAATGTGGTTGCGTGGCTAGCGCCAGCGATCCCCATTCCAACTATCAAACTAATAATCGTATGCATTCTTCTCATAATTCTTTTCCGTAACCCTCTCTTTTGATGCGCCGCGCATTATACCGTAGATACCATTCACCAGCGGCGACGTAAGCAAATTTCAGGCCACAGAAGCAATCGAATTGGGTAGCATTCTGTTTCTTTAAACTTTTTAGCGCCTTACGCCACTTTGCAGGGAAGACGCAAAGCCAAGACATTTCCTTCAATGTTAATTTTCCCGACAACTTCCTAGGCAAATTAATTCCGTAACCGTTTCAAGAGTTCAACCGCCTCAGCCTCTTGAGGAAATTTCGTCTTGCTCGCCAGAGTTCGCTGTAATTCGATGACCGCCGCATCTATTTTTCCTGCTTTGGCCAATGCGACAGCATAGTGGTAGCGAATTTCCTGTTGTTCGGGCGCCAGCGTCGCTGCGCGGTCGAGAAGATCCAACCCCTTGTCAACTCGTCCCGCATTAACGAGCAGCCAACCATAAGTGTCTACTATCTGCGGACTCTCCGGATTTAGGGCATATGCTTTCGCCGCCATCTCAACCGCTCGTGGATCATTCGCTTGGAAATAAGCCCATGCCAAGTTATTTAACGCCAGAAGATTTTGAGGTTGATGACGAAGCACCCATTCGTATTGATCGATCGCAAGCCGGTGCTTTCCAGTTTTTTGCCCGACATCTGCAAGATAAAGGCGCGTCTGGAGATCTTCCGGATTACTCTTAAGCCAAGAGAGGAGCGCTGCTTCCGCTTCTTCAGTTCGCCCTGCCTGGACAAGCGCGCCGTGTCGCGCCACGATTAGAGGTCCTGTTTTTGCAATTGCAAACGCCTTTTCATACGCTACGACAGCCAAGGAATATTTCTTTTCAGCCATGCGCACATCACCTTCCAGCGCATAACCAACGGACGACTTGGGAGCTGCGCTCTTCACTTGATCCGCGATTTGCAGCGCTTCAGTGAACCGCCCCGCGCGCGTGTCTATCCCAGCCAACGCGCTTTGCGCTTCAACTAGCTCGGGCTTTAATTCCAACGCCTTGCGTAAAGAAATTGAGGCAGCTGGCGCATTTTGATTGGCCAAGTGCGCCTCCGCCAGCAACAGATGGCCTACAGCTAATTTTGGCTGCCTAGTGACCAATCCGCTAAATGTCTGAACGGCTGCGTTTGCTTGCCCGCCCAAGAGTTGAGCGCGCCCAAGTAGTTCAATTATGTTGGGCTCGTCCGGGGAAAATTTACGGGCCTCTTCAGCGGCATCCGCAGCTTTCTTAGCATCGCCGCTTTGAAGATAATATCGGGCCAGTTGCAATCTTGGCTGCACGGCCGCTGGATTACCTTTCCGCGCACGCTCTAACCAACCAACGATCTCTTCCGGCTTAGCGCCAAGCTGACCGCCGAACCCCGCCAACGCAAGCAGGGCTTGCAAATTGTTAGGATCCTTTTGCAGGATTGTCTCGAAACGCTGCCGCGCCGCTTGAGGGTTTCTTTCACGCAAGTCCAGTTGCGCCAGATTGATTACGGCCGGCAGGAAAGTAGGTTGCAACGTAATGGCCTTCTCAAGGGCGGCTCTTGCATCCGCTAACTTACCTCTGCCGCCAAGAACGGCAGCCTTAAGGTTGTAGGTAAGTGGGTTGTTTGGCTGTTCCTTTTCCATAGCCTGAACAGCTTTTTCTGCTTTGTCATATTCTTTGCGCGACAGACTAGTCAAGATTCGCAAGACGTTTGCTTGCCCACCCGTTTCCAGGCCAGCCGCTGACTCCAAATCAGCCAACGCTCTATCTTTATCTCCAGATGCGAACCGCGCCATTCCCAAATGAGCGCGAGCCCATGCGCTTTTGGGACTAATCGCGGTTGCTTTCTCGTAATACCCAATCGCTTTATCAAACTTCCCCCCCTGCACGCTGGCTTCCGCAGCCATTGCCAGGAGGGCAGGGTCCTCAGGAGTCATCTCAATAGCGGGTAAGAGTATTTCCAGCGCTTGATCTGCCTTTTGAGCCTTGAGTAGCGTGGCGGCAAGTAACTTTCGGGAGTAAACACCATTAGGATTCTTAGCAACGACAGACCGTAGATACTCTTCTGCCCGACTAAGAGAACCCGTCGAATAGGCGATTGCGCCTGCCAACGCAGCGCCGGGCAGGTAATTAGGCGACAACTTAAGCGCATCTTTCGCCGCCGAATCGGCGCCCTTCAAATTACCGGATTGCAGTTCCAGAACACCGGAAAGGTAGTAGCCCAGTGGGTTGTCTGGGGCCACCTGACGCAGAACATTCACATGCGCACGCGCATCCTCAAACTTTCCGGCAGCCATGTGCATCGATGCAAGGTTAATATTTGCAGATACGTTGCCAGGCTCCAACTTAACAGCTTTACGAAAGGCCTCGAGCGCCTCCACATTACGCCCCGCCAAGCGATCCATGTCGCCCTTCATTACCCATGCGTCCGCATGTTTCGGCGCGCCAACAAGGGCGCGGTTAACATAGCCAAGCGCCGCCGACGTATCCGACTTCAAGAGCGCGACACGCGCACGTCCTAACAACGCATCGGGAAGATCCGGTTGCTTCTGTAACGCCTCGTCAAACGACTTAATCGCATCATCGTCCTGACCAAGTGACAATTGGGCGTGCCCGCGCATCGCTAGCACCACTGGCGTCAGCGCTGCTTCGCCATGCTTGCTCGAACGAGTATCGGTTAAAACTTTTTCAAACTCCTCTTGCTGGATCAGCACTCGACTAAGCAGAGGCAACACCTCGATGATCGGATAGCCGACACGAAGCGCTTCGCGGAACTCCTTTTCCGCGCTATCTGAATCTCCTAACTCTACGTAGACTTGGCCCAGAAGGAATCGCGCGCCCCCGTTGTTCGGATCTTGCTGAAGGACATTCTTGAGCTGAATGATCGCAGCTGTGTTATCTCCGTTGTCACGGAATCGCTTGGCTTCCGCCATTAATTTTTCGACTGACGGCCCACCGCACGCGACTAACATCAAACACATCGCGATTAGCGCGGGGATCAAAAATGCCAAAGAGCGGTTTTCGTTTCGTGAACGTGAAAATGGGGTCATGAGAACGCTCTCTGAATTGGCGAATAAGTTTTAGGGGGGAGACGCGAAATCCGGCGACGAAGCAGAGGAGTTGGACTAAAAACTAAGCTTAACCAAAATATTCACCAAGCCTCCACCGCATCGTGTATTACTTAAGTTTGCCAAGGAGCGCAGTCGCTTCACTTTCCTGGGCGAACTTAACGCCGCTACTTAGAATTCGCTCCAATTCGATGCGAGCTTGATCCTTCTTCCCGGCCCGATGAAGCGCGGAAGCATAATGGAAACGGATTTCCTGCGCGTCCGGCGCAAGCGATGTTGCACGCTGCAACAAATCAAGCCCTTTGTCCGTTTGCCCTTGCTCCACCAGCATCCACCCATAGGTATCCAATACAGGTGCGCTATTGGAAGCGGCCTTATATGCTTGTTCCGCCACTTGCAAAGCGCGAGGGTCCTTTACCTGCTGGTACGCCCAGGCAAGATTGTTCATCGCCAATAAATTTCCTGGCTGCGACTTCATGATCCATTCATATTGCTCAATCGCATTCTTGTGCTTATCGCGCTTTATAAACGCATCAGCCAAGTACACTCTTGCTGGCACGTCGTTTGGATTGTCCTTAAGCCAAGCGAGAAGTCTCGCTTCCCCCTCATCAAACTTACTAGACTGGGCGAGAGCAGCATGCAATTTAATCGCCAATGGCCCGCTACGGGAAATGCCATACGCCTTCTCATATGCTGCGGCCGCCTGTACAAATTGTTTTTCCGCAAAACGCACATCGCCTTCCAGACTTGCGCCGATTGGAGACCCGGATGTTTGAGCCTCGACTTTCTTCACAATCTGCATCGCTTCCGAATAGCGTTTGGCGCGCGTTTCAATCGCGACCATTGCAGTCAACGCCTCCAATAAATCCGGCTTAAGTTCGAGCGCTTTCTTCAGGGAAGCCGTGGCGCCGGTAATGTTATCGCTGGCATATTGAGCGTTGGCGAGCCGAACCAATGCGATGGCTGACTTAGGCTGTAGCGATACTAATTTGCCAAAAGTCGTCGCTGCGGCATTCTTCTCGCCGCTTGTCAGTTGTACAAGGCCAAGCGCGTCCAACACCTCGGGGCTATCAGGCGAAATAGCGCTTGCCTCCAGGGCAAGCTCCATCGCCTTTTTTGAATCTCCTTTGCTTAGGTGGTAGCGAGACAACAAAAGCGCGGGCTGCGGCGTCGTCGGATTTCCGCTTTTCGCGCGCATTAGCCAATTCTCCACATCTTGCATGGACGCATTTATCTGGCTACCCAATCCTGCTAATGCGATCAAAGCCTGTAAATGATTCGGTTCCTTTTCGAGAATGGCCTCAAGATGCTTTCTCGCCGCCTGAGGATTCTTGTTCTGCAAATCCAGCTGCGCCAGATTCATCGCCGCCGGGAAATAAGTAGGCGATATCGACAGGGCTTTCTCG
>Ga0247823_10005553_pt1 | contig 10033 bp, 9 predicted proteins | sample 13C_PalmiticAcid_2_FD_192426 | JGI IMG/M metagenome (GOLD analysis project Ga0247823, IMG submission 192426) | Soil microbial communities from agricultural site in Penn Yan, New York, United States - 13C_PalmiticAcid_Day30 | ecosystem: Environmental > Terrestrial > Soil > Agricultural land...
TCGCCCGCGCCTGGAGCAGGCGCGACGGCGGAAGATCCGTGGCGGTGATGCGACTGGAGAGATCCAGCACCACCACCAGCGGGCGTTGCGCCTGCCACAGCGGCTGGTCGGCCTGGCGCCAGCTGGGGCCGGCCAGCGCGAGCACCGCGAGTACGAAGGCGATGGCGGCCGCAAGCACTCCTGTTCGCGCGCCGGCACCGCCCCGCACCAGCAGATGCGGCAGCAGATGGGCATCGACATGTCCCCGCCAGGCATTCCTGCGTTGCCGACGGATTCGCCACGCCCACGCCAGCGCGGGTAGCGCAAGCAGGGCCCACAACGCGTGTGGCCGCAGGAAATGCAGGGCGGTCCAGTCGATGTTCACCTGCGCCTCCCTGGCAACACGAAGGCCAGCAGAGCCACTGCAAGCGCGCCGGCCAGCGGCCATGCATAGCGCTCGATGCGCGGACGCACGGCCTTGCCGGGCTGTTCCACCGGCTCAAGACGGTCCAGCTCGGCATAGATGCCGGCCAGCTCGCCCGTATCGCGCGCGCGATAGAAGCGGCCACCCGTGCTGCTCGCCACTTCGCGCAGGGTGGCTTCATCGATATCCTCCGGCGAACTGGCGGGCAGCGGCAGCGGGATGCCGAACACGCTCATCGCGCCATCGCTGCCGAACGCGATGGTGTGGATGCGGACACCCTCTTCCTTCGCCAGCTCCGCCGCCTTCTGCGGTGTCAGGACGCCGGCGGAATTGACGCCGTCAGTGAGCAGGACCAGCACACGCTGGCCGTCCTGCTGTGCGCGCAGGCGACGCACGGCCAGGGCAATCGCATCGCCGATGGCGGTCTCGCGGCCAGCGAGCCCGGCCACGGCATCACGCAACTGGTCGCGCACGGTCTGCAGGTCGCGAGTGAGCGGCGTCATGACATACGCGCGCTGTCCGAACACGAGCAGCCCGACCCGATCGCCCTCGCGACGGTCGAGGAAGTCGGCAAGCACCGCCTTCGCAGCCGTCAGGCGGTCCACCACGGCGCCTCCCAGCTCCATGTCCGGCTCGGTCATGCTGCCGGACAGGTCGACCGCCAGCATCAGGTCGCGTCCACTCACCGGCGGCGTGACGGCATCGCCAAACTGCTGCGGACGCGCCGCAGCGGCGCACAGCAGGAACCACACGAGCCAGGCCAGCGCGGCGGCCCGCCCCGGCATGCCTCGGCCGCCGCGCTGCGCGATGGCCTGCACCGAACGGCCGTAAGGCACCCTGAGCGCATCGTCCTGGGTTCGCCGCGCGGGCAGCAGCCAGCGCACTACCCAGGGCAAGGGAAACGCCAGCCAGAACCACGGCCATGCGAAGCCGGCGTAGCCGTCCTGCAGGAACTGCAGCATCGGCAGTGAACCGCTCAACGCGAACCCGCCATCAGTTCGAGGAAGCGCGCGCGCGCGACGGTGCGCGCTGTAGCCAACTCGGCCGCGTCCACGTCGCGGCGGTAACCGCCCTCCAGCAGCAGGCGGCCGGGCCCCTGCGTGAACGCGTGGCCTTGTCCACCATCAAGGAAGCGCAACCATGCCTCGCCTTCCAGCCGGTCCGCCGAAGCATCCAGGCGGCGCGCGGCACGCCGCAGCAGCTCCGACATCGCGGCCACCTGTCCGGCAGGCGATGTTTGCTCGTTCGTCGCATCGAACCAGCGTTGCCATGCCTGGCGACGTCGATGGCGACGCAGTCGCCATGCCATCGCGCCGACAATGAGCAGCAGGACGACAGCGGTCAACAACCACCAGCCCGGCGCCAGCGGCCACCACGACGGCGACGCCGGGACATGCACATCACGCAACACCAGCGTCGCCATGCCCATGCTCAGGCCACCTGCGGCTGCGCGCGGCCCAGCGCGACGAGCCACGCGTCGCTGTCCGCATCGGTGGACAGCGTCCTTACTTCCACGCCGCGTGCAGGCAGACGATCGAGCGCGCGGTCGAGGGGCTGCTCGAACTCGGCACGCCACGCGTCGCGTTGCGCGGTGCTGGCAAGATCGAGCTCCACGCGCTGGCTTCCGGTGACGAAGGGAAGGCGCTGCGTTGGCGGATCCGTCTCCAGCGGATCGGTCAGCAAGAGCACGACCACGTCATGATGCGCGGCCAGTGCCGGCCACCGCGTCTCCGGGATGGTGGCCAGGCTGTGGGGATCGGCCAGCACCAGCAGGCGCGACCCCGGTCGCAGCAGGCGCGCCGCGTGGTCGAGCGCGAACGCCAATCCGAGATCCTCCGGCGGTGGCGCCGTGTACCAGCGCACCAGCGCATCGAGGACACGCAGCGCTCCACGCGTACCCGATGCGGGCGGAACAGGCGCTTCGGTCATGCTGCCCCGCACGATCGCCAGGCGATCGCCGTCGCGCACGGCCTGCCACGCCGCCACCGCGCCGGCACGCGCAGCCTGTACCGACTTGAAGCGCGTGCGCGTGCCGAAGTACAGCAGGGGCGACGTGTCGGCCACGACCAGCGTCAGGCGTTCGCGTTCGGCCTGGAACAGTTTGGTATGCGTGCGCCCGCTGCGCGCCGTCAGTCGCCAGTCGATGTGGCGGACATCGTCGCCCGCCACGTACTCGCGGGACTCCGCATATTCCATGCCGCGCCCGCGCAGGGGCGAGGCGGCGGGCCCGGTGATGGAATGCCGTCCGCGCCGCGCCGGAGGTCGTCGCTGCGCGCTGGCCCGCAACGCGATCAACTCGGCAAGGGTGGGTACGATGCCTTCGCTCATGGGCATGCCATGCGGACGTTCGCGCAGGCGCTCAGGGCAGCGGGACCACGTCGAGCAACGCCTTCACCAGGCGATCGCCATCCCAGCCCTCGGCCGTCGCCTCGTAGCTGGGCAATACCCGGTGGCGCAGCACGTCCGGCGCGATGGCGCGGATGTCGTCGGGCGTCACGTAGTCGCGGCCCGCCAGCCAAGCGCGCGCACGTGCGCAGCGCTCCAGCGCGATGGAACCCCGCGGGCTCGCGCCCCAGGCAATCCGCCGCGCCAGCGTCGCGTCGTAGCGCGCGGCATCGCGCGAGGCGAGGACCAGTTCGATCAGATAGCGTTCCAGTGCGGGTGCCAGGTGCAGGTCCAGCACCTGTGCCCTCGCACTGAAGACATCCTCCAGCGGCATGCGCTCGACCGCCGCCGGGACCGACTGCATCTGTTCGCGCGCGCGATCACGTGCCAGCCGCAGGATGTCGGCCTCCGCCGCCGCCTCGGGGTAACCGATCTTCACGTGCATGAGGAAGCGGTCCAGCTGCGCCTCCGGCAATGGGAAAGTGCCTTCCTGCTCGATCGGATTCTGCGTGGCCATCACCAGGAACAGTGCCGGCAATGGGTAGGTATGCCGACCCACTGTCACCTGGCGTTCGCCCATGGCTTCCAGCAATGCCGACTGCACCTTGGCCGGCGCGCGATTGATTTCATCGGCCAGCAGCAAGGGGTGGAAAACCGGTCCGGGCTGGAATTCGAACCGGCCATCCTGCGGTCGCCAGACCTCGGTACCGGTGAGGTCGGCGGGCAGCAGGTCCGGCGTGAACTGCACGCGCGCGAAGTCCGCCTGCAGCCGCGACGCCAACGCGCGGATGGCCGTCGTCTTCGCAAGTCCCGGGGCGCCCTCGACAAGCAGGTGCCCATCGGCCAGCAACGCGATCAACAGCCGCTCGACCAGCGCGGATTGGCCGACGATGGTCCGGGAGAGGTCCTCGCGCAACGCGATGAAGCGATCGAACAGCGTACGGGTGTCCTGAGACGGATGATCCATGGGCGTTCCGGAAGGCATGGCGTGCCTGTGACCGCAGTTTGCCATGGCGGTTCCCGCAGGGAACAACGGATCGGAACCGGATTCAGCCTCAGGTGGGAAGAAACGAAACGGGCCGCAATCGCGGCCCGTTTCGATGATGCGATGAGCGCGACGCGTCAGCGCTTGGTAACCGACAACACCTTCGGCGTGATGAAGATCAGCAACTCCGCCTTTTCCTTGCTGCGTCCCTTCTTCTTGAACAGGTTGCCCAGGAACGGGATGTCGCCGAGGAACGGCACCTTCGCCACGCTGCTGCGGTCGGCGAACTCGTACACGCCACCGATCACGACGGTCTGGCCATCCTCGACCAGCACCGCCGTATTGATTTCGCGCTTGTCGATCGTCGGCACGGTGCCATAGCCTTCCAGCGTGATCAGCTCCGCCACCTCATCCTTCTTGACGTTCAGGTTCAGGAAAACGCGATTGTCATTGGTGATGGTCGGCATGACCTTCATTTCCAGCAACGCTTCCTTGAACTGCACGTTCGGCGTTGCGACGCCACCTTGGCCGGCGGTGATCGTGACATAGCCGACCTCCTTGCCCTGCCGGATGACACCCTCGCGCTGGTTGGCCGTCACCAGACGAGGATTGGAGATCACCTCACCGCGACCTTCTTCCTGCATCGCCGACAGCTCGATGTCCAGGTCGAAGTTGCGGCCCAGCAGCGTGTAGGCGATCGCGCCAGCGGCCGACTGGGTGAAGCCGCCTGCAGGCAGGTTGACATTCAAGTCACGCGGCAGGACACGGTCGTCGCCGTTGCCGACGTTGACATTGTCTGTGACGTTGCCCCCGATGATCTGCGTGCGGTCGCCGGTACGGCGACCATTGATGCCGAACCGCGCACCCAGATCGCGGGCGAAGGTGTCGCTTGCGATCACGATGCGGCCTTCGATCAACACCTGGTCTACGGGCCGGTCGATCATCGAGATCAGCTCGCGCATCTGCGCGACCTTCTTCGGGATATCGCTGATCATCAACATGTTGGTGCGCTCGTCGGCGACGAGACGACCGCGCGGGGAGAGGAAACCGTTCTCTTGTTCCCGGCCACCGCCACCGCCACCCCCGCCGCCGCTGTTCTGGTTGCCGATGCCCTTGGCCTCGGTCAATGCCTTGAAGATCGCGGCGGCGCTGTGATAGTTGATCTGGACGTAGTCGGTGACCATGTCCTCGCGGTTCTCGATCGCGATGCGCGCGTCTTCCTTGTCCTGCTCGAACTTGGCCAGTTCGGGCTGCGGAGCGACCCAGACCACGGCGCCATCACGGCGCTTGTCCAGGCCCTTGGCGCGCAACACGATGTCCAGCGCCTGGTCCCACGGCACGTTGACCAGGCGCAGCGTGACGTTGCCCTGGACGGTGTCGGACGCGACGATGTTGAGATTCGACTCTTCGGCGATCAGCTGCAGCACCGTGCGCACGGGCACGTCCTGGAAGTTGAACGTCACCGGGCGGCCACTGTAGCGGCGAGCCTCGGAGGCCACTTTCTGCGCTGCCGCGACCACGGCCGAAGCACTGGTGCCGGAGGTGGCATTCGCCCCGCCCACGGCCTTCTGTCCGGCGCGCGGCACGATCTCCACGACGTACTCGTTGCCCGACTGGTAGGCCAGCGATTCGAAATCACCGCGGGTGCTGAGCACCAGTTGCGTTCCACCGCCCTTGCTCTGCGCTTCGACGCGCTGCACGGGCGTGGCGAAATCGACCACGTTGAGCGGCTTCTGCAGTGAAGCGGGCAGTGTCGCGTTGCCGACATTCACCACGACGCTGTCGCCCTGGTTGCGCAGGTCCGGGGCAGCACCCTGGCCATCGAACTTGACGATCAGCCGACCCGAGCCATCTTCGCCGCGACGGAAGTCGATGTTCGACACCGAAACTGAGGACGCAGGCGTCGCGACGGTGGCGGGGGACGTGGCCGGTGGCGTTGGCGACGCGGCGCCTGCGGCATTGGCAGCCGCAAGCAGGCCGATGGCCAGCCCAAGAGAGCAGACCCGGAAAGTAGCCAGGCGCCGGGACGGCCGCGGGCGGTGGGCATTCGTAGCGGTCATCGTGTATCCCCCAATCATTGATCTTCAAGCGCAATCGACGCCGGCCGTTCCAGCCATCCGCCTGCGCCATCCGGCACTAGTTCGACAAGTTCCAAGCCATCTTCGCGGACCGAGGTGACCCGGCCATCGCTCTGCCCCAGGTAGTTCCCCGGACGTACCCGGTAGGTGACCTTGTCGGGTCCCATCACCAGTGCCACCAGACCTGCCCCCTTGCCGAGCGTGCCGACCATGTCGAGGCTGTCCAGCGGGTACTGCTCCAGTGTTTCCTTGCGCCGGTCAGGATCCGGCCGCAGCCCGCCGCCATCGGTATTGCTCCAGGCGTTGCTGAAAGGATCCCGCAGCGTCTGCGCCGCGTATTCGAAGGTTTCGAACTGCTGCATCACGGGCAGCGGTTCAAGCGGTGGTGCGGGACGGGCGCGCACGTCTTCCACCCAGGTCTGCAGATTCGGCGCATCCCCGGGCGTGCTGGTGATGCCGCGGGCGCAGCCGGACGTCAGCACGACCGCAGCCAGGATCATGAAGTGCCAGTTGCCGCGCATCATTGCTGCCCTCCCGCTGCGGGCGCCTTGCCCTTGCCGCTCGCCTTGGCAGCTTCAGCCGCCGCGGCCTCCTGCTCCGCAACCTCGGTTTCATCCAGGTAGCGATACGTCTTCACCGTGCCCGAGAGCTCCAGGGCGCCGCGATTGATGCCGCCCTTGCCTTCCTTCGGTTGCAGCGAGATGTCGTGCATGGTCAGGATCACCACCCGCGGCAGCGATGCAACGCCACTGACGAAGGCACCGAACTGGTGGTAGTTGCCCACCATGCGCAGCTGGATCGGCTTCTCGGCGTAGAACTCCTTCAGCGTTTCGGGCTCCGGCTGGAACAGCTCGTTGGTCAGGCCGCTGGACAGCGCGGTCTGCGAGATGTCGATGATCAGGTCGGGCATTTCCGTCTTGCTGGGCAACTGGCGCAGCATCTGCTGGAGCACCTGCTCCATCTGGGCCAACTGCTGCTTCAGGGGTTCGAGGTTGGCGGCCTTGGCCTGCTCCTTCTCGAAGTCCTGGCGCAGGCGCACCTCTTCCTGCTCGAGCGAATCCAGCGTCTCCACTTTCCCCTTGACGAAGAGGAAGTAGGACAGGACAAGGATGAACAAGGCGAGCACCACGCAGAATCCGATCTTGGCGTTCTGCGGCCATGCACCGATGTTGTTGATGTCCAGGTTCTTGAGCGACGTCTTCTGGCTCATGTGTTGCTCCCGGAAGCCTGGGGCGAACTGACTGCGGGCGCGGCCGGTGTCGGGGTGGCGGGCGCAGGCGCGGCGGGTGTGGCGGGCGCGGGTGCCGACGGCTGCCCCTCCAGCGGCGCTGCCGGAGCAGGGGTCGTGGCCGGGGCGTTCGGGTCGGCAGGTGCAGCGCCGGCAGCGGCGCTTTCCGCTTCCTGTTCCGCCGTCGGATTCGCCAACCGCACCTGGAGCGTGAACACGTACGGCAGCGCGCTGCCTGCACCGGTATTGGTCAGCGTTTTGACCTCTTCCGGCTTGGCTTCGATGATCGACAGTTCAGGCTTGGTCATCCAGCCGGACGTTTCCAGGTTGCGCATGTAGGTACTGACACGCGCGTTGGATTGCGCGCGCCCCTGCAGCGTCAGCACTTCGCCTTCCTGCTTGATGTTGGCCAGCATCACGCCGTCCGGAATGGTCCGCACCAGCGAGTCGAACAGGTGCACCATCTGCGAACGGTTGGCCTGCAGTTTCTCGATGACGTCCTTGCGGGCCAGCAGGCGGCGCTTCTGCTCGTCGAGGCGCTCGATTTCCTTGTTCTGCGCCTGGACCTTGGCAATCTCATCCTTGAGGAAGTCATTGCGCTTGGTCTGGCCGGATACCTGGCCGTCGTAGTGGAACCACAGCAGGAAGGACAGCAGCAGGCCCGCGATCGCCGCTGCACCCAGCATCACGTAGAACTCGCGCTGCCGCTGGGCGCGGCGCTCGGCGCGCCACGGGAGTAGGTTGATTCTTGCCATCAGTCGAAGCTCCTCAAAGCCAGGCCGGTGGCGATCATCAGCGCGGGAGCGTCCTGGGCCAGCGCATGTGCCTGCACGCGCGGGCCGAGGGTCATCTGCGCCAGCGGGTTGGCGACCACGGTGGGTACGCCCAGTTGCTCTTCCACCATCTCCGGCAAGCCGGCCAGTGCGGCGCAGCCGCCTGCCAGGACGATCTGGTCGACGCGGTTGAATTCACTGCCCGCGTAGAAGAACTGCAGCAGGCGGCTGATCTGCTGGACCGTCGCCTCCTTGAAAGGCTCCAGCACTTCGACTTCGTAGCTTTCGGGCAGGCCACCCTGGCGCTTCGCCAGGCCGGCCTCCTCGTAGGTCAGCCCGTAGCGGCGCATGACTTCGTCGGTCAGCTGCTTGCCGCCGAACACCTGTTCGCGGCTGTAGAGGCTGCGGCCACGGCGCAGGACGTTCAGCGTGGTCATCGTGGCGCCAATGTCGACCAGCGCCACCACACCGTCCTGCGGCACGGGCAGGTCGTTGGCCATCAGGGCAAAGGCGTTCTCTACCGCGAAGGCTTCCACGTCCATGACCTTGGCGGTCAGGCCCCCGAGTTCCAGCGCGGACTGCCGCAGCTCCACGTTCTCCGAACGCGAGGCGGCCAACAGCACCTGCACCATCTCCGGGTTGTTGGGCATGGCGCCCAGCACCTCGAAGTCGATGTTCACTTCCTCGATGGGATACGGGATGTAGTTGACGGCCTCGAGCTCGACCTGGGCCTCCAGATCGCTCTCGTCCAGGTCGGCGGGCATCGGGATGATCTTGGTGATCACCGCGGATCCGGCCACTGCGGCAGCGGCGTGCTTGGCCTTGCTGCCGGCGCGGTTCACTGCGCGACGGATGGCTTCGCCGACGGCTTCCACCTCGACGATGTTCTTCTCGACCACGGCATTGGGCGGCAGCGGCTCGACGGCGTAGTGCTCAACCCGGTAACGGTTGCCCACACGCGAGAGCTGCAGCAGCTTTACCGCAGTCGAACTGATATCGACGCCGATCAGCGACGACTGGCTTTTTGGGATTAGCCCCACGGTCTTTCCCCTTCCGACGGGCACTGGGCGCACGACACGCGCCGACATTAATAACCAAGTTTTTACTCTTGGCAACCGACGTTGACGTGGCTGTGCGGCTTGTCACGTTTCACGAGGGTTGTTCCCCAAGTCCCTGTTCCCCTTGGGATCACCCGTGGTGATCCCGGCGGTCATCTATACTCTGCCGCTACGAATTCTGCAATCGGAAAGCACTGGATGTCCCGTTTCCGTCGTCTTCTCCGTTGGACCCTCATCACGTTCCTGATACTTGCCCTCGCCGGCCTGGTCGGTCTGGGGGTGCTGTACTACACGGTTTCGTCCAAGGTCCCGGACGTCCAGTCCCTGCGGAACGTGGAACTGCAGGAACCCCTCTACATCTACGCCAGCGACGGCCGGCTGATGGGGCTGTACGGCGAGATCCGGCGCTATCCCGTCCAGATCGACAAGGTCCCGGCCCGGGTCAAGCAGGCCTTCGTCGCGGCCGAGGACAGCAAGTTCTACGAGCACAACGGCATCGACCCCACGGGTATCGCCCGTGCCGTCTGGCAGATCGTCAGCCGCAAGGAAGGCCGCGTGGCCGGCGGCAGCACCATCACCCAGCAGGTGGCCCGGCAGTGGTTCCTCAGCTCCGAGTACAGCTACACCCGCAAGCTGGTGGAGATGATGCTCGCCATCCGCATCGAGAAGATGCTGACCAAGGACGAGATCCTTGAGCTGTACCTCAACAAGAGCTTCTTCGGGAACCGCTCCTATGGCGTGGCCGCCGCCGCCGAGTACTACTACGGCAAGACGCTCGACCAGCTGACCCTGGCCGAGACCGCCACCCTGGTCAGCGCGTTGAAGTTCCCGTCCAGCGGCAATCCGATCAGCAATCCCGGCCGCAACCAGCAGCGCAGCGCCTATGTCGTGGAGCGCATGCGCGAGGATGGTTACGTCACTGCCGCCGATGCCGCACAGGCCAAGGCCGAGCCCATGCACGCCAAGCCGCATGAGCGGCCGATCGAGGTGTATGCACCCTACGTGACCGAGATGGTGCGCCAGGAGATGATCGCGCGCTTCGGGCCCGAGGCGCTGACCAAGGGCTACCACGTGACCACCACGCTGGATGCCACGCTGCAGGCTGCTGCCAATGACGCGGTAC
>Ga0247823_10005554_pt1 | contig 10033 bp, 9 predicted proteins | sample 13C_PalmiticAcid_2_FD_192426 | JGI IMG/M metagenome (GOLD analysis project Ga0247823, IMG submission 192426) | Soil microbial communities from agricultural site in Penn Yan, New York, United States - 13C_PalmiticAcid_Day30 | ecosystem: Environmental > Terrestrial > Soil > Agricultural land...
GTCAATTGGCGGAATGTCAGGTGCATGTTTAGCTTTTACTAACTCTATCGCAAAGATAGTCTCACTTTCAATAAATTCTTCGCCTGCCTACCCTTCGCCTGACCGTCCCCCTCACCGATCAGGAGACCCAGTGAACAAGCCTGTCGAAGCCGGCCTCGTGGCCGAAGCGACCCAGATCACCGACGCCAAGAAGCGTTACTCGGCCGGCGTCCTGAAGTACAGGCAGATGGGCTACTGGCAGCCCGACTATGTGCCCAGTGAGACCGACACGATCTGCCTGTTCCGCATCACGCCGCAGGAGGGCGTGGACCCGGTCGAGGCGGGTGCCGCGGTGGCCGGCGAATCGAGCACTGCGACCTGGACCGTGGTCTGGACCGATCGCCTGACCGCCTGCGAGAACTACCGCGCCAAGTGCTACCGCGTCGAGCCGGTACCGAACAACCCGGGCCAGTACTTCGCCTGGGTGGCCTACGACATCATCCTGTTCGAGGAAGGCTCGATCGCCAACATCACCGCAAGCCTGATCGGCAACGTCTTCAGCTTCAAGCCTTTGCGCGCCGCGCGGCTGGAAGACATCCGCATGCCGGTGGCCCTGCTCAAGACCTTCAAAGGCCCGCCGACCGGCCTGGTGGTCGAGCGCGAGCGCCTGGACAAGTTCGGCCGCCCGCTGCTGGGCGCCACCACCAAGCCCAAGCTCGGGCTGAGCGCACGCAACTACGGCCGCGTCATCTACGAGGGCCTGAAGGGCGGGCTGGACTTCATGAAGGACGACGAGAACATCAACTCGCAGCCCTTCATGCACTGGCGCGACCGCTTCCTGTACGTGATGGACGCCGTCAACAAGGCCAGCGCGGCGACCGGTGAGGTCAAGGGCAGCTACCTCAACGTGACCGCCGGCACGATGGAGGCGATCTACGAGCGCGCCGCATTGGCCAAGGAGCTGGGCAGCGTGGTGATCATGATCGACCTGATCGTCGGCTGGCCCTGCATCCAGAGCCTGAGCGAATGGTGCCGTCGCAACGACATGATCCTGCACATGCACCGTGCCGGCCATGGCACCTACACGCGACAGAAGAACCACGGCGTGAGCTTTCGCGTGATCGCCAAGTGGCTGCGCCTTGCCGGTGTCGACCACCTGCATACGGGCACCGCGGTGGGCAAGCTCGAGGGCGACCCGATGACGGTGCAGGGCTACTACAACGTCTGCCGCGACGCCTACACGAAGACCGACCTGCCGCGCGGCCTGTTCTTCGACCAGGACTGGTGCGACATGAAGAAGGTGATGCCGGTGGCCAGCGGCGGCATCCACGCGGGACAGATGCACCAGCTGCTGGATCTCTTCGGCGACGACGTGATCCTGCAGTTCGGGGGCGGCACGATCGGCCACCCGGCCGGCATCCAGGCCGGTGCGGTGGCCAACCGCGTCGCGCTCGAGTGCATGGTCAAGGCTCGCAACGAAGGCAAGGACATCAAGAACGAGGGCCCGCAGATCCTGCGCGACGCAGCCAGGTTCTGCACGCCGCTGAAGCAGGCGCTCGATACCTGGGGCGAGATCAGCTTCAACTACACGTCCACCGACACCAGCGACTACGCGGTCACGCCCGCCGTGGCCTGAAGGAGCCAAGCACATGATGACCAACCCCACCGGCCACATCACGCAAGGCCAGTTCAGCTTCCTGCCAGCCCTGAGCGACGACGAGATCTCGATGCAGATCGATTACGGCCTGGCCAAGGGCTACGCCTGGAGCATCGAGTACACCGACGACCCGCACCCGCGCAACACCTACTGGGAGATGTTCGGCATGCCGATGTTCGACCTGCACGATGCGGCGGGCGTGATGCTCGAGCTGCACAGCTGCCGCAAGACCTTCCCGAACCACTATGTCCGCCTGATGGCCTTCGACTCGACGCGTGGCGTCGAGTCGATCGCGATGAGCTTCATCGTCAATCGGCCGAAGGACGAGCCGGGCTTCGGCCTGGCGCGCACCGAGGTTGAGGGCCGCACGATGCGCTATCGCGTCAGCAGCTACGCCACCGACAAGCCCGAAGGCCGGCGCTACTGAGGCCCGCGCCATGTTCCGCATCGCACCGTCGATCTTGTCGGCCGACTTCGCGCGCCTCGGCCAGGAGGTGCGCGACGTGATCGCCGCCGGCGCCGACTGGATCCATTTCGACGTGATGGACAACCACTACGTGCCCAACCTGACGATCGGTCCGGCGGTCGCGCAGGCGATCCGGCCGCACTGCGTGCGCGCCGACGGCTCGAAGGTACCGCTGGACGTGCACCTGATGGTGCGACCAGTCGACGAGCTCGCGAGCGCGTTTGCCAAGGCAGGCGCCGATCTGATCAGCTTCCATCCCGACGCGAGCACGCATGTGGACCGCACGCTACAGCTGATCCGCGCCGCCGGCTGCCAGGCGGGGCTGGTGTTCAACCCTGCCACGCCGCTCGACGCGCTCGAGTGGGTGATCGACAAGGTCGATCTGGTGCTGATCATGAGCGTCAACCCCGGCTTCGGCGGACAAGGTTTCATCGACAGCTCGCTGCGTAAGGTCGAGCATGCGCGTGCGCTGATCGACGCCGAACGTTCCCGGTCGGGACGCGACATCCGACTCGAAGTCGACGGCGGCATCAAGGTCGACAACATACGCCGCGTGGCCGATGCCGGTGCGGACACCTTCGTCGCCGGCAGCGCGATCTTCGGTCAACGCGACTACAGGGCGGTCATCGACGCGATGCGCACCGGGCTGGCAGTGCCGGCAAGGACGGCGGCGTGAACCAGCCGCTTTACGCGATCCCCGGCACCGTCGCCGTCCCGTTGCCGCCGCAGAAGGCGGACATACCGGCGCCGCGTACCGTCGGCGACGTGCTGCGCGACAGCCAGGTCGAGGCGGTTCTGGACGAGCTCGAGAGCGACCTGGTCGGCCTCGCGCCCATCAAACAGCGCATCCGCGACATCGCTGCTTTGCTGGTGGTCGATCGCCTGCGCCTGGCCATGGGCCTGCAGGCGCACGCCCCGTCGCTGCATATGTGCTTCACCGGCAACCCCGGCACCGGCAAGACGACTGTGGCGATGCGCATGGCCGAGATCCTGTACCGCCTGGGCTACGTGCGCAAAGGCCATCTCGTCGCGGTGACGCGTGACGACCTGGTGGGTCAGTACATCGGCCACACGGCGCCGAAGACGAAAGAGGTGCTGAAGAAGGCGATGGGCGGCGTGCTCTTCATCGACGAGGCGTACTACCTGTACCGCCCCGAGAACGAGCGCGACTACGGCCAGGAGGCGATCGAGATCCTGCTGCAGGTGATGGAGAACCAGCGCAGTGACCTGGTGGTGATCCTGGCGGGCTACGGGGACCGCATGGACACGTTCTTCCGGTCCAACCCCGGCATGAGCAGCCGCATCGCGCACCACCTGGACTTTCCGGACTACAGCCACGGCGAGTTGCTGCAGATCGCCGACCGAATGCTCGGCGGCATGAACTATCACTTCGGCGCCGGCGCACGCGAGGCCTTCGACGACTACCTGACGCGCCGCCTGGCGCAGCCGAACTTTGCCAACGCGCGCAGCGTGCGCAACGCGCTCGACCGCATGCGACTGCGCCAGGCCAGCCGCCTGTTCGCCGACCGTGAACGCACGCTGACGCGCGACGACCTGACCACGATCGAGCCCGCCGACATCCGCGCCAGCCGGGTGTTCGCCAGCGCGCCCGCCTGACCCGCCACGGAAGCCCGCCATGCCCCTGTCGCACCGCTGGACCCTGACACGCTACCTGATCGAGGAGCGGCGCCGCTTTCCACAGGCCAGCGGCGACCTCAACGCACTGATCCTCGACGTGTCGCTGGCTTGCAAGGCAATTGCACGCATCGTCGCGTTCGGCGCGCTCGGCGAAGGCGGCACGGGTGCGATCGCACCGGGCGGTGCCCTCAACGTGCAAGGCGAGGTACAAAAGCCGCTGGACGTGATCTCCAACGAGATCTTCCTGCGCATGTGCGAGTGGAGCGGCCACCTCGCCGGCATGGCGTCGGAGGAGATGGACACGCCGCGCCAGATTCCGCAGGCACACCCGCGCGGCAAGTACCTGCTGGTGTTCGACCCGCTGGACGGTTCGTCGAACATCGATGTCAACGTCTCGGTCGGCAGCATCTTCTCGATCCTGCGCGCACCGCAGGACGTGATCGACAGCGGGCGCGATGTCTGCGAGGCCGACTTCCTGCAGCCCGGCGCCGCGCAGGTCGCGGCCGGCTACGCGCTCTACGGGCCGACGACGATGCTGGTGCTGAGCGTCGGCAACGGCGTCGCCGGATTCACGCTGAATCCGAACCTGGGCGAGTTCGTGCTGACCCAAAAGCACATCGAGGTGCCCGCGGACACGCAGGAGTTCGCGATCAACAGCTCCAACAGTCGTTTCTGGGAGCCGCCGGTCAAGCGCTACGTCGACGAGTGCCTGGCCGGCAAGACCGGCCCGCGCGGCAAGGACTTCAACATGCGCTGGATTGCCAGCATGGTGGCCGAGGCGCACCGCATCCTGATGCGCGGCGGCGTGTTCTTGTACCCGCGCGACACCAAGGATCCGAACAAGCCGGGCCGGTTGCGTCTGCTGTACGAGGCCAACCCAATCGGCTTCGTGATGGAGCAGGCCGGCGGGCGCTGCAGCACCGGCCGCCAGCCGATGCTCGGCGTGCGGCCGACGTTGGTGCACCAGCGCATCGGGCTGATCTTCGGCTCAAGGAACGAGGTCGAACGCATCGAGCGCTACCACGCCGAGCCCGGACCGAGCGAAGCGCCGCCGCCGCTGTTCACCGTACGTGGACTGTTCCGAGCCTGAACCCCACCGCATCGGAGACTCCCCCTTGAGCCACAAGCACCCGATCATCGCCATCACCGGCAGCAGCGGCGCCGGCACCTCGTCCGTGACGCGCACCTTCGAGGCCATCTTCCGCCGCGAGAAGGTCGCCGCCGCGATCATCGAAGGCGACAGCTTCCATCGCTACGACCGCAAGGAGATGAAGAAGCGCCAGGCTCAAGCGGAGAAAGCCGGGGACAAGAACTTCAGTCACTTCGGTCCCGACAACAATCTCTTCGTCGAGCTGGAGCAGCTGTTTCGCACGTATAGCGAGTCGGGCACCGGCAAGCGCAGGAAGTACCTGCACGATCCCGGCGAGGCAGCACCCTACAAGCAGGAGCCCGGCACGTTCACGGCCTGGGAGGACGTTCCGGTGGGCACCGACATGCTCTTCTACGAGGGACTGCATGGTGCCGTGGTCACGCCCGAAGTGAACATCGCCCAGCATCCCGACCTGCTGATCGGCGTGACACCGGTGATCAACCTCGAGTGGATCCAGAAGCTGTACCGCGACAAGAACGTGCGGGGCTACTCGACCGAGGCCGTGACCGACACCATCCTGCGCCGCATGCCCGACTACGTGCACTACATCTGCCCGCAGTTCACGCACACGCACGTCAACTTCCAGCGTGTGCCGGTGGTCGACACCAGCAATCCCTTCATCGCCCGCGACATCCCCAGCGCCGACGAAAGCATCTGCGTGATCCGTTTCGCCAACCCGAAGGGCATCGACTTCATGTACCTGCTGAACATGATCAACAACTCGTGGATGAGCCGTGCCAATACCTTCGTGGTGCCGGGCGGCAAGATGGAGTTGGCGATGCAGCTGATCTTTACGCCCTTCATCTGGCGCATGGTGGAAAACCGCCAGCGCGCCCTGGGAGCCCTGTGATGGCTGGCCACTCGATCGACCGCGTCGTCCGTACCGACAACGGCCAGCGCAACGATCTGGCCGATGCGCTGCGCGCCCTGGCCATGGACGCCGTGCAGCAGGCCAACTCGGGACACCCCGGTGCGCCGATGGGCATGGCCGAGATGTCCGTCGCGTTGTGGAACGGCCATCTGCACCACAACCCGGCCAACCCCAAGTGGGCAGACCGCGACCGCTTCGTGCTCAGCAACGGCCATGCGTCGATGCTGCTGTACGCACTGCTGCACCTGACGGGCTACGACCTGCCGGTCGACGAGCTCAAGCGCTTCCGGCAACTGCACAGCAAGACGCCCGGCCATCCCGAGGTCGGCCTGACCGCCGGGGTTGAGACCACCACCGGCCCGCTCGGTCAGGGCCTCACCAACGCCGTAGGCCTGGCCCTGGCGGAGAAGTTGCTCGCCGATCACTTCAACCGGCCGGGACATGAAATCGTGGACCACCGCGCTTTCGTCTTCCTCGGCGACGGGTGCCTGATGGAAGGCATCAGCCACGAGGCTTGCTCGCTCGCGGGCGTGTGGAAACTCAACAAGCTGATTGCGCTGTACGACGACAACGGCATCTCGATCGACGGCGCGGTGCAGCACTGGTTCGGCGACGACACCGCGCAGCGCTTCGCGGCCTACGGCTGGAACGTGATCGGCCCGGTCGACGGGCACGACGTCGTGGCCGTGGGCCAGGCGATCGCCCAGGCCAAGGCCTGCGCCGAGAAGCCCTCGTTCATCATCTGCCGCACCACCATCGGCAAGGGCGCGCCGAATCGCGCCGGCACCGCCAAGGCGCATGGCGAGCCGCTCGGTGCCGACGAGATTCGCCACACGCGCGAGGCGCTCGGCTGGATGCATGCGCCTTTCGAGATTCCGGCACCGCTCGCGGCGCGCTGGAGCGCGCGCGAATTGGGTGCCAAGCGCGAGGCCGCGTGGCGCCTGCGCTTCGAGGCATACCGGACCGCGCACCCGGAACTCGCCGCGGAGTTCGAGCGGCGGGTCGCCGGCACGCTGCCGGCCGACTTCGAGGAAACCATGCTCACCGTCATGGCCCGCTTCGGCCAAGCGCGGGAAGCGGTGGCCAGCCGCAAAGCCTCGCAACAGGTGCTTGGCATGCTGGCCCCGAAAGTGCCCGAACTCCTCGGCGGCAGCGCCGACCTGACCGGCTCCAACCTGACCGACTTTCCCGATTGCGGCGCCGTGCGTGGCGGCAAGCCCGGCGGGCGCCACATCAACTACGGCGTGCGCGAGTTCGGCATGGCGGCGATCATGAACGGCATCGCGCTGCATGGCGGCTTCATCCCCTACGGCGGCACCTTCCTCACGTTCAGCGACTACAGCCGCAACGCGATCCGCATGGCCGCGCTGATGAAGCAGCGCGTGATCCATGTCTTCACCCACGACTCGATCGGCCTGGGCGAAGACGGGCCCACCCACCAGGCGGTGGAGCACGCGGCGAGCCTGCGCCTGATCCCCAACCTGGACGTCTGGCGCCCCTGCGACACCGCCGAAGCCGCCGTCGCCTGGACGCAGGCACTCGCTCAAGCCGAACGCCCCTCGGCCCTACTGCTGTCGCGCCAGAACCTGCCCGCGCAGGAACGCTCACCCGAGCAGGTCCTCGAGGTTCGCCGCGGCGGCTACGTGCTGAGCGACCGCGCGAGCCCTGTGGCCGTGATCCTGGCCACCGGCTCCGAGGTGTCGCTGGCGATGGATGCGCAGCGCCTGCTCGACGCCCGAGGGCTCGCGGTGCGCATCGTCTCCTTGCCGTCGACCACCGTATTCGATCGCCAGAGTCAGGCCTGGCGTGACTCGGTGCTCCAACGCGACCTGCCGCGCATCGGTGTGGAAGCCGGCGTCACGCGCTGGTGGGGGCAGTACGGCTGTACGGCCGCACTCGGTGTCGACCAATTCGGCGAGTCCGCACCGGGCCCTCACGTCTACAAGCACTTCGGCCTCACCGCCGAGCGCCTGGCCGACCTCGTGCAGGCCCAGGTGAACGAGCGGCACCAGTTCGTACGCTCGAGTACCTGAGCGCCGGAGCTGCCGAAGATGACATTGCCCAGGAGCTGGCGCCTGCTCAGCATCGACCTCGACGGCACCCTGGTGGACACGGCCGACGAGATTGCCGAGGCCGCGAACCGGGCCCTCGAGTCACATGGGATCGAGCGGCGGCCGTTCGACGATATCGTTGCGCTGATCGGCGCGGGCACACGGGAGCTGATGCTCAGGCTGCTGGCGCGCTGCTTCATCGAGCGCCACGATCTCATCGAACGCGTTCGACTTGACGCGGTGCTCGAAAGCCTGGACGAGCACTACGCCCAGACCACAGGGACCAGCGCCAAACCTTATCCCGGCTGCGTTGAGGCGCTGGCTGCACTGAAGGCTGCGGATGTGCGCTTGGCCTGCGTGACCAACAAGGAGATCCGGCACGCGCGGCGCGTCCTCGACGTGACCGGACTGTCCGGCTACTTCGATCTCCTGGTCGGCGGCGACTCCCTGCCGGAAAAGAAGCCCCACCCGAGCGTGTTGCGCCATGTGACGCAACAGCTCGGAGTGAGCCGCCTGCAAGCCGCGCATCTGGGCGACTCGGCCACTGACGTGGCTGCCGCCCGCAATGCCGGCGTCGCGGCTTGGGCGATTCCCTACGGCTACAACGCCGGTCGACCCATCGGCGAATCGAATCCGGATCGCATCTTCGACACCCTGCCCGCGGTAGCTGCGCATGTCCTTGAGACCCGGTGCCGCACGGCGTGAGACCTGCCGATTCCCCCACACTGGACCGAGACAGACTCACATGACCCTCAAGGTAGGCATCAACGGCTTCGGCCGCATCGGGCGCATGGTGTTCCGCGCCGCGGTGCAGAACTTCAAGGACGACATCGAAGTCGTCGGCATCAACGACCTGCTCGAGCCCGACTATCTGGCGTACATGCTCAAGTACGACAGCGTGCACGGCCGCTTCAAGGGCGAGATCGCGGTCGACGGCAGCACGCTGATCGTCAACGGCAGGAAGATTCGCCTGACCGCCGAGAAAGACCCGGCAGCGCTGAAGTGGGGCGACGTGGGCGCCGACGTGGTGGTCGAGAGCACCGGCCTGTTCCTCACGCTCGACACCTGCCAGAAGCACCTCGACGCGGGCGCCAAGAAGGTGATCCAGAGCGCGCCCTCCAAGGACGAGACGCCGATGTTCGTCTACGGCGTGAACCACACCAAGTACGCCGGCGAGACCATCATCAGCAACGCCTCGTGCACGACCAACTGCCTGGCCCCGGTGGCCAAGGTGCTGCACGACAGCTTCGGCATCAAGCGCGGCCTGATGACCACCGTGCATGCCACCACCGCGACGCAGAAGACGGTCGACGGCCCGAGCAACAAGGACTGGCGCGGTGGCCGCGGCATCCTCGAGAACATCATCCCCAGCAGCACCGGTGCGGCCAAGGCGGTGGGCAAGGTGATCCCCGAGCTGAACAAGAAGCTCACCGGCATGAGCTTTCGCGTGCCGACCTCGGACGTGTCGGTGATCGACCTCACGGTCGAGCTCGCCAAGGACACCAGCTACGAGCAGATCTGCGCGGCGATGAAGGCGGCTGCAGCCGGCCCGATGAAGGGCGTGCTGGCGTACACCGAGGACAAGGTGGTCGCCACCGACTTCCGCGGCGAGTCATGCACCAGCGTGTTCGACGCCGAGGCCGGCATCATGCTCGACCCGACCTTCGTCAAGGTGATCGCCTGGTACGACAACGAGTGGGGCTACTCGAACAAGGTGCTCGAGATGGTGCGCGTGATGGGAGCGTCGCGGTGAAGGTGCTGCGCTTCGCCGACCTGATCGCACAGGGCGCCGTCGAGGGCCGGCGTGTCTTCATCCGTGCCGACCTCAACGTGCCGCAGGACGACGCGGGGCACATCACCGAGGACACGCGCATCCGCGCCTCGGTGCCGTGCATCAAGATGGCTCTCGATGCCGGCGCCGCGGTGATGGTCACCTCGCACCTGGGCCGCCCGACCGAGGGCGAGTTCAAGCCCGAGGACTCGCTGGCGCCGGTGGCCGCGCGCCTGAGCGAACTGCTCGGCCGCCCGGTGCCGCTGAAGGCGAACTGGGTCGATGGCGTGACCGTCCAGCCCGGCGAGGTGGTGCTGCTCGAGAACTGCCGCCTCAACAAGGGCGAGAAGAAGAACAACGAGGAACTGGCGAAGAAGATGGCGGCGCTGACCGACATCTTCGTGCACGACGCCTTCGGCACCGCGCACCGCGCCGAGGCCAGCGCCTACG
>Ga0247823_10005555_pt1 | contig 10033 bp, 8 predicted proteins | sample 13C_PalmiticAcid_2_FD_192426 | JGI IMG/M metagenome (GOLD analysis project Ga0247823, IMG submission 192426) | Soil microbial communities from agricultural site in Penn Yan, New York, United States - 13C_PalmiticAcid_Day30 | ecosystem: Environmental > Terrestrial > Soil > Agricultural land...
GCGTTCGGCCTGCGCGCCTTCCGCCGGCCGCTCGAAGCCTGGGAAACGACGGATTTCGTGGCTCGCTACCAGGCGGCCCTGGCGCTCGGTGACGACCACAACGCGGCACTGCAGCAGGTCGTCAGCGTCATCCTGGCGTCGCCGCAGTTCCTCTACCGCATGGAGTTCGACGCGGATCCGCTGTCCGCCGCGGTCCACCCGCTGAGCGCCTACGAGCTCGCATCGCGCCTCTCCTACATGGCGTGGAGCAGCATGCCGGACGACGAGCTGTTCCAGCTCGCCGGCAGCGGCGCCCTGCTCGACTCCGCGACACTGACGGCCCAGGTCCAGCGCATGCTCGCGGACCCGAAGTCGTCGATGCTGATCGATAGCTTTGCGGCGCAGTGGCTGGGCGGCAAGCGCCTGGATCTGCACGAAGCCGACGTGGCGCTCTACCCCACGTGGAACGCCGATCTGAAGCTCTCGATGCAGCAGGAGATGGGCGCCTACTTCGACGAGTTCTTGCACGGTGGGCGCTCGTACTCGGAGTTTCTGACCGCCGACGTCAACTTCGTCACCCCAGCGCTCGCCGGGGTCTACGGCATGGCCCCACCGGCTCAAGCCGGGCTCTCGCGCGTGGAGGACACGGGCGATCAGCGCTTCGGCTTCCTGGGCCTGGCCGGCTTTCTCACCTACACCTCGCGTAAGGACCGCACGGCGCCGAGCATCCGCGCCAAGTGGGTGCTCGACGCGCTGTGGTGTACCGAGCTCTCGCCGCCCGACGACGTGATCGTGGCCGAGCTACCCGCGCCCGGCGAGAACCAGACGGTGCGCGACGTGCTCGCGCTGCACCGAGCCAACCCCGCCTGCGCGCCCTGCCACAACACCATGGACCCGGTGGGTCTGGGGCTCGAGAACTTCGACGCCATCGGCGGCTACCGCGCCACCTACACCAACGGGTTGCCGATCGACGCCAGCGGCGAGATGCCGACCGGCGAGACGTTCACCGGCTTCGCTGATCTGGCGACGCTCGTGGCACAGGCTCCCCAGTTCGTGCCCTGTGCCGCGCAGAAGCTCTTCGTCTACGGCCTGGGGCGCAGCATCGGGCCGAGCCAGAGCTACGTCGACCAGATCGTCGAAAATTGGAAGACGACCGGGCTGGGCCTCAATGAGCTCGTGGAGCAGTTCGTGCTGAATGACATCTTTCGCTATCGCCGCGGAGACGCACAATGAAGAAGGCGATGAAGCAAGGCTTCTCGCGACGCGCGGTGCTGCGCGGCGCAGGCGTGGCGCTGATCCTGCCGTGGTTCGAGTCGCTCGCTCCGCGTAGCGTGAGCGCCCAGGCGACGACCTACCCCAAGCGGTTCATCCCGATCTACATGCCGGGCGGGGCCGCCATCGAGTGGTGGGACATCACGGGCTCCGGTTCGGGTGCAGCCTGGCAGCTCTCACCGCTGCTCGAGCCGTTCGCGCCGGTGAAGTCCAAGCTTCACATCGTCAAGAACATGGGCAACTACTCCTGGCGCAGCGACCTCACGTCGATGAATCCGCCCTGGTACGAGCTACAGACGCGCGAGGACATCGGCACGCTGATGCCGCGCGGCGCCTACGCTCTGCCCGCTCATTCGCGCATGCCGGCCGCCATGCTCACCTGCGTCGACGGTGACCGCATCCGCGGCGAGCTCGGCTACGACGTGGCGACGACGGCGATCAACGCCGTGACGGTCGACCAGGTGATCGCTCAGGGCATCACCGACGGCCCGGCCACCAAGAGCCTGCAGCTCGGCCTGCTCGACGGCCCGGGCGAGCTCGACCAGCGGCACAGCGTGATGTCGCGCAACATGTCGTGGTCCGATTTCGACACGCCGCTTGGCAAGGAGCTCGACACCAAGCGCGTGTTCGACGCGCTGGTGGCCGGTGGCGCGACGCCCCAGGGAATGATGACCGACCCGGTCGCGCAGGCCGCCGCGGAAAAGCGCCGTGCGTTGCAGCAGAGCGCGCTCGACTCGCTCACCGGCAGCGCCACGACGCTGAAGGGCAAGCTCGGCACACGCGACCAGGCCAAGCTCGACGAGTTTTTGACCGGCGTGCGTGAGCTCGAGACCAAGATCAACCAGGTCAGCGTGCCGTCCACGGCCGGCTGCGATCCGATCGCCGACCCCGGCACGGTCGAAGACTACGACCTGAAGGCGGAGGTGATGAACGACCTCATTGCCATGGCCATGCAGTGCGACGTGACGCGCGTCGTCTCGTACATGCTGGACAACAGCCGCTCCGATCTGACCTACAGCCACGTGCAGCAGCGCAACTTCAACGAGCCGGGCAGCCCCCTCACCGGCGCCACCTGCGGCTCGTACCACGGCTCGCAGCACGCCGGCCTGCGTAACAACGACTTCGCCTCGGTCTGCAACTGGTACATCACCAAGGTCGCCGATCTGGCGCAGAAGCTCGACGCCATCCCGGAAGGCGACGGCACGGTGCTCGACCACAGCGTGATGATGCTGTTCAGCGATCTGCACCATGGTGATCACGCGGGCTTCGACCTGCCCATGGCGCTGATCGGCAGCGGTGGCGGCACCTTCAAGACCGACCAGTACACGATCCTGCCCGAGGAACCGGAAAACGCGCGTCAGCTGCGTGACTTCTACTTCACGCTGATGAACAACTACTTCCAGCTCGGCGTCACGAGCTTCGGCGAAGACACGCGCGGCGTGCCCAACGCGCTGCTCGAAGAGCTCCTGGCCTGAGCAAAAACGCGCGGCGCAGCGTCTTTTCGAGCTGTGGCGACTGACGAACGCCAGTCTTAGCTTCGCGGTCCCGAGGGACCATGAATGCGAAACTGATGGGTACGATCGCGCTCGCCGCGTCGTTCTGCGTCGGCGGCTGCGGCAGCGACGACGCCGGTAACGACGGCATGCCCGGCTACGGCGGCACGAGCGGCACGAGCGGCACGAGCGCGACCGGTGCAGCGGTGAACGTCACGCTGGGAGAGTACGAGGTGACGGTTGCTCCGGCCTCGGCGACCGCCGGTGAGATCACGTTCTCGATCGAGAACACGGGCGACGACGCGCACGAGTTCGTCGTGGTCATGACCGACCTGGCTGCGGCGGACCTACCCACCCACAGCGACGGCTCGTTCGACGAGCAAGGCGATGGCGTCGAGGTCGTCGACGAGGTCGATCTGATCGCGCCGGGCGACAGCGAGGAGCTGAGCGTCGATCTAGATCCCGGCTCCTACCTGCTGGTGTGCAACTTCGTGGTCCCAGAGGACGACGGGCTCGAGTCGCACTTCCACGAGGGCATGGTCGCGCCGTTCACGGTCGAGTAGCCGCGGTGATCCTGCAGCCAGCGCGCTTCCACCATCGGTACAAGAGCCGGCGTGAAACGACTTCACTGACGTTGTCGAGTTCCGCTCGGGTCAGAGACACCGATGCGAACGCCACTTCGAGTTCAGGTCCCTCTAGCCGCGTGCCTCCTCTCGCTCGCCGCGTGCTCTTCGAACGACCCAGCGGCACGGCCAACGGCGGGTCGGCGGGCGCGACACCAGCGGGCGGTATGGCTGGGGTGCCGGCGGTGGCGACCAGGGCCCGCAAAAGAGCACGGGTTGCGGCAAGCCGGTGCCTGCGGATCTGATTGCCGAGGAGTACGTGCGCCGGAACGTGCCCGACGTCGACAGGACTCCCGAGGGCGCCGAGCGTGTGTACGAGGTGCGCCTGCCTGCCGACTACGATCCCGAGCGCGCCTATCCCGTCGACTTCGAGGCCCACGGCTGCGACGGCAGTATCCCGTTTCACATGGAGAACGCCAGCGGCTCCGACGGCATCATCGTCGCGCTGCGCGCGGCCAGCAACCAGGATAACGACTACAACGGGGGCTGCTTCGCGACCGGGCCCGGCAACTCCGAGCTCACCGAGGTCCCCTACTTCGACGCCGTGCTCGCGCATGTCTCGGTCGACCTGTGCGTGGACGTGAAGCGCATCTTCATGCAGGGCTACAGCAGCGGCTCCTGCCTCACCAACTTGCTCGGCTGCGTGCGCGCCGGCGTCATCCGTGGTCAGGGCAACGCCACCGGCGGTCTGCCCGACGTGCCCGACAACTGCGCCGGCCCGATCGCTGCGCTGCTGGCCCACGACGACACCGACGACATGAACTTGATCCAGGAGGGCATCAACGCGCGCGACCGGATCAAGGCCATCAACGGCTGCAGCGACGAGACCTTGCCCTACGCCTGGGACGTGAACCCGGACACGCCCTCCACCTGCGTCGAGTATCAGGGCTGCCAGCCCGGATTTCCGCTCATCTGGTGCCCGACCCACGACAAGGGGCATAGTAACCAGGTGCCGCTGACGACCGTCGGGTTGTGGAAGTTCTGGATGGAACTGCCCTGACATCGGTTATCGTCTAGGGCGGAATGAAGCCGCCGCTCGAGGAGCCGAAGAGCTCGGAGGTCACTCCGATCGAGCTCTACTTCCGGCGGCGAGAGTTGCTGCGACGCGCCGCGCTCTTCACCGCCACGGGCGCGGCCTGGGGCGGAGGCCTGATCGCGCTGTCGAGCCAGGGCTCGGCCGATCGCCCAGCGCAGCCCGCCGCTGCGGGACCCGAGCTCGTGCCGAGCATTCGCGGGCGCTACGCCATCGACGAGGCGCTGACGTCGTTTCAAGACATCACCACCTACAACAACTATTACGAGCTCGGTCTGGCGAAGACCGATCCAGCCGACTACGGCCACTTGATCCGGCCGCGGCCCTGGACGGTGCGCGTCGAAGGTGAGCTCGAGAAGCCGACGACGCTCGATCTCGACACGCTGATGCGCTGGTTCCCGCTCGAGGAGCGCATCTACCGCATGCGCTGTGTCGAGGCCTGGTCGATGGTCATCCCCTGGCTCGGCTTCCCGCTGGGCGAGCTGATCAAGCGCCTGAATCCGACCTCGCGCGCCAAATTCGTGGAGCTCACGACGCTGCTCGATCCACAGCAGCTGCCCGGGCAGACCAGCGACCTCTTGCCCTGGCCCTACGTCGAAGCCCTGCGCATCGACGAGGCCACGCACCCGCTCACGTTCATGGCGCTCGGCCTCTACGGCAAGCGCCTGCTCGGCCAGAACGGCGCGCCGCTGCGCCTGGTCGTGCCCTGGAAGTACGGTTTCAAGGGCGCCAAGTCGATCGTCAAGCTCCGCTTCACCAGCGAGCAGCCGCAGACGACCTGGAACCGTGTGGCGCCGAGCGAGTACGGCTTCTACGCCAACGTGAACCCGGGCGTGGACCACCCGCGCTGGAGTCAGGCCGAAGAGCGACGCATCGGCGAGCTGATGCGCAGGCCGACACTACCGTTCAACGGCTACGCCGAGCAGGTCGCGCACCTGTACGCCGGCATGGACCTCAGGGTGAACTATTGAGCGCGGCATCGGGCGCTCCGCTGCCACGCACGCAGCCGCTCTCGTGGCTGCAGCCAGCGCTGCTCTGGGGCTCGCTGCTGCCGTTCGTCTGGCTCGTGTTGCGTGCGCTGACGGGCGAGCTCGGCGCGAACCCGATCGCCACCGCGCTCAATCAGCTCGGCCTGCTGGCGTTGATCTTTCTCTGGGCTTGCCTGGCCTGCACGCCGCTCAAGCTCCTGTTCGGCTGGAACTGGCCGATCCGCGTGAGAAAGACGCTGGGCCTGCTCGGCTTCTTCACCGCGCTCACGCATTTCCTGTTTTACCTGGCCGTCGATCAGGGCTTCGCGCTGGGCAAGGTGCTGACCGACGTCGGCAAGCGCCCCTTCATCGCGGTCGGCTTCCTCGCGCTCGTGCTGATGGTTCCGCTGGCGCTGACCTCGACCAAGAAGGCCCTGCAGCGCCTGGGCTTCAGGACCTGGAAGCGACTGCACCGGCTGATCTACGTCGTGGCCGTCCTCGGCTTCATTCACTTCTTGATGCGCGTGAAGACCCACGACGGCCAGCCGCTGGTCTACGGCGCGGTACTCGGCGTGCTGTTCGCCGTGCGCGTCGGCGACTTCCTGCGCCAGCGTCGAAAGAGGTAAGCTCGGCGAGCCATGCACCCGCTGCACGACATCGACGTCAATGAGCCGATCGACGACTGGTTTCCGGCGGTGATCGAGATCCCGCGCGGCTCCAAGCTCAAGTACGAGATCGACAAGAAGACCGGCATGCTGCTGCTCGACCGCGTGCTCTATTCCGCGGTTCACTACCCGGCCAACTACGGCTTCATTCCGCGCACGCACGGCGGCGACGGCGATCCGCTCGACGTGCTCGTGTTGATGCAGGAGCCGGTGCACCCCCTGACGGTGGTGCGCGCCCGGGCCATCGGCGGCTTCTTGATGGTCGACGAGAAGGGCATCGACGACAAAATCGTCGCGGTGGCCGTCGATGATCCCGCCTTTGCCAGCTACAAGAGCTCCGATCAGCTGCCGAGCCATGTCCTGACCGAGCTCAGGCGATTCTTTCAAGACTACAAAACGCTCGAGGGTAAGACGCCCGAGGTCGACGAGCTCTACGACCTGGGACGCGCGCTCGAGGTCATCCGCGAAGGCCTGAGGGAATACGCGCGCCTGTTCGCCAAACACTGACGAACGCGCCCGAGCGGCCCTATAGTCCCAGTCATGAAGCTCCGTCGTCACGTCGTGGTCGTGGGCGGAGGGTTTGGTGGTCTCTCGGTCACCAAGGCGCTGCGCCACGCGGACGTACACGTCACGCTGATCGATCGCAGCAATCACCATCTGTTCCAGCCGCTGCTCTACCAGGTGGCCATGGCGGGCCTCGCCCCCGCCGAGATCGCCGTGCCGATCCGGCGCGAGCTGCGCAACCAGGACAACTCCAAGGTGCTCCTGGCGGAGGTCGCCGCCGTCGACCTCGCCGCCCGACGCCTGACGCTGCACGATCACAGCCAGCTCGCTTACGACTACCTCGTGCTCGCACCCGGCGCGGTCAACAGCTACTTCGGGCACGACGACTGGGCGAATTTCGCGCCCGGGCTCAAGGATCTGGACGACGCCGTCGAGATCCGTCGTCGCGTGTTGCTCGCGTTCGAGGCCGCGGAGCGAGAGGCCGACCCCGTGGCGCAGCGCCGCCTGCTCACCTTCGTGGTGATCGGCGGAGGCCCCACGGGCGTCGAGCTGGCGGGCGCGATCGCGGAGCTTGCCGGCTTCGTGCTCTCGCGGGACTTTCGCGTCGCCAGGCCCGAGGCCACGCGCGTGGTGCTGGTAGAAGCCGGCGAGCGCATCCTCGCGAGCCTCAGCCCCGAGAGCTCGGCCGCGGCCACTCGCAGCCTGCAGGAGATGGGCGTCGAGGTCCGGAGCGGCCACGCGGTGACGGCGATCGACGAGCTCGGCGTCACGCTCGGCGGGGAGCGCATCGAGGCGTCGACCGTGCTGTGGGCGGCGGGCGTGCGCGGGGTGCCACTCCTGGCCAAGCTCGGCATCCCGGTCGATCGCGCGGGCCGGGCCAAGGTCGAGCAAGACTGCTCTCTGCCAGGGCACCCCGAAGTTTTCTGCATCGGTGACGCTGCCAGTTTCATTCCGCAGGGCGAAACCGCGTCGCTGCCCGGGGTCAGCCCGGTAGCCATGCAGCAGGGCCGCTTCGTCGCGCGCGCCATCCGCGATCGCTGCAACGGCAAGCCCGTCGGAAAGTTCGTCTACCGAGACAAGGGCTCGATGGCCACTATCGGCCGCAGTCGCGCCGTGGCCGAGGTCGGCCGCCTGAAGCTCTCCGGTTTCGTCGCCTGGATGGCCTGGCTGCTCGTGCACATCTACTACCTGATCAATTTCAGGAATCGCCTGTTCGTGCTGTTCGACTGGACCTGGTCATACCTGGCGTACGAGCGCGGCTCGCGCCTGATCACCGGCCATCGGCTGCAACCCGGTGCGCCCGCTGCCGAGGCCGAGGCCGAGGCCAGGCCCAGCCCCAGGAAAGTTGCAGCAGCAGAGTCAGCATCACCTACACCAGCACCCTAGTGAGTGATGGCTTCGCGCTGCGAGCAGTTTTGTTTGCTCGCAAGATCCGATCCAGCACCAAAGCTACTGCAACATTTCGTTTGTCGGGGAATCTAGACCGTTTGTGTTCAAAACGATCAAGCCCTCAGAAGCAAAAGCGACAACCGCGTGAGCATCGATTTCATACCGATGGAGCATGCGTACTCGATCCCGGCTCTGGTTGCGTTCGCTGCCCCTGGTGCCCGCGCTGCTGCTCGCCTGCGGCGACGGTGGTGAGTCCGTGTGGGACATGGGAGAACCGCTGATCGTCGAGAGCGCGGATTGCCGCGTCGAGTACGTGGTGAGCGGCGAGTGGTCGACCGGCTTCGGCGCAGAAGTGAAGGTCACCAACAAGACGAGCAGCGCCGTCACGGGCTGGAAGCTCGGCTGGGATTTTCCTTCCGGCCAGAAGGTGACGAGCTTGTGGAACGCGAGCTACGTGCAGTCCGGCGCCCACGTCGACGTCAGCGGGCCGAGCTGGAGCGCGGATCTTCCAGGCGGTGCCAGCGTCAGCTTCGGCTTCAATGGCTCGCTCAGCGGCGCGAACGGCAACCCCGGCAAGTTCCTCCTGAACAGCTTCGACTGCGGCTCGCCCACGAGCAGCACCGGCAGCGGCGGAAGCACTGGAACCGGCGGCACCGGCGGAAGCAGCGGCAGCACGTCGACGTCGAAGGGCGGCAGCAGCGGCACGAGCGGGACCAGCGGCAGCGGCGGAAGCAACGCTACCTGCAACTACCCGGCGTGGCAGCAGGGCGCGAACTACCGCACCGGCGACATCGTGAGCTACGACAGCAAGGCCTACATCGCCGAGCACGACAACCCCGGCTACAGCCCGACGATCAGCACCTGGTACTGGGATCCGTACAGCGGCGGCTGCGGAACGGGTGGAACCAGCGGAACGGGTGGAACCAGCGGAACGACCGGCAGCGGTGGCAGCACCAGCAGCGTGGCTGGGTTCTCGTCGATCGTCAGTCGCGCCACCTGGGACCAGATGTTCCCCAACCGAAACGCGCTCTACGGCTACGACGCCATCGTCGCCGCGACGCAGGCCTACCCCAAGTTCGCGAGCGAGGGCACGAGCGATCAGCGCAAGCGTGAGGTGGCCGCGTTCCTCGCCAACATCGCCCACGAAACGACCGGAGGCTGGTCCAGCGCGCCGGGCGGACCCTACGCCTGGGGTTTGTACTTCACCGAAGAAGTGGCCTGCACCTCCGGCGGCTGCACGCAGTACTGCGCCGCGAGCGGCGTCTACCCCTGCAGCCCCGGGCAGACCTACCACGGTCGCGGGCCGATGCAGCTGTCGTGGAACTACAACTACGGCCAGGCGGGTCAGGCGCTGGGCATCGACCTGCTCGGCAATCCCGGCCTGGTGAAGAGCGACGGAGTCGTCGCCTTCAAGACGGCGGTGTGGTTCTGGATGACGCCGCAGTCGCCGAAGCCAGCCGCGCACGCGGTGATGGCGGGACTGTGGACGCCCTCGGCGGACGACAGCAATGGCGGCCGTCAGCCTGGCTTCGGTATGACCGTGAACATCATCAACGGCGGTCTCGAGTGCAACCGCGGCGTCGACTACCGCGTGCAGGACCGCATCGGATTCTACGACCGCTTCTGCTCCGCGCTGGGTGTCAGCCAGGGCTCGGCCGTCGACTGTTACTCGATGCGGCCTTATTGAGCGCCGGGCCCGGCCGTGGGAGCGTCTGCGGCCAGCCATGCCCATCCCCGAGGCGCTCGCCGCCGCCTACGATCCCGAGCAATTTCGCCGCGACGGCCACGCCCTGATCGACGTGCTCGCCGACTATCTCGGACGCGCCAGCCGCGGCCAGCTGCCGGTGCTGGAGAGGGCCGACCCGGCCGCCCTGACCCGCGAGTACGCGACCGACTTCGCTTCACCCCAGCCCGCCGCGCTGGCGGCGCTCGCTGCGCGCGCGCTGGAGCGAGTCAACCACCTGCACCACCCGCGCTACGTCGGACACCAGGTCACCGCGCCGCTGCCCGAGGCCGCGCTGCTCGAGCTCGTCTCGGCGCTGTCCAACAACGGCGCGGCCGTGTTCGAGATGGGGACGCTCGAGGTCGCCATGGAGCGCACCAGGGC
>Ga0247823_10005556_pt1 | contig 10032 bp, 6 predicted proteins | sample 13C_PalmiticAcid_2_FD_192426 | JGI IMG/M metagenome (GOLD analysis project Ga0247823, IMG submission 192426) | Soil microbial communities from agricultural site in Penn Yan, New York, United States - 13C_PalmiticAcid_Day30 | ecosystem: Environmental > Terrestrial > Soil > Agricultural land...
TCCACGAGTCGAAGCCCGTGTAGTCGCCGACCTTGGTCGACGTCGGGCTCATGGGCGGCGCGCTGCTCTTGTCGCTCGACGTCTCCGTCTTGGCGCCGAAGCGCTTCTTGGACTCCCAGTTGGCGATGGACTCGAGCGTCTCCTGGCGGAGGTTCTGGTGCTTCCGGACTTGCCAGCAGGGGACGAAGACGGTAAAGATTTCCATGACGAAGATGGAGAGGGCGATCCTATGACGGTCAGTTGAGAAGCCAAGGCAGACACGAGATATTTGGGAGCTCACCATTGCGGCGGCACAAACCAGCGGTTAACGGGCGCCATTCCAGGGACGTAGAGCGCAATGAGCCACATGGGAGCTGCTGGGAGTCTATTTTCAAAGTCAGTCTGTGGCCGGTTCGATTCAGGAGTGTGACAAAACTGACCCAGCAATGCAGCAGGCAATGGTCTGGAGCTGCCATCCGTGAGTGTCGTGGATGCCACGGGACTGCCACAGAATGATGGGCGCGACGATCCAGGCCCAGACGAACTGCCAGACGATGGATGGCCACCTGGACGTGTCAACGTACAGCACTTGACGCAAAAGACAGAACACCTACCACTCCCACCCCCTGCCCTGCTTCATGGCAATCTCCATGGGGCTGTTGCCCGTCACCTCGGTGCCGGGGATGCCAAAGTCGGGGTGGAATTTGCGCGAGATCATGTAAACGATGACTACGACCACGAGCTACGTACGCGGTCAGATCGAATACGAGGTAAAACGGGGTGATCTCGAAGTGCCTACCTGTGCGGCCATGCCCATTGTCACAAACATAAACATGCGCTTGGAGTAGTCCATCTGACGCAGGCGCTGGAGCAGGGTGGCCTTTGCTGGCAACCGCTTCTCGTCGTAGCGCGTCTTCATCTGGCTCGGGGGGCGGGCGAAGCGGCTCTGGGCCTTGGCGACGTGGAGGAACTGGCTGTTGCCGGCCTGGAAGAGGGCGATGCCGAAGGGGTACCAGATGCTCATGATCCAGAACTCGGCCACCTCGGGGGCGAGCGGGCCCACGGAGTAGCCGATCTGGACGGTGGCCCAGTACAGGTGCAGCAGGACGATGCCGGCAAAGGTTAACGAGAGTGAGCGCAGTCGGAGGGTCGGCGTGTTGCGCTTTTTGTAAAGGAATGTCATGCCGGCGGCCAGCAGGACGGTCCACACGGCGCCGAACGTGATCCACCAGATGCCGACGCTGTCGAGCCGGGCCTCGGGTTTGGTGTCGGGCGTGGTCCCGAACTCAGACCCCACCGTGGAGGCGGGCGCCCCGGACGCGCGTGGTAGAATCATGGCTCGTTCGGAATGGGTGGGCTGAGGTTCGACGACACCGACGCGGTGGCACTTGGTCCCTGAAACCGCGAGCGTGGGAAGGGAACGGGATGGCTTGACGCCGGACGGGGGCGGGCGAGTTTATGAGTCGTGGGCAGCACGCACTCGACGCATGGGACTGAGACCCCGGGCGGACCAGGCCAGGCTCGAGCACACGGGAGGAGATGATGTGCCGCCGGAATGGCGCGGGGCCCGGTGTGCCAGCCTATGACTTGTCCAGAGGCCGATGCCCTGGCCAGAAGCAAGGGCGGAACCCCCAGTGCGAGATCCATGGTGCTATGGGGGGATCGGGGGATATGGCGCGGTCGCACTCACGATCTGTGAGAGGCTCCAAAGGGGCGTTGATCGATGCCACTTTCGTCCCCACTCCGGTCCCCAGTCTCTGGGCTCGCCGATGGGGCCCGGGGACACGGGTCTGGGCAAGCAGGCAAGCAGCAATGCACACTGAGTCCAGTGCTGCTTTTCATCCCGGGATCTGCCTCTCACAGGGAGTCAGGCGCATGCTGGCCAATGGAAAGCCCAGACTCCCCTCCATGGTGTTGCCTTGGCTTGGGAGTGCTTGTGATTCAGGTGTGACTGGGCGACTGTGCTGATTCGCGGGTATGTGGGGGAGATCAACGGGCCGAAAGTCGGGGGTGGGCTTGTGGTCGATCATGAGGTGGCTGCGAGGCTGCTCTGGCTCATTTGGGATGCCTTGGACCCCCAACTGCCAAAAGGATGCGAATCCCACGTGCTGGGGTCAGGTTTGGTGATTCCGATATCCATCGGGGTGGAGGAGAGTCGGAGACTGCCCAGACTGGCAGGTGTTGGTGGGTTGTCATCAGCATTTTGGGGAGGAGGGATGTGAAAGTGACTGCCGCGAGCGCATTGTTCAGTGTTGGCGAGGCCATATGCTTTTTTGCTGCATCAGGTCCGTCCTCGACTGCTCTTGCACCACTTGTGGTGTGAGGACTGCAGCACTGCAGCGCTGCATCTGAGATGTGGTAACACGCGAAAAGGCAAGGAATGGGACGAATGGGGGTCCCCATGTCATCCCAAGCTTGGGCGCAGCAGCCCGCGCCGATCTCCATCTGGTAGGGGGGTTGCAGCCCCAAAGATGCCGTTTCTGCGGTTCCGTGTTAACGTTACCCTGTCGAGGCCGTGTCGAGCTTGTCCCTGGGCTGCCGACGGGAAGTGGACGAGCCGAGCTTGGGCCCTGGAGCGCTCCCCAGTTGGGATCCCGAAACCTTGTTTCAACGGCAGAGAAGAGCGCGATCTGCAGTTGGGTCATCCGAAGGTCCAGGGCTCCGAGCGAAGTGTGAAATGAAGCTTGAAGCACAAAAGAGATCGCCCGTCAAAGTCGAACGACACGAAACCTGCACAGTTGGGCGATCCAGAAACCCACCGAGCCTTCTTACACATTGGGTGCGTGCATTCACTGCATCGTTGTTTGTCATGGACGTCATGAAGTTGAGCTGGAGGAATCGAGGACTGGTGCCCAGCTTTGAAGTGGAAACAGCGGAAACCGTTCCTCCCTTGGCAGCCGATCCACCAGGGTCAGGGCCGGCGAAACCGGGCAACCTTGATGGTAAGAAAAAGAAAAAGTTTCCATGATCGGCAACAGGTCTCAGCTCTCCATCTTTTCCGAGCTGCGGCCTGCCCTGCTTTCCCATGCCGTTTCTTCCCCTTTGCCCATCTCTTTCCCCCAGCAGCGCATGAAGCAGCATCGACAATTCTTATTTCAGCTGTCTGGATGCACGAAACAACAGCCACGACCCCAGCTTCCCGTCAGCCGTGACGTAGGGGGTGTGAGGTCTCAGCGGATGCATGGACGCAGGCTGCAGCAGCCCGCGACATTGGTGTGAAGGAGGAATGTGATACCCTTGGAGGCGCACCGGAAGAAAGCGCCCTCGTCAGCCTCACCGGCCACGGGTCTTGCTGGGCCCCGTCCAGTCCTGTGCCTCCCTCCAAGCCACAGTTGCACAGATTGTGACTGCTCCTCTTTGCGCTCCGATGTGCCGGGCTAGCGCGCGGTCCTGTTGGCGAGAATGTGAAGAAGAAAAGCATGGGAGGCAGATCAATACTGCACCTGCTGTGCTCGCCCAAGTTGGATGGTTTCTTGCCGTCGGGTCATCTTCGTGTCTGCGATGCTGAATCGAGTCGGGCGCAGTTTGCCTGCCGGCTTGGCCACGTAGGGATTGCAAAATCTGCAAATCCAATTGCACAGTAACGCCGGCATTGGTCCGTCTTCGCCTGCAAGCCCCGGCGAGTTTCCCGCGCTGGCGTTGGTTGTCAGGTCGAGACATGTCACACACCCTGTTTCTTGGAGGCTTGGAGGTTTGCCCAGGGCATGGGACGAAACTTGAGGCAAACACACCACGCTTCTTGGTACCGCCACATTCTGGCACCCTTGTCTGACAAGTGACATTGTTGATGTTTGCATCGTTCGCTTGCGCCATTCTTATTTTCTTATCTTTTAATTATCTTATTTCCTTTGGCGCTCTCGCCCAAGCGCCGCTCGGGAGAGCGACCGCCCCTTCACCAAAAGTTGTCTTCCAGCCCTCGGACGCCTTGTTGCCCGTCTGATGAAGCCAAATAGTTTTCGCCAACTCCACCAACACAGGCAAGGTGGCCGAGCGGTCCAAGGCGCCACGTTAAGGTCCACCCTTAATCCTCTTCTCTCCGAGAAATCCGTGGTCTCGAAAGGGGCGCGAGTTCGAATCTCGCCCTTGTCATTCACTTTTGCTCCTCTACTCCTGAAGCACCCGTTATCGTCTTTTTACTGTCCAACATGCTTTGGGAATGGAGTTGAAGGGGGGCGTTCATTTACCCACCGAACAAATGAATGTAGTCTGCAGCATGAGGAGCCGACCAGGACCAAGTCTGGCTTTCTTTGATTCTTTCTGACATTCATTTTGTTATTGACCAGCTGAATCAGAACCACGACTTCCAACGAGGGCTTGGGTTGGACCGCACTCACTTTTGCCTCGATCTCGAGTATATCCGGCACGTCCATGAATATACTTATCTCTGTTGTTTGTCCCAACATACCAGAAAAGGGTGGTAAGTAAAGAATTCAGAGTTCGGTTGTCAACAAACACATGGCACAAGGAGCGAGTTTGAATGAAGGCAACCTGCGCTCCCAATCCGGTCCATGACATGCGCTGCTGGTGCTGGGAGCGTTCTTAATTTGAGGCCGGCTCCGGCCTTCCCCAAGACTACGGCTTTCCCGTCTTTTTACCCGGCCCCGTAAGTCGAAACACCAAAGTTCAATCCCTAAAACTTGGCCGCAATGGCCGGGTAGGCCTGGCTCAATTGAGGAGCATATTTGTTCAGCACACCCATACACCACACCACGTCCATACCACTCAGCCACTCCCATTGTCCAAGTTGAACATGGCACGTGTCGAAACAGCGTTTGGCCCGAGTTGCATCGATGGGAAGGACCCAGCCCGGGCACCATGATTTACTTGACCGAGTCTTGTATGAGTTTCGAACTATAATGATGGTTTGATGACTTTCGTATTCTTGAGCGCTACCCCAGGTTCGAGTTAGATATACGACAACGGATAAAGGACAATTACCACTACAGTGTTATTATGCTCTACAGCTCCTGTGTAACTACATGTAAGGTAGTCAGACCGTGACGGAATCCGGATGGGATCGCCTGCATTTGTGGGATATTGGGCGGAAGGCAAAACGTCTAGTGACGCTATTGTCGTTGCTTCTGGAGAACACGTAAGTCTGAGCCCTTTATGAAACCGGACAACTTAATACTTTGATTATTTAGGGATGTATCTACGCCGTTGGGGAATCGGCAGTGCCTCTCGCCTCTGCCAACATGAATGTTGTCGTATAATAGGTAGCTTTCCGCCAATGCCAGAACAACATAATGTCCTGATAAAGCTCCCTTCTCGGAGCCGAGCCGGCATCAGACTGGGTCGAGTTCAGCGACGAACGCCTGCTCGCCTTGATCCAGTAGGCACAAACCCAGGGCGAGAATGTCGGTCGAAACGTAGTGGAAGCGGCCCGAGAACGGATGAAGCAAATCACATCCCTTTCCCCGCCCTGGCCGGGCAAAGGGGATCATGGCCAGGCCCGAGTCTCTTGGCCCACAGTGGTCAATACCTTAGTCCTGCTGGCACTTGGATGCCTTGGCTCGCATCTCGCTACACTTGAGTGGAAGCGGCGCTGCATCCAACATTAGACCATTCTTTTGCATGCAACCATGTGACACTCCGACCATTCCGCATGCACAGTGTCCTGGCATACCCAGCCTTGGGACTCAGCGTTGGTGTTGTCATCCGGCAATTGGGCGCCGATCCAATATGGTTAATACGGACTGTGCCATGGCTCCAATCAACCAACCCCACAGGATCCAACGTTGAAGTGCAATGCCCAGGCGATCCGGGTGACGGGATGCTCAACTCTCGGAAGTTATTCTAGCAAGTATAGCCTCCCCATGAGGTAGGCGGACCACAGATGATCGGCCGGGTATATACCTACTGACATATCCCCCGGCGGCCCCTGACCCAGGAGCTTCTCTTGGGAGCAGTGACCCTGTCTGAGGAAGATCGCAAAACATAACCGTAGTTCCAAATGCGGGCGGTCTCGTACACCTTCATCGCGGCTGCGATTGGCAGCACCGCAGCAGTGCCCCTGGACACCAGACAAGGGACAGTCCAGTGCGCCGCGATCCCGTCGCCGTACCCGACGTGGCAGCAGCTGCCCCAGCAGTCGACGCTGCCCGACCCCTTCCTGCCGCTCAAGTACACGACGCCCGACAATGCGAAGGACGTGATGGCGGGCAAGGGCCAGGGCCGGGTGCAGACGCCCGAGGAGTGGTACCAGTGCCGGCGGCCCGAGATCCTGCAGATGCTGCAGGAGTACCAGTACGGCTACTACCCGGACCACAGCCAGGAGAAGGTGGTGGCGACGCGCAGCGGGACGACGCTCAACATCGAGGTGACGGCGGGCGGCAAGACGGGCAAGTTCAAGGCCACCATCACGCTGCCGTCGGGGGCGTCGGCGTCCAAGCCGGCGCCGGTGGTGATCAACATTGGCGGGATGCAGAACCAGCCCTACCTGAGCGCGGGCATCGCGATTGCGCAGTTTGATTACACATCGGTGGCGCCCGACAGCAATTCCAAGACGGGCGCGTTCTGGAGCATCTACAACGGACGGGACATTGGTAAGTTTCTCCGTTTCTCTCGCTCGCCGTCCCCCACTCCGGCCCTCCTCCACCACGGTGGCTGATCGCAGAGCGAATTAGGCGTGCTCACGGCGTGGGCGTGGGGCTTCCACCGCACGCTCGACGCCATCAACATGACGGTGCCCGAGATCGACGCGACGCGGGTGGGGGTGACGGGGTGCTCGCGGCTGGGCAAGGCGGCGCTGGCGGCGGGGTTGTTCGACACGCGCATCACGCTGACGATGCCCATGTCGTCGGGGGTGCAGGGCATGGGCCCGTACCGGTACTACACGATGAGCGGGCAGGGCGAGAACCTCGAGAACAGCAAGTCCGGGGCCGGGTGGTGGACCAACAGCAAGCTGGGCACCTTTGTCAACCACGCCGAGAACCTGCCGTACGACGCGCACACCATCGCGGCGGCCATCGCGCCGCGGGCGCTGGTCATTGACCAGGGCACGGGGGACCAGTTCGTCAACAGCAAGGGCACGGCGACCGTCATCTACCCGGCGGCCAAGGTCGTGTACGACTGGCTGGGGGTCGGCGACAAGATCGCCATCAGCGTGCGCGGGGGCGGGCACTGTGATATGAGCGGATTGTGAGTTGGGCTGGTGATGGTGATTCTGATTTGTTGAATTCGGGACTGACACAACAAACCCGGCCGCAGCAACTCGATCCTGCCGTACGTGCAAAAGATCTTCTTTGGCACCCCGACCACCAAGGACTTCAACAGCCTGGGCTCGTACGGGTCGCCGATCGCAACGGCGTTCCCCTGGGCGACGGCCGTTCCCAAGGCGTGAGGCCAAGACTTGACTTGGCGATCTGGGTTGGGTTGGGGGAGATTGCTCCAAATTCGGGGTTGACACTTGACAGAAAAGTGGACACGAGCTTGTCCTTGACGTCCAAGGACAGCCTTCAATGAACATTATCGAGATCCCCCTGGTTTGTGTATCAAGGCTGGGACTGCGATCCACGTGTTTGTGTTGACAATGCCACTTAGTGTGGTTTTGACAAACCAATTGTCTGATACGAGATGCTCAAGAATCCAAGTCGAGCCAGGACGTGGTGATCGCTGCTGGGAAACGAGAGCGCTGAAGAAACCGACGTCACCGAGGGGAAGCAAAGGGGCCAGCTAAAATTAGGTGGGTCCATGGCCGCCAGGGTGTTTTGCGGGGCGCAGCAACAGCCGAAGCTGTCCGTTGCAGAGGAGTGTCTCTCGGCAGGCACGGAAACATCACCGCTTGCCATTCCAGTGCGCCGAGCCCACTCCGTCTTTGACCAACCGCCAAGTCATCGCGGCGCATGTGTTGCGTGTCTCAAAGTGCCACCTCGCCGTTGGTATTCTGCCCAACGCCACGATGCAGTGATCGCCAACACTCAATTTCTGGGTTCGCTTGAGAATGGAGACGCTCGGCCTGCGGGCAAATGGCAAGTGCTGCAACCTCAGAACCATCAATCTTGACTCGATCTGACACGGCATGCACCCTGCACAGATCCCCTGTGGTCCTCGATTCCGACCGACCTGCTCCTTGCGGAGCTCTCGAGACGCGATGGCACCGACGACCGGCCAGCATGTGGTTCCGGCAAGAAAGGGTCCTACGACACTGGCATACACGTCTTCGCCTTGTTCCTGATCCTCACCCTGAGCACCCTGGGTATGCTGCCGGCTCCCCCTTTGGTCCTTCCTCAGCGTACCCAGTGCTGACCGAGATGTGCAACAGCATGCGGCTTTCCCCTCTTCTCGCAGCGCCTGACCAAGGGCAGCAGACGACAGCGCACCATCATCTTCATCTGCCAGCACTTTGGGACTGGCGTCCTGATGGCCACGGCCTTTGTCCACCTCCTCCCGACCGCCTTCACCTCGCTCACCGACCCATGCCTCCCGCACTTTTTCAGCAAGGGATACAGGGCGCTCGCCGGCCTCATCGCCATGGTGTCGGCCCTGGTGGTCGTGGCTGTCGAATCGTACTTGACAACCCGCGGCGCAAGCCATTCGCATTCACACCATGTGTGGGAGGACGACGAAAACGGAGACAGTGACGGAGTCGAGATGGGTGACACACATGCGGGGGGTTCGACAAGCAGACACGTGCGGCGCGACCGACCTGCCGACATTGCGCTCGACGATTTCGAGGCGACCGAGGGATTGGTCTCGGGGGCCTCGCCCCTCCCGGGTTCGACGCCAACCATGGCGCCAGCGAGGGAATCCCTGCTTAAGCGGCAGAGCGGCGAACACCATCACGGAGACGACGACAGGGAGTCGCTCGACCTCGAGCTCAGCTTCGAGGAGCTGCGCCCGGACACCAACGGCGGCCCATCCACGTCGCAGCACAAGCACGAGCCGGGGCTGCCGGCTCTGCCGCACGTGCCGGGCCCGGAGGAGCAGAAGCGCATGATGCTGCAGTGTGTGCTTCTCGAGGCCGGCATCCTGTTCCACAGCGTCTTCATCGGCATGGCGCTGTCTGTGGCCACGGGGCCGACCTTTGCCGTGTTTCTGATCGCCATCTCCTTTCACCGTACGTTGTCGTTGAGTCCAAGCAACAAGATCGTCGGAATTGCTGACTTGAGAAACACAGAATCCTTTGAAGGCCTCGCCCTCGGCACCCGCATCGCCGCCCTGCACTTCCCCCGCTCGTCCCCACGCCCCTGGCTGATGGTCCTCGCCTTCGGCGCCACCACCCCGCTCGGGCAGGCCATCGGCCTGTTTGTGCACCGCTTCTACGACCCCATGAGCCAGACGGGTTTGCTCATGGTCGGCTTCATGAACGCCATCTCGAGCGGGCTGCTGCTGTTTGCCGGGCTGGTGCAGCTGCTGGCCGAGGACTTTTTGGCCGAGAAGAGCTACAAGACGCTCAAGGGGCGCAAGAGGGTGAATGCGTTCCTCGCGGTGCTGGGTGGGGCGGGGTTGATGGCTGCTGTTGGGGCGTTTGCCTGACCTTGTTGTCTTGTTGTGTGAGCAAGAAAGGTGGGAAGATTGCATGTGTGTGTGTGGAAAAGAGTCTGTATATAATGTGTCTTATCTGCATTGCCATAGACGGGGACAGGCGTAGGGTTTGCATTGCCTGGGGGTTAATTTCCATTTACTCTGCTACATCATATCGCACCGTCGTCTTCTGGTGCCATCTAATCCCACCCCCTTTTATGACTTTACTACCCCTGACTCCCTCCCCCATCATCCTCCTATCTCCTCAAAATCACCGCCCGCCCTTGACGTACGCGTCAAACGCCGACTTGGGCACCTTGCCCGCGCTCAGCGCCTCGGAAAACATGCCGACGTTGTTGTGGATCGAAAAGGAACTCCCGCTGTTGCCGGGCTGCGACACCGCCGTCTTGCTGACGGCCCACGCGAAGCTGTTGACGCCCGTCGCGCTCAGCCCGCCGCCGCTCCACTTGCTGCAGCCCGTGCAGACCGTCTCGACCGTCCAGTGCGTCGCGTTGCGCGAGGCGGAGACGGTTCGGTAGGTTGCGGAGGGGTAGGTGGAGGGGAGGGTGCGTCCGCTTTTTAGGGGGG
>Ga0247823_10005557_pt1 | contig 10031 bp, 6 predicted proteins | sample 13C_PalmiticAcid_2_FD_192426 | JGI IMG/M metagenome (GOLD analysis project Ga0247823, IMG submission 192426) | Soil microbial communities from agricultural site in Penn Yan, New York, United States - 13C_PalmiticAcid_Day30 | ecosystem: Environmental > Terrestrial > Soil > Agricultural land...
GACCACGGACATGCAAACGCTCGGCGCGCTGAATCCGTCCTTCGCCATGATGGGCGAGATGGCCTTCGACAGCGTCATCAAACAGCGCTACCCCGAGGTCGAGCGCGTCAACCACGTCCACACCCCCGGCAACTCCTCGGGCATCGTCGACGGTTCGGCGGGCGTCCTGATCGGTTCGCTGGAAGCCGGCAAGGCCCTGGGCCTGAAGCCGCGCGCCAAGATCCGCGGCGCCGCCTCGATCGGCTCGGAGCCGTCGATCATGCTGACCGGCCCGGAGTTCGTGACCAACAAGCTTCTCGGCAAGCTGGGCATGAAGTCGACCGACATCGACCTCTACGAACTGAACGAGGCCTTCGCCGCCGTCGTCCTGCGCTACATGCAGGCGCTCGACATCCCGCACGACAAGATCAACGTCTGCGGCGGCGCCATCGCCATGGGCCACCCCCTGGGCGCCACGGGCGCCATGATCACCGGCGTGGTGCTGGACGAGCTGGAACGCTCGGACAAGGAAACCGCCCTCATCACCCTGTGCATCGGCGGCGGCATGGGCACCGCCACCGTCATCGAACGCGTCTGATCGGGAGCGACTGACCATGGAAAACTTCAAGATCGACGTCGACGCCGACGGCGTCGCCCTGATCACCTTCGACGTCCCGGGACGTTCGATGAACACCCTGACCTCGTCCGTCATGGCCGAGATTCCGCAGCTGGTGGAACGCATCAAGACCGACGACGCCATCAAGGGCGCCGTCATCACCTCGGGCAAGGCTTCGGGCTTCTGCGCCGGGGCCGATCTGGGTGACATCGCCGGCGGCATGATCGGCGGCGCCAGCCTGCAGGACGCCTATGACGCCGGCTGGAAGATGAACGGCGCCCTGCGCGCGCTGGAAACCTGCGGCAAGCCGGTGGCTGCGGCCATCAACGGCCTGGCGCTCGGCGGCGGTCTGGAACTGACGCTGGCCTGCCACTATCGCGTGGTCGAGAACGACAACAGGATCCAGCTGGGCCTGCCCGAGATCAAGGTCGGCCTCTTCCCCGGCGGCGGCGGCACCCAGCGCCTGACCCGCCTGGTCGGCGTCCAGGCCGCCATGATGGCCATGACCGAGGGCAAGTCCTTCCGTCCCAACGACGCCAAGGGCGCGGGCATCGTCCACGAGATCGCGGAAAAGGGTCAGTCGGTCGAGGCCGCCAAGACCTGGATCAAGAACGGCGGCAAAGCCGTGCAGCCGTGGGACGACAAGTCCTTCAAACTGCCCGGCGGAGGCCCCTACCACCCGGCCGGCATCCAGAACTTCCTGGTCGGCAATGCGATGATCCGCAAGCAGACCTACGGCAACTATCCCGCCGCGACCAACCTGATGAAGGCCGTCTATGAAGGCGTTCAGGTGCCGATGGACGCCGCCCTGCGCATCGAGACCCGCTACTTCATCAAGACCCTGATGACGCCGCAGGCCCAGGCCATGATCCGCAGCCTCTTCCTGTCCAAGCAGGAACTGGACAAGGGCGCCGTGCGTCCGGCGGGTGTGCCGAAGTCGGACGCCAAGAAGGTCACGGTGCTGGGCGCCGGCATGATGGGCGCGGGCGTGGCCTATGTGCAGGTCATGGCCGGCATCGAGACCGTCCTGATCGACCAGACCCAGGAAGCCGCCGACAAGGGCAAGGCCCACGTCGAGGAGCTGCTGAAGAAGCGTCTGTCGCGCGGCCAGATGACCCAGGAGAAGTTCGACGCCACCCTGGCCCTGGTCACCGCCACCACCGACTATGATCACATCAAGGGTTCGGACCTGGTCATCGAGGCCGTGTTCGAAAACCGCGAGATCAAGGCCGACGTGACCAGGCGCGCCGAGGCCCAGCTGGCTGAAGGCGCCGTCTTCGGCTCCAACACCTCGACCCTGCCGATCACCGGTCTGGCCGAGGCCTCGGTCCGCCCCGAGGACTTCATCGGCATCCACTTCTTCTCGCCCGTCGACAAGATGATGCTGGTCGAGATCATCCTCGGCGAGAAGACCGGCCCGGCCGCCATCGCCAAGGCCATCGACTACGTCCTGAAGATCAAAAAGACACCGATCGTCGTCAACGACAGCCGCGGCTTCTACACCTCGCGCTGCTTCTCCACCTTCCTGATGGAAGGCATGGCCATGCTCGAGGAAGGCTACGCTCCGGCCCTGATCGACAACGTCGGTCGCATGACCGGTATGCCGCGCGGCCCGCTGGAAATGCACGACGACGTCGCCCTGGACCTGTCCTACAAGATCGCCAAGCAGACGGCGATCGACCTGGGCGACGCCTATGTCCCGTCCGAAGGCGCCGACATCGTCGCGAAAATGGTCGAGGGCGGGCGCTACGGTCGCAAGAACGGCAAGGGCTTCTACGACTACGACAGCAAGCCCAAGACCCTGTGGGCGGGTCTGTCGGAACTGGCCCCGGTCAAGTTCGACGACTCGACCCCGGAACTGGTCGACGAGCTGAAGACGCGCCTGCTCTATCGTCAGGCCGTCGAGGTCGCCCGCTGCTGGGCCGAGGGCGTCATCGACGACCCGCGTGAAGCCGACCTGGGCGCCATCCTCGGCTGGGGCTTCGCCCCCTGGTCGGGCCGCCCGACCACCCTGATCGACCAGACCGGCCTGAAGACCTTCGTCGAGACCGCCGACCGCCTGACCGCCACCTACGGCGACCGTTTCAAGGTGCCGGAGCTGCTGCGCGAGATGGCCGCCAAGGACGAGACCTTCTACGGCCGCTTCGCCCCGGAGAAGAAGGTGGCCTGATCAGGCTGACTTCGGACTGAAACGGAAAGGGCGGCTCCTCGCGGGCCGCCCTTTTCTTTTGAGGCTGCACCTCACTTCCCGCTCATCCCGGCGGACGCCGGGACCCAGTGAGAGCCCCACACGCCCCTTCAGCGGCAACGCCTGTCGTCCAAAGGACTGGGTCCCGGCGTCCGCCGGGATGAGCGGTGGTTTACCTGCTCCTGAACACCCGCGAGGCCGCATAGCCCGTCAGGGCCGCCAGGATGACGCACAGCACGCCGTAGGACCACGGCCGCCGATGGGCGAACTCGTAGATGTCGCGCTCCAGCCCGACCTTCTCGACCGTCAGCGTCAGGTTGGACACCGAGACCGGCGCGCCCTCCTGAAACAGCCAGACCTCGGCGTAGTACTTGCCGGTCGGAGCCACGGTCGGCAGCTCGACCTCGGCCCGGAACAGGCCCTTGTCGACGAACTGCACGCCGGCGGGATCGGTGTTGTAGAGGGCCGCCGCCTCCTTCAGTCGGATCACGGCCCGGCGCCAATCCAGGTAGTCCTCGCCCAGACGGCTGACCACCACGTCGCGCACGCCGTAGCGGGTGACGGTGCGGCTTTCCTGCGGCGCGTCGATGCGCAGGTGATCGACCCCGACGCCGAGGCGGCGCAGCTGGCCGAAGTCGGCCACGTCCGACAACGGCCGGGTCGAGGCGGTCATGTAGAAGCCGGGCGCGCCCTCGAACAGAACCGGGCGGCTGTTCAGCCAGACGCCCATGTTGCGGGTCTTCTTGACCAGACGCACGGGCGCATCCGGCCCGCGCACCACCACCACCACGTCGGCGGGCGTGTCGGTCGGATTGAAGACCGCGCCATAGAGGACGATGGAGGCGCCGCGGAAGCTGGAGTCGACCTTCACCTGAGCGTCGGTCAGGGCGGCGGCGACCCGCACCTCGCCCTCGGTGGCGACCGAGCGTTCGATCGTCCCCGGCGCGACCACCGCTGGCGCGGGCGCGATGACGGGCGCGGGTTCGGGCGGCAGGGCCTGGAACATCAGTCCGACACCCCCGGCGCCAGCAGGAAGAGGTCGCTGGGCCGCACGAACAGCTCCAGCCCCATCTGGATGCCGACCAGAAGAACGATCAGCCCCAGGGCCGCACGCATCTCCTCGGCCCGGAAGCGGCCCGACAGCCGCGCCCCGAACTGGGCCCCGACCACCCCGCCCAGCAGCAGGATGGTCGACAGGACGATGTCCACCGTCTGGTTGCGCCCGGCCTGAAGGATGGTGGTGATGGCCGTGGTGATGATGATCTGGAACAGGCTGGTCCCGACCACGACATTGGCCCGCATCCGCAGGACATAGAGCATGGCGGGCACCAGGATGAAGCCGCCGCCCACCCCCATGATGGCCGACAGGATCCCTGCGAAGACGCCAAGCCCAAACGGGGGGATGGCGCTGATGTAGAGGCCCGAGCGCGGGAAACGCATGCGCAACGGCAGGCCGTACAGCCACATGGGACGACGGCGCTCTTTCCTTGGCGGGGTCTCGCCCCGCACACGGTGAAGGATCTGCGTCAGGCTTTCGTACAGCATCATGCTGCCGATGGCGCCGAGGAAGACCAGGTAGGACACCGCCACGACCAGATCGGCCTGACCCAGCAGGCGCAGGTAGCGGAACAGTTCGACACCCGCCAGGGCGCCGAGCGCCCCGCCCACAGCCATGATGCCGCCGATGCGATAATCGACCGCCTTCATGCCAGAGTATCGGATCACGCCTGAAGTCGAGGAGGCGACGACGTGGCTGGCCTGACTGGCCACGGCCACCGTCGGCGGGATGCCCATGAAGACCAGAACGGGGGCCATCAGAAAGCCGCCGCCGATGCCGAACAGGCCCGAGACGAAGCCCACCAGCGCGCCCAGCATCACCAGGAACGGCCAGTTCACCGAAACCTCGGCGATCGGCAGGTAAATATCCACGGCACGCGCCTTCGGCTGGAAGGGAACGCAGAACAGCGCCGGTAAGGCGATCAGGCTTCTGGTCTTAGCGAGGGCCGCGACGAACCGCCACCCCCGCCGCTGCTTCGACGCGCTTCGTTACGCGACCGGCTCGACCGTGAAGGCGTCGGCGGCCTCGCGCGCGACGCGGCGAGCCTCGGCCGAGGTCAGGGGCGTCAGCCGCTGCACCGCCGCCAGGGCCTGCTGGTCGCCGCGGCGGGCCGCGATCATGTACCACTTGAAGGCCTCGGTCGCGTTCGGCGCGACGCCCTCATCCCCCTTCTCATAGAGACGCGCCACATTGTACTGGCTGTCGACGCGACCGGCCTCGGCCGCCTTCTTGAGCCAGGCCAGGGCCTCGACGCGGTTCCGCGCGCCGCCTTCGCCTTCATACAGCTGCATGGCGTAATAGTGCATGGCCCGCGGCTCGCCGCCCTCGGCCGCACGCCGCGCCCAGGTTCGCGCCTCGACCGGATCGGGGGTCAGACCGGCGCCGCCTTCCTGATAGAGGCCGGCCAGGCGCATCTGGGCGGGACCATAGCCCAGGTCGGCCGCGCGCTTCAGCGGCCCCAGGCCGCTGTCGTCGCCGTTGTCGATCAGTTGCACGCCGCGCACATAGAGGTTTGCGCCCTCTGTCGCCGCGATGTCGGGCGAAGGCACAGCCTCAGTCGGCGTCGCGCTCAGCGCCACGGCCGCGATGGGCGCCGTTTCCGTCTCGGCCGCAGGAACCATGCCGCCGGTCAGAGTCGCCAAGTCAGGCAGAATCAAACCCGACCCTTCCGCCAGTTGCAGGGAAGCGTAGCCGCCGCCGGTGGCCAGGGCCGCCACAGCCATGGCGCCTAGGGTCTTGCGCATGGTCGAGCCTTCGCGGCTGGCCTGCTTGTCCAGACGCTCCTGCAGCTTGGACTTGCCGCCCCGCTTCAATCCAAAACCCTTGCGCGGAGCCTCATCGCCGCCAGACATGGCCGCGCGCGCCGCATCCAGGGTGTCGCGGGTCGAGGCCCGCCCCGCAGCGGCGCCGGCCTTCAGGGCGGCGGGATCGATGAAGTCGACATCGCCCGAGAAGCCGTCATCCTCGCCATCCGGACCATCCACCAGGGGAGGCAGACCGCCGAGCGCGCGGCTATCGGACCCGCCCAGGACATCGCTGACGTCCGCCCCGCCAAAGTCAGCCGTCGCCGCATCATCGAACATCGAGGCGATGATGCTCTCGCCCTCATCCGCCGCCTCGGTCGATACAACGCCGAAACGTGCGGGCTCGGGTGCGGAACCGAACAGGGCGCTCGGCGTCGCCTCAGCCTCGGGGTCCGGGGCGAAGGCGTTGAGTTCCGCTTCCAGGGGATCCGTGAAGACCGGCTCCGGATCGCTGACCGTCGGCGACGGGAAGGGCGCGGCGTCCAGCACGCCGCCCATCGTGTCCTGAGACCAGAGATCGGCCGCCGGATCGGCGAAGGCGGCCGCACGCCAGTCGCCGCTCGAACCCTCGGTCGGGCTCCACGGGGTCGGCTCAGGGCTTTCCAGCGGCGTTTCCCGACGGACGGCGCGAGCCTCGCGCTGCTCGATGCTGTCGCGGGCCTCCGCCAGCAGGCGCGCGGTGCGCTCCTCGCTCTGCCGCATCCGCTCGCCCAGTTCACCCGAGGCGCGCTCATGCCGCTGCTCGCTCTTGTCGGCGGTCTCGGCGAGACGTCGGCCGATATCGTCCAGGGCCTGCGCCGAACGGCGCTCCGACTGGGCGATGCGTTCGCTGAGGCGATCCGAAATGCGGGTGATTTCGCCGCCCAGTCGCTCGAGCGCCAATGCGTGCTGGTCGTCGGACCGGGTGATGCGTTGGTCCACGGCCTGGGCGTGGCGCTGCATCTCGCGATCCAGGCGCTCGTTCAACTCGCGGCCCAGAGTCTGACCAAGCGCTTCGACATCCGCAGCCGCGCCGCCGGTTTCAACCTTCTCGACACGGCCGTTCAGATTCTGCGCGATGCGCATGACCTCACGGCCCATGGCTTCCACGGCGTCGGCCGAGCGTTGCTCGGCGGCGCGAGTCTGGTCGCCGACAACGGCCAGGGCGCGCTCGATGCGGTCGACCCGGCTTTCGGTCTCGGCCACCTCGAGACGACGCATCATCTCGACGCGGCTGCCCTCGACCTGACGCGTCAGGGTTTCGGCCAGCTTCTCGAAGCGTGCGGCCTCGCGCGCGTGCTCAGGTTCGATCCGTCCCTCGGCGTCGCGCAGGCGCTGATCCAGAGCGGCAAAGGATCGCTCAAGCCCCTTGAGAGCCTCCGACGTGCGCTCCTGCGCTTCGTCCAGACGGACGCCGACCTGCGCCAGGACATCCGTACCGGGGCCGGGACCGGCGGCCTTCTCGACCGCCTCCATCCGCGCCCGCAGGTCGCCGATGGTGTTGCGCTGACGTTCGTCCAGGTCGAACAGGCGGCTGGAAACCGCGCCGAGCGCAGCGTCCAGTCGGGCGAAGCCTTCCTCGCTCTTTGGACCGGTTTCCTGCTCGAAGCGGCGCAGACGCTTGTGGCCCTCGCGCAGCTCGTCGGCGATGTCGTCGATGCGGCGGGCGTAGCCCAGGCCGATCTCGTCCTGCTTCTCCAGACGACGCACCAGACCGGCCACGGCCTGATCCACGCCCTGGATGGCGACGGTCGAGCGCCGTTCGACAGCCTCCAGACGCTCGGCGATGACTTCCAGCGAGGCGCCGATGCGCCCGGCGCGATCGTCTTCATAGCCGTAGACGTCGTCCAGTCGGCGCGAACGACTGCGACGGTCATAGGGATCGGGAATGGGCGTGCGACGCGGCAGGGGCGTGACGCCCTCATCCTCGTCCGGCTCGTCCATGATCATGGAATTCAGCCACTCGCCCAGCGTCATGCCGGAGCGACGCGCAAGGTCCTTGGCGATCTCGCGAGCCTTGGGGTCGATGCCCTTTACGCTCCACGGCGCTGCTGCGCTCACTGATTCGCCTCCCGAGTCTTTGTGGGACGCTACCGCTCCAGATCAAGCGTGTAAACGTGTCGTTAACCGCAATATCTGGCGCCTGAGGCGACAGAATCACCGGCAGCGCTTGATCGCGATTTCGTGCTTTTCAGCCCGACATGGTTAACGTCGCGTTTAGATTCATCTTCTCGCGGATTTCCGGCTTGCGAAGCCGCGCCGCAAACGCCACCTGCCCTCGGCATGAGCCCTTTGCTGACCCTGACCCTGCTGGCCGCCGCCATCGCCATCGCCGCCTTTTCCGGCTGGCGCGGGGCCCGTCCGCCGGACCTGTCGAAGGGTCCGCGCATGATGCCGTGGCGTTTCATCATGCTGGTGGCGGGGGCGTTCAGCTTCCTGCTGCTGATCCACCTGGCCTCGGTGCTGGGCGGACGCACCTTCCCGACGCCCTATTAAGGCGGGGCCCGCGCCACCTCTCCCCGCACGAGAAGAAAGCCCTCAAGCAGCCTCGCCCCGCGGGCGAGGCGCTAGGGCCCCTACTTCAAGGAAAGGCGAGTTTCACTCGCCGCCGAAACACCAGGCCAGGACCGCCTTCTGGGCGTGGATGCGGTTCTCGGCCTCGTCCCAGATCAGCGAGCGCGGCCCGTCGATGACGGCGTCGGTGACTTCCTCGCCGCGGTGCGCCGGCAGGCAATGCAGGAAGACGGCGTCGGCGTTGGCCAGACCCATCAGGGCCTCATCCACGGTGTAGGGCTCGAAGGCGGCCAGACGCGCCTCATAGTCCTGATCGCCCATCGACACCCAGGTGTCGGTGACGACGACGTCGGCGCCGACCACGGCCTCGCGCGGGTCCGAGGTCAGGTGGACGTGGGCGCCGCCCTTCTCCAGATCGCGCAGGTCGGGATGGTATTCCGCCGGGCAGGCGACGTTCAGGCGGAAGCCGAACGTCGCCGCTGCATGCATGAAGCTGTGGCAGACGTTATTGCCGTCGCCAACCCAGGCGATGGTCTTGCCCGTCACCGGGCCCATATGCTCCTCGATCGTCAGCAGGTCGGCCAGGATCTGGCACGGATGGCTGCGATCGGTCAGGCCGTTGACCACCGGCACGGTCGAGACACGGGCGAAGCGCTCGACGTCCTCGTGATTGTTGGCGCGGATCATCACGGCGTCGACCATGCGCGACAGGACCTTGGCCGTGTCCTCGACCGGCTCGCCACGCCCCAGTTGCATGTCCGAGGCGGTGGCGATGATGGCCGAGCCGCCCAGCTGACGAATGGCCGCGTCGAAGCTGAAACGGGTGCGCGTCGAGTTCTTCTCGAAAATCATGGCCAGGACGCGGTCCTTGCCCGGCGCATCGGCGTCGGGGCGCCCCTGGGGCCAGCCCTTGCGCGCCTGTTTGCGGGCGTGGGCGTCGTCCAAGATCGCGCGCAGATCGGCGGCGTCCAGCCGGTGAATATCGAGGAAGTGACGGACCATCTCAGGTCTCCGTAGTCAAAGGCGTCAGCCGGGCCGGGGCGATCAGGCCGCCAGCTTCGTCCGGGCGAACTCGCAGGCGGTTTCGAACTTCTCGACAGCCTCGCGGGCCTCTTCGAGGGTGATGTTCAGCGGCGGCAGGATGCGGACCAGGTTGTCGCCGCCGCCGGCGACCAGCAGCTTGGCTTCGTCGCGGGCCCAGCCCATGAATTCACGGTTGTTGGGGACCAGCTTGACGCCGACCAGCAGACCCTTGCCGCGCACCTCGACGATCACGTCGGGGAAGCGCTCGGCCAGGCCGTGCAGCTGCTGCTTCAGATAGCCGGCGACCTCGTTGACGTTGGCGATGATCGCGTCCGACGACACCTCGGCGAAGGCGGCCTGGCCGACCGCCATGGCCAGGGGGTTGCCGCCGAAGGTCGAGCCGTGGGCGCCGACCGTCATGCCCTTGGCCGCTTCGGCCGTCGACAGGCAGGCGCCGATGGGGAAGCCGCCGCCGAGAGCCTTGGCGACCGCCATGATGTCCGGCGTCATGCCGGCCCATTCGTGGGCCCACAGCTTGCCGGTCCGGCCCATGCCGCACTGGACCTCGTCGAAGATGATCAGGACGCCGTACTGGTCGGCCATCTCGCGCATCCAGCGCAGGTCGGCGTCCGGCGTGGCGCGGCAGCCGCCCTCGCCCTGCACCGGCTCCAGAATGATGGCAGCCGTGGTCGGGTTTTCAAACGCCGCCGTCAGGGCCTCCTTGTCACCCCAGGTCAGCTGATGGAAGCCTTCCATCTTGGGGCCGAAGCCCTCGGTGTAGCTGGGGTTGGCGGCGGCGTTGATCGCGCCATAGGTGCGGCCGTGGAAGGAGCCGTCGAAGCCGTAGATGTCGATGCGTTCCGGCTGGCC
>Ga0247823_10005558_pt1 | contig 10031 bp, 3 predicted proteins | sample 13C_PalmiticAcid_2_FD_192426 | JGI IMG/M metagenome (GOLD analysis project Ga0247823, IMG submission 192426) | Soil microbial communities from agricultural site in Penn Yan, New York, United States - 13C_PalmiticAcid_Day30 | ecosystem: Environmental > Terrestrial > Soil > Agricultural land...
GAACGGCACGTAGCCCAGACGCGACTTGTCGAAATAAGCGAACGGATCTTCCGCGTTGGTGCTGTTCTGGCGACCTTGGGTGTGGGTGTAGCCGAAGTTCACGCCCCAGCCCGAAGCCTTGGTGTACGGCTTCTCCAGCGACAGCAGGATCTGGGTGTTGTTGCTCTCCACACCATTGTCGCCAACGATCGTGCCGCCATAGCCCGGCACGGTGCCGCCCCATGGCGCGCCGCCGTTGCTGAAGAACGAACCATCCGGATGGCGGTTGGCCAAGGTGAAGCCGAACGCATCGCGCGACATGATGCGCTGGATGGTCACGTCCGACAGCCACTCGCCGATCTGGTTGGTGATGCCCAGGCTGAATTGGTCGGAGTACGGGGTCTTCAGCTTGTTGTTGAGCATGAAGACTTCCGCGCCGCCGCGGCCGGCGATGGCCTCGCCGAGCACGTCGATGCCGCCCAGATAAGCGGGATCCCACGGCAGGCAGCGCCCCGTACTGGCGGGCTCGCGCACGCACTGGCCAGTAAGCGGGTCCTGGAATTCGAAGCGCACCAGCGACACCGCCGACTTGGTCTTCTCCAGCGCCAGATCCTTGAACAGGTTGCGGTCGTAGGAACGGCCCGCGCCGCCGTGGATCACGTGGCGCTCGTCGCCGAAGATGTCATAGGAGAAGCCGAAACGCGGCGCCCAGGCGTCCTTGAAGCCCTTGCGGTTGTGGCCATTGCTGATGTAGTCGGCCGGATTCAGCGCATCCTTGCCGCCCTTCAGCCAGCGATTGATCCACGGTTCCCCCGGGTTGTCCGGATCGGGGCCGTACAGCGCGGCCAGGTACGTCGGCGAAGTCACGTGGTCGGTATAGGCCGGCACGTCCTCGTAATCCCAGCGGATACCCAGGTTCAGCATCAGGTGATCGTTCACCTGCCAGTCGTCCTGGATGTAGAAGCCGTACTGCTTGGCATCGGTCTTGACCAGCGCCGACTGCCCCGGCTCGTCGAACGGCGCCAGGAATTCCACCCGGTACGGAATGTCCGACACCACGCCGGTGACGGGATCGAAGGCGTAGGTGAATTGCGGGTTGTATGGCTGGCCGTCGCTGGACGTCAGATCGATGGACTTGAAGCTGACGCCCATCTTGATGGTGTGATCACCGTGCCACTGGAAGCTGTTGAAAGTCAGGTCATCCTGGATAGACCAGCCCTTCTGGATGGCACTCTTGACGCTGAAACCGTCGGCCGGGCCAAGGTTCAGCAGCGCGCGTTCGCGCGGGAAATCATTCGCGACAGGTTCCAAGTACGCGATCTTTCGACCATTGCCGAAGCCGAACGGATTCGGGTTGTTCTCGGTCCGCTCGGTAGTGACGATCAACTCGTTGAAGAAGCGATCACCGCTGTGCTGCCAGCGCAGGTTGGAACGCTCGTCCTTGTTGATGCGTTGCTGGCCGTGCTCCGGCGTGTCCTGGCCACCGATATTGCCGGCCTGGGTTTCGTCGCGGTACTGGGCGCTCAGTTCCAGGCGGTCGCGTTCGTTGAGATCCCAGCTCAGCTTCGCGAAGTACAGATCCTCGTCCAGCGGAACATAGGCGGCACCGAATTGGGATCGCAGATCCGCAGGCAGAAGATCGCCGACATTGCCGGACTCGGCCGACGGCTGGACCGTCTGTGCGTAGATGTTCTCCTTGTTCTCGTAGGCGAAGAAGAAGTGCATCCGGTCCTTCAGGATCGGGCCGCCCACCGCCAGGCCCCATTCCTTGATCTGCGACGAACCCTTCTTCTTGTTCCACTCATTGGGCAGCTTCTCACGCATGCCTTCGTCGGTGTAGTGATAGAACAACTCGCCTTCGAACTCATTGGTACCCGAACGGGTCGCAGCGGTGATCGCCGCGCCGCTGATCTGGCCGTACTCGGCCTTGTAGTTGGAGGTGATGACCTTGTATTCGCCGATTGCCAGCTGCGGGAACGGGTTGCCCGCGCTCTGCTGCTGACCGGCGATGCCGCCGCGCTCGACATAGCTCTTCTGGCTGACGCCGTCGATGTACAGGTTGGTCGAGCTGGTGTTGGTCACGCCGCTGCGCAGTTCGGCCACACCCTGGTTGTTGATCTTGAACTGCATGCCCGGGATGGTGTCGGCGAACTCCAGGAAGTTGCGGGTCGCCTGCGGCAGCGTTTCGATCTGGCGTTGGGAAATGGTGTTGCCGACTTCAGAGGTACGCACGTCGCGCAGTAGCGGTGCCGACACCGTCACCGTGTCCAGGTTGGTGGCTTCGCCGGACGGCGCCGCCACCGGCGCGCCGGAGTCCAGGTTCAGGGTTGAGCTGGCGGCCACCGCCAGGGTCACGGTCTGGGAAGCGCCACCGGCCTGCACGGTGTAGGTGCCTGGCGGCAGGCCGACCAAGGTATAGGTGCCGCTTGCGGTGGTCTGGGTACGGCGAACCGCGCCCGTGGCAACGTTGGTGGCGACGACTTCGGTGTTCGCCGCCGCACCGGCCACCTGGCCGCGTAGCGTGGCGCCGGTCGACTGGGCGAATACGGGCGTGCTCATCACCAGGCAGCTCGCCAACGCACACGCCAGGAGCGTGCGATTGGGTCGGGAAGCGCTTCGATTGCGATGTGTCATGTCATGTTTCCAGATGTGTGGACGTGTTTCACGGCGTGTTGTTTTGGAGCAGTGTCAGGCGTTGCGTATGCGTACTCGTCTTGCTTTCAACCGTCGTCCCGAACGAGAAGCCGGAACCGCGGCTCGCCTCCGTCACCGTGCGGTGGTGTGCACTACACGACGGACAGCGCTGTCATTCAGAAGTCTCGGGTTTGCGGCATCGGTGTGGGTGGGCCTCGTTTGAAATCGTTTACATGTCAGGGCAAATTTTTTTTGCTGACCGGCGGCCGGCATCCCCAGGATGCCGGCACCTGGGTTCTCGCCTTACCAGTCCAGTCCGAACGACAGCTTGAAGGTGCGCGTCGGCCACAGGATTTCGTCGCCATTGCGCTTTCCGAACTTCGGATTGCGCGGCTCCCCTGCCGCACCCCGCCAACCCTCGAACTGGTTCCAATTGCGCCAGTTGAATACGTTCAGCAGGTCCGCGCGAATCTTGAAACGCAAATCCGTTCCGGTATTCCAGCGCTTTTCCAGCGCCATATCGAACTGCTTGTAACCGATCGTGCCTTCCGGCTCGAAGGGATCGTAGAAACAGAAATCGGCCGAAGGTGCATCATTGCAATTGGTGGCGTCGCGCGGCGTCGGCGTTGCCAGCACCAGCTTGCCGCTGAGCATGGTGTCCCAACCCAGGTCGTAGATGCCAGACAGGACCAGGCGATGCTTGGGCACGCCGGTGGACATGTAGTAGCGGCTGGTCAGGCGCGGCCCGTCACCATAGAAGGTCTCGCCGTTCGAGGCATTGGTGCGGTTTTCCTTGGCGTCGCTGTAGGTGTAGGCCAGATTGAAACCCCATCCCGACTCTGCGGTATAGGGCTTATCGAGCGATATCAGCAGCGAGTTCAGTTTGTACTCGATGCCGTTGTCGCCCAGGATCAGCGAGCCGTATCCCGGTATTCCGACCGTCCATGGCTGACCGCCCCAGGTCGCGCCTGGATTGCGGAAGAAGGAACCATCCTCCCAGCGGTTGCCCAGCCGGAAATAGATGCCGTCCTTGCTGACGATATGCGACAGGGTCACGGAGGAATTCCACTCGTGGCCCCACAACTGGAACAGATTGCGCATGCCCAGGCTGTACTGATCCGAGTACGGCGTCTTCAGATCATTGTTCAGCAGATTGACCTCTCCTCCCTGCCTCGGATTGGCGGCAAGGTAGGCGGCGATTCCAGCTGGCGTCAGCATTGCAGGATCGAAAGGAATGCAGGTCGCCGAAGGATCGCAGGAGTGCAGCGGCGTCGGGAAGTTGACCTCGTATGACGTGAAGGCGCCCGCGTAATACTCACGCGCCATCAAATCGAACAGATTGCGATCATAGGCGCGTCCGGCGCCACCGAAGATCACATGCCGCTGATCGCCGAAGAGGTCATAGGAGAAGCCGATTCGGGGTTGCCAGGCGTCCTTGAAATCCTTGCGTTTCCCGTTGGGAATGAAATCGTTGACGTTGAAATCCGTATTCTGGATGTTCGCCCAGTTCTGCAGCGCAGCGATCAGATCGTCGGAGATCGCATAGTCGGTATAGCTGGGATTTTTTTCGTAGTCCCAGCGCAGGCCGATGTTGAGGGTCAGCTTGTCGTTGACCTCCCAATCGTCCTGAATATAGATGCCAAATTGCTTGTTCTTGGACTCGACGAACGGTGCGCGACCGGCTAGCGGCGCGGTGAACTCGACGCGATAGGGCTGGGTCAGGCTTTCGTTGACGTCGAAATAGTATTGCGGATAGGGCGGGTTCTGCTGGAACGCGTTGAGCTTCACATCCTTGTACTTCACGCCCATTTTCAGGGTGTGGCCTTCGAAGCCGAAATAGGTCAGATCGTCCTGGAATCCGAAGCCCTTTTGGCCCTTGTCCTGGAACGTGGCTCCGCCTCCGAGGTTGAGTACGCCCAGCCGCGGATTGCCGGTCGGATTGTTGGGATCCACGATCGTGTAGCGGAAGCCCGGCCCGGCGGTCACCGGACTGGGGTTGTACGCGGCTTCCTCGAAGGTGATGTGGGCGTCGTTGAGCCAGTTGGTCGAGCTGAACTGGTAGCGCAGGTCGCCACGCTTCTCGTCGTTGACGAAGTTGGTCGAGAACGAGGGCGCGCTGATGTCGCTGCCCGGGCTGATGGAGTCTTCCTTGCGGTAGCGCAAGGTCAATTCGAACAGGTGCGCGTCACTGGGCTGGAAGCTCAGCTTGCCGAAGTACAGATCCTGGTTAAAGGGAACACTGTATCCGCCGTATATCGAGGCAAGCTCCGGAGGCAGCACGCTGGGATCGAACACGGCCGGCGGCGTCACGTTGCGCGGGACGATGAACTCCTTGGCCTCGTAGGACAGGAAGAAGTGCAGCATGTCCTTGATGATCGGCCCACCAAAGGTCACGCCGTACTGTTCGGTAACCTCCGGCGATTTGTAGCCGCGCTTTTCTTCCACCACGTTTGGCTTGCGCCAGCTGTCCGAGGTACGGTCCCAGAAGAAGCTCCCGGAGAACTCGTTGGTACCCGACTTGGTGACTGCAGTGACCGCGGCACTGCTGATCTGGTCGTACTCGGCCTTGTAGTTGGACGTGATGACCTTGTACTCGCCAATCGCCGACTGGGGAAACGGATTGCCGCGGCTGTCGTCCTGGCTGGTGATGCCGCCCGGGGTGACGTAGTTCTTCTGGCCGACGCCATCGATGAAGACATTGATGTTGCTCGAGCCCTGCGCACCACTGCGCAATTGGCTTTCCGAACCATTCGGGCTGCTGATGAACTGCATGCCGGGAACGGTATCGGCGAAGGCGAGGAAATTGCGCGAATTCTGCGGCAGCGCCTCGATCTGCTTGCTGCTCACGTAGGTCGCGATTTCCGAGGTCTTGGTTTCGACGATCACCGGCGGCGCGGTCACGCTCACCGTGTCCAACGTCGTCGCCTCGCCCGCGATTGGCGGAGTCGCGGCGGCGGTCGCCAGGTTGAGAGTGGCGGTCTGGCCCACCGCCAGAGTCAGGTTGCGGCTGGTGCTCTGCCCGCCGGAAACCACGTCGATGCGATAGCTGCCCGGCGGCAGGCCTGCAATGTTGTAGTTGCCGTTGGATGCTTTCACCGAGCGGGTAAGGCCGGTGCCCAGGTTGGTCACGGTGACCGTGGACTCGGCTTGGACCGACCCGCGCAAGGTGGCACTGGTCGATTGCGCATACACCACCGGCGCATTCATCGCCAGGCCACTGGCGAGCGCGCAGGACAGGATCCTGCGGGCGAAACGGCGGTTGCGAGTTTCCGGGTGCCTCATGACTCTCCCTCCCAAGGCAGTGGACTTGCAGTCAGTTGACTCGATTGCTTCTGAAATCGATTACAAAATCGGCTTAAAAAAAACCGGGCTATGGCTGCGCCTGCGGCCTCCCGTCTCGGGTACGTCCTCCACTCGATTCCCGGACAATCAGGTCCGGCACCAGGGTCTGCGCTTCATTCGACATGCTGTTCTCCGCATCGATGCCATCCAGCAGGCGGGTCATCGCGTGACCGCCCAGTTCGGCAATGCTGACCCGCATCGTCGTCAAGGGCGGGTGAACGAAGCGCGCGAGCGGAATGTCGTCGAAGCCGGCCAATGCGATTTCATCGGGCACGTTCACGTCCGCTTCGTTCAATGCGTACAGGCATCCCAGCGCCATCATGTCGTTGGCGGCGAACACCGCATCCGGGCGCTGTTTCGAAGAAACGATCTGCTTGCCGGCTTCGTAACCGGTCGCTTCGCTGAAGTCGCCAGGCAGTTCCCACGCCTCGCCCTTGCCGGCGATCGCATCGCGATAGCCACGCAGGCGTTCGCGCGCGTCGAAGTTGTCGTCGGGCCCGCCGATGAAGGCGATGCGGCGATGTCCGGCCTGCAACAGATGTTCGGTCATCGCGCGGGCGCCGCCGTAGTTGTCGATGCTCAGCACCGGATACGGCGCGCCGTCGAGCTGGGTGTTGATCAGCACCACCGGCAGCGCCGAAGGCAGGTTGTCGGTGAGGAAGCCGGGTCGATCCGCGTACGGCGACAGCACCAGCAGGCCGTCGACGCGGCCACGCATCGCGCGCAGCGCCTCGCCCTGCTCTTCCGGATGGCCGTGGTAGCTGGACACCAGCAGATGCTGGCGGCGTGCGCGGGCGACCTGGTCGATGCCGCGGATCAATTCGGAGAAAAATTCACCGTACAGATCCGGCAGGACCACGCCGATGGTCTGGGTACGGCGGCTGCTGAGGCTGCGGGCGGCGGCGTGCGGCTGGTAACGCAGGCGGTCGGCGGTTTCCACGACGTGGCGACGCACCGTCTCGGCCACGTTGTCGTGTCCGTTCAGCGCGCGCGACACCGTGGCGACGGATACCTTCGCCTCGCGTGCCACATCTTTGATGGTGACGGCCGTTCGCGCCATTGCACCGCCCCTCCGCGGTCATGACTGCAATTGAAGTGGACTGTAAACGTTTTCAAAACGAGATGTAAAGCCCAGGTTAGATACTCATGACAGCGCAGTCATTTCAACCACTTAGTCGAGCACTTTTCATGCCCGCCCGTGCTGCGACGCAACAAAAAGGACAGGTGCGGGACATTTTGGGACTTGAACCTTGTCGCACGGACATTGCCGAGCAACCGTCGTTCGCGCCAGACGTTTCGCGACGCCGCATGTAATCGTTTCCATCTTCCACTAGGCTGACCCGCACGTCCCTCGCGCAGGTGCCCGAATGAGCACTCCCCTGGATCGAAGGCAGGCCATCAAGTTGCTGGGCGGCGGCCTCGTCGGCGCTGCCCTGCTGCGCCAATTGTCCGGTGCCGGCGGCGGACTGAAGGCGGCCGAACCACGACGCGACGCGCCCAACATCCTTTTCATCATGACCGACGACCAGGCGCAGAAGGCGCTGGGCATCTACGGCAATCCGATCCTCAAGACACCACACATGGATCGGATCGGCCACGAGGGCATCCGCTTCGATCAGTCCTTCGTCACCACGTCCGTATGCGCGCCCAGCCGGGCCAGCTATCTCACCGGCCTGTACGCGCACGCGCACGGCGTCACCAGCAACGGCGAGGAACCGGGCTGGTACGAGCAGATGGGATTGCGCCACGATCAGATCACCTATCCGATGCTGCTCCAGCAGGCCGGCTATCACACCGCGGTGGTCGGCAAGTGGCATATCAAGTCGATGCCGACCGGATTCGATCACTGGGCCATCCTGAAGGGACAGGGCAGCTATTTCGATCCTTCGTTCATCGTCAATGGCGCACCGGTCCGCTTCCGCGGCCACACCGACGACGTGATCGGTGATCAGGCGCTGGCCTATCTGCAACAGCGCCCGAAGGATCGACCGTTCTGCCTGTGCTACCAGTTCAAGGCACCGCATGGCCCATGGGAGCCGCATCCGCGCTTCGATGACGCCTACCAGGATGTCGAGATTCCACTGCCGGTCGGTTTCGGCAAGCCGCAGCCCGCTGGCTCGCCGATTGCATTCTCGCGGACCACGCAGGAAATCGGCGACATGGGCGATTTCTTCCGCGACGCTGAACGCCGCAAGGCACAGGTGGCTCGCGATCTGCCCGTGGACGAGCGCGAGCGCGCGGTGCTGCAGGCGTTCATCCGCAACTACTACCGCGTGCTGCTGGGCGTGGACGAGAACGTCGGACGGGTGCTGGATTTCCTGGATCGCGAGGGCTTGGCGGAAAACACCATCGTCGTCTACACCTCCGACAACGGCATGTTCCTGGGCGAGCACGATTTCTACGACAAGCGGCTGATGCTGGAGCCTTCGATCCGGGTGCCCACGCTCATGCGCTGGCCCGGTCGCATCCGTCCCGGCCGGACCGACGACCGGCACATGGTGCTGAACATCGATGTGGCCCCTACCCTGCTCGATCTGGTGGGCGTCGCACCGCCGGCATGGATGCACGGACGCAGTTGGAAGCCGCTGCTGGAAGAACGCCATACCGAATGGCGCCAGGACTTCCTGTACGAATGGTACGAGTACCCGGCGGTGCACTGCGCGCGCAAGCATCGCGGCGTGCGCACCGGGCGCTGGAAGCTCATCCACTTCTGGGAGCAGCCGGAGGAATGGGCGCTCTACGATCTGCGCGAGGATCCGGACGAACAGGTCAATCTGATCGATCGCTCCGAACATGCCGATCGGATCGCGGTATTGAAGCAACGCATCACCGCCCTGCGCGCACAGATCGGCGACATCGACCCGCCCGGCTACGTCGCGCCCACGCTGGCGCCGGGCAAGTGCCCGGCCTGACCCGCCGGTTCTTCCCCGTAAAAAAGAGAGGCCCGCCAGTGGCGGGCCTCTGCACTCCGGGTCCGGGTAGCGGCGACCTTACTTCGCGGTCACCTCGAACTTCGCTTCCAGCGTATCCACCGAATTGCCGCCGGCGAACACGGTGAAACTGCCGGGTTCCACCACCCGCTTCATCGCCGCGTCGTACATCGCCAGATCCTCGAAGCCCAGCTTGAAGGTCAGCGTCTTCGACTGTCCCGGCGCCAGCTCGACGCGCTCGAAACCGCGCAGCAGCTTGACCGGACGGGTCACCGAGGCGACATCGTCGCGCACGTACAGTTGCACCACCTCGGCACCGGCGCGCTTGCCGGTGTTGGTCACGGTCACGCTGACTTCCTGGCTGCCGTCGGTGGCGATGCGCGGATGCTTCACCGCCAGGCCGCCGTACTGGAACGTCGTATAGCTCAGGCCATGGCCGAAGGCGTACAGCGGGGTCCACGGCACGTCGATGTACTTGGAGGTGTAGCGCTCGGTCTCGCTCGGCGGGCGGCCGGTGTTCTTGTGCGCGTAGTAGATCGGCACCTGGCCGACGGTGCGCGGGAAGGTCACCGGCAGCTTGCCGGCCGGATTGAAGTCGCCGAACACCACGTCGGCGATGGCGTTGCCGCCCTCCACGCCCGGGAACCACGCTTCCAGGACCGCCGGCACGCGTTCGCGCAGCGGACCGATCGACAGCGGACGACCGTTGAGCAGCACCGCCGCGGTCGGCAAGCCGACCTTGGCCACCGCATCGGCCAGCGCCTGCTGGGCACCCGGCAGATCCAGCGAGGTGCGGTTGCGCGCTTCGGCGCTCATGTCCGGGTGCTCGCCCAGGAACAGCAGCACCGCGTCGGCCTGTTGGGCCGCCTTCACCGCCTCGGCAATGCCGGTGGTCTCGCCGCCTTCCAGCGTGGTGCCTTCGACGTACACGACTTGGGTGCCCGCCCCCACCGCCGCGCGAATGCCCGCCAGCGGTGTGATCGCGTCCTCGTCGCGGCCGGCGCCGGCCCAGTTGCCCAGCATCGCCCGGCGCAGGTCCGCCAGCGGGCCGATGACCGCCAGCGTCTTCACCTTCTGCTTGTCCAGCGGCAACACGCCGCCGGTGTTGTCCAGCAGCACCATCGACTTGCGCGCGAGATGGCGCGC
>Ga0247823_10005559_pt1 | contig 10028 bp, 5 predicted proteins | sample 13C_PalmiticAcid_2_FD_192426 | JGI IMG/M metagenome (GOLD analysis project Ga0247823, IMG submission 192426) | Soil microbial communities from agricultural site in Penn Yan, New York, United States - 13C_PalmiticAcid_Day30 | ecosystem: Environmental > Terrestrial > Soil > Agricultural land...
AAACCCTAAGCCCGACCATTTCCCCCCCTCACTCCATCCTCCAATTCCACCCACCAAGACAAGCACTCAACGTAACTACCCAATTTCTCAAACTTCGATAGAGCTGAACTATCTTCCTCGATAAACCGAGTCTCTTGTAAAAGACGCCTAACATTTACCTTGTAATGTAGAACATGACGATGCACTCCCTGGGAATGGCCATAAATAGAGCCCCTCTCTCCAGTTCACCATGGCTTGTTTGCTGGATATCTCCCCGCTGGGAAGCCAGCGCGACCTGTGCCAAAGGGGTCAAGGGAAGGGTCTGACATTGGTGTGGACCATGAAAAGCTGACAGGGAGCCCAAGCAAGCTCTAAGCACTGAACAACGAACAACGCGCCGCAGTGAGGATACCTGTTTTCTCCCAAGCAGCCCCTGACCTAGCGCGAGGCTGGTACTGTACCAAGCCTTCGAGAGCACCTGCCAGTCCAGTCTAATAATGATACGCAAACACATGCTGCCACAGACTGACTTCGGGCTCCTCCTTCCCGTTCGCATACTGGCGGTCGTACCGATCCCCCAGGACGCTGCGCTCGGCGCTCCTCTTGACCTCTCTCTTCCCCGCCTCGGCCCACTCCCAGCGATTCTCTTGCTGCTCCGCCTCGTCGGTCCACTGCCACGGGTAGCGCAGGTCGGCGTAGAACCGCGCCAGGCCGTTGGTCGCGCTCCGGCCCAGCTGCGCCAGCGGCTGCAGGAGCTGCGCGTACCCCGCCGAGATGGCGTCGCCTTGGGCGACGGTGATGGTGTCGGTGTAAGGGCTGTCCGGGGCGAGGGCGCCAGGCTCGGCGGCGACCAGCCGGATGGTGAGGCCAGGGCCGTTGATCCTGTCTTGGAGCCAGAGGATGGTGTCGTGCCAGTCTAGGATTGCGGGGTGGTCTGCTTTGGGCCAGGTAGCCGCGAGGTAAGTGGGGAAGACGAGCTCGAGGAAGCGGAGGTAGGGGATGCAGTGGGCGGGGACCATGTCCCGGAGGAATTGGGAGGCGGCAAGGCGCGGAAATGGATACTCGGAGTTCAGGTTCCCATACTCGTCCTTGAGGGTTTCGTCGACCCTCGGGCAGTCTAACGTCCAAGGGATCAAGGCCAGGTCGTGGACGATGAAACGGTTGGACGAGAAGAAAACGAACTGGGCGTCCTGATATAGGGTCCGGCAGATGAGGAAGACGGGTTCAGGGGGGGCCCAGCATGTACAGGCTGCCAATGAGGCGGCATGGCGGCGGCCGCAAAAACAGCCGATCGGTGTGCTACGGTACCAGCATTCCGAGAAGGAGCAGGGAGACCTGTACGTATCATTATTGCATCGGTAGTCACCTCCAAGATCGAACCATGTGTACTTAGAATCCTGGCGACACCACCATACCTCGTGGTTTGGGGTAACAAGGTCGGTGAACCCCAAGATACGGAGCCGGAGTTCGCGCGGGAGGGCCAAAAAGGCGGAATTTGTCGTGGTTGGCTTCGGGGCGGCAAGCCCACGGGATTCCAACGTAAAGCGCTGGGCGAGTTGACCGAGCCGGAGATCTGGGGTTACGGCAAGCCGGATGTAGCAGCTCCTGAGCAAGGGGAACTGGCCGAGTGGTGCAAGGACCGAAGCCGCTACTTGGACTGCCTGCTCGTGCTGGGGACTAATGTCGCAAACCAGGGCGAGCTCCAGGCTCCTAGGGGTGATGAAGCCCGATAGATGGCTAGCTACTGCACCCCATTCGCCCAGCAGGGTCTGGGTTGCCGTGTCGTTGCCGCCATCCGCAGGAGTGAGACTCGCCAGTAACGGGACCTGGTGCCTATGAAAACTGGAATCGGTTATGTAACACCTAGGGCTGCTGTAGCGAAAGAAACAGCAGGCTCGGTCGTTACAACCGCGGGTTCGCTGGTGGCAAGAGGCCTGGTTAAGGACGATCTTGAGCGAGCCGAGGGACGAGAGGGCCGGTGCGGTGAGGGAGAGGAGGGGTGCGAGGGTTCCAACGCCGGTATAGTGGACGACGAATCGGTTGGCCGAGTAGAGCAGAGCAGCCGCCTCGGCGTAGATAGCGCGGCAGGAAAGCAGTAGGCCGCGGAATGCGCTGGGCCACAACTGGGGCGGCCGCGGCATCCAGACGTGCTGCCCCCCAGAGTCCCAGCCGTGCAGGTCGAAGGTGTACGGGGAGCCATCCCACGAGGCCAAACCCGTAAAGCGGTAGATGTGATGTCTGAGGAGGGGTGGGAGGCGCAGGAGCGGCGGGGCGGCTATGGATTCAGACGACATAGCTGGTGCCCATCAAGACTTGCCGACGCTCTTCAAGCTGAGGTCTCGGGCGCCGCGCGACTGGGTCCTCGGTGGGCAGCAACTGCAGTTGAGGCGAGGAGGAATACCGTGTCGGTTGATGCAAGCCGGCCCGGGGTGGTGGAGGTTTTGTTTTAGCAGGATACCACAGGCGATCAGGTTAGATTCAACTTCACACTGCCTTTCCCTCCCTTGCTTTCTCTCCCTGTCTTCCTTTCCTCGCTTTTTCCTGCCGCATGTCATTCTCTCCCAATTGCAACCTCTCGTGTTAATTTTTTCTATCCTTTTTTAGCTGCCGAGGTGTGTAAGACGGTGAAGATCCCTTCCAAGTCGTTTATTTGAACTCAATGCACATGAATCCCAGTGCCGCCCTGCCAGCACATCCAATGCCCCTGGGCAAACCTAGAAGCCAGCCTGAACGACCCACATCCCGAATTTTAGCGCTGCCGCTTCCCGCCAAGACACCACCGCCAACCCAGCCAACCCCTGCAGCTCCCATCTGCATTGCCAGCACAGGTCGCATCGCTCACCCCGGCAACTGCAACCCCCGTCCAAAGTAAACAATCGCAGGCGGATCCAACGCCCCAGCGCCACACAGCCAGCGCCAGCTGGCGACCCAACGCGAACCGACCTACTTTCAGTACTAGTACTAAATGTTTAGCAACCTCGACCGACGCTTCCGAGACGTGATCGCCGACATCAATGAGACCTTGATTGGCATCTCACTCGACCCGCGCCTGATGCCGAACTCTGCAGGCCACCTCGACGTCGCCCAGCGGTCCGTCCGCTCGTGCGCCAGCACTCCCTCGCTGCGCTCTCGCGATGGCACCGTCCCGCCCCATGCGAGGGCCGACCCGGGCGGCAACGTGAGGGTCGTTGTGCGGGTGAGGGCTTTCTTGCCCAGGGGTAGGTCATTACACACTGCTTGCGACACTCCTACGTCCGCCAGCTGACTCGGCGCATGGCACAGAAATCCAGAGAGATGCAGAATGCCTCATCCACATGGACCCGGTCTCGCAGCAGACCACTCTCCTCGTCCCGCCCGACAATGACCCAGCCAACGCGCGGGCGCGCTCCCGCAAAGTCATGGAGGAGAAGTCCTTCACATTCGACAACAGCTTCTGGAGCCACGATACTGAGGACGAGCACTACGCGACGCAAGAAGATGTCTACGACAGTCTAGGAGAAGAGTTTCTCGACCACAACTTTGAAGGGTACCACACATGCATCTTCGCCTACGGCCAGACGGGCTCCGGCAAGTCGTACACCATGATGGGAACACCAGACCACCCGGGCTTGATACCGCGAACATGCGAGGACCTGTTCGAGCGCATTGCCGCGGCGCAAGACGAGACGCCCAACATCAGCTACAACGTGCGCGTGTCCTACTTCGAGGTCTACAACGAGCACGTCCGCGACCTTCTCGTCCCCATCGTCCCTCACCAGGCCCCCTACTACCTCAAGATCCGCGAGTCGCCCACCGAGGGCCCCTACGTCAAGGACCTCACCGAGGTCCCCGTGCGCAGCCTGCACGAGATCATCCGGTACATGCGCATCGGCGACAACAACCGCACCGTGGCCAGCACCAAGATGAACGACACCAGCTCGCGCAGCCACGCCGTCTTCACCATCATGCTCAAGCAGATCCACCACGACCTCGAGACCGACGAGACCACCGAGCGCTCCAGCCGCATCCGCCTGGTCGACCTCGCCGGCAGCGAGCGCGCCAAGTCCACCGAAGCCACCGGCGCCCGCCTGCGCGAGGGCAGCAACATCAACAAGTCGCTGACCACCCTCGGCCGCGTCATCGCCGCCCTCGCCGACCCCAAGCAGCAGCGCGCCCGCCCGGGCTCCTCGGCCGCCCGCAAGGACACCTCGGTCGTCCCCTACCGCGACAGCATCCTCACCTGGCTCCTCAAGGACTCCTTGGGCGGCAACTCCAAGACGGCCATGATCGCCTGCATCGCGCCGTCCGACTACGAGGAGACCCTCTCGACGCTGCGCTACGCCGACCAGGCCAAGCGCATCCGCACGCGCGCCGTCGTCAACCAGGTCGACTCCATCTCGACGGCCGAGCGGGACGCCCAGATCGCCGCCATGGAGGCCGAGATCCGCCAGCTGCAGCTCGTCGTCGGCGACTCGCGCCGCCGCGAAAAGGACGCCCGCGAGGCCGAGGAGAAGCTCGAGGAGTACCAGGCGCGCGTGCGCGGGCTACAGCAGGCCATGGAGGAGCGCACGCTCGTGGCCGAGGGCAAGATACGCAGCCTGCAGACGGAGAACGAGGCGCTGCGGCTGCATCTCAAGCTGGCGTTGGAGAGCCTGAGGAATCCGATCCCCGCGTTTACGATTAGGGAGGAGGTGGCTGAGGATGCGGATGGCGCGGAGAGTAATAACGACAAGGGCGACGATGTAAAGAGGGAGGGTCACGATGTTGATGTTGACGACGATGATGACGATGGGTATGCGTCGGGCGGGACGGGGCCCGAGGAGCCCGAGGAGATGGGCTATGAGCGGCACGCGGACGACATGCATGAGTACATGAGCGGGCTGCTGAAGGATCTGGGCATGTTCCGGCGCAAGATTGGGGATGACAAGACGCGGTTTGTGGACGAGCTGAGCAGGCGGAGGCCGTTGGGGGAGAGGACGAATATTATTTGATGTGGGCCGCACTGGGTGTGGGTTGGGTGACAGGATGGTGGACGGATACGACTGCTCATATGTTTGTTTTCGGGTTTCTTATGTTCATGATACGCTGGACGAGGGCGAGCGAGTTTTTGTATTGTAACTGCTGTGGCATGGAGTTGGGCGGTTGTTTTACGGGATAGGCATGTCACTCATACGAAGGATAACATGGGAATATGGTGGGTTGCTGGAAGGGGCCACGGCTCACATATCGTTGACATGCGAGTTAGGTTGGTAGAGATTAAATGGTTGTGACCACTTCTCGTTCCATTCTTGGTACTTGTGATACAATGCTTCTAGTCTTCTCTATCCCCATGCCCCAGAATGTCTAATGACCAGGTCCATGCATAGAAGATCCCCAAAGGAACAAGGTGATCGAGGGAAATGAAATCAGTAATGTCTAGGGTATACCCCCTGGTCCGATGCCGAAACCATGATGCCCCCAAACCAGACCAGCCGACCGGATGCCACCAACCGTGTATCATGCAACGCCTGTTCCAATCCACAATGATGCAGGTCTATCTAACCCTCCATAACGCCAGTTCCATGGTTATTACATCCCACCAGTGCAAAAAGTACCCCAACGCCAATCTAATGATATGAAGACACCAGGAAACCGTCCAAGCCGAGGCGCCCAACAGCTCCCAATACCAACTCATAGAATCCGAAAAGCCTACTCAACCTCCTCAATCAGTCTCTTCCTCCCCTCACCCTCCCGCCTCTCTTTTTGCACGACTTTAATCTTCAGCCGGCGACCGCTGCCGGTCGACGAGCCCGACGAGCCCGCCTCCTCCAGCGACGCGCTGCCCTCGCGCGAGGACTGTGACAGCACGGGATGGCGCAGCAAGATGATCCTGTCCGGGGACGTCGACCGCGAGCCGTCTGGGCTGCGGCTCGGGACGCGGATCTTGGTGATGGGGACTGGCCCGCTGCTTGACGACGAGGTGTTGCTGCTGCTCGAGGTGGGTCTGTCGGCGCTAGTAGTGGCGGCGGTGGGTTTGTTGGCAGAGGAAGCTGGTGTCTTTAGGAGGGCTTCGAAGGGGTCGTTTGGAGCGGCCGCGGGGTTGGCCCGGGTGACAAGCTTGCGCCGCTTCATGTCGAAGTGGCGGAGTTTGGGGGTAGGGTAGTTGTACTGGAGGCGGATTTTGTTGGGAGGGCTGGCCTCTTCCGAGTCTTCAGAATCTTCGAGCGGCGAGGTCTTGCGCTTCTTGAGGTTGGCTTGGAGGCTGGCGGTTGTTGACGTCGAGGCGTCGGATTCGTCACTGCTGTCGTCTTCGTCCTCGACCGCAGCAGCTTTGCGCTTTTTGATGTTTGCTTGGAGGCTGGCGGTTGTAGATGTCGAGGAGTCAGTTTCGTCGGCGCTGTCTTCTGTGTCGGCGCTGTCTTCCTCAGTAGACGCCGGGGCCTGGACGGCGAGGTCACCAGGGAGAACAATGCTCTCCCGCTGCCGACGGCGCTGGCTCTTGATCAAACCAGAAAACAGGTTCATCTCGACGTGCTGTTGAGAGGCGGCCTGGTCGTCGTCGAGCTCGAAGCGAACACCGTCTGGGTTGCTGGCCAACATTGTCTCCGTCTCGAGATTGGCCCGCGCCAGTTGGCCCAGGAACTCTGGCAGCGTACCCATGAGACCCGAGCCGCGGAGCATGGTGGCGTCAACACGCATTGTCGGCTTGGTCGCAGCCGATCGAGTACGGAGATCGACAATCTGATCAATTTCGGAGTCCGGGACAAGGGTGGGCTCGGCGAACTCCGGGAAGGCCTCGGTGTTCATGGCTCTCCGCTCAGCGCGGCGGAGGTCTCTCGGGCTGGTGCCCTCGGGCTCCGGAGAAGACGGCGGTGACATGATGGTAGGTGTCAACCGGAGATGTGCTGCAAATTGTGTAAGTCAAGATTCTTGAACGGGGCAGCGAAATTGGTTTCACCTTCAACGTTCAGGTTAAAAAGATTGGGGAAGGTTCGCAAGAGGGCAGTCGGCCGATTTGCTGCGTAGGGGTACCCCTTGAAATATCGGTCCGCCCAGGTCCTGGCCTTCGCTGTCAGCGCCGAAATGGGCACGGAGTCGTCGCTGTTGAAATATTCGAGGGCGAGGCCCACGCCCTGCCAGAGCATTGCCCGGTCGCCCCCTTTTGAGCGAGGAGGCTGCACCGGTTTGACGGGCGTGGCAGAGACAGGTCTCACCGGCATGCCCGTAATGAGCAGCCGCCTGTCTCTGACGACGATTCTGGTATGGGAACCCATGGCGAACGCAGGGTGGCCAAGGCCAAGGGGAGAGAGAAACGCAGGAGAAGATTCAAGATTCGAGGGGAAAGAAGTCCGAGAAGGGCTTCCGAGTGAGATGGAAATTTCGAGAGAGAGAAAAGAGAGTCTCGACTGTCGGTTGAAAGACGAAGTGGAGGGTATGAAGAAGTGTAAAAGCAGGAGGAGAAGGTCAAGGAAATGGAGCGGCGATGGCGGCTCAAGGCATACCTAAAGGTTGAAGGCTATTGTTCACACGTGGACAATGGGTTTGGAAACTTGGATAGCGCCAGAATAGACCGAGAGGTATTGTTGTGGTGCCCAACGCCAGCTGGCAGGTGATCCGGTGGCCGCGGAGGTGCAGGGCGAGGTGTGCAGAGGATTCAGAGGCGCGACGTGGTGTGCTGCGTGGCCCGGGTTGCGAGAGCTGCAGTCGGGTCTCGGCAAACTGAAAAAGAGGGAAAACAATGGACAGAAAGACAGAAGCTAATTCCTATGTCGAAGATGGCTGAAACAATTATTGAACTGCAGGTGCATTCGCAGGTGCAATGAAGTGAGATAGAAGACCGGAGATGGAGTGGATCAAGAAATGAACATTCAGGAATTGACAGGCGCTTCGATGAGAGCAAGGTCCAGCATCTGGCCAACACCAGATAAAACGCAACCACCACAGCCAAAAACACAGGTCAGGCGCGTACACAGTGTCTCACACCCAGACGGTTAATACCCTGTATCCCCGGGCAGCCTTTCTCACGTCGGCCTGCTTTTGCTACCGCCATTGTTGGTTTTGGAAATGGGCTCGAAGATGGTCGGCGTGACCCATGGTCCAGGCGGTCCCACGCCGACCAAGCCCCACACGGCAACCAAGCGCCAAGAGCCGGTTCCGTCATCGAGAACTTTCACACATTGAAGAGGCGGGCGCTTGCCGAAAGGTGAAGGGAAACAAGCAAGACAAGGCAAAGAAACGAGCAGGCCTACCCAAGCAGAACAAAAGCCCAACAATGCGAGTCATCAAAGCCACCGAGTTGACACGAAACCGCAATGCGACCCTGAAGGATTCCAAGCAGCCTGACTGGCCGGGCCAGAGGCCAATGAGGGCCTCTGTCCCTTGCTCGCCTCATACCTTTCACAATACCTACAGTACGGAGGAGGGGATGCACTAGATGCCAGCGGGAGAGTTTCGGCACTGCACCCTTTGCCCTTTGCCCCATTCTATCTTGGGCAGATTGCCAAACCACGTCACGTTGTTGAGCCGGGCATCGGTCTCTGGACCTGATGTTCAAGCTGGAGACAAAGCCGGTGTGCCAAGACACGCCGCCTTTGCAATTGTCTGCCCCTTTGTGCAGCCCCAAGATGCAATGCAGACGGGCTGCATGGCGGGCGGACTGCCGGCGACCCGAGCCTTACGTGGACATCCATATGTAGACACTACCCCAAGCTACCTTGCCAAAGCAGATGTTCCTTGCCATGCTGAGCGCCGGGCAGAATTGGTGGGGCAGGCTGCCGAGCTGTTGAAGCTGCTGTGGGCACAGTGGGCAGCCCCGCGGTCAGCTGTGCAGCCCAAGTTGAAACACAGCGGCTGCCCCACCCGATCCGTTTCAGCTTCGGGGCCTGACAGGGAACAAAGCCCAGGGCAGGCCAGCGACAGGCGGGGGACCGCTCCACGTTTCCATCCCCATTGTCCACATTCTGAGGGTCATGCTGTGACCGACCTGGGCCGCCAGCCATCTTCTCCCATCTGCAACAGGCGAATTGGCGCCCTCGTATTGTTGACTTGCTTTGTGTGACGGCCGTGACCCTCCAAAGAGCCAAAGACCATCCCCAGCGACGCCTGACCGGGCAAATCCCCCACGCGCACACCTTGGCCCAGCCCCTCGTTTCGCTCCCCTCGCCGGAGGTGACAATCAACGTTCCATCGCAGCGTCACAGCCCCTGACTGGCCCAAACGCCAGCCTGTATGATCTCGGCAGACACTTACCGAGAACTGCTGGATGCTTCATCGTTCGCTGTCTGCGGCTCCGCGTCATCTCATCTCTGACTGATCTGTTGAAACAAAACCGGGACCAAAACCCGCCATCCTCAACCCGCCGCAGCCTCGCAGCCCACCGTTGCTCGCGCCACCTAGGCCGCTGACCGAACTTCTCCCGTGACTTCCACCCTCCGCGACCGTCCCGCCCTCCGCCGCAGCCACCACAGGCACGACGACGGATACATCTTGGCGGATATCCTACCCCCCTTGCCCCTCCAGTCCACGTCGCGCATCCTCCGGCTCATCCCTTCCTCGAGGACCGACGGACAAAGCCACGCCGCCACCATGTCCATGCGCCCCTCGCTCTTCACGCGCGGCCTCTCGGGGCTGTCGCAGAGCTCCGACCCGAACTCGCCCATGAGCTCGAGCGTATCGTCGCCCGCCGAGCAGCGCGACGACGCCAAGCGCAACTTCCTCAAGGCGATGCGCCCGCTGCCGACCCAGCACTACTGGAACGTGTGGTTCGACCGGCAGCCGAGCAAGGAGCAGCAGCAGGCGGGCGGCGAGTACCAGGCGCAGCTGGAGCAGCTCGGGACCCAGATCGAGAGCGTGCAGGACTTTTGGCGGTACAACAATAACACCCCCGTCGACCAGATCAAGATGCGCGAGAGCATCTACCTCTTCAAGTCGGGGTTCAAGCCCATCTGGGAGGACCGCCGGAACGTGCTCGGTGGGAGCTGGACGTTCCGCGTGCCCAAGGCCATGGGCCCGGATGTCTGGACGCGGGTGCAGCTGCTGGCGATCGGGGAGAAGTTGCAGAGCGTGCTGGAGGAGGGTGCGTCCCCCCCAAC
>Ga0247823_10005560_pt1 | contig 10027 bp, 5 predicted proteins | sample 13C_PalmiticAcid_2_FD_192426 | JGI IMG/M metagenome (GOLD analysis project Ga0247823, IMG submission 192426) | Soil microbial communities from agricultural site in Penn Yan, New York, United States - 13C_PalmiticAcid_Day30 | ecosystem: Environmental > Terrestrial > Soil > Agricultural land...
GCGCTGCTGCCCTACTGGCAGGGCGCGGATGAACAGCGCGCCCAGCCAGTAGGGCAGCAGCGCGGCGTCGTCGACCGGCAGACCCAGCACGCCGGGGCGCCACCAGTCGCCACCGCGGGCCAGCTCGGCCATGGCGCCGAAGGCACCCACGTCGGCGTTCTTCCAGGGCTCACGGCCCAGGAAGCCGGGCAGCACGTAGGCCACACAGAACAGGATGAGGGCCACGCGCGGCAGTCGGCGCACGGCCGACTGGCTCACGATGGCGGGCATCGGGCGGTTCACGGCTGGGGACTATACAAGCGGCGCACACGGGGCAAACCGCGTGCGCGGGAAGATTCGGGCGAAAAAAAAGCAGCCGGTTTGCGGCTGCTTTCTTGGGCCAGCGCCAGGATTATTTGGCGGTCTTGGCGTAGCGGTTGCGGAACTTCTCGACGCGGCCGCCCATGTTGTCCACGCTCTTCTGCGTGCCGGTGTAGAACGGGTGCGATTCGCTGGAGGTATCGAGCTTGAACAGCGGCAGTTCGCGGCCATCGTCCATCTTGACGGTTTCCTTGGTGTTCACACAGGAACGGGTGACGAACTTGAAGTTGTTCGACAGGTCCACGAAACAGACGTCGCGGTAGTTGGGGTGGATGCCTTCTTTCATGGCGGTTCCTTAAGGTCGGTTGCGACAGCCGCGCCGGAACCCTTCCGACGTACTTGCCGCCAAGCAAAACCCGGCATTCTACACCCCCCGCGCCGCCTTCGGCGTCACCCCCCAGGGGGCGATGCGAGCGGCCTGGCAAAGCCAGATCCGCCGCATCCTCGATCGAAGCACGCGCGCCGGATAGGCCGAGGTGGCCGAGCGAGGGGAGTTTGTCAAGAAACACCGAGGAACCGGCTTCGCCGGGCTTCAGGTGTTGTCCCTCCTCGAAGCGCCGAAGGCGCGCAACAGAGGGGGGAAGCCGCGTCAGCGGCGCAGGGGGGAGTTCGTATTACCCGCCACGCCGCATCATGTCGAAGAACTCGGAGTTGTTCTTCGTGGCCTTCATGCTCTTCAGGACCATCTCCATGGCCTCGATCTCGTCCATGTTGTACATGAACTGGCGCAGGATGCGGGTCTTCTGCAGGATCTCGGGCTGCAGCAGCAGTTCTTCGCGGCGGGTGCCGCTGCGGTTGAGCTGGATGGAGGGGAAGACGCGCTTTTCGTACAGGCGGCGGTCGAGGTGGATCTCGCAGTTGCCGGTGCCCTTGAACTCTTCGAAGATCACCTCGTCCATGCGCGAGCCGGTGTCGACCAGCGCCGTGGCGATGATGGTGAGCGAGCCGCCTTCTTCCACCTTGCGGGCCGCGCCGAAGAAGCGCTTGGGCCGTTGCAGGGCGTTGGCGTCCACGCCACCGGTGAGCACCTTGCCCGAGGAGGGCAGCACGTTGTTGTAGGCGCGGGCCAGGCGGGTGATCGAGTCGAGCATGATCACCACGTCCTTCTTGAGCTCGACCAGGCGCTTGGCGCGCTCGATCACCATCTCGGCCACGTGCACGTGGCGCGCGGCGGGCTCGTCGAAGGTGGAGGCAATGACCTCGCCGCGCACGGTGCGCTGCATTTCGGTCACTTCCTCGGGGCGCTCGTCCACCAGCAGCACCATGAGTTCCACGTCGGGGTGGTTGGCGGTGATGGCGTGGCAGATGTGCTGCATCATCACCGTCTTGCCGCTTTTGGGCGGGGCCACGATCAGCGCGCGCTGACCGCGGCCGATGGGGGCGATGATGTCGATCACGCGGCCGGTGATGTTTTCTTCGCTCTTGATGTCGCGTTCCAGGCGCATCTGTTCCTTGGGGAACAGTGGCGTCAGGTTCTCGAACATGATCTTGTGCTTGTTCTCCTCGGGAGCCAGGCCGTTGATCTTGTCGAGCTTGTTGAGCGCGAAGTAGCGTTCGCCGTCCTTGGGGATGCGAACCTCGCCCTCGATCATGTCGCCGGTGTGCAGGTTGAAGCGGCGGATCTGGCTGGGCGAGATGTAGATGTCGTCGGTGCTGGCGGTGTAGCTGGTGTCCGGCGCGCGCAGGAAACCGAAGCCGTCGGGCAGAACCTCGAGCACGCCGTCGGCGAAGATCTGCTCGCCGGTTTTCGCGCGTTTCTTGATGATGGCGAACATCAGCTCCTGCTTGCGCATTCGGCCGGTGTTCTCGATTTCAAGCGCTTCGGCCTGCTTGAACACTTCGGAAACGTGCAGGGCCTTGAGTTCGTTCAGGTGCATCGACGTCACTCCAGGGTGGAGGCGATAGGGGAAGAGCGGGGAGGTGGGCGCTGCGGTCCGGATGACGGACGTTGCGCGGGGGAGAAGCGGGCTTGCTGCCCGCGTTGCGGCGGATTATGACAGGAATCGCTGCGTTGGCGACCCGGTCGTCGAGCCCCGTGCGGCTCGCGGGCCCGGGCGGGTGCCCGGGCCGGAGGGGATCAGGCCAGTTGCTGGTCGATGAAGGCGGTGAGCTGGGCCTTGCTGAGCGCGCCCACCTTGGTGGCGGCGAGCTGGCCGTCCTTGAACAGCATCAGCGTGGGGATGCCACGGATGCCGAACTTGGCGGGCACGTCGCGGTTGTCGTCGACGTTGAGCTTGGCGATCTGCAGCTTGCCGTCGTAGGTGCCGGCGACTTCGTCCAGGATCGGGGCGATCATCTTGCAGGGACCGCACCATTCGGCCCAGAAGTCCACCAGCACAGGCGCCTTGTTGTCGAGCACATCGGCCTTGAAGCTGGCATCGGAAACGTGTTTGATCAGGTCGCTGGCCATGGGGTTCGTCCTTGGGTTTTCAGTGAGCGGGGGGAGGTTACAGTGCGGCGCATGCGGCAGGCCGGGCGACGACGTCGGCTCCCTTTTTGCAGGCCGCCGCATTGTGACAGAAACCCCCTTTTCATGACGCCAGAGCCCGCGAGACCTCACGACGAGTCAGCCCTTGTGGGTGGCGCCGTGCAGGCGGGCGCGATGTCGTGTGCGTGGGAGGCCCCGTTCGATGGGCTCGCCCGGGCGGCGCGTGAGGCCCGGGTGCCGATGTCGCGCGTGGTGGTGCTGCTGCCCTATGGTGCGCTGGCGGCCGAGGCGCGCCGCACCTGGGCCGAGCGCCAACAGCGCGCCACGGGCCTGGCGCCGCGCTTCACCACGCTGCGCGACTGGGCCGCTGCCCTGGCGCCCTGGCGGCCGGGTTCCGACGACATCAGCCACGACATGGCGCGCGACGCGCTGGTGGCCGCTGCGTGGATCGAGCGCGTGGTGCCCGCGCGGCTGGACGCGGGCCTGCGCCGCGAGCTGGTGGCCCGCCTGATCGACGCCGCGCGCCAGTTGGCTCCGCTGGCCGCCGCCCAGGCGCCAGAGCGGCGCGCGGCCTGGGCCGAGGAGCGCCGTGCCGCACTGGCGGCGGCGGGCGGCTCGGCCAGCGCGCAATGGGAGTCGCTGGTGGCCAATCTGGCCGTCACCTGGGCCGGCAGCTCGGCCTATGTCACGGATGCGTTGTGGTCGCCCCTGGCCGCGCCGGGTGCCGACGCCGATCGCCTGCTGTGCCTCCCGGGCCACCATCCCGATCCCCTCACCGAGGCCTTGCTGGTTCACTGGGGCGAGCGGGCCGGGCGGCTGACCTGGTCCGCGCCGGCCGAGGACGCGCCGCGCGTGTGGGCCTGCGAGGACTTCGAGGCCGAGGCGCAGGCCGCCGCCGCCTGCGCCATCGCGCACCTCAACGCCGGGCGCGCGCCGGTGGCGTTGATCGCCAACGACCGCCTGCTCACGCGCCGCGCCAGCGCCCTGCTCGTGGGCGCGGGCGTGCGGCTGCGCGACGAGACCGGCTGGAAGTTGTCGACCACGCGCGCCGCCGCCAGCCTGATGGCCCTGTTGCGCGCGGCCGATCCGCGCGCCAGCACCGACGAGGTGCTCGACTGGCTCAAGCTCTCACCGGCCTTTGCGCCCCTGGCGGTGGAGGCGCTGGAGCGCCGGCTGCGGCAGAAGGGCGTGGCGCGCTGGGCCGCCGTGCCCATGGACTGGCGTGAGGCCGACATCGATGTGCAGCGCGCCGAGTTGCAGGCCGCGCGTCCCTTGTTGCACTGGCTCAAGAACACCGCGCAGGCGCTGGAGCGCAGCGGCCAGTGGGCGCCGCTGCAGGCCGACGAGGCCGGCCGCCAACTGATCGGCGTGCTGCGCCTGGGCGAGGGCGCGCACGAACTCGATGGCCTGGGCGAAGCCGCCGCTGGCCCGCGCGGGGCAGCGCGCTGGTCGCTCGTGGCCTTCGGCGCGTGGGTGCGCGACGTGCTGGAGGGCGCGGTGTTCCAGCCCACCGTGGCCGGCGCGCCGCAGGTCATCGTGCTGCCCTTGCAGCAGCGTCTGGGGCGCCGCGTGGCGGCCGTGGTGGCGCCGGGTTGCGACGAGCGCCACCTGAGCGCCAGCCCCGAGCCCGACAGCACCTGGACCGCCGCGCAGCGCGAGCTGCTGGGCCTGCCCGATCGCGAGGCCCTGGCGCGCGCGGCGGCGTCGGCCTGGGCGCACCTGTTCGTGGGCGCGCCGGTGGACGCACTGTGGCGTCGCCACGATGCGGGCGAGGCGCTGCTGCCCAGCCCCTTCATCGACGGCTGCGACGCGGGCGCCGCCGAGTCCCTGCTCGATCCGCGCGCCGTGGCGGCGGGCGGCACGCCCCGGCCGCGCGCCAGCGCCCCCGCGCTGCTGCCCGAGCGCCTGTCTGCCAGCGCCTACGACGACTTGCGCACCTGCCCCTACCGCTTCTTCGCGCGCCGCCAGTTGCGCCTGGACGAGGTGGACGAACTCGATGCCGAACCCGACCAGGGCGACCTGGGCAACTGGCTGCACGAGGTGCTCAAGCGCTTCCACGAGGCGCGCGGCGACGAACGACCGGGCGCAGACACCGACCGCGCCGCGCTGGACGCGCTGGCCGAGGTGGTGGCCGTGGAGATGGGCCTGGGCGACGATGTGCAGGCTGGCGGCTTCCTGCCGTACCGCGCGCAGTGGCCTGCGCTGCGTGAGGCCTACCTGCACTGGCTGTGGCCGCACGAGGCCGAGGGCTGGCGCTTCGTGGCGGCGGAGGCCGAGCGCGAGCACCGCGCGGGCCGCTGGACCTTGCACGGTCGGCTCGACCGCATCGACGCGCGGCGCGACCTGGGTGTGGACGCCGAAGGCGACGAGAGCTTCGTCATCGACCACAAGACCGAGAGCCGCGCCCGCACCGAAGCGCGCGTGAAGGAGCCGCTGGAGGACACGCAGCTCGGTTTCTATGCCGCACTGCTGCCCGCGCAGCGCCTGCGCGCGGCCTACCTCAGCATCGTCGACGCGCGCGGCGAGCGCGACGAGCCGGCGAAGCTGATCGAGCAGACCGAAGTGCTGATGGCGCGTGATGCGATCGTGCAGGGGCTGGTGAACGACCTGGAGCGCGTGGCCAACGGTGTCGCGATGCAGGCCCTGGGCGAAGGCGCGGCCTGCGAGTTCTGCGCGGCGCGCGGCCTGTGCCGCAAGGACTTCTGGCAAGCCTTGGCGGGCGACGCGGGAGACCAGGAATGACCGGGCTCGCCTATCGCGTCGATGGCCAGTCCGTAGGGCCTCAGAGCTTCTACGCGCGCGCCTGCGACCCGGCGCGCAGCGTGGCCGTGGAGGCCTGCGCGGGCGCCGGCAAGACCTGGATGCTGGTCTCGCGCATCTTGCGCGCGCTGCTCGACGGCGCGCAGCCGCAGGACATTCTGGCCATCACCTTCACCAAGAAGGCCGCCGGCGAAATGCGCGAGCGGCTGCAGCAGGTGGTGGCCGAGTGGGCCACGCAAAGCGACGACGAATTGTGCGCCGGGCTGGTGATGCGCGGCCTGCCCGAGACGGCCGCGCGCGCCCTGGTGCCCGCCGCGCGCGGCCTGCGCGAGCGGCTGCGCCGCCACGGCCGCCCGGTGCAACTGCGCACCTTCCACAGCTGGTTCGCGGCGCTGTTGCGCGGCGCGCCGCTGTCGGTGCTGGAGGAGTTGGGCCTGCCACCGCAGTACGAGTTGCAGGAGGACGACAAGGCCATCCTGCAACGCCTGTGGCCGCGCTTCTACGCCGAACTCGCGCAGGACGAGGCCGCGCGCGAGGACTTCTTCGCCAGCGTGGCCGACATCGGCCGCCACCAGACCCTGGCCGCCTTGCGCAACGCCGCTTCCAAGCGCGTGGAGTTCCTCTGGGCCGACGCCGTGGGTGCGGTGGACGGTGCGGTGCGATCCCTGGCCGAGCAGATGCCCGAGTGGGCCGGCGCGGGCGATGACCCCGTCGCCTGGCTGGTGCGCGGCGAACGCTTCCGCGCCGAGCTGCTGGCCGCCGCCCAGGCGTTGGGCGGTTTCGCCAAACTCAAGAAGGCCGAGACCGCCGCGCGCGCGCTGGAAACCGCCGTGACCGACGGCAACGGCCGCGCCGCCATCGATGCGCTTACCACCGCCAAGGGCACGCCGCGCAAGCTCGGCGAACAGCCCGACGCGCTGCCCGCCGTGCAGGCAGCGCATGCGCGCATCGAAGAGGCCCTGCTCGCCGAGCGCCAGCACCGCGCCTGGGTGCACCACCAGCGCCTGTCGCGGCTCACCCGCGTGCTGCTGCGCGTGCTGGCCGAACTCAAGCGCGAGCGCGGCTGGGTCGACATGAACGACGTCGAAGGCGCCGCGCGCCGCCTGCTGGGCGACGCCGAACTCTCCGGCTGGCTGCAGCAGCGCCTGGACGCGCGCGTGCGCCACCTGCTCATCGACGAGTTCCAGGACACCAACCCGCTGCAGTGGCAGGCCCTGTATGGCTGGCTCTCGGCCTACGCGGGCGCTGGGCCCGGCGAGGCGCCCAGCGTCTTCATCGTGGGCGACCCCAAACAGTCCATCTACCGCTTCCGCCGCGCCGAGCCGCAGGTGTTTCGCGCGGCCCAGGCCTTCGTGGTGCAGGGCCTGGGCGGCTCGCTGCTGGCCTGCGACCACACCCGCCGCTGCGCCATCGCCGTGGTGGACGCGGTGAACGCCGCCATGTTGCAGGCCGTGGACGCGGGCGAATACGGCGAAACGGTGGGCGCGGCCTTTCGCCCGCATACCACCGCCAGCGACGAGGCCGGCGCCGTGCTGGCCCTGCCCGTGGTGCCGCGCAGCGCCCGCGAGCGTGCCGAGGAGGCCAACACCGACCCCGAGGCCTGGCGCGACAGCCTGACCACGCCGCGCCACCTGGCCGACGACGCCATGAGCGAACTCGAGGCGCGCCAGGCGGCCGACTGGATCGCCAATGAGGTAGCAGCCGGCCGCGTGCGGCCCGGCGACGTGATGGTGCTCGCGCGCAAGCGCGAACGCCTGGGCTGGATGCACGAGGCCCTGCGCGAGCGCGGCATCGCCAGCGAACAGCCCGAGAAGCTCGACCTGGCCGACGCGCCCGCCGTGCAGGACGTGATTGCGCTGATCGACGCCCTGGTCTCGCCGGGGCACGACCTGAGCCTGGCGCGCGCGCTGCACTCGCCCATCGGCGGCTGGGGCGACGACGATCTGACCGCGCTGGCGGCCGCCGTGCGCGCCGCCGGCCCCGGCGCGCGCTGGTGGCCCGTGCTGCTGCAGGCCGCGCAAGCGAGCGACGCCGCACCGCTGTGGCGCGACACCGCCACCCGCTGGCAGGGCTGGCGCGACGCGCTGCTGAACCTGCCCCCACACGACGCGCTGTCCCTCGTCTTCCGCGAAGCCGATCTGCTCGCGCGCTTCGCGCAGGCCGTGCCACCCGCGCAGCGCGCCGCCACACAGGCCCAGTTGCAGGCCCTGCTGGCGCACGCGCTCGACCACGAGGGCGGGCGGTTCCTCACCGCCTACCGCTTCGTGCGCGCGCTCAAGGCCGGCGGCACGCCCCTGCCGCCCGTGGCCACGCCCGGCGCCGTGCGCCTGCTCACCATCCACGGCGCCAAGGGGCTTGAGGCGCACACCGTGCTGCTGCTCGACACCGACGCCGCGCCCGCGCGCGCCGAATCCATGGGCGTGCTGGTGGACTGGCCGGGCGAGGCCCCGCAGCCGCGCCGCTTCGTCTTCCTGGCCAGCGAGAAGCGCGCGCCGCTGTGCGCCCAGGAGTTGCTCGACGCCGAGCGCCGAGCGCGCTCGCTCGAGGAACTCAACGCGCTCTACGTCGCCATGACGCGCGCGGGCAACCGGCTGGTGGCGTCCAGCTTCGAGCCCGGGCGCGCGAGCGCCGCCACCTCGTGGTGGCAGCGGCTCTTGCCGCTCGCGCAGGCGCTCGACAAGCCCGATGCCTGCCAACCCACCGTGCACACCGAGGCCGAGGCCTTCGAACTGCACGCGCTGCCGGCCCTGCGCGCCATGCCCGAGCCCGTGCCGGAGTTGGTGGTGATCGAGGCCGACGCCCAGACCCGCTTCGGCCGCGCCGTCCACCAGTTGCTGCAGTGGTGCCCCACACCCGCGCGCGGGTTCGACTGGGGCGCCACGCACCAGCGCGCCGTCGCCGACCTGCACGAGCTGGACGCCGCCACCGCTGCCTCAGCTCTCGACGCGGCCCGGAGCATCGTGCGCGGCGAGGCCGCGTGGGCCTGGGACGACGCCCGTGTCGAGCAATGGGGCAACGAGGTGGAACTGCTGCACGAAGGCCAGGTGCGCCGCCTTGACCGCCTGCTGCGTGACCGTGCCAGCGGCACCTGGTGGGTGCTCGACTTCAAGACCCACGAGGCCCCGCACACCGTGCTGGCCCACCGCGAGCAGATGGCCGCCTACCGTGCGGCGGTCTCGGCCATCCACCCTGGCGAGCCGCTGCGGCTGGCGTTCATCAATTCGCAGGGGCGTGTTTTCGAATGGAAAGCGGAATGAGTTCCCAGGCCAGCGAACAGGTGGTCGTCGTCGGCGGTGGCCCGGCCGGCCTGATGGCGGCCGAGGTGCTGTCGCGCGCGGGCGTGCCCGTGGATCTGTACGACGCCATGCCCTCGGTGGGCCGCAAGCTGTTGCTGGCGGGCAAGGGCGGGCTCAACCTCACGCACGCCGAGCCCTTCGAGGCCTTCGTCTCGCGCTTCGGCGAACGCGCCGGCGCGCTGCGGCCGCTGCTCGAACGCTTCGGGCCGCAGCTGTTGCGCGACTGGGCCGAGGACCTGGGCATCGCCACCTTCGTCGGCAGCTCGCGGCGCGTCTTTCCCACCGACATGAAAGCCGCGCCGCTGCTGCGCGCCTGGCTGCACCGGCTGCGCCATCCCGAGCCGGGCGGTGAACCGGTGCGCTTCCACATGCGCCACCGCTGGCTGGGTTTTGGCGACGGCGGCGCGCTGCGCTTTGCCACGCCAGACGGCGAACGCACGGTGCAGGCGAGCGCCGTGTTGCTCGCCCTGGGTGGTGCAAGCTGGCCGCGCCTGGGCTCCGACGGCGCCTGGGTGCCCTGGTTGCGCGATGCGGGTCTCGACGTGGCCGAGCTACAAGCCGCCAACTGCGGTTTCGACGTCGCGGGCTCGTCCGTGCATGGCGTGGCCGAGGGCTGGAGCGCCGTGTTCACTGAACGCTGGGCCGGCCAGCCCTTCAAGACCGTGGCGCTCGCGCCCGACGGGCCGCCCGACGCGCGGCACTGGCAGCGTGGCGAGTTCGTCGCCACCGCCACCGGCATCGAAGGCAGCCTGGTCTATGCGCTGTCGTCCGCGCTGCGCGACCGCATCACGCGCGAGGGCTCGGCCACGCTGTGGATCGACCTGCTGCCCGACCGCACGCCCGAACGCGTGCAGGCCGAGGTGTCGCACCCGCGCGGCTCGCGCAGCCTCTCCAGCCACCTCAAGGGCCGGCTCGGGCTCGACGGCATCAAGCTCGCGCTGCTGCACGAATGCCTGGACCGCGAGGCCATGCACGACACCGCGCGGCTCGCAGCGGCCATCAAGGCCTTGCCGCTCAAACTCATCCGTCCCCGTCCCGTGGCCGAGGCCATCAGCAGCGCGGGCGGCGTGCGCCTGGAAGCGCTCGACGACGGCCTGATGGCGCGCGAGCGCCCCGGGCTGTTCGTCGCGGGAGAGATGCTCGATTGGGAAGCCCCCACCGGCGGCTACCTGCTCACGGCCTC
>Ga0247823_10005561_pt1 | contig 10027 bp, 7 predicted proteins | sample 13C_PalmiticAcid_2_FD_192426 | JGI IMG/M metagenome (GOLD analysis project Ga0247823, IMG submission 192426) | Soil microbial communities from agricultural site in Penn Yan, New York, United States - 13C_PalmiticAcid_Day30 | ecosystem: Environmental > Terrestrial > Soil > Agricultural land...
CCCTCGACCACCACCGAGCATGGCGAGGTGCCGGGGCGCGGCGTACCGATCGTCCATATCGACATCGATCCGATGGTGGTCGGCGCCAACTATCGCGTCGAGGCGGGGTTGGTCGGCGACGCACGCCTGTGCCTGTCGGCGCTGCTGGTCGAGATCGTCCGCCGCCTTGACGGCACGCCGCGCGAGACCGGCACGTCGGCGCGACTCGCCACGCTGCGACAGGCCAAGCGCGAACGGTTCGAACGCCTCGCCGCCTCGATCGATACGCCGATCCGGCCCGAACGCGTGCTCGCCGCGTTGCAGGCCGCGTTACCGCGCGACGGGATCGTCGTCGCGGATCCCGGCACGCCCTGCCCCTATTTCTCGGGCTATTTCGACCTTCAGGCGACTGGCCGCCGCTTCATCACCAACCGCGCGCACGGAGCATTGGGGTTCTCGCTCCCCGCCGCCGTGGGCGCCGCCTATGGCGCTCCCGGTGCGCGCGTCGTTGCGGCGATGGGCGATGGCAGCTTCGGCTTCGCTGTGGGCGAGCTGGAGACGATCGTGCGCAAGAACCTGCCCATCACGCTGATCGTCTTCTCCAATTCCTCCTATGGCTGGATCAAGGCGAGCCAGAAGACCGGCTATGACGGCCGCTATTTCTCGGTCGACTTCGACCGGTCGGACCATGCGCGCATCGCCGAAGCGTTCGGACTGAAGGCGTGGCGCGTGAGCGACCCAGCCGATCTCGACGCAGTCATCCGCGCGTCGTTCGCACACGACGGCCCTTCTCTGATCGATGTGATCAGTCAGCCGCTCGAGGAATCGGCGGTTCCGGTCAGCCGCTGGATGGGATAGCGAGGCCTATCGCGGCAGGGACCTAACCGCCAGCGCCGTCGGCATTCGGCACGGCGCCCTCTCGACGGCAACGCGCCCGCGTTGTCGTCACAGGCGGATGCCATAGCCGTGCTTCAATCCTGCGGAAGCTGAAGCTTCTGACGAGAGGAAGAACTCGCCGCCGAAGGCGTGACGAGCGGACACATAGCGAAGGCAGCTGACCCGCCAGCAGTCGCCAAATCACCATTTGAACGACGGCAATGAGGGCGCGTAGCCGCCGGTTTTGAGAACCCGAGATCGAGCGTCAGTTCACGACCCCATTGCGGACGTTAGGAGGATTTTAGACTTCCAAGCCGTCCGCCAGAGATTGCGCGAAGGTTCGCACTTCGGTGGCGCAGTTGAAAGATCTCGGCTCAACCTTGGCAATCTCGCCCGGGCACCTTCGTCACCTCCTGCCCGTTGATGCCGCAGCAGCGGTAACGAAATCGCCAGAGCAGCGCTCCAGACGGCTGGACCAGGAGATAGAGACAGTCCGAATCGGACACCTTGAACGGCTTCGCCGCGGGTTTAAGTGCCTGAATTTGTACCACGGTAAGCATGGGGCCACGCCTCCTTGCAGATTCGTCGCCGCATGTTTGGTGGCCCCTTCTGAGTGGGCCAAGACGGAACATAATGAGAAAATATAGGACCGTGCCAAGCCCGATATATCGCAGATTTCTGCCGTTTTCTAGCGATGCTCTCTAGATGTACTGGTGCGCTTACAGGACTCACACTTGCTCTGGCAATCGGCAGAAAAGCGTCGGTTTTTGAAGCAGGTCAGAGCTATGGCCCCTATGTGGCCCCACCCTTAGAACGGTCCGTTAGTAGGGAACGACCCCTGCTAAAGTGGACAGATTCGACGCGATCTTGGTCCTTAACCCGCCCGACCTCGCTGCATAGCGACGGCCACTATTGGGCCGCTTCCTGCCTGTCTGGTTGCTGCACAGAATCGGGAAAGCTGACACCGAGAGAACCAATGGGTCGGAGGCAGTCGCCCAGCTTCAGCGGGCCAGTAGTGAAAGCGGTCTAATGTCGTGGCGCCGGTATCTCCTTGTGCTCCCAAGTGCATTCCGCTTCATTACGCGCAGGGCTGGTAAAGGGGGAAAGAGTGGCCAACGACGAGGATTTCGAGCCATTCTCGTTTTGGAAGGGCGCGCAAGATGTTCTCAGGAACAAGGACGGGGCCACCCTCGACGCCACTGATGCGGTCGAGACGATTCGCGGACAGCTCGGGGATGCCCTCAACGCCCGCAATCTCTCCTTCCTTTTCGGTTCAGGATGCTCTTCGCTCCGCGTCGGGGGCGCGGAAGTTGGGATTCCGACTATGGGGCCGATGGCGAAGTCGTTTCTCGGCACGGTCGGTGCCGACGACGACGCACCCCACGTGTCTGCAACGGAACGAGAGACCCTTAAGCAATGGCTTGGGCTAGACATCGGCGCCGAACGGTTCGCGAACAACCTCGAGCGGCTGATGGAGGCCCTCTATGGCGCTAGATTCGTCTACGACCAGACCCAGGAACCCAACCCCAAAACCGTCGCAGTCGTCGTCGACCGCGTAATCGGCAAGGTTGCTAAGCATGTCCTGGATAGCTGCACGACCGGAGCGTTCGCTCAAGGCGACGACAGCGTCCTCGCTCTCTACCAGTCCTTCTACCAGAAGCTCCAGTTCCGGGATCGCTCCCTACCCCGGCCGTGGGTGTTCACCACGAACTACGACCTGTTCAACGAGCGCGCGATGGACAGGCGCGGAATACCCTACTGCAACGGCTTCTCCGGCGTCATCGAGCGCCGATTCAATCCGGCTATGTTCCGGTATTCCCTGGCGGAGCAGCTCGACATAAGCAGCAGGAAGTGGTCGGCCGTCGACAGCTTCATCTATCTGGGCAAGCTGCACGGATCGGTGAACTGGATCGAGGACGGCGAGACGCTGTTCCCGATACGCGAGCTCGCGGATGTTCCCGCCTCGCCAGAAGGCCGAGTTCTAATCTACCCGACTCCGGCCAAGCAGAGCGCCAGCTTCGTCAGCCCCTACGCAGACCTGTTTCGCGAATTCCAGACGCAGGTCGTCCGTGACCAGAGCGTCCTCGTCACCTGCGGCTACAGCTTCGGCGACCAGCACATCAACAACATCATCTTCCAGGCGCTGACGATCCCGAACTTCCGCCTGATCATCTTCGCCGCCGAAGACTCGGGTGGGGTGGTCAAGCAGCTGCGCGATCTAGGCGACCCGCGCATCTGGCACATCGGTAGCGACAGCATGCTCTCTATGCGGCCAGCCCACTACTTCGACGCTTTCGTCGAGAGGTTCATGCCGGAGCTGCCGGGAACTCGCATCGAGGGCGCGGTTGAGAAGGTCCTGCACGACCTGCTCGCGAAGAAGGCAGGAGGCGCCGGTGGCGACTGACGACGCGCGCCGCGCGATCGGCAAGGTAGTTACGGTCGCGGCCGATCGCTTCGTGGTCGAACTCCATCGGGGCAGCGACAACTTCACCGTCGTCGGCTTCGACGACGTCCACTACGTTGCGGCTCTCGGCTCCTTCGTCGTCATCCCCAGCCAGACGGAATACGTCGTCGCGGAGGTGATCGGTCTGTGGGAGAAGGATCCGAGCAGCGGAAGGCCGGGTGCGGACACGTCGAACGCGCTCGACAAGGCCGGGTCGTCCAAGTTCCTCGAGCTGGTGCCGGTCGGAATGCTTCCACTTGCGCGCGACGGCGCGTTCCGGTTCGGCGTCTCGACATTCCCGTCGCTCTACGCGGACGCGCTCTACGTCCTCGACGCCGAGCTGGACCGCATCTTCGAGGTAGCTGACTGGCGGGAGCACTTGTCGTCCGAAGGCGGCCAGCACACGCGGTTCAAGGCCATCTCAATCGGGACTTCGGTCGTCTTCAAAGGTTATGATGTAAAGGCAAAGGTCGACGAGTTCTTCGGCGGCCATCTCGCCGTGCTCGGCAACACGGGCAGCGGCAAGTCGTGCACCGTCGCGAGCATCCTCCAATCGCTCTTCGACAAGCGGGACGAGTTGGCCGCGCGGGGAGCAACCTTCCTGCTGCTCGACGTAAACGGCGAATACCGTGCTGCTTTCGCCGAACTGCCGGCGCCGATCAGACGGTCCTATCTTGCGATGCGAGCGGACCCCCAGGCGGCGCCACCCGCTCCCCTCGACGCCAACGAGATGCCTTCGGTCTTCCGGCTGCCGCACTGGTTCATGTCGATTGAGGAATGGGAGTTGCTGCTCCGCGCCAGCGAACGGACGCAGCAGCCGGTCCTGCGGACGGCCCTGCAGCTAACCAGCCTGTTCGCAGAGCAGACCGAGAATTTCGCCACCCTCCGCCGACACATCCTTGCGATGTGCCTAAAGGAGGTCTTCGGCGGCAACGATGCGGCTGTCTCCAAGACCCACCGAATGGTCAGCCTGCTTAACCACTTCGGCGATGACCAGCTGAACATGACGGTGCTCATCGACTACGGCTTCAACATGCAGTTCGGCAACTTCCCTGCCGGCGGCAACACGGAAGCCTTCATCGAGAAGCTGAAGACCTTCATACAGGAAGGCGTCACAATCCCGGCCTACACCGGCAAGCCGTTCAGTTTCGCGACGCTGGAGGAGTGCTTCGAGATCGCGCTCCTCTACGAGGAAGCTCACGGAAACAAGCAAATCCGCGACTACTGCTCGCAGATGCTGACCCGGTTCAAATGGATCAGAGACCGCGAGGAGTTCGCCTTCCTTCGCGTCCCGACCGACGCGCTCCGTGAGGAGGAGCAGTCCACCGAACTTTTCGTCGAACACCTCCTCGGGCTGGAGCGGCAGCACGGCGCCCTTCACAAGAGTTCCCAGATCATTATCCTCGACATGAACGATGCTGGCGACGAGGTGGTGGAGGTGGTCTCAGCGGTGATCACGCGACTGCTGTTCGATCGTCTGCGACGAGCGGATCCCCGGAACCGGCTCCCGGTCCACCTCGTCTTAGAGGAGGCCCATCGATATGTCGCCGAGCGCCCCTCACATCACGCGATCGACGCAAGCCGCATCTTCGAACGGGTCGCGAAGGAGGGCCGCAAATACGGAGCCTTCCTCATGGTCGCGTCGCAGCGGCCGAGCGAACTTTCGAAGACCGTGCTCTCCCAGTGCTCGAACTTCGTGGTGCACCGCATCCAGAATCCCGATGACCTCGCGCACATCCGCCAGATGACGCCGTTCATTTCCGACAGCGTCATGAAGCGCCTTCCGTCGTTGCCGAAGCAACACGCCCTGATCTTCGGAAATGCGGTGAACCTGCCGACCACGTTCAAGGTCCGCGACGTCTCCCCTCGTCCCCGAAGCGATGACGCCCAAATACGCGAGTTGTGGTTCAAGGCGGCGGGGGACCCGACAGAATTGCTCCTGCCGGCGGCGGGGCAGGGATAAAACTAGGACCGCTTCTGGGAGTAATGGTGAGAGGGCGGAACGACCGACTAGGAGGGCGCATTAAGGTCATTCGTGTTGGGGTGCAGAACCTTTCGACAACGGGGCGCCTCGCGCCCTGCGGCCAGCCTTAGAATTGACGCATAAAGCGACAGGACTCTGAATTGCAGGCTCGCTGGCGACGGTGCCAACGAAGGCGCAGTTTTCAGCCATTTTCGGCAATAATGGCACTGTGGCGCGCTAGCCAGTGCCAATTTTTTCTTCAGAAAACGATGTGCAGACAAGCACTTAACCGACCGGCAGTGGCGGTGCTTTATCTTGCCTTTCACGCGCTTCGCTCCTCTCCCCCTTGGATGCTCAAAAATGTGCGCTCGCGGCCCTGGCGTCACATGTCTGCCAAGCGACTCCTCTATCTTTGAAACGGTCCGCGAGGACCGCGGGAGTCGTTCGCCGAAACCCTGCATTGGGGTCCTGTTTTCAGGCTCTCCCAGCCTCTCAAGATGGTGACGTCTCCCGCGTTCGCTGCGAGGGTAGTATGAAGAATGGGCGCTACTGGGTCGGCCTCGACATCGGGGACTATAGGACGTCTGTCTGCATCTTGGGCGCAGAGGATTCTCCTGTCCTCGAGTTGGTCGTAGACACCACAGGAGCCTGCATTGAGGAAGCGCTTTCCGCAATTCAAACGAGCGATATTGAGGCCGTCGCTGTCGAGAGTGGAGCTGTGAGCGGCATCTTGCAGCAGCTGCGGCAGCTCCCCTTCCCGCTCGTGGTACTCGACGCCGGCAAAGTCAGCCGCTTCCTGGCAATTCGACCCAACAAGACAGATTGCAATGACGCGCGCGGGCTAGCTGAAATCGCGCGGCTCGGAAAATTTGCGCACCTGAGAGTCCATCTCCGAGGGGCGGATTGTCAGCTCCTTCGCGATCAACTGGTCATCCGGCAGCAGCTCGTTCGCCAGCGCACGGCGGTCCGAAATGCGTTGCGAGCCATGCTCCGCAGCAACGGAAGTTCGCTTCGACAGGTTCAGATTGGAGCAGCGTATCGGGAGAACATGGAGGCGGAATTGACCGCTCTCACAGCGGCCGGAGCTGGAGCTGCGGCAGATCAGATTCGTCCCCTTGTCGACATCTGCGAGGCGCTGACCAGCTACATCATTCAAAGCGATAAGCGCATTCGCCAGCAGGCCGAGGAGCACCCGATCGCAAAGCGCTTCCTCGCCATTCCCGGCGTAGGCCCGGTCTGCGCCCTCTCCTTCTACAGCGCGATCGAAGATCCCATGCGGTTTCCGCGCGCAGCCGATGTTGGAGCATATCTCGGCATGGTTCCGCGAACCAAGCAGTCGGGCCTGATCGTACAGCGGTCAAGGATCACGCGGGCTGGCAACTCGATGACGAGAGGACACTTGGTGCTGTCGGCGGGCGTGATGCTCTCGCGCGCGGCAAAGGACACCGAAATTGGAGATTGGGGGAAGAAGCTAGTTTCCCGCATCGGCTATCCGAAAGCGAGAATGGCAGTGGCGCGAAAAATGGCGATCGCCATGCTCAGCATCTGGAAATCAGACGCCGATTTCGTTCCTTACCCAACCCGCTCATGACCTCCCACCGGGAGCGGTAGGCGTTCGACTCCGGGCAAAATCGTGGAGGAATCTCCGGGTGACATGCTGGAGCGGCGCCTATCGTCAGGGCGCGTCGGGGATGCCAGCAGAGAGCTAATTAATGGTCGGATTCCGCGCTTGCCTGCAACTCGGAAAGGCGCTCGTCACACACGGTCGCCACGATGTCGCGCAACCGCGCGATCGACGCAGCTAGTGTCTCCAAATCCTCACTGGTGATCGCATAGCTCGCTGAATAACGCGCCTCGACATAGGCGCGCTTTAAGCGCTCAAACCGGGCGCGATCCGCCTTGGTCGCCCGCGGCCATGCCTCGACCAGCCTTGGCTCCTTGTCCTCGGCGAGCGAGCGTAGGAACTTGATGTTGTGCGAGCGCGGGAAATACAGTGTCCGCACGAGCAGGAAGCAGATGTAGAGGCGCTCCGTGGCTTGATGGAATAGGAAGGCTGCCTCCTTATTCCAATCCCGACCCGCATTCTCATTTGCGTTCACGAGGAAGCGGTTTGCGCTTTCGAACCACTCATCAAAATACGCCTTCGCCATGCGGTGAGCATCGGCGGCGGTCAGCGGCTTTGGCGTCGCTAGCGGATGGCACGGAAGCTCGTAGAGCGCGACGCCATCGCGCGCGATATCGGTCCAGAAATACTCGCCGCGCGAGATGCCCTGGTTCACCTCGTCGAGCGAGTGCACGATGATGTTGACCGGCCTGCCGATCTCCGGATCGCGCGCGATCCGGTCCTCCGCGACATACCAATAGTCGGCGATGTCGGTGAGGTCTTCGTGGCTGACGACGATCAGCAGATCGAAGTCGGACTGGTAGCCATTCTCCGGCTCATCCACCCAATCGTCGCGCGCGTAGCTCCCGAACAGGATGATCTTGAGTACCTTGCCGTTGCGCTTGTGCGGCTTTGTCGCGGGCGCAATCGCCTTCTCGAATTCCTCGAGCAGGATATCACGCACGCGCTCCAGTTCGCGCTGTTGCCGCTCGGGCAGATGATCGGATTCGGACCTCATCGAGCATCTTCCTAACCGGGGTGAGTCCGCACGCCAACCTCGCCGGACGCAAGCCCGGCGAGGGGCGGTTTCAACGCCGACGCCAACAGCGTTTGGGCTTCCAGTCGAGCTGCTGCATGAAGTTCATGAGCGCTTTCCTGAAGATGTCTTCGACCTCGGCGGCGGTGAGGCCGTGGCGCGCTCCGATCTCCTCATAGCTCAGGTCCTCGAACCGGATTTCGCAGAAGATTGTTCGTTGCAGGCGGGGCAGCTTCCGAATGGCGCGCCGGAGCTGGCGTGCCCGCTTTGCATCGGGATGACCGGTCATGGCGACCTCCATCACTACGGAAAAGCTGGCAGCACATGGCCGCCAGCTGAGGTTCACGCCGCCTGACGCAGCGGCTGCGGTTCGGCCGGGCGCATTGCACCGTCCGCAAGATCGGCAACCTTCGCCGCCCGGGTGACGGTCCCTACCCCGCCCCGCTCGGTGTAGCTGCGCGGCGGAAACGCCATCCAGCGCGGTACCCAACTCTCGACTTTGGCGCGGCCATTCTCGCCGCTCAGGCAATCGCGGATAATGCCGCGCTTGACCTTGCCGGTTGCCCGTTCATTGGCGCTCGCGGCGTTCTCGCCAGCCACTTCGGCGAGCACGTGCTGCAGCACTTCACGGTCGCGAATGAGGTCGAGCAGCACGTCATCGGCGGTCCAGACCTTGGCCATATCGGTGCCGAGCATCGGGCCGAGCAGCTCGATCAATGCGCTTCCCGCCTCAAGCGTCTCGCCCATGACGATCGCCAAGATGTCGAGCACTGCCGGGTCAGGAAGCCCAATCAATCTCGCGAACAGTCCAGCAACACCGTCCTCGCCGTCATAGCCGCCGGCGACGGTCGGCGTCTCGGGATCGAACCCGAGCAGGGCCAGCACAACGCGCCGCTTCTCGTCGAACACAGACTCGGAAGGACAGGTTTCAACGCTCTCGGCGATGGAATCGCCATGTGCTCGCTGCGCTTCGATGCGGACATTCCACAGCGAAGAACCGGTGATGGCATGCGCTACCATCAAGCGGAGTGCGACGGAGGGCTGCCCCGCCAAGTCCGCACGCACCGCCGCATGCCGGTGCAGGTCGATATAGTTCTGGATCGGCGCGCTGATCTCGGGGCGGGCCGGCTTCTCGACCGCCTCTCCCTTCTCTCGCTTGCGCGCCTCCTTGGTCGAGACATAGCCTTCATGGATCGCCACATCGCCGCGCGATCCCACCGCGATATACACCTTGCCGCCCTTGCGCTTTGGGCAGCGCTCATGCTGCCAGCTATGGAACGCCTCGCCGGTCGGCAGCACGATCACCTCGCTCCATCCGGCCTCGCGATAGCTCTCGGCTTTGGCCTCCACGGCGACGGTCTGCGCCGCCCAGAAAGTCGCACCGTCCGCGAAATAGCGCTCCTCCCCGAACAGATCGGACACGATCTCACCCTGATAGTCCGCCACGTCGAACAGCGCAGCGCTGACCGAGATCGAAGCACCGCCGAACAGCCACGCCTTGAGCTGGTAGCCGGTCGGACAATAGGCTTCCGGATCGTCGAGCAACGCCAGCCACTCGCGCTGCCGCGCCTTGGACGCGAGGGTCAGGTGCCGCACCGTCGCCGCATCGATCTCGCCCTTGCGGTAGAGGCCCCGAATGCGCGGGAGCAGGTTACCGAGGGCCAGCGTCCGCTTCACCTGCAGTTCGGTGAGGCCGAAGGTCAGCGCGATATCCTCGGGCGAGCGGCCTTCGCGCACGAGCCGGGTGAAGCTCTCCCACAGGGTCACTTCGTCAGGGTCCAACCGAGCGAAGTTCTCGATCAGCGACGCCTCCAGCGCCGCCGCATCATCGCCCGCCGCCATGATCGCGCATGGCAACGCCTCGTCCTCGCCGCTCTCCTGCGCAAGCGCCAAGGCTGCATGATAGCGCCGCTTGCCCGCGACGATCTCGAACCGTTCGGCGTCCTGCGCCCGCCGCACGATCAGCGGCACCAGCACGCCCCGTGCCCGGATCGAAGGCAGAATGTGCGACAGGTCGAGCTTGTCCTTGGTCCGCATATTGGCAGACGAGACAAAGAGCTTGGCCATTTCGATGTGCTTGAGTTCCATCTTCCTTACTCCTCAAACCACCGCAACCGGCGCCGGAAT